>Ga0335081_10004221_pt1 | contig 22679 bp, 22 predicted proteins | sample Lox_Sample_35_FD_206713 | JGI IMG/M metagenome (GOLD analysis project Ga0335081, IMG submission 206713) | Soil microbial communities from Loxahatchee National Wildlife Refuge, Florida, United States - Lox_Sample_3.5 | ecosystem: Environmental > Terrestrial > Soil > Wetlands | place: USA...
GCCTGCTGCAGGTGCTGTTGAATCTGACCAAGAACAGCGAGCGGGCCCTGGAAAACGCCGAGGTCAAGCGGATCGAGATCTCGGTGTCGGTGGGGAACGGGCTGGTGTCGATCCGCGTCACCGATACCGGTCCGGGGATCGGCGCGGTCGACACCCTGTTTCAGCCTTTCCAAAGAGGGGCTGAATCGACTGGCCTGGGGCTATACCTTTCGCGCGCTTTTGTGCGATCCTTTCGAGGCGAGCTACGTCACGATCCGTCGGTGCCCGGCTGTTCCTTCGTCATTGACCTGATGGCAGCAGGGTCCGGCGGGATCCGCGCGGGCACACATGCAACCCATACGCCTGTTGCTACTCGATGATCATGTGCTCTTTCGCGAGGGCTTGAGCCGCCTCCTGGCGTCCGAGCCCGGTTTCGAAATGGCGGGACACTGCGGCACCGCGGCCGAGGCACTGGCGCTGTCGCAGCGAACGCCAGTCGACGTGATTCTGCTGGATTTCGACCTGGGCGAGGATCATGGGAGCCAGTTCATCGCCGACGCGCGCAACGCCGGGTACTCCGGCAAGATCCTGATGGTGACGGCGGGAATGAGCGCGCTGGAATCCTCGATCTCACTGCAGTCGGGCGCTTCGGGCATCTTTCTCAAACACAGCTCGCCCGGGGCTCTGGCCGAGGCCATCCGCGTGGTAGCGGGAGGAGGGATGTGGGTAGATCCGAAAGTGATCCAGCTCATGGCCGATGGAGTTCGCCATGGCGAAGATGTGGGTTTTCGGAAGCTGCTCACGGACCGGGAGCAGGAGGTGTTGCGCGGGATTTTTGAAGGGCTGACCAACAAAGAGATCGCGGGCCAGATCGGCGTGTCGGAGAGCGCGGTAAAGGCAACGCTGCAGCAGCTATTTCAGAAGGCGGGGGTGCGGACGAGGAGCCAGTTGGTGCGGATCGCGCTGGAGGCGTCGCTGGGGACGACCAGGAAGTGAGGATGGCGAGGAAGAAGAAGAATCAACGTCCCGAGCTGAGCGCGGAGAGCTGCTTCCGCAAACGCGCCAGCCGCGCGAACATCGGCCGAGCGAAACGCATCCTCGCGCGCGCCGGCCGAGGCAACCCTCCCGTACCGGGTGACGAACGGTAGCCGCGGTTCACAACCGCGGCGCAGCTTGCCAAGCTGCCCTACTGGTCCGCTGTTCGGGCGGGCGGGGGCGTGCCAGGGGGCAGGATCGGGCGCGCGCGCTCCACGCGCCAAGTCACGGCACCAGCAGCCTCGCGCTCGGTGCGGGTGATGCGCAGGTCGCCATCCACCAGGTACTTCAAATGCACGTAGTCGAAGGCCAGGCCGGCGGAGGCCATCAGCTTCATGTACTCGCCGTGCGCGGTCTCGTCGGGCGCTTCGGTATAGCCGGCGTCCCAGGTGACGTCGTTGGATAGGCCGCCCACTCCTCCGCTGCCCGGCGTCGCGGCGCCTGGGCCGGCATCGCCTCCCGCGCCGCCCGCTGCGCCGCCGCGGCCTCCCGAGCCTTTCAGCCCCATGTAGATGCGGATGCCGTTGACGATCGGCTGGAACATATCGCGCGGCTGCCAGCGCTGGCCAAAGCGCTCATAGCGGCTGTTCATGCGCTCTTCGAGCGCCAACAGGCCGGGTACGTTGCGCTCGGCTTCCACAATACGGTCCTGGAGCGCATAGGCGATCACCTTGCTGTATGGGTGGGTATCGTCGCGTACGTAGCCGAGGCTGGTGAACCAGCCGCGCGGAATCCACCAGGCGCGTCCGGTGTTGGCGCCCTGCCGGCTCTGCACCCAGGCCGTGTATTCGGAGAACGGCTGCACCCACTCGTGGGACGGATAGCCATGGGGGTTCAGAAATGCGTCGGGTTGCCAGGCTTCGATCAACTGGCGGCGCGTGCGCGACTCGGGATAAGTGGGATCGGTTTCGCCTTGTCCCGTGGCGACGTCGGCGCTTAACGCGCCGTGATAGCCGGGATGCAGCATGTTGTCGGGCGTGATTTTGGCGAGATCCACGGAAAGCTGCGCACCATCCGGGTTGGTGATGGGGTGCAGCACCACATTGACTTTGTTCAGCATGGCGCGCTTTGCGGGATCGGTGACCAGCTCTTCGGCCAGCTTATTGATGTGGCTGGTGCTCGACACTTCGTTGGCATGCTGGCGGCCGGAGTACACGATGACAGCTTTCAGCGTGGACTCCTTGGGCCACGAACGCAGCAGGGCAGGGGTGGGCAGCGTGATGTCCGCCGCCCAGATATTGATACCCAGGTAAGTGCGGCCCATCCAGTAGACGTTGACGCCGGGATACGCGGCGAGGCGGGCGAGAATGGCGGCGTTCTCGGCGGGGCTGATGGGTTCGTTCCACTGCACGAAGGGTGTGCCGGAGATGGGCTTGATGTCGGAGATCATGGGCCGCGGCGTGGCCGGCGGCGTGACCCCCCAACTGACGAACTCGCGCGGCGCGGGGTCGTCCACTTTTGCAGTAAGGGGCTGCGGCAGATCGAACTCCACGGCCATCTGGCGCAGGTGCGGATACGCCAATTCGTCGCGGTAAAGGCCGGCGGCGTGCATTTGCTCCAGCCAGTGCAACTGGCCGCGCGCCTGTTCCGCGGAGAAGATGCTGCGGTCCACCTGGTCCTGGCCCTCTACTTTGAGCCAGTCGTCGTACTTGTCTTCGGCGAAATCGGCGGGCAGCATCCACGTGAGCCGTTCGACTCCGGCTTCACCAGCTTTCACGCGCGCCTGGATGAGGCGCGGCTGGAACTCGCCGGTCAGGGCGGGGAGATTGCGTTCCTGCTTGTGATGCTGGCCCTTGGCATCGGTCCACGCGAGCCGCACCAGCGGATTCGCGGCGGGCTTGCCGTAGAACTCGATGCGGACGCGTCCGTCCTGCCCATCTTCGGAGCCGTGGACGATGGGGAGAACGCGGCCGGTGTAGGTGATCGGGCGGCCGGTTTCGAGATCGCCCATCATGCTCATGAAGACATCGGTGGAGTAGAGTGTGTCTTCCTGCAGCGCCTCGAGGGAAGAGATGCGCTCGCGGTCGAGGTCCAGGCTGTAGTCGGGCTCGCTCATGTGGATGTCGAGCTTGAGGGTGTCGAAGGGCGGAGAGAATTCCGCGCGGAGGTCGCCGTGCGCCTGGGCCATGATGAACTGGTAGACCCTGGGGAGCGTCTTGTTCTGGTAGTGATCCCAGAACTCTTCGATATCGGTTCTGATGCGTTCGTTCAGCAGCACCTTTGATGCGGCTTCCATCCGCACCCAGCCGGTATCGACCTGCACCTGTTCGTAGCGCGGGATGACACCGTTGTAGGGCTGCATCACCGAGGTGACGGTGAAATCGCGAGCCAGGATTTCCTTGCCGGCGGCATCGAAGGCGTGGACGCGATACGTGGGCGTGTGGGCGGTGGGCTCCTCGATTTCGTTGAGGGTGATCTTCTCGATCGGGAGATTCAGTTTGCGCGCCAGCATCTCGTCGACGGGATAGAGTTCCTGCACCCAGCGCGCTTCCGACTGCATGGCGCGAATGCCGGTGGGGTCCACATTCTTGGCGAAGTCGATACGGATGCCGGCCACGGGCTTGCCGGTGAGCGCCGGAGCGATCTCGTCCATGAGCCAGCTATATCCCTGCTTGAAGGCGCAGAGCACTTCGGCTTCGGAGTTGGCGGCGGCGCCGGCCTTGGTGAGAATGTCTTTCAATTGCGCGGCGAGCTTGCGGCGCTGGTCGGGTCCCTCGCTGACGCGGGCTACCAGCTTCACCTCCTGGCCTGCGGTGATCTTGGGCGCGGCACCCTCGACGGCATCGAGCAGGCGTTTGCCCTCCCACGGAATCACGATGTCTTCGGCGAAGGTGGGAGTGGCTTGCTGGAACGGCGCGGCGGCCGATTGCAGGTGAAGGTTGGGGTTCTGATCGCAGCAACGGGTTCCGGCGTGCAGGCTGGCGGTCGTCACCACTGCGTTGGAGACGTGGAGCTGTTGCTGGACCTGCTGGCGCACGAAAGCAGCGAGGCCGGGATCGGACAGATCGGTGTAGACCTCTGCCTTGATATCTTTGATCCCCGCGCTCTCGATCTTCTTCATCCACTGGTCGAGATGGTAGAGCGCCACGGCGGCCTGGCCGGCGCTGGAACGCAGGGAGAAGAATTTGTGCAGGTCGTAGCGGATTTCATCGACCGAGAGGTACTGTTTGCCTTGCTCCCAAAGATTGGGGAAACGATCGGAAAGCAGGCTCAGCGCGGCAGGAGCGCCGGTTTCGTCGCCCCGGGCCAGGATGGCGGCGCGGTGGCCGAAGGCATCGTCGACCACGCGCAACTCGCCTTCGCCGACAGCCAAAGCGGTCTCGGCTTGCGCGGCGGCGGTGTCATTGGCGCGCAACCTCTTCTCGGCTTCTTGAGAAAGCGTGGCATCGCCGGCCAGCACCGCATTGGTGCGTACGTCGCGGACGGCGGCGCTCTCGATGGGGGTTGCCAGCGGCAGATTGATGCCGGTGGTCTCGAGGCCCAACCGAGCAGCCAGGTTGGCAATGGCGGTTCCGGCAGCTCCGGCCGGCACGTACAGGTGGCCGTTGAAGGAACCCGGCAGCGGAATGCGACCGGACGCGCCGAACAGGCCACGGCTGGTATAGAGGGTGGCGAGGTCGAGGCGTGTGGGCGCGGCGGGCGCAGCGCCTTCGGCGTTTCCGGCTGCCGCGCCGGTCCCTCCGCCACCCGCGGGCGGCGCTGTGGCAGGGGGCTGCGCCGCTTCGGCCTTTTGATTGGTTGCGGTCGCGCCGCCAATAACGACCAACTGGTGCACTGCCGCCAGGCGGGCCGACGCGAGTGCCGTCTCCAGGCCGGACTGAGAAACCGCCGCGCCAACCGTCAGAAACGCGCGATGCACGCTGGCTTTGCCGTGTAGATAAGTCACGCCGGCCAATTCGGCGCCGGCGCCGACCACTTCGGTGATCGCGGATAATTTCTCGCCAGGCACTCGCCACTGATATGGCGCGCGTGCGGCATAGGCCTGCGCCGCAGCCAGCAGGCCGGCATCGTCGTTGGCCACGATGGCCAGGTTGCCGCCGGATCGAAACACGCCGCCTTCCTCTTTTTCGAGACCGGAAGTCAGCGGCGCCAGAGCAGAAGCGGCCGCGGGCGGAACAGCGTCCTTGCCGATCCAAATGCGCGGACCGTTGTTGGCGTCGCTCGCCGCGGTGATCACCAAGGGCGGCGTCAGCCCGGTGGACCCAAATCCCAGGCGCGCGGCCACTTCCGTCGCGGCGGCGTTTTCGGCGGCGGTGGGATGAGCGGGCACGACAATCTTTCCGTTGATGAAGTCGGCGATTCCGTCGCCGTTTGTGTCGGTGAGCATCCAGCCTGTAGCGAAGGCATCAGCGACGCGGTCCGTCACGGGAGCGGTCGGGCCCTGAAACGCAAAGGCGCCCGCCAACAGCAGCGCCGAAGTGAAGACGATCGAACGCGTCATGTGGCCTATGGTATATAACAACTGGATATGAAACAACTGCTCTGCCTCTTGTTAACCGCGCTGGGTCTTTCGGCTGCCGATGTGAACACGTTCTCGATTGTCGGCTACGACCCGGTGAATGGAGATTGGGGCGTGGCGGTGGCATCGAGGTATTTTTCCGTGGGCGCGGTGGTGCCCTGGGCGGAGGCGGGAGTGGGCGCGATTGCCACCCAGGCAAATGTGAACGTGGGATACGGGCCGCGCGGCCTGGAATTGTTGCGGCAAGGGCTAAAGGCAAAAGAGGTGCTCGAAAAGCTGCTGGTCGAGGATCAGTTTCCCGGAAAGGACGGCCGCCAGGTGGCCATCATCGACCGCGAGGGCGGCATCGCCACCTACACTGGCCCCAACGCGCCTACGTGGGCCGGCGATCGCCAGGGCAAAACCTGGTCGGCGCAGGGCAACATTCTCGTGGGATCGCAGGTCCCGGAGGCCATGGGACGCGCGTTTGAAGCCACCGACGGCGAACTGGCCGAGAAGCTGTTCGCGGCGCTCAAGGCCGGCGATGACGCAGGCGGGGACTCGCGCGGGAAGCAGTCCGCATCGATGATCGTGGTGCGCAAGGGCGGCGGGCGCAACATCAACAACGACCGGTACCTCTACCTCAACGTGGACGATAACCCGGCGCCGATCCCCGAGCTGCGGCGTTTACTCGACATCAACCTGGGACTGCTCTGGCAGGCGAGGATCGGGCCGCTCATGAGCGCGGGCAAATCGCGCGAAGCGCGCGACGCGGCCGCAAAGTACGCGCGCTACATGCCGACCGGCGATGCATACGTGACGCTTGGGGTGATGGATTACACCCTCGGCGATAAGGCAGCGGCGCTCGCGGACTTCCGCCAGGCACTCAAACTGGACCCGAACGTTCGCCAGCGGTTCGAGGCTTCGGCCGGCGCTCCCGCGAGCGGCGGCCGCGGCGGTCAACGGATGCGCGCCATTCTCGATGACCAGGAGTTCCTGAAACAGCTTTTCCCGGAGAAGTAGGGGTAAGCCGAATTGGCAGACGACAGACCCCGATCGTCTGCCCACCTACAGCATCAGTTGGCCGCCATTGACTTCGATGGTCTCGCCGACCACGAAGCTGGCGGCATCCGAGGCCAGGAATGCAACCACCCTTGCGCATTCCGCCGGCGTGCCCACGCGGCCGAGCGGAATGGACTTGATGAAGCTGCTCATCATTTCGGGTGTCGAAAAGGTTTCGTGGAATGGTGTGTCGATCACGCCGGGCGAGATGGCGTTGACCCGCACACCGTACGGCGCCAGCTCTTTCGCCAGAGACTTGGTGAACGTGACCAGCGCGCCCTTGGCGGCGGAATAGGGTCCAGCGCCCGGACCGCCGCCGGTGCGCGCCGCAATGGAAACAACGTTCACAATGGATCCCGTCCGGCGCTCGATCATGGACGGCGCCACGGCTTGCGAGCAGAACACGGCGCTCTTCAGGTTGAGATCCATGACTTCATCCCAAACCTCTTCGGTCAGTTCGAGTGTGGGCAAGCGCCGCACCAGGGAGCCCGCATTGTTCACCAGGATGTCGACCGGCCCGAGTTCCTGGACAACGCGATCCACCAGCGAACAGACCTCGCTCGTCTGGCGCACATCGGCCCGAATCGCAATCGCCTTGCCGCCGGCCACCGCGATGCCGTCCCGCGCCTGCTTCGCGCCTTCCTCGTTGTGGTAGTAGCCCAGTGCCACCCGCGCACCCAACTCAGCCAGCACCTTCGCCGTGGCTGCGCCGATTCCCGAAGACGCGCCCGTCACCAGCGCCACCTTGCCGGTCAAATCCAACCAGTTCTGCATGGCACTACTCGACCGTCACCCAGTAAGGCATCACGCGCAGCATTCCGCCCTTCAACCAGGCGTGGAAGGGCGCGCGCCCGAACACTTGCGCCAGCTTTGTTTCGAGCATATCGTCCGATGACCGGCGAAAGATCACGTCGATGATGTTGCGACGGCCAGGATACATCACCACGCTGACCTGCTCGCCCGCGGGAATCCTGGCTTTCTTCTTCACCAGTTCGATGGCCGTGTCGAGCCCGCCCAACTCGTCCACCAGGCCATTCGCCTTCGCCTGATCCCCCAGCCAGACCCTTCCCTGGGCCAGCGGCTCGATCTGGTCGAAGCTTCGGTGCCGTGCGTTGGCTACTTTGGTAACGAAGTCGCGGTAGCTCTCGTCGATGCCTTGCCGCAGAATCTCGCGTTCCTCGGGCGACAACGGAGTGTAGTCGGACTGAATGTCAGCGTGCTTCCCGCGCTGGATGGCGTCCTTGGTGATGCCCAGCTTGTCGTACAGGCCGTGCAGGTTGGGCTTCCCAAACACGACTCCAATCGAGCCCGTTTCGGTCTGCGGGTAGGCAACCACCGGGTCGCCAGTCATAGCCATGTCGTACCCGCCGGACGCCGCCACGTCAGACATCGAAATCACGAGCGGCTTCTTCTTGCCCAGCAGGTTCATCTCCCGCCACATGTCGTCTGAGGCAACCTGTTCGCCGCCCGGCGAATCGATGCGCACCACGACGCCCTTGATGGTGGAGTCGTCGCGCACCCGGCGCAACAGCTTGTTGAAGCCGTACGATGTGAGGTTGTTTTCGTTGGCGCCATCGTCGCTCGACTCGCCGCGCACGATGTCGCCTTCGCCCACCACCAGCGCGATCCGGCTCTTGCCCTGAAGCCCTACGTCTTCCGGCGGCACTTTCAGATACTCGTCCACCGGGAGCCTGTGGGGCTCGCCTCCATGAAGACGGTCCTTCAACTCGCTCCACATCTCGTCTTCAAATTTCAGCGCGTCCACCAGGCCAGCCTTCTGCGCCTGCGCCGCCGTGAACGGCCCCTGGTCGATGATCGCCCGCACTTCCTCCGGCGATTTCTTGCGGGCGGCGGCGATCCGCGCCACCAGGTTGCCGTACAAGTCGTCGACCAGGCTGTTCATCACGTCGCGGGTCTCCGGGCTCATGTCCGCGCGGGTAAACATATCGCCGAAATCCTTGTACCTGCCGGCGTGCTCCACTTCCACGCTGACGCCCAGCTTGTCCAGGGTCTTCTTGAAATACATCAGCTCCGCGCGGAGTCCCTTGATGTAGACCGGCTCCGACGGGCCGGCATAGATTTTCTCCGCTGCCGTGGCGAGGTAGTATTCGCGCGTGCCGGGCGTTCGCAGGAAGGCGTAAACCGGCTTGCCGGACTTGCGGAACCGCTCGAGATCCGCGCGCATCTCTTCCAGCTTCGCCCAGCCCGCGGCAATGTCCTCGGGTTCCAGCACCACCGCCTTGATCCGCGAATCGACCGCTGCCTTTCGCAGGGTCATCCACACGCCGGCTACTGTTAATCCGGGATGATCACCGCCCAGGAGCGCGGGCAGTTCCACAGGCGGTTTCTCGGGGATCTCTCCCTGGAGCCGCAGCATGAGCACGGAATTGTCGGCGATCACCGGCGGCTTCTCGCGAAACCGCAGCGCCACCAGGAACAGCAGGATGATCGCCAGAACGACGAGCACGACGCCGGTGATTAGACCTAGCAGGAACTTAGCCATGGATGGTGAGGACAAGCTTTAGCTTGTCCCATCCCCCTTCCGCAGCGCGCGCAGATCGATTCCCAACGCCTGGCATTTCTTGTACAAGTGACTCCGCTCCAGCCCCAGCGCTCTGGCAGTGTCCGTCATGCGCTGATTATGCCGCTTCAACTCCGCCAGAAGCTGCTCGCGCTCGAAGGCATCGACCCTCTGCGCCAGCGTCCCGTCCAGGTGAGGCAGCGCCGCGCTCTGTCCAGCGCTCTCCGTTCCATGCGGCAGCGCCAATCGCACCGTAGCTGCATCCACCGGACCGTCCGTCAGCAGCAACAGCCTCTCGACCATGTTGCGCAGCTCGCGCACGTTCCCGGGCCACGCGTAGCGCTGCAATTCCACGATGGCGGTGGGCTCGAAGGGCTTTGGTTTCCAGCCGTTCTGCTCGGCCACTTGAGCCGCAAAGTGCGCCACCAGCGCCGGTATATCGTCCACCCGCTCCCGCAACGGCGGCAATTGCAGCGGGTAAACGTAGATGCGATGGTACAGGTCCTGCCGAAAGCCGCCGGCTTTCACCAGCTTGTCGAGGTCGCGGTGGGTGGCCACGATCACGCGCACGTCCACGGGGATCGTCCGGTCGCCTCCTACCCGTTCCACTTGCCGGTCCTCCAGCACACGCAGCAGCTTGGCCTGCATCACCAGGGGCATGTCGCCGATTTCGTCCAGAAACAGCGTACCTTTGTTTGCCTGTTCGAACTTGCCAATGTGCCGCGAGGCTGCCCCGGTGAAGGAGCCCTTTTCGTGCCCAAACAACTCCGATTCGATCAGCTCGCCCGGCACCGCCGCGCAGTTGAGTGTCACAAACGGACTGTCACGCCGCGCGCTGCGGTTGTGCAGCGCCCGCGCAATCAGCTCTTTCCCCGTGCCCGTCTCGCCGAAAATGCAGACGCGGGCTTCGCTGCCGGCGACGCGGTCTACTTGAGCCATCAACCGCCGCATGGCTTCGCCGGAATGCACGATCTCGTGCCTACCCACGCGCTGCCGCAGCTCGCGATTCTCCTCTTCCAGGCGTTTCAGCTTGAGAACGTTCTCGACAGTGAGCAGGAGCTTGTCCGTGGAGAGCGGCTTTTCGAGAAAATCCACCGCGCCTAGCCGCGTGGCTCGCACCGCCATCTCGATATTGGCCTGCCCGGAAATCATCACCACTGGCAGCGCGATGCCTAGTCCGCGCAGTTCTTCCAGCAGGGCTAAACCGTCTTTACCGGGCATCACGACGTCCGATAGCATCATGTCGAACGCTTGCGACTTCACCAAGTCGAGTGCACGCCCGGCGTTGTCGCAGACGGTGGCTTCGTGCCCCGCCAGCCGGAACGCTCGCGCCAGCGAGGCCAGCGTATTGGCGTCATCATCAACGATCAGAAGGTGGGCCAAGTTTGAGGTTACCAAATGCGGCCATCAAGCCAGACAACCGCGCGCGCAGACTCTCACTCTCGGTGGGTGAATCGGCCAAGTCATCGCGGCAAAAAAGGGTGAAGTGGTAGGGACGGGCAGATTCGAACTGCCGACCTGTCGCTTAGGAGGCGGCCGCTCTATCCAACTGAGCTACGTCCCCACTGGATTCCATTGTATCGCCAGTCCCGGGGCGCACCGCACCATTTGCGGCGATGCGCCCCACAAACGCTCGCGCAGGCAAGCGCTCCGCTACTACCGCGGGCCGGTGTAGCCGGTCTTGGGATCCAGGAATCCACCGGCATTCACGATCGGGTCGCCAGCTTTCCATTGACCGCAGGTTACACACCTCTGTTTCGGCTGTCCGAGTTGCTGCGCGATCGCAACCAGGTTGCCGAGCCGGGGACCACGCTCATAACCGTAGTCGCCGTTGGCGTCCAACCAGTATCGGCCGGGCAGAACCGGCCCGAGTTTGGAAAGGGCCAGAACATCGAGCGTGTGCAATTCTCTGCCGTTCACGAAAACTCCCGTGCCGCCGCCCGAACAATTCTGCGGCATAGCTCCGCCGAGCCCCATCCACGGCGGCAACTGGATAAGAGACGGCCCGTTCCACACACCCATGATGCCGGAGCGGTTGTCGTACCAGTAAGCTCCATCGGGCAGTCGGCCTCCGTAGGCGCGCTCGAGGGTTTCGAGGCTGGCACGCTGCGTGATGGTAAGAGACCGGCCGTTGAACGTGATTCTTCTCTCCGCAGAGGGCGGGTTCCAGCCCGAGTTGGCGGGCGTTTGGTTTTTGCCAAAAGCAATACTTGCCGGGAGCAGATAGATCGCGGCTGCTAACGCCGTGTGTGCGACTGACAGCCCCCTTGTCGTCATCTTCATAAGATGGACCCTCCGTGCCCGCAGTGAGATGCAACCCGCGTTCCAGCGCCGAAACGGGGCGGTGGCTGCCTTCGTGGTGTCTGCGAGTTGCTGCTACGACAGGAGATGGGGATGAACTGCGGGAGAAGAGGTCAACCCTCGAAGCGCGGGCGGGCTCAGCGCAAAGTGTCGACGTGTACAGCTAGCGTAAAGTCTGTGGACACTTTGTCAGCGCGCCGCGCGGACCAGGCCCTTTTGGCCGATGTCTTTGCGGTAGTGCATCCCCTCGAACCCGATCTGCTCGACACCGGCGTATGCCCGGCGGATGGCCGTCGGTAAGTCGTCTGCGCCGGCCGTCACTCCCAACACCCGGCCGCCCGAGGTCTCCAGTCCTGAAGCTCCTACGCGTGTCCCGGCGTGGAATACCGTCGCTCCGGTTGCTTCGGCTTGATCGACGCCGTGAATGGCTTTTCCGGTGGGGTAGCTTCCCGGATACCCGCCTGAAGCCAGCACCACGCAGACGCTCGGGCCGGTGCGCCATTCCAGTTTGATCCCGGCCAGTTCGCCGCTAGCCGCGGCCGTCAGGGCGGGCACGAAATCGGATGTCATGCGGTGCATCAGCGGCTGAGTCTCGGGGTCGCCCAATCGCACGTTGAATTCGAGTACTTTCGGGCCGTCTACAGTCATCATCAAGCCGGCGTACAAGAAGCCGGTGAATTTGATACGCTCCACGGTCGGGTAGATCACGCGGTTCAGGATCTCGCGCGTCTGTGCCTGGCCTAAGATTGCGCCGTCGCAATATGCGCCCATGCCTCCCGTGTTCGGCCCGGTATCGTCATCAAACACGGCCTTGTGGTCCTGGGTTGGCTCGAGCGGCACTACGTCGCGCCCGTCGCACAAAGCGATAAAGCTGACTTCTTCGCCGCGGAGGAATTCCTCTATCACCAGGCGGCCCTGCAAGGTTCTAAGTGCGGTCTCCGCTTCTGCACGGTCCTGCGCCACCACCACACCTTTCCCGGCAGCCAACCCATCGGCTTTGAGGACTACCGGAAAGCCGAAACGGCCAATCGCCTTTCTTGCGTCAGCAGCATTTTCCACGGTGACGAACTCTGCGGTGGGAATTTTACTTTGTACAAAAAAGTTCTTTGCGAAGACCTTGCTGCCCTCGAGCCGCGCCGCAGCGGTATCCGGCCCGACGATCCGCCGGCCGCGCGCCCGAAACTCGTCCACCACTCCAGCCACGAGAGGCGCTTCCGGTCCGACCACCGTCAGGTCCGCCCCGATCCCTTCGGCTACTTCAAGGAACGAAGAAGCGGGCGGCACACACGTGCCCACGCGCGCAATCCCCGGATTCCCTGGAGTCGCAAACACCTCGACGTCCTTCGACTGCGCCAGCTTCCAGCACAGCGCATGTTCTCTCCCGCCGCTCCCAATTACCAGGATCCGCATCGCTACAATGGTAGCAATGCACGAGAGATACGACGTCGTTGTCATCGGCGCCGGTCACGCGGGATGCGAAGCCGCCCGCGCCTGCGCCCGCATGGGGCTTCGCACCGCCATGGTGACGATGAACCTCGACCTCATCGCGCAGATGTCGTGCAACCCGGCGATCGGCGGCATCGCCAAGGGCCACCTGGTGCGCGAAATCGACGCCCTGGGCGGCGTGATGGGGGAGCTTGCTGATGCGGTCGGCATTCAGTTCCGTTTGCTCAATACCAGCCGCGGTCCGGCGGTCTGGTCCCCGCGCGCCCAGATGGATAAGAAGATGTACCGTGTGAAGATGCGCGAGGTTCTGGAGAAAGAGCCCAACCTGCACATCAAGCAGGCCGAAGTCGCGGCGCTGGCTCTCGAAGATCGCCGCGTGACCGGCGTGCACCTGCGCGACGGCCGCCGGATAGACTCGGGTGCAGTCATCGTGACCACCGGAACATTTCTCAATGGTCTCGCGCACGTGGGCGAAATGAAATATAGCTGCGGCCGCAACGGAGAAGCCCCCTCTCAATTGCTCGGCGATCAGCTCCGTACGCTCGGCCTGCAGTGGACCCGCCTGAAAACCGGAACGCCCCCACGCCTCGACGGCCGAACCATCGATTGGAGCCGATTCGAACCGCAACCAGGGGATGCCGACCCGACGCCGTTCTCGTTTCTCACTGAGAAGATCGAACGCCCCCAAATCCAGTGCCACATCACTTACACCACCGAGGAAACCCGTCGCATTCTGCGGGAAGCCATTCCACGCTCGCCGCTCTATAGTGGCCAGATTGAGGGTATCGGCCCGCGGTATTGCCCATCGATCGAAGATAAGATCGTCAAGTTCCCTGACAAGCCGCGCCACCAGATCTTCCTTGAGCCGGAGGGCCTCGACACCAACGAGATCTACGTCAACGGGATGTCCACTAGCATGCCCATCGATGTCCAGACTGCGATGGTGGCTTCCGTGCCTGGCCTGGAACACGCCGAGATGATCCGTCCTGGTTACGCGATCGAGTATGATGCGATCGATCCTCGCGAGCTCAATCACACGCTGGAGGTGAAGTCGATCAGCGGCCTCTATCTCGCGGGCCAGATCAACGGAACTTCGGGGTACGAAGAGGCGGGTTGCCAGGGATTGGTGGCGGGCATCAATGCTGCGTGCAAGCTTCAAGGGAAAACAAGAGTTGTGGTCGGCCGCACTGAGGGCTACACCGGAATCCTGATCGATGACCTCATTACCAAGGGCGCCGACGAGCCGTACCGCATGTTCACTTCGCGCGCCGAGTTCCGGCTGCATTTGCGCATCGACAATGCCGATGCCCGCCTGACACCCATTGGGCGGCGCGTCGGCTTGGCGACCGAGGAACGCTGGGAGATCTTCACGCACAAGCACGCGCAGAAGCGGCGGCTCTCGTCCGCGTTGGAGCGGCACCGCAACGGCCAGTGGCTTAAGCGTCCGGAAGCGTCCGTGGGCGAGATTTCGGGCTGGGTCCGAGAAGTTCTTGGTGAAGAGCCCGCGCGGGGACTTCTTGCGACCGTCGAGACCGAAACCAAGTACAGCGGATATATCGCACAGCAGGAGCGGCAGATGGAACGTCTGAAGGATGCCGAGCAGCGCCCCATTCCCGCGGCGTTCGGCTTTGGCGGCATACCGGGCCTGTCGCGCGAAATTCAAGGCAAACTCGAGCGCGTGCGGCCGGAAACGCTTGGCCAGGCCGCCCGTATTCCGGGAGTGACGCCGGCTGCTATCGCCATTCTGGACGTTTACCTGAGCCTGGAACGTGTTCGCTGACTTCCACCTGACACCGGAGCAGACAGCAGCGCTGGAAGCTCACCTGGAATTGCTGCTTCGGTGGAATCGCAAGCTGAACCTCACCTCTATACGGAATCGCGAAGAAGCCATCGAGCGCCATTATTGCGAATCGCTCTTCCTGGGCACGCATCTGCCGCCACGCCCCCTGCGGATCATCGACGTCGGCTCTGGCGGCGGCTTTCCTGGGTTACCAGTAGCCGTGCTTCGGCCGGATTGCTCCGTAACGTTGCTCGAGTCCCACCAACGCAAAGCCGTATTTCTCCGCGAAGCCACCCGGAAACTCGCCAACGTGCGAGTGCTGGCGCGTCGGGCGGAGGATGTTGAAGAACGGTTCGATCGGGCAATCTCTCGAGCCGTCAGCTATGAAGACTTGGCGCCATTCCTAAAGAACTTGGCTCCGAATGCCGATCTGCTGACTGGGGCAGAAGCGCCTCCAGAGGAACTCGGCTTCATCTGGGAACCTCCCGTGCCCCTTCCGTGGGGAAAGCAGCGCTTTCTGCGGACTGGGCATGCAGTGGGATAAGCCTCCGGGCTTGTCCTGTTTCACGTGAAACAAGGCCATTCGTCCTTCCAGTTTGTTTCACGTGAAACAGCCGGGACAAGCCGAGAGGCTTATCCCACCCCAGGCATCCATGCTAGTATGGCCGCTTGAGCAGAGTTTTCGCGATCGCGAACCAAAAGGGAGGGGTCGGCAAGACTACCACCGCCATCAACCTGGCTGCTGCGTTGGCGGCCAATGACTTCTCCGTCCTGGTCATCGACTCAGACCCGCAGGGCAATGCAACTACAGGGCTTGGCGTCGCCAAAGACCCCAACCGACCTAGCCTCTACCACGTGCTTCTGACCGGCGCGGCGCCCCAAGACGCCACGGTCCCGACCGAATTCGAAGGCCTTCACGTGATTTCTGCAGACAAGAACCTGGTCGGCGCAAATCTTGAACTGGTGGACATCCCCGATCGCGAGTTTCGCCTGCGGCAGCGGATCGCGCCAATTCGCGAGGCCTATCACTTCATCCTGATTGATTGTCCGCCCGCGCTGGATCTGCTCACCCTCAACGCCCTCATCGCAGCAGACTCCGTCCTCGTTCCCATCCAGTGCGAGTTCTTCGCGCTCGAAGGCATTTCGGAGCTGATGGACACTATCGACCGTGTCCGCGATTCTTTTCACCACCCGCTCGCGGTTGAAGGAATCCTGCTGACGATGTTCGACGACCGTACCAACCTCACGCGGCAGGTCGCCGCAGACTTGAGGGAATTCTTCGGGAACCAGGTGTTCCAAACTATCATCCCGCGAAGCATCAGGCTGGCCGAAGCCCCGAGTTTCGGCAAGCCGATCCTGGGCTACGACCCACGCTCCCGTGGCGCCGAAAGCTACATCAAACTCGCAAAAGAGATTCTGGACCATGAACAAACCGGACAATCCGCGCAGGGCGCTCGGTAAAGGTCTCGGCGCGCTGTTGCCCACCCGCACGCCGATTGTGCCGGTGCTCCCGGCCCACGAAGACGCCCCGCAGACCGTACCTATCGATTCCATCGATCCGAATCCGCTCCAACCGCGCCGTGTTTTTCAGGGCGAGCGAATGGCGGAACTGGCCCAATCCATCCGCGTCAACGGCATCATCCAACCCCTAGTAGTCCGTAAAGTCGGTGAGCGCTATCAGTTAGTCGCGGGCGAACGCCGATGGCGCGCCGCCAAGCTGGCCGACATCCAGCAGGTTCCCGTCGTCATTCGAGACATCCCGGACGAACGCCTGCTCGAGATCTCGCTCATCGAGAACATCCAACGCGAGGACCTCAATCCGATCGAAACGGCGAACGCCTTCGCGCGCCTCGGAACCGAGCTCGGTCTGAGCCCGGAGCAGATCGGCGAACGAACCGGTAAAGATCGCAGCACGGTCATCAACTTCCTACGCCTGCTGCAACTCTCCGAGGACCTGCAGCAACTGGTCGCCGAGCGGCGACTCTCGGCTGGCTCGGCACGCTGCCTCTTATCGCTGCCCACCCTGGCTCTGCAGCGTGAAGTCGCTGAAAGGGCCGTGGCGCAGGGCTGGTCGGTGCGGCAGATGGAGCGGACAACCCAAAAAATGATGGCAGACCGCCAGCCGAAGCATGTCGACGAGGTCCAGCTTGACCCCAACGTCAAGGCAGCCATCCAGGAGATGATGCGCGTGCTGGGCACCCGTGTGCGGATCATCGAAAAAGGCCGGAAGGGCGGAAAGATCGAGATCGAATACTACACACCGGAAGACCTCGACCGCATCTACGAGGTCATCGTAGGGGACGGCAAGTAGCGCCACTATTTCAGCATCGCCAGGATATCCGCGAGCTCTCTGCGGATATCGGGTAACGGATCGCTCGAGAACAATTCCTGTTGCGCCTGTTTGATCGCGCGCGGCTTCGGTGAACGAGCTTCCGCCTGCAACGACTGTCGCGCGCCCTCGATCGTGAACCGCTTGTCCCGCAAGAGATGCTTGATGCGCAGCAGCAACTCCACATCCTTCCGGCGGTAGAGACGATGTCCGGTGCCGGACTTCTTGGGCGAGAGAGCGGAGAATTCCTTTTCCCAATACCGCAGGACGGACGGCTCGACTCCCAGCAGTTCGCTGACCTCGCCGATCTTGAAGTACAGCTTATCCGGGATCTCTGGAGCGGTCTGCAACGCGACATCCGTCATCAGTCTTTGGACATCCTAGCTCAAGACAGAGGGAATGTCACTGGGTTGAAAAAAACTGTCCCGTTAGCCATGCGCAAGATCCGGGCGACCTTACTCCCGCCGCCTTCATCTCCACATGGAACCGCATCTCCTCTTCGAGATCGCGGTCGAATTGCCGCCGTCGCAACAGGTACAGCAGCCGGCGCCACATCTCAGCCAGGCGTTCCATAAGTGTCCATTCAAGCCGCCTCGATCACACGCCCGATCGCCGCCATGACTCTCTCGAACTCGGTGATCTCCGCTGCCAGTTGCTTCCTTCCCGCCGGGGTCAGCTTGTAGTAGCGCGCCCGCCGGTTGTTGTCCGATTGCCCCCACTCCGCCACCACCCATCCCTTGATGAGCATGCGTTGCAGCGCCGGATACAGCGATCCTTCTTCCACCTGCAGCACCTCATCCGACAGTTGCTGGATGTGCTGCGCGATGCCGTACCCGTGCATCGGCCCCAGCCGCGCCAGGCTTCTCAGGATCAGCATGTACAGGGTTCCCGGCGGAATCTCCGTCCGCGTCGTCGCTTCGTCTCTTCCCATAGTTAGCCTATTGGAAGTGTGAGCCAGTGGCGCGCCGAAGTCAAGCCTAACCAGCGGCCAACCGCTGCGGGCTTCCATAGTACAATCGACGCTGTCTGCGAGCGAATCCAATGAGGGAACCAACTGTCACCACGCGCCGCCGCTGGCTCGGCTGGACCGCCGCTTTAGGCGCCGGACTCTCCGGCTGCACGCGATCCAAGCCGGGCGAGGATGCCGGCCCGGGCCTGCTGGGCAAACCAGTCAGCGCATACGGCGAACGCTCTCCTTACGAAACCTCCACGCGCCAGATGGTCGACACGCGCTATCCCGAAACTTCCATCAGCCGCACGCCCCTGCAGGATTCCTGCGGTATCCTTACGCCGTCTTCGCTCCACTATGAGCGGCATCACTCCGGCGTGCCTAGGATCGACCCCGCCCACCACGAGCTGCTCATCCACGGACTCGTCGACCGCCCGCTGGTCTTCACCGTAGACGAAATCAAAAGGCTGCCTCACATTTCCCGCATCTATTTTCTCGAGTGCTCCGGCAACGGCTTTGGCGAGTGGAGCGAAAAGACCGGCCGCGACGCCGCGCAAAGCCATGGCCTGGCCAGTTGCAGCGAATGGACCGGCGTGCCCCTCTCATTGCTCCTGGCCGAGGCCGGCGTGCAGAAACAGGCCAAATGGCTGATCGCGGAAGGCGCCGATGCGTGCAAGATGCAGCGCAGCCTGCCGATCGAAAAAGCCTTGAACGATACCCTGGTTGCCTGGGGTCAGAACGGCGAAGCTCTCCGTCCCGAGCAAGGGTACCCGCTGCGCCTCATCGTTCCCGGATGGGAAGGCAACATCAGCGTCAAGTGGCTGCGGCGCATCAAGGCCGTCGATCAACCCTACATGGTTCGCGACGAGACCTCCCACTACACCGACCTCATGCCCGATGGGACCGCCCGCATCTTCACCTTTCCCATGGAAGCCAAGTCGGTGATCACCTTTCCTTCCGGCGGTCAAAAGTTGAACGGTACCGGCTTCTACCAGATCACGGGCCTCGCCTGGTCCGGCAAGGGGCGCATTGAGCGCGTCGAAGTCTCCACCGACTCCGGCCAGACCTGGCGCGATGCCAGCCTCCAGGAACCGCGCCTGCCCATCGCTTTCAGCCGCTTCTACCTTCCCTGGAATTGGGACGGCAAAGAGACCGGCCTCCAATCCCGCGCGATCGACGAAACCGGCTACGTCCAACCCAGCCGGGACGCGCTCATTGCCGTGCGCGGCGTGAATTCTTACTACCACTACAACGGCATCAAGTCGTGGAAAGTGAGGCCTGATGGCAGTGTCACCAACGCGTAGCTTCTGGATGCTACTGGTCGCCGGGGCCCTTTGCGCCCAATCGCCGAAATACGGCGTTGGCCGCGCGCCCAGGCCTGAGGAGATCCGCGCGCTGGACATCAGCATCGCGCCCGACGGCGCCGGTCTCCCGCCGGGCAGCGGCACGGCCGCCGCGGGCAAGGAAACCTACACCAACCGCTGCGCCCGCTGCCACGGTTCGGAAGGCCAGGGCCGCGACAGCGTCGCGCTGGCCGGCGGCCAGGGCACGTTGAAGTCTCCGAAGCCGCTCAAGACCGTGGGCAGTTACTGGCCCTACGCCACCACGATCTTCGACTATGTCAGCCGCGCCATGCCCTTCGATAAGCCCGGCACCCTGTCGCACGACCAGGTCTATGCGCTGACCGCCTACGTGCTGTATCTCAATCACCTGGTTTCCGAAGGCACGGTGATCGACGCGAAGAGCCTGCCCAAGATCCAGATGCCCAACCGCAACGGTTTCGTGGCCGACCCGCGCCCCGACGTGCCGGGGAAACACTGAGAGGCCCGCCGCGTGTCAATCCACAAAGCGCGGCCTCGTAGCCATGGTGTGCTACACCAGACTGTGAGGCGCAAGGTCGAGTTCACGAGTTCGGCGTGATGAACTACGGCGACCTGGTGGTTGTGACTCTGATTGGTGAGAAAAGCGGCGGAACGTTGTTCATCGAGGGTGAGGAGTTCGAATTATGAAAGTCGAAAGCCTGCGGGAAGTCAGGAACAACTTCAGCCACGTGATTGAGTCGCTCCCCAAGATCGGCCCGGTAGTTGTGACCAAGAACGGCAGGAGTGCCGCTTTGTTGGTACCGATCGACGAGGACACGGACCTCGAAACCCTGATTCTGAGCAACAGCCAGCGTTTCTGGAACCTATTTGAACGGGCAGCTTCCGGGAAGCGAACGCCGCTGGAGGAGTTGCCGGATGTCGGCGACGATAGGGCATGGAAACGGCTAGCCGGCCGGAAGCGGAAGTAACCGAGCGAGTTTCCCGCGCTCTACCGCTGGCGGATCCTCCCCTTATGGTTTCCTTATGTTCTCCGGCGACCCCGGGTGGTAGACTTACAGTCGTTGAGTCCCCACAGTCCGGCCCCTGAAGGGAGTGCGAGGCTCGTCAGTCAGCTTCGGCCGGCCCTCGTGGGCGTGCTGGTGCTGACCCTGCTGACCGGCGTCATTTTCCCATTGCTGCTGTTCGTCATCGGCTGGCCGCTCTTCCCGCACCAGGCTGGGGGGAGCCTCATCACACGCGGCGGTACGGTGATCGGCTCGGCGCTGATCGGCCAGCAATTCACCCAGCCCGACTACTTCCACGGCCGGCCATCAGCCGCCGGCAGCGGCTATGATGCCACGGCCTCCGGCGGCACCAACCTCGGCCCCGACAACCGCAAGCTCATCGATGGCGTCGCCGATTTTACCGGCATCCGGCAGTTGGCGGACCAATACCGCCAGGAAAACGGAATTGCGCCCGGCACTCCCATCCCTCTTGACGCCGTCACGCGCTCGGCGAGCGGGCTCGATCCGCACATCTCTCCGGCTAACGCCTTGTTGCAAGTTCCGCGCGTGGCGCGGCCTGAGTGAATCCGTAGTGCGTCGCCTGGTGGCGGAGCACACCGCCGGGCGGCAGCTTGGCTTCCTGGGTGACCCGCGAGTCTCGGTGCTCGATCTAAACCTCGCGTTGGGCCGGTTGGCCCCAGCAGCCGCGCCGGCAGAACCCCGTTAGCCTATGCGCTGGCTGGAATATGTGGTCTTCCTGATTGCGGTGGTGGGACTGGCCCGGCCGGTGGATCTCTACCTGGCTCGGGTGTGCGAGCGCGAGCGCACCTTCCTCGATCCCATGCTGCGGCCAATCGAGTCGTTGATATATCGCCTGCTCGGGGTGCACCCCGAGGAAGAGATGACGCCCGGTGTATATATCATCTGTTTCGTCGTTTTCGGAGCCGGCTGCGCCTTGGCGCTGTACCTGGTGCTGATGCTCCAGCGATGGCTGCCCGGCGGCCCCGCCGATGCCTATTTGACCACGCCTATGACGAAGGACTTGGCGCCGCCAACACCGCGGTGAGTTTCGCCACCACCACCACCTGGCAAGCCTACGGCGGTGAGAGCACGCTGCGCTACGTGGCCCAGTTGATCGGCCTGGTAGCGCAGAATTTTCTCGCCGGTTCGGCGGGCCTGGCGGTGGGATTCGCCTTCATCCGCGGCGTCGCCCGCGAGCGCTCGGCCACGCTGGGCAATTTCTGGGTGGACCTGGCGAGGTCGCTGCTCTGGGTCCTGTTGCCGCTGGCGCTGGTGGGCAGCCTGGTTCTGCTCTGGCAGGGCGTCCCGCTGAACCTCGACCCTTACGTCCCGGCGCGAACCCTGGAGGGTCGAACCCAGACCATCGCGCAAGGACCGGTGGCAGCGCTGGAATTCATCAAGAACCTGGGCACCAATGGCGGCGGTTTCTTCAACGCCAATGGCGCGCATCCCCTAGGCCAATCCCACGCCGCTGACGAATTTTCTGGGCCTGCTGGCCATCGCGGTGCTGCCTGCTTCGCTCATAATCACCTTTGGCCGCCTGGCCCGCAGACCATCTGCGGGCCGGATCCTGTTGAAGGTGATGGTGGCGCTGTTCGTCCTCGGCCTCGCGGTCTGCGACTGGGCGGAAACGGCGACGCCGCCGCAACTGGCCGGGCTGCACCTCGCGGGCGGCAACATGGAGGGAAAGGAAGTACGGTTCGGCGCCGGCGACTCGGTGCTCACGGCCGTTGTGACCTCCAACGGATCCACCGGTTCTTACAACTCCATGTACGACTCGTACCGGCCGCAGAGCGTGCTGGTGATGCTGGTCTACCTGCTGCTGGGCGAAGTGGTGTTCGGCGGGCTCGGCGCGGGCGTCTATAGCATGGTGATCGTGGCGCTGCTGGGCGTTTTTCTCGGGGGGCTGATGGTGGGGCGCACACCGGAATACCTGGGCAAGAAAGTCACTTCGGCGGAGACGCAGTGGATCGCGCTGTACATGCTTCTGACGCCGATAGTGACGCTGCTGCTTTCGAGCGTCGCGGTGGCCACCAGGGCCGGCCGCGCAGGCCTGGTGACCAACACCGGGCCGCACGGCTTCAGCGAAATCCTGTTCGCGTACGCTTCCTGCATGGCCAATAACGGGCAGGCCATGGCCGGGTTGAACGCCAATACGGTCTTCTACAACGTCACCACCGTCATCGCCATGCTGGCCGGCCGGTTTGGTCTCGCCGCGCTGGCGCTGGCTTTGGCCGGCCGCTTTGCCGCCCAGCCCCGCCTCGAGACCACGGCCGGCACATTTCCCAACGATACGCCGACGTTCGGAGCGCTGGTCTTCGGCACCATCGTGCTGGTAGGCGCACTGTGCTTCTTTCCAGCTCTGGCGTTGGGGCCGGTCGTGGAGTCACTACGGCACGGATTGTAGGGTCCAGCCTTGCAGGATTGCTGGTGGCCTCGCTCGCCTTCGGACAAGCGGCCGCGAGCGGGCCCTCATCGGCCCCCATCGCCACCGATCGGCCCGCGGTGACGGA
>Ga0335081_10004222_pt1 | contig 22675 bp, 20 predicted proteins | sample Lox_Sample_35_FD_206713 | JGI IMG/M metagenome (GOLD analysis project Ga0335081, IMG submission 206713) | Soil microbial communities from Loxahatchee National Wildlife Refuge, Florida, United States - Lox_Sample_3.5 | ecosystem: Environmental > Terrestrial > Soil > Wetlands | place: USA...
TGACATTGCCAACCGTCTTTTCCTCGTTGAGCGCCGGAAGCGCAAGGCTAATCGACACCCGCTGTTGCTTTTTTAAGTTCAGCAAATAATTAAGATCTGAAAACTCATCCGCATGAAAGGAATTTTCTGCGAACCATTTATCCACCAACACGGAGATGGCGGTATGACCCGCTTCCTCGCTCTCGGGACTGAAGCGGAGCGTCTGTTTTGTTTTGACGACGAGCACGCCGCGCTGGCTCTCGGACATCATCTGTTCGGCGACTGGTCCCAGCGATGCAACTTCATCGCTGGGACGTGCGCTGGCTCCTAACACGATCAAGTCAAATTTCTTAGACGCATCATATAGCACTCTGGACGGGTCGTCCGCGGAAACCTGCTGTTTCTCCACCTCCGGCAGGCTCTTCAATACCTGACTAATGCCGCGAAAGGCGCCATCTTGTTGCGACGTAGAATCGTTGGAGGTCAGATGCAAGGATGTGATTTTTGTGTTGCTGAACCGATTTAAAGATAGGCCAATACGGAGTGCGAGTTCCGCATAAGGTCCGCCTCGCATGGGAATCAAGGCAGTCTTCAAATCGCTGGAAACTTGCGAATTGACCACGGCAATATCGCAGGGCGGTTGCTTTAACACTTCAGCAAGAGTCGTTTTTAGTGAGTCAAATTGACACGGAGACTCCAGAACGAGAAGATCGGGTCTTTCCTGTTCGACAATCCTGACCAACTCATCCCATGGCCGGTGGGATACATGCACCTCCGCCCAGCGATGAATGCGCTTCACTTTTGAAAACTTTTTCAAAGTCCGGCGTACTTCACGGGCAGGAATGGCGGCCGTGCTGAGCGACTCATCATCCGGGATGTAGATGAGCCCAACCAGAACGACATTTCTTTCCCCGCCAATTGCCTGTGCCGCGGCAATCGCTGAAAACTGATCGCAACCATGCACGATGGGGACAAGAATCTTCTTAAAGAGTCTGTTCTTTCGCGGGGTTTTCATGGGTCTCCTTTCACTTGAGCCGGTCATGCGAGTAGAGGTGCAATCTTTTCTGAATAGATGCCTTCCCAAGTATATTGCCTGCGGATTTCAGCGCGTAGACCATAAACAGAATTTATTGAAAGGTGATTCGCAATTAACTTTGCAAGTTCACGCGGATCAGCATCCGGAGAAAAATACGTCACGTAATTTTCTCCTAACTTTCGCAAAGGAGGAATATCTGAGCAGAAGATGGGCAAGCCAGCCAACCCAGCTTCCAAAATGGGAATGCCGAATCCCTCCTCACGGCTGGGAAAGAACAGCGCATCGGCGATACGATAAAGGTCGGCGATTACTTTATCGGATAAAAACGAATCGGTCAGCTCCGCAAGAAAGTGAAAAGAATCCTGAACGTTTAATTGCGTGCGCAACTCTAAAAGCATTTTGAAGTATTTATGATTATTGGCATTATGTGGACCTAAAGGACCGGTTACCACCAGCGCGGCTTGTGGAAAATAGCTTTTCAATTCAGCCAGCGTGTGTAAAGCTAGTTCGATATTTTTACGCGGCGTGACTCGGACCGGCAACAACAAGATGGGTGCGGCATCCAATAGATTTATTTTCTCGATCAACGGTTGAGTTTGTGATTCGAGTTTGTAGAATCGTGCAATATCCACACCGTTCGGGATGACGCCAATGGAAGCGGAATCGAGTTTCATCAGTTTTGCCAGCTCCCCGCGGCGCGATACTGAAACTGCCACATGCGTCGTTTTACCCCAATCTTGGCGCAACAAATCCCAGGGATAACCATCATGCAATTCAGATCGATAACGCGGCGTGGTCCATGCCAGGTCGTGATGCCAAAGGATCAAACGCGGAAGCTTTCCGGATTGGTGCAACTGATGAAGGGCGGCAGTGAGCGCAGGATTTTTATTCAGCGAGCAGACATTATGTGCAATCAAAATACCCATACCCGATAAGGCGCTTTGTAATTGTTCGGCTAATTCATCGCGTAGTGATGTGAATTGGTCAGTAACTTCTCCGCGATCCAATTCTTTTTTCATCTCCATCACCCGCACTTGGCGCGAGTCTGCAAGCGGAATAGTAATCAGCGGAATCTTTTCGCTCATGGCTTCGCCGCGTCCGGCGATCAGACGAACCGAATGTCCGTGGGCAGACAACAGACGCGCATGATGGGCAATGACGCTTTCCACACCGCCGACAATTGGAGGGACCGAATAATGCAGAATGGCGATGTTCATGTTTGCTGTCCCAAACAATCAGCAAGAATTGATTGCAAGCGTCGCTCCAATACTGAAAAGGAAAAATATCGTTGAGCAAGCTTATAATTTTCTTCTGCCCATTCTTGTGCCTGCGCGGGGCTTTGTAAAATTTCGCGCACCTTCTTCAGCGTGTCCATACTGATGTACCCGTCAAACCAGACCGAACGAAAGCCTTTGGGTTTGATATCCACCTCATATGTCGAATAGCTATTCACCAGAATCGGACAGCGATAGTAGACCGCTTCCAAGAACGCGTTGCCAAAACCCTCGATGCTGGATGGATAGGTGACGAGATCAGCGTGTGGATATACATCGCCCAGCGTGTAAATCTTTTTTCCATCTGATGTAGTGCCGCGTCGATCCTGCACCTGATCGGATTCAAAGCGGACAGCCACATCCAGCAAATGAGCATACTCTCGGACGCGTTGTTCATAGTCCGTGCCTTCATCACCCGCCGCATGGCTGATGACTAACTTCGCGGGCATTTCAAGGCGGCGTACCAATTCGACAGCATGTTCAATTCCTTTGCGCTGGATGATACGCGTGGGTTGCAGGATGAAGTATTCGCCTGGTTGGATGCCGAAGTCCGTGCGCACGGTGTCGGTATACGAGTCGGGTTTGAGCGGCGGGGAATCGAAGTCCATGACGTTGGGAATTATGCGCGCAGTCACCCCATATCGCGAAGCGAGCTGCTGGGCTTGGATCGAATTGATCACCACGTGTCGAATCGAAGGCAGGGTGGGTGGAAAGGCCACGGCAAGATAATCAGCTACACAATTCACCTGGAAGCGTTGTCGTTCCCAATGGAAGTCATGGTGGTGTGCGATGGTCGGGAAACCCGTCTCGGCAATGAATTCTGTGATGGCAAGCCCGAGCGGCAAATTAATCGGGATCGTGACCGCATTTTCGATCACAAGAATTTCAAGCTCAAAGCGATGAGCGAATTTGTATAACTCTTCCTTGAAATATTCTTTCAACTCATTAACGCGGTGCGTCATTTGTGGTGGGCGGACATAAATGGAGAAAAAATCCTTGCGTAACCCAGCTATCTCAGGATGAGCCGCACGCGCCTCCTCCGAGACCTTCCAACTGCCTGAGTACGCCTGCTGATTGATCTTGTCAATTTCGGGATGACGATAAAACGCCTCTGGCACAACCTGACTTTGGTCTGCGGGACGATCGCATTGGCCCGCAAAATAAAAGCATTTGTTCCCCAGCCGCTCGAGCACGGTTGCCCACTTTTGCGTTTCGAGCGAAACGCCATCCGTTCCAGCGAATCGCGTAGAAATAAAACCGATGGGATGTGAAGTGTTTGTCATAGATTTACCCATAAGATTTGGTATGGCTCCAAAGTGATTTTTGAAATTTGAACACGTTGACCGGTAAAAAGATCCATTGCCACCCTGTAATTTGTTGTGAAGGTAGCTCTCTGTGCACTGACATTATGCAGGCACAATGTGCGTAATTTTTTATCCAGAGAAATGCGTTCAATTGCAAAGATGGCTGGATGAAAATCCAATATTTTTTGAGTGCCGTACGGATGAAATGCCGGCGAGCTTTTGCGAGCCATGAGTAACTGACGATAGCGCGTAAAAACTTTTGTGCGCAAAGAATTTTTATCTTCCAGCTCGCTCTGCAGCTTTTCAAGCTGGCACTTCTCGCGGTTGATGGTACGGTTGCGTCTGGTTTGTTTCACACCATCGAGCCAGCCGCGCGAGCCGAATAAGCTGTGAAAATAAATTCCCGGCACGCCGACCAGTGAAAGCATGATGGCTTGTGCGGTGATGAAGCGATCAACCTGCCGACCTAAAGGCTCATTTCCATTCGGATTGGAAAGTGCGTCGAAGTAATTGATATTCAATTCATAGGCGCTCTGAGTCCCGTCTGCATTTTGCTTATAAGAGATCAAACCTCTGTGTTCGAGCGCTTTTTTTACGAGCGCATCAATGTCAGAGTTGGATAAAATTCCTTGTGCAGGGTTCAGCCCAATCCCATCGTGTGAGGCGAGGAAGTTGAAGAAGGTCGTTTTATTCGAGGGCAGGGTCAATGCTTTCGCCCACTTTGAAAGTATGCGCGTATCGCTAGTGTGAAAAGAATGCAAAGTTAAAACCGGCAAAGCAAAATTGTACACAAGCTGGGCTTCATTGGTTCCATCGCCAAAATAGGAAACGTTGTCTGCGTGCAGCACATTGGTCTCGGTGATCAAGTGAACATGCGGGGCAACTTCATCCAGCATCGCGCGCAGGAATTGAATCACATGATGGGTTTGCGGCAAATGAATACAGGTCGTGCCAACTTCCTTCCACAAATATGCGATTGCATCGAGACGGATAAAGCTCGCGCCGCGCTCCACATACATGAGCAGAATATCGGTCATTTCAAGCAAGACCTCGGGATTTTTATAATTCAAATCGATCTGATCTTCGCTGAAAGTGGTCCACACACGCTTTTCGCCGGACGGAGTCTGGAAGCTGGTTAACAAAGGCAGTGCACGCGGACGGACTACTTGCGAAAGATCGGGTGAGCCTTCGACGATGATAAAGTAATTTTGGTAACGCGGATTATCGTGCAAGAATCCTTTGAACCATTCACTTTGAGATGAGATGTGATTGACGACGCCATCGAACATCAAGCGGAAATGGCTTTGCATGGAGGAAATATCTTTCCAATCGCCCAGGATTGGATCTACTTTGCGATAGTCCATTATCGAAAAGCCATCATCAGAACTCCATGGAAAGAACGGCAGGATGTGAATCCCGTTTACAACACCAGTTAAATATTTCTTACAGAACAAACTTAGGGTCCGCAGTGGCATTTCGTTCGGCGATTGGATTTGATCGCCGTATGTGATCAGGATGGAATCCTGCTCTGTCAACGCCACTTCCTGCGCGGGGATTCGATGACGGTATTCCACGAGGAGTTTTTCCACGCGGACCAGGATTTGCGGGGCTTTATCGGCCCCATAAAGAAACGTGAGATGTGCTAAAAGGTTTTCCACTGGTACCGAATCATGTGCGCCGTTTAATGATCGAGGCTTATTCATATGAAAGCAATTGTAGTGTCCCCCGAAAAAAGCAAGTGCTGATAAAGCTTTTATACCATAAATTGGTTATGGAAAAGGATTCACAGCGAGAAAAATCTAAACTTACACTTGGTTATCTCTCGAACGGCATAACTGGGAAACATCTTCAAGTCCTTTTCCTTCGGCCACAATCACAAGGATGTCGCCCGGCTTGACGACTGTATCGCCGTGTGGAATGAAGACCTTATTTCCCCGTCGTATCGTAGCAATCAGGGAATCGTGAGGCCACGCAATTTCGTTCATCTTTTTATCGGCACACAATGCGTTGGTTTCAACGGTTATATCCTGGACATTCACTTCCTCAGGCGTGACCGCATCCAACCGGACCTCCTCTGCTTTGTGACGCTGTGCCGTACGACGCGTCAGGGCAATCTCATAGGAATGGACTACATCGGCGCGCCCTAAAATCCCCAACAGCTTGCGCGGATAGTTGCGATCTACGACGGGCAAACGACCTACATCGTTTCGACTCATTCTGAGTAAGGCGTCGCTCAAAGACTCGTTCGGATAAGCGATGAGCAGTTCGTGAGTGCACGCCTGCCCCACGGTGATACTGCCTCGTTTTGATTCCTCCACCTTCTCGATATCTTGAATTGTCAAGATTCCGACAAGTTGATCTTGCGCGTTGACTACAGGCATCCCATGATGACGGGTTCGAGTCAATGTTTCTGCCGCCTCCATCAGCGGAGAGGATTCGGATAGCGTTGCCCGATCCATATGCATTGCTTCACCGACTGTGATTGCTTGCAGCATAACTATATCCCGCCCTCGATCCAGGCGAATGCCGATGCGAACCAGTCCGGTGATGTAAATTGAGTCGTGTTGTATGTGCTCGGATAGGAGCAAACTGACTGCCACCGCCAGCATCACCGGTAGAATAATGCGGTAATCATCTGTCATTTCAAACAGCAGAATAGTTGCGGTCAGCGGGGCATGAACCGATCCGGCGAGAACTGCCGCCATACCAACCAAAGCAAAAGCAGAAGGGCTGATATTCAATCCGGGGAATAGTTTAGAGGCAATGATTCCATATGCTCCGCCCAGCGTCGCCCCAAGATATAGCGAGGGAGCAAATACACCGCCTGTAAATCCTCCGCCCAGGCTAAGAGGCGTCAGGATGATTTTGGCAATCAGCAAAGCTATCAACAGCCAGAGAACCAGATTAGGCGTGTTCAGAATATCCTGAATGGATCCGTATCCAACGCCCAAAACCTGTGGAAGATAAATTCCAACGACGCCAATGACTAATCCTGTCATTGCGGTTTTTATCCAAGCGGGAAAAACCTGGTTATGGAAAATGTCTCGAATGGAATAAAGTAAATGGATATAAAGCGCTGAAATTGGACCGGCAACTAATCCCAAACCTATATAAAGAGGCAATTCGAAAACGGAGTGGAATGCATAGGCTGGAACATGAAAAGCCGGCTCAGGTCCGCTCAAGGCTTGAGTAACTACCGACGAAGCCACCGAGGCCACCAGGAGCATGCCCAATGCGTTCCCAGTAATTTCTCCAAGGATCAATTCAAGTGAAAAGAAAACCCCTGCAATCGGGGCGTTGAACGCCGCCGCAATCGCGGCCGCCGATCCGGCTGCAACCAGGACGCGCAGACGTTCATCCGAGGAATGCAGCAGTTGTCCCACCCACGAGCCGAGATTGGCGCCGATTTGTACAGAGGGATCTTCCGGCCCCACCGATGCACCTACCCCGATCGAAATAGCGGAGGCCATGATTTTGGCAGGAGCCGTTTTATAGCGCAATCTTCCTCCGGCCAAGGCAACGGATTCCATAATCCCTGCCACGCCATGTACTTGTTCCTCGCCAACAAGATACCGCGAGATCATTGCAACTACGAGACCGCCTGTAATCGGTATCAAGACGACCACCCAAATCCCCAACTTTGATTGAAAGACTCCAAAGCCTGAGGTCATTCCAATTTGTACAACATCAATGACTCGCTTGAATAACCAGACACCTAACCCTGTGGCTAGACCCACAGTGACAGCAACAATTCCCAGCGATAGTGTTTGAGATGTAGGAATGCGATCCAGCCAGCTGGAAATTCTAGCCTTGATCATGATGCCCATCTGTTGAAAATGGAATTGGTGATTTTGGTTGAATTCATATGGGTAATTCTCCAATAAGTTTCGCAATTTTATCGCACTTGGCAAATTCCGAGCAGGATGATGGCCAGTAAAGAAAGCCTCTTGTTCAATTCGAACAAGAGGCTTTCTTTTTATTTTGCACTTTGGGTCTTTGTTTCCGGATTGATCCCCCAGCTGACAACCCGCTTAGGTTTGATGCGGAACATTTCCGGATCAAAGCTTGGAACAATGGACTGTCCGCCGGTCATCACCATTTCGGCTTCGCCGCGAATTTCGACGCCTCGTACCTTCCATGGATTTAAGGAAACGATATCATCGATTACCACTGCCACTTTTGGATTCTGCTGCACATCGCGCCATTTCTTGCGCTTGGCAAAGCCATTATGGCCGCCGATATCAATGGTTTCAGTTTCTGGGTTGTAACGAAACGCTACAGGCACTACATGCGGCTGTCCGTCGATGCCAACGGTTGCAATCCGTGCCAGACGCTGACTTTGCAGGTAGGCAATCTCAGCTTCTGTGAGACTGTTTTGCTTTTTATTCGCCATGTCCTGTTCCTTTCTTTGTTATAAAACTGAAACATATAAAATCGGATTCTTTTATGCCTTACTTTGCTGCAAACGCGGCTTCTTTCACTTCTTCCTGTTTCTTGAACTGGCTCATGTACAGATTATAGTAAAAGCCCTGTTTGTCCATTAATTCCTTGTGTTTGCCGCGCTCGATGATCTGTCCGTGATCGAGCACGAGGATCATATCAGCGTTGACGATGGTGGATAAGCGGTGTGCGATCACGATAGACGTTCGACCCTTTAGCAGGATGTCGAAGGCGTGCTGGATGAGGCGCTCGGTGCGTGTGTCCACGGAGGAGGTCGCTTCATCTAGGATCAGGATGCGGGGATCCGCTAAAGCAGCGCGCGCAATCGATAGCAGTTGCCGCTGTCCCTGCGAAAGACCCGAGCCGCGTTCACCCAAAATGGTTTGATACTTTTTCGGCAGGCGTTCGATGAACATGTCGGCGCGCGCCAGTTTGATGGCGGCCATCACCTCATCATCGCTCGCGTCCGGTTTGCCAAAGCGTACATTTTCCATCACGGTTGTGCTGAAAAGAAATGTATCCTGCAACACCACACCCACTTGGCGGCGGATGGACTCAGCAGTCACATCGCGCACATCCACACCATCGATCCGAATCGTGCCGCTGGTTACATCGTAGAAGCGCGGCAGGAGATTGATAATGGTGGTCTTGCCTGCGCCGGTCGGGCCGACGATGGCTATCGTTTGCCCGGGTTCGGCGCTAAAAGATACATCTTTCAAAACCGGTACACCATCTTCGTATTCGTGCGAGACGTGGTCGAATTCCACTTTTCCTTTGATCTGCGGCATATCTTTTGCACCGGGTTTATTTTGTACAGCCGGCACTTCGTCTAGTAAGCCAAAGATGCGCTCAGCTCCTGCGATGGCATTTTGGATGTTGCCCCATAGAATAGCGATTTGCTGAATAGGCTGGTTGAAGCGCTGAACGTAAGCGAGGAAGGTGACGATCAAACCAAAGGTCACGACTGTGCCCAGCAGAGGCTGACCCTTTAGCAGGAACCAGCCACCCACGCCGGTGACGATGGCCAGCGCGATATAGCCGAGGGCTTCCAAAGTCGGTGAAAGCGCTGCAGTAAACGATACCGCACGCACGTTAGCATCGCGATTCGCAGCGTTGACTTCTTTAAAATTTTCAATATTCTCGTCGGCGCGATTGAAAGCCTGCACTTCGCGCACAGCGGCGATGCTTTCCTGCAATTCAGCGTTGACGTTGCCGATCTCGGTACGCGTTTTGCGGAAGGCTTTGCGCGCCATATCGGAGAAGTAAATGGTTGCAATGAACATGATCGGCGACACGGCCAGCGAGAGCAAAGCGAAGGGTGCATTCGCTGTGAACATGCTATAGGCCACCCAGACCAGCAATAGGATGCCGCTGAAAACATTGACCAACGCGAATGAGATGGCTTGTTCAATGGCGGAGGTATCGTTGGTGATGCGGCTCATCAAGTCACCGGCTTCGTTGACCGAGTAATAACTGAGCGAAAGCTGATGCAGGCGCTCGAACACATCCACGCGCAGGGCACGCAATACATGTTGACCCGACCATGACATGGTAAAGAAGGTCATGCCACTAAGCGCCGAGCCGATGAGAAAAAGCGCGATCACGATTAGAATCAAGCGTACTAAACCCGCCGTGCGGTCGGTATTCGTCATGGCAGTCAGAGCCGGTGAGACGAATCCACCGATGCGATAAGCGCTGGCGATGATCCATGGCGTGCCGCTAAGCTTGGCTGGGTCAGAAACGATCCAGCAGCTTTCGGCGGAGGCTTGGGCCTCCGTGCTGAGCGGAGCGGAAAAAGATCCGAAGCTGCTTGCGCCGAGCGGAACGAGGAAACAATCCGTAGCCTGACCAATGAGTTCAGGAGACGTGACCTGTGTCCACGTTGAAATGACCACGAACAGGATGGCGAGAAAAGCGGCCAACCCGAATCGTCCAAAGTACCCGACGAGCCGCATGAGCGTTTCGCTCAATTCGCGCGGCTTATGGGTTTCCTGATTAAGCATGTTGCCGAAACGGCCGGGACCACCCATCATAGGTTATCTCTCCTCCAGCGCATGTCCATGTCCCTGTTCATACGCCAATATTTGTGAATTATAAATTTCTGCATAGATTGGTTCGTTTTCCATTAAGTCAGCGTGCTTGCCTTGGGCGACAACCTTACCTTTGTCGAGCACTAGGATTTTGTCTGCGCTCATCACAGTACTGATGCGTTGGGCGATGACAAACGATGTACGATTCTCCATCAGCTTGTCAAGCGCGGTTTGAATCAGGGATTCAGTCTGCAGGTCCACGCTGGAAGTCGAGTCGTCGAGGATCAAAATGCGCGGGTTGAGCAGGAGCGCACGCGCAATCGCCACACGTTGTTTCTGTCCGCCGCTGAGCGTTGTGCCGCGCTCGCCGACATGTGTATCGTATCCTTCCGGGAAAGACATAATGAAGTCGTGAGCTTGAGCCGCTTTCGCCGCCGCGATGATTTCGTCATCGCTGGCATCCGGACGTCCGAAGGCAATATTCTCGCGGACGGTGCCACTGAACAACGTGGTTTCCTGTAACACGATGCCAATTTGTTTGCGCAGCGATTCGACCTTGATGTCACGCAGATCATGGCCATCCACGGTGATCCTGCCTTCGGTGGGATCGTAAAAGCGCGGCAGCAAATTGATGATAGTGCTTTTGCCGGAACCGGTCGCGCCGAGCAGTGCGATCCGTTCGCCAGGTTTCGCTTCGAAGGTCACTTCGCTCAAAACCGGCTCACCGCCGTGGAAGTAGCGGAAGGTGACGTTCTCGAATTTGACCTCACCCTTCACAGACGGCAGCTCAAGTGCATCGGGCTTATCCACGATATCCGATTTGGTATCCAGAATCTCAAAGATGCGGTCGGCGGATGCGGCGGCTTGTCCGAATTGGGTGATGATGAATCCAAGTTGTGCAACCGGGAAGAACAGGTAAACCAAATACAGCGAGAACTCCTGCCAATCGCCAAGCGTTAACAGACCGGCAATAATTTGTTTGCCGCCCACATATAGAATTGCGGCCTGCCCGAGATTGGCAATCAAGAAAATCATCGGGAACAGGAAGGTGAATAATTTTGAAACCGAGATGGCTTGGTTCATCAGGTTATCCGCGGCGCGGCGAAATTTGGCCTGTTCCTGTTTCTCGCGCGTATAGGCTTGAATAACTTTTATGCCCGCCAGGTTTTCCTGCAAAATGGTATTCAATGCTGAAAGTTTGATCTGCACTTTCGTGAACAACGGTTGGGCGGCTCTACCAAAAATAAAGAACAAAACCAGCGCCAGCGGCAGGATCGGCATGGCGGTCCAGGCCAGCGCGACGTTGGTAGAGAATAAGATGATGATCGTGCCCGTCAACAGAATGATCGCGCCGACTAGTTGCAACAAGCCTTGACCGATGAACAGCCGCACCTTTTCGATATCGTCTGTGGCGCGGATCATCAATTGACCGGTTTGATTCTTGTCGTGATAAGAAAAGGACAGACTCTGGATCTTGGCATACAGATCGTTGCGTAAATCATATGCAACAGATTGCGAGTTCTTCTCTGCCCAGAATGCCTGCAGGAAAGCGAAGATACCACGAAGCGCTGCAAAGATCGCGATGGCAACGATGGACCAGATTAAGGCTTGCGGCGCATTGGCGAGGTTCGTATTCAGTTGTGCGACGAGCTGATCTTTGGTCCAGTTTGCCGGATAACTCAGTGTAGTGAGAATTTTCGGAAGCGCCACACCCATGAATTGCTGCGGGATTTGATTCAGCGCCTGCAAAATCTGATCGGCCACGTAACCGCTCGTCACTGCGTTGATGATGTTGGCGATCAAGGTCGGTATCGCCAATTGCGCCAGCGTGGCAATGACCAGAAAAACATATGGTAACGCTGCCTCGCGTTTGTAACGGGTCATATATTGAGCGGCTCGTACAACGGAGCCGGTGCCCGATTTGCGCTTGCCGCTTGTACCGGCCATGGGTCGAGATACGGATGCTTGCATGGATATTCCTTTTGAGTTTAAAGTGATAAGCAATAATGTTATAAGGTTTGAATGTGTATTGGATACGAATTGATGAAAGAGAAATAACGGAGATGGTTATGTGTGATCGAGCTTGCGCGCCGCTTCGGTCAGGAGCGACAGCGCCTGAGCGGTTCTGGCGCGTTCCTTCTCGCTCAAGTTTTGTGCGAGTTGATCCACCCAGCGATAGCGTTCGCTGATTCCGTTTTCGATCAGTGATTTGCCTTTTGCCGAAAGCTGAATGTGTTTGGCGCGCCGGTCATGTGGATCTTCCGTGCGCTCGATCAACCCGGCCTGGACGAGGTTCTCCACGTGCTGGCTCGCCGCGGCATTCGTGATCTCGAATCGTTCGCTGATTTCCGAGAGACCACATGCGCCGCGATAATACAATTGCATCAGGATGCTGAACTGCGGCATGGACAAACCTGTCGCCCTGGCGTAATGTGACCAGCCGCGCATCGAGCGCTGGGTGGACACATCCACCCAGGCGCGGAGAGCTGGGGTGAAGGGGTGGGATTTGGTCATGGTTAAGCCTTCTTTTTAGTTAAGAAGGCTTAACTTTATACGCGAGTTAAGTTTTTGTCAAGAACGGGAAGATAAGAGAAGTGTAAGAAGATGAAAACTGAAATCAGGAATCGGATACGCGCTACGTTCGCGATAATGATTGTTCATTTACCCGAGTAGCAAGAAACTCACCGTTTCCTATAGGGACAAGACAGGTGGTGAACTCAGGATCAGCATTGACCAATGCAGTAAAGGGCGCCATCTCTGCAGGATGTGAGATTGCATTATCTGCCACGAGCAAGCCACCCACTCGAAGCGCTCTCTTGATATCAGACCACCATGCCGGATATTCAACACGTTCAGAATCCAAGAAGATAAAGTCAAAAGCTGAATTCTCCAAGCTTGACAGCACCTGCTTCGCATCATCCTGGATTTGGTCAATCAGTGACGCGAGGTTGGAACGTGAAAAATTCTTTTTAGCTAACTCAATTTTGTAATCAGATGAATCAATCGTAGTTACTCTTCCGCCAATGGATGCAACTGCGCTTGCTAACCAGAGGGTCGAATACCCATCCGATGTTCCGATTTCAAGCACGCGTTGTGCGTGCATCGCACGGATGAGGACTGCCAGGAATTCGCCAGTATCGTGAGTGATATTGAGCATCTTACGAGACCTATCGGTGACGGTATCGTCATTGGTTCTTCCAAATAACTCTAATTCGGTCAAGAGTTTCAGTAACGATTCATTCATGTTTACCTCACTTTACTTCCTTCTTGTCGGATCGATATTGTTTATAAATCATTGCGTTGAACACAACCTATTTCATTCTTCATTTGTTAATCAATCGCTTGCGATAGAAAATCCGGTCATAGCCCTCATCGAACTTTCGTTCGTACTCGACGTAACCAATCCGAGGATAGAAGATTTGATTCTCGGTCATCTTGAGGTTGGTGCACAGGTAGATGGAGTCATAACCACGTTTCATCGCTTCTTGTTCGGCGAATTGAAGAAGTGCTTTGCCAACGCCGGTTCCTTGCAGATGAGGAACAACAGCGATGGTGTCAATATAAAATCCCTGGGATATTTCGTACTGCACGAGCACGCCGACAACCTGTCCGCCTGACTCAGCCAACCAAACATGCCTTGCCTCGATCTGAGCTCGAAAGTCCAACAACATTGGGCCAGCTGGCTTCCCAATCCGCTCAGTGTAAATCTCGAACGCCGCGCCGACACAGGCCTTCACGGCATCGGCATCATTTGCAGTCGCTTCACGAATGATCGGATTCACTTCAATTCTTTTTATGGAACCGATAACGTTGATAAATCTTTGCGCTTATAGGATGCCCAAGTCCAATGTCAAAAAGGTTTGCGGTAAATCGTATCGCGTTTAACGATTTGAAATCCGCACCGTTTATACAATTTCGTAGCTTCGTTTGCATTATCACTATCCACAACTAACGCCGACTCAGTCATACCAGTATCTTTCTGCGCCTGAAGACTTCGATTGATCAAAGAACGCGCTAAGCCGCGTCGCCGCCACGAGCGAATCACTCCAATGCCCTCTGTGTAACCACGCTTTCGATTGAATTGTTTGTTCTCTTCCTGATAAATATAAGTCAAAACATAACCGGCAACTTGATTCGTAGAAGTATCCCATGCAACTTGCCAAAGATGCGGTTGAAAGAGCGTACTCTTCAACCATTCTTTATAATCGTCTTCTGTTAGTTCTCTATGCCCCCATTCATCTTGACTGTTTTCATTAACCGATTTCCAAATTGCGCGATAATGCTCAGGATTTGCAACGCGAACTTCTACACCATCCGGTAATGGCAATTCATCTATATTGTTCAGTGTGGGTCTCACCATTTCGTAAAAATAACGTATCGGCTGATAACCTGAACATTCCAGCATCCTAGCGGCGCCATTTTGAAATTGAGACATACTCGCTTGAAAGAAATTTATTTTTTCAGGTGAAATAAATTCCGCGACTTCACGAAAGTGATCTTCCATCCAATTCAACATCGCTTGTCCGATCCCTTTTCGCCTCCATTCAGGGACAAGGGCGCCAATCTGCTTGTATAACCGAACATTCCCGGCTTCGTCCTCCCACCAACCTCGGGCATACCCGATCATTTTGCCAGGGACTTCGGCAAGAATAATATCGCTGTGCGGATCACAGTTATCGAGATGTTGATAGGCGTTTGCAATATCATCAGCGGTTACGCTGCGCTCGACTTGGTCCGCCCTTTGGCTTGCAGTTAACACACTAGCAATTTGGGAATAATCGTTCTCATCTTTAAAGTGTCGAAAGGTTAATTCAGGAATATCGGGACGATTTCTTATGTCAATCATCATGAATTCTTTTTAATTAACTTCTTTTTTATAGAACCGGTAGCGTTTGTAAATTTTTGCGTCCATGTGATGGGCCAAATCCCATGTATCGGGATTATCTTCACCGGTCATGGAAAGATCCGCCCATTTGTAGCCTTTGGCAACGGCGCGCTTGACCATTTCATCGAAAAGCAGGACCGCGACACCCGTGTCCCAATATTCCGGCGGGACAGCGACGCTCTTGATAGCAATCGATTCGATTTTTTTGTGCTGATAGTATAAAGCAGGCAGATAATTCCATGGGTAACGGAGGCCATTGATGTGTATGAGAATTTCGTTGAAGTTCGGCATGGCAGGGAACCAGCCAATGGCTTTGCCGTCTGCTTCGGCAAAAAGCACCAGATCGGGATCAGCCATTTCCTTAAGCGGCAGAACCATCGTCTCGATGGCCTCGCGCGGATAAGGCATGAAGCCGGGCAAATGTGCCAAGGCGCGGTTTTGCAAGTCCCAGATGCGATCAATCTCGTTTTCGACATCGTCCATATGTGCGCCGCGTATTTTAAAATTCTTGCGATGGCGCACGCGCTCGGCAAGCCGCGATAATCGTTGTATCTTCGGATTGTTTAAATCGAGATCAACGGCGTAGGCCAGTCCATCATCGTGTTCCAATCCGAAGCCATAGCGTTCAAAGAACCCTGGATAATATGGCGGGTTATAACCACACAGCAGCGGCGCCGGACGGTCGCGGCCTTCGATTAAAATGCCGCGATTCTCTTCGCGATCCAAGTTATATGTACCGATCATCCACGTAAGATGATGTTCACGCGCCCAGGCCTCAGCCTGTTTGAATAAGGCTTCCGCGATGACATAATCGTCGAAGCATTCGAAGAAGCCAAACATGTTTTCCTTTGAATCTTCTTTCTCGCGCGAGCAGACGATCGTTCCGACCGGCTTACCATCTTTCCACGCGATATAAAAATTAGCGATGCCTCCACCTTTGAAAAATAATCCGCGCGCAGGATCAGTGTTCTTCTCGCGCTCGGATAGAATCGGCGGAATCCACAGCGGATCATGTTTGTAGATGCGCCACGGAAATGTGGTGAAGATGTTTCGTTCGCGCTTGTTTTGAACCGGACGGACTTCGATCATGCAAGCCTCCTCAAATAGTGAAAAGAATAATCGCGGTCAGCGCGCACAGGATGCCCAGCCATTGCGTGCGCGTCAAGCGTTCCTTCAAGATGATCCAAGCGAGTATAACCGTCGAACCGGGGAATAGCGAACTGAGCACGGCTGAGATATCGAGCCGGCCGGCTTGTCCCGCCAGAACATAAAAGAAATTTCCTCCAACATCCAGAATGCCATTCAGAATCATGAGTGGCCATGCGGCGTGGACCGTGACGAATGAATCGCGACGTACGATGATGAATACAGCCATCGCAATCGTTCCGGCGCCGCGCGAATACACCATCGGCCAGAAAGTCGTCTCGCGCGTGGCGGCGTTCATCAGGATAAAGTATAAGCCGAATCCGACGCCTGCCAGCAGAGGCAGTCTCAAGTCCGAAAGATGCGTGAGGATGTCCTTGACACCGTCTCCACTTTGCGAGACCAACCAGATGGCGGCGAGCGCAAATCCGAAGCCCAGCAATGTGAGATAACCCGGGAATCCATCCGTGATCATTCCAACAATAACCGGAAGCGCCGCAGCCAGCAGCGCTGATACCGGCGCGGCGATGCTCATCGTGCCCTGCGCCATCGCCGAATACAGCAACATCAGGCCGACCGTGCCGAGCGCGCCTGCCACGATGGATAATAGGATTGATTTCACATCCGGCATGGGTTGCGGTGTCGCAACCACAACGATGAATAAAAGCAAGAGCCCAAAGACTTCGCCGTAGAACACGGCGCGGTAGGCTCCGGTTTTACGCGCCGCCAATCCGCCGGTAAAATCGCCTGCGCCCCAAGTGATGGCTGAGGTAAGTCCAAGAAGAATGGAAAGCAATTGAACTCCTAAATTTTTCCCGCCGCTCTGGCTCGATCCAAAACTTTTTGTGCATTCTTCAGAAGCGGCATGTCGATCATCTTGCCATCCAAGGCGTACGCGCCTTTGCCTGCCTTTTGACTCGCTTCAAAGGTCTCCACGATGCGTTCGGCGTGTGCAATCGCTTCATCGTTCGGCGTGAACGCGGTTTGCACCGGCTCGACCTGCGCGGGATGGATGATCTGCTTGCCGGTGAATCCCAACTGCGCGCCGAACTCAGATTCTTCTCGAAGCGAATCGAGATCCTTGAAATCGATCGCGACAATGTCAATGGCTTGCAGTCCAAATGCCGCGGCCGCCGTGACCACGGCTTGGCGCGCATAAAGCAACTCGCGCGCGTCCCGCGTGCGCCTCGCGCCGACCGAGGCCGCGAAATCTTCTCCGCCGAAGATCAAAGCGTCCAGCCGAGGATGGGAGGCGATTTCTTTAAGGTTCAGGATTCCCTTGGCGGTTTCGACATCCACCACGATTCGAATCGAATTGAGCATCCAGCCACTCTTCAATTCCGCGGTTTCGATGATTTCATGCGCCCACTGAATTTGTTCAAGCGATTCCATTTTTGGAATCACAATGCCATCGGGATGATATGGCAGGACCGCTTCGATGTCTTCCTTCTCCATCCCTGAGCCGACCGCGTTGATGCGCGCCAGCTTTTCGCTTTTGCCGAAATCCAATTCGCGCAACGCCTTGGCAATGGTAAGCCGCGCCTCAGCTTTTCTGTTGACCGCCACGCCGTCTTCCATATCCATGCAGATGCAGTCCACACCGAGCGTGATGGCTTTGGTGATTTTCTTCCAATCGTCACCGGGCATGTAAAGTAGTGCGCGTCGTGAGTGCATAATCTCCTCTTATCTTACATGGCAATGACACTTATTCTGGCTTCTTTAACATCGCAATCGTTCTGATGATTCGACTCTGTCGCGTCTCTTCTTTTTTCGCTTCTTCGATCCAGCGCACGTATTCCCTTCGATGTGTATACGAAAGTTTATCAAAGATTGCTTTGGCTTGTTTGTCTTTCTTGAATTCTTTGGATAAATCCTTTGGGATTGCAACGATGCGCGGTTCCGCATCCAACTCGACCGCGACTTTGATCTCGTCACCGAAAGTTTTTCCAATCTGTTCGCGGATTCCCTTTAAGATGATCAACATATGATAATCAGCGCCCATCCGAACCAATGTGCCGCGATACGGAACTCCTTCGATCATCGCTTTGATCTTGGGCTTCTTCGAGCCGAATTCTTTTTCCACATCGAACGGGATTTCAACGAACGCGCCGCCTCCACCCGCGTTTTGAATGGTGGCCTTGAAGGTTTGTTTATTTGCCATGATTACCTCTAAAATATTTACTCTTCAACTTTCCAATGTTTACGAACCGGTCCGTCTTCTGCATATTCTGTGGTGGTTGCACTTTCCACATCGAATTCAAAAAGGATATATCGTTCGGCAGGTTTATACGGACAAATTTTAACTGCCAGCGCACGCAATTCTACATCTTCAATAAATCTTGCTTTACCGGTAATGATTACTTCGCCGCTCTTGCCGCTCGAGTCTGTGACTCCGCAATGAACGGCATAGCGTGGATCGCGCCGGAGGTCATGTCCTTTGGGTGAGGTTGGTTCCATAAAAATAAAGAAGTGACCTTCGTCGATGATCGGAGTGAACGGATGCACGCGCGGCGAGCCGTCTTTGCGAATGGTGGCAAGATACGCGACTTTATTGTGTAGGCGTTCTTTTGCGAACTCGGCAATTTCGGGCGCTTGGGATTCTAATTTGCTCCAACTCATTGTATGTTCCTAAAAGATTTCCATTGACGCGTTTTGAAGGATGGCTGTGAAGGTTTGTTTATTATTTCTGCTATCTCAAACTCGCTTCGCTAAATACTGATAATCAATTTGCATAATGAGCAAACATTTATTTTCTCCTTGACAAGAAGATCTTGTAAATATTTCTTTTCAACGATATCTTTCTCTCGTATTATCCAATCGGGATTTAGCAATTCAGGATGTTCTTTCAATACATATTGTAATTCAGGTGCGACAACATGTAATTCTGCTTCAAGGAATCCGACTATATTTGGATTTAGCCACGGAACAGGAAATAATAATGAGCCTTTCTCTCCATTGTGTGTCCACTTGACAAGCCCGTTATCTAACTCAACATTCCCAAGATGTACTTTTAAATTATCTTTCCTGAGTTTCATATCCCCATTGCATAAGTTTTCGCATTGCCAATCGTTACTTGAAAACGCCTCCTCGAACATTGGCTTTAATTGATGCAGGTTTAAAGTGAGATAGTCCAGATCATCATGTTCTCGCAGAATCCGACCGATATAAATATCTGTCGTAAATCCACCCCAAATCCAAGACACGGTCTTTAGTGAATTTGATATATTCTCAATCAACCCCATTGCATCAATGAATTGATTATTTCTTTCAGAGAACAACATATCATTTGCTTTCCTTCAAAAACTTCCTCGTCTCCTCAATCTTATCCTTTTCTACCTTTCCTGTCTTTTCCCAATAATCCAACAACTGCGTGATAGTCAAAACCGCATGAAGATGGAAGCCTGCCTGTTCCAAAGATTCCTTTGCGCCGGACTGACGATCTACCAATACAACCGCATCTTTCACGATCAACCCCGCGCTGGTCAGTTTTTCAATCGCCTCGAATTTGCTTCCGCCGGTGGTGGCGAGATCGTCAATGACAACGACTGTCTCGCCCGAATGATATTCGCCTTCGATCTCGGCTTTTGTGCCATAAGCTTTGACTTCCTTGCGCGGATAGATCATCGGATAATTTCCCTGCAACGAAATCGCAGTCGCAATCGGAATTGCGGCGTAAGGTAATCCAGCAATTCGATCAAATTTCAAATCCTTGAGCAATGGCAAATATGCCGCCCCAATTTGTTCGAGCAGTTTTGGATATGAAATGATCTGGCGCAAATCAATATAGATCGGCGATTGCAATCCTGACTTCAAGGTGAAGTTTCCGAATTTGATACAACCTGTTTCGAGCAGTGCATCAGCAAGTATGTTTTCTGCCATTGTTTTTTTCCTTTTAATAACCATGCTCAAAGTCAACGCGATAAATCAACTCTTCGCCCTTGATATAGTGACGATAATTCTCAATGAATAAATTCGCTATATCGTTTGGCAGGCTTGGCGCGGAGGTGTGAAATGTCAGTAGCAAATTCGGCGTATCCCAAAGCGGATGCTCTTTGGGCAATGGTTCCTGTTCAAATACATCCAGTACTGCGCCTGCGATTTTCTTTTTGGCTAGCGCGTCGATCAAAGCCGATTCATCGAGCGCGCTGCCGCGTCCCACGTTGATAAAGAGCGCGTGAGATGGTAAGGCATTCAACAATGAAATATCTACGATATGACGCGTCTCGGATGTATTCGGCAAAATACTGACGAGATAATCTAATCCTTTCGCAACATCGAACAATTCTTTTCCATGATAGTAAATATCAACATCAGAGGATTCTTCGGTTGAACGTGTATAACCGCGCACCGTCATTTCAAATTGTTTGGCAGTCTTTGCGATATGCGCGCCGATTGAACCCACGCCCAGCAATCCGATCGTTTTACCGCGCAACATTCCAGTGGTGCTTCCATCCCAGCGATGCTCCTGCTGAGCTTTATATCTTTCAAAGATGCGCCTTTCATGATTGAGCAAGTATCCGAAAACATATTCAGACATCAAGCCGCCGAACACACCGCGAGCGTTGGTCAATACATAATCGTGGCGCAATGATGGATCGAGCAATTGTTCCACGCCCGCGTACATGGATTGCACCCAACGTACGTTTTTCATTTTCATCAACACAGATTGAATCAGCCGCGGTTCGCCAAAGATGATCTCGCAATCCAAACCGCTTGCTTCGGCTTTGGCTGAATCAGTTGCGGACACAATTTCAATTTCAGGCAATTCTGTTAATTCGATAATGTGTTGATATTCTTCTGCCCATCTCGACAAAATCAAAAGTTTAACCATTAAGTTTTCCAATTTTATTTCGAATATGTAAAATTTGATCGCGCATTTCTGCCGCGGCAAGTTTTGGATTCTCTGCACGCGCGATGCCGCGCGAAACATTGATCAGCATTCCGCGTCCATCTCGGCGCAAACCTGCTCTCAAAGCTGATTCCAAATCTCCGCCCTGAGTCCCAACGCCGGGAACGAGGAACCACAAATCAGGTACAGCTTCGCGGACACGTTTCATCGCGTCAACATGCGTCGCACCAACGACGAGACCAATATTGTTTTTGGTATTCCAAGCTTGGGCAAGTTTTGCAACATGGACATGTAACGGATCGCCAGATTCAAGAATCAAATCCTGCAAATCATCCGAACCCGGATTGGATGTTTTGCATAAAAGGAAAATTCCTTTTTCCTGATTCTTGATGAATGGCTCGATGGAATCTTTTCCGAGATACGGACTGAGCGTAATACAATCCACGCCGAGATTTTCAAACGTGGATTTGGCATATGCTTCGGCTGTCGAAGCAATATCGCCGCGCTTGGCATCGAGGATAACCGGAATCTTCGAGCCGAGTCGATTCGATTCTTCGCGGATCGCGTCAATCACTTGCTTGAGGGCTGTCCAGCCGTTCGCGCCGAAGACTTCAAAGAACGCGGCATTAGGTTTGAAAGCCGCGGCGTAAGGTGCAGTCTGTTTAACGAGATTCAAGCAGAAGTCGAGGGCGGACGCGGCGGAAGGTTCTTTAAGGTCTGGAATGTGTGGGTCGAGTCCCACGCATAATAGCGAGGAACAATCATCGACGCGTTTTTCCAAAAATGAAAAGAAAGTTTCCATGCGCGTTAGGCTTTGCCCAGCACCATTGCCAGCAACGCCATCCTCACATACAGCCCGTATTCCATCTGACGGAAATACGCGGCGCGCGGATCATCATCGAAGTCGGGGCTGATCTCGCCGACCCGCGGCAATGGATGCATGACCGCCATTTCTTTTTTCGCGGCTTTCATGATGTTCGGATCAATCACATACGCGCCTTTGACCTTTTCGTAATCTGCCGGGTCTTCGAATCTTTCCTTTTGGACGCGCGTCACATACAGCACATCGGTTGATGGCAAAACTTTTTCGAGAGATGCGAATTCAGCTTGCGGCACTTTTTTCTCCGCGACTTCCTCCATCACTTCCTTCGGCATCTTCAAAATATCGGGCGAGACATAATTCAGCTTGATGCCATTGAATTGCGAAAGCAAGCGCGCCAACGAATGGACAGTGCGACCATATTTCAAATCGCCAAGCATAGTGACAGTGAGATTATCAAGCCGGCCAATTTCTTCCATGATGGTAAACGTATCGAGCAACGCTTGCGTCGGATGTTCGCCGGTTCCATCACCGGCATTGATGATGGGTTTGCGCGCCGCCTTCGCCGCAATCGCCGCCGATCCGGTTTCGGGGTGGCGCAGAACGATCACATCTGCATAACATTCGAGCGTGCGCACCGTATCGGGCAAGCTCTCGCCTTTTGCAACCGATGAATATTTCACTTCGTTGATCGGGATGACCGAGCCGCCGAGTCGTTCCATCGCAGCCGTGAATGATGAAGACGTGCGCGTGGACGGTTCATAAAAAAGGTTGGCAAGGATTTTTCCCTTGAGCAGATCGAATGTGCCGATGCGCTCGACCATGCCGCGCATCTCGTGCGCCACGCCGAAGACGTATTCCAAATCTTCGCGCTTGAACTGCTTGACGGAAATGATGTCCTTGCCGTACCAATCG
>Ga0335081_10004223_pt1 | contig 22672 bp, 23 predicted proteins | sample Lox_Sample_35_FD_206713 | JGI IMG/M metagenome (GOLD analysis project Ga0335081, IMG submission 206713) | Soil microbial communities from Loxahatchee National Wildlife Refuge, Florida, United States - Lox_Sample_3.5 | ecosystem: Environmental > Terrestrial > Soil > Wetlands | place: USA...
GCGCAAAGGCCGGGCGCAGACCAGTCCCAATCCCATGGTGGGCGCGGTGGTGGTGCGGGATGGCCGGACGGTGGGCCGCGGCTTCCACACCTATACCGGGATCCGTCACGCCGAAGTTCTGGCGCTGGCGGAGGCCGGCGAACAGGCGCGCGGAGCGACGATATACGTTAACCTGGAGCCGTGTTCGCACCAGGGCCGCACGCCGCCTTGCGCGGACGCGCTGATCGCGGCGGGAGTGGCACGGGTGGTGGCGCCGATGGCCGATCCCAACCCGCAGGTGGCGGGCGAGGGGTTTCGCAGACTGCGGGCCGCCGGGATCGAGGTGGCGATCCCGGCCGAGTTTGCAGCGGAGGCCGAGAAGCTGAACGAGCCTTTCGTGCACTTCATGCGCACCGGCCGCCCGCTGGTGACCCTGAAGACCGCGATCACGCTGGACGGGAAGATCTCCGCGCCGGACGATAATCGCGGCTGGATTACCAGCGAGCGCGCCCGCGCGCATGTGCAAGAGATGCGTCACGACCATGACGCGATCCTCACGGGCATCGGGACGGTGCTGGCGGACGACCCGCTCCTCACGGACCGCTCGGGGCTTCCGCGCCGCCGGCCGCTCCTGCGCATTGTCATGGATTCGCTGCTCCGCCTGCCGCTCGACTCCAAGATGGCTCGGAGCGTGTCCGAACAGGACCTGTTGGTGGTCACCACGTCCGCGGCCTCACCCGAAAAACGCAAGCTCCTCGAGGCGCGGGGGATCGGTGTGCTGGTTTCGGATGGCCCGGGAGGACGTGCGGACCTGCGCGGCATGATCGTGTGGCTGGGCCGCCACCATTACCTGTCACTGATGATCGAAGCCGGCAGCAAGCTGAATTGGACGGCGCTCGAGAGCGGGTCGGTGGACCGCATCTTCTTCTACTACGGGCCGAAGATTTTGGGCGGCCTGGAAGCACTGCCGCTGGCGGGGGGCATCGGCCGGCGGCGAAGGGCAGACGCCATTCGCATCCACGGCATCACAATTCACCCGATCCCTCCGGATGAATTCGCGGTGGAAGGGTATCTGGATGTTCACCGGAATTATTGAAGAGCTCGGGACCGTGGAGTCAGTCCAGGCGCGTTCCGCGGGAGCGCGTCTGAAGGTGCGCGGCACGATCGTGATGCAGGACCTGGCCGAAGGCGCCAGCATCGCGGTCAATGGCGTTTGCCTTACCGCCGTGGACCTTCGTCCCGATTCCTTCAGCGCCGACCTGGCTCCCGAAACTCTGCGCCGAACCAACCTGGGCGATCTGCGCGCCGGGTCGCGCGTGAACCTGGAGCGGCCGCTCTCGCCCACCGGCCGGCTGAGCGGCCACATCGTGCAAGGCCACGTGGATGGCACAGGCGAATTCGTGTCGCTCGAAGCCCTGGGCGACGAGAACTGGTGGCTGACCATCCGGGTGCCCGCCGACCTCGACCCGTTTCTGGTCTTCAAAGGCTCGATCGCGATCGACGGCATCAGCCTGACGATTGCGGCGCTGGAAGGCGACCTGCTTTCCGTGACGATCATCCCGCACACGTTCCGCAATACAACGCTGGCGGGTTATCGGGCGGGAGCGCGTCTGAATCTCGAGTGCGACATCCTGGCGAAGCACGTGGAGAAGCTGCTGCGGAAGATTGAAGTGAAGAGCCCGCTCACGGTCGACAAACTCCGCGAGCAGGGATACTGACGCCGGCAAAAAAGTCCGCCGGTTTGAGTGCCGGCGGTCAGGAGAAAGGTCCAAGTGACGGACCGATTTCAGAACTCGATATTCGCGCGAAATTCGATGCGGCGGGCCGCCGATTGTTGGGTGTTGTTGGTGGCGCCAGTGCCGTTGTTCTGCGCGAATCCCGTCGAGCGAATGCTCAGGGTACCCAGATTGAACGTCGGATGATTCCTGAAAGAGGAAGGATCGTTGGCCGGGCGGCGTATCGGCACGGGAAGACTCCGCGGCCGGCTCATCGCGGCAAGTGGGAATTTGCTGCATTCTGCTGGCAGGGGCCGGTCTGCTGGTTCGCGGGCTGCTGAATCTGAATCGCCTGGATGCCTAAAGTCCAACCGCCGACAATCCCATTCACGATTCCGCCCTGGTTCAGGTCATGACGGCCGTTGCCGAACGGAAGATCGTAGGTTCCGCTGGGATGGACCACATGGCGGATGTCGAAAAGGCCCGGGCCATAATTCAGCCGATAGTTGCGGTCGGTGCAATCCCGGCTTCGAGGTGAAGAATGTTGCATTGACCTCGATCGATCTGCGCCTCGAGAACTACGACGAGGCGTGGGTCCGCTCGTTTTATCGCGAACTCCTCACGCGCATCGACTCGACGGGAGTCCGCGGCGCGCTTGCCGCGGTGGCTCCGTTCCGCGGGGTCCGGATGGTGGGCATTGCCCTCGAGGGCGGGTCCCCGGCCAGTCCGGTCCACGAGGCGAACTCGAATCTGGTCTCCGGCAACTCTTTCGAAGCACCGGGCATCCACCTCGCGCAAGGGCGGACGTTCAGCGATGCCGAGGTGGCTCGGGGAGATGCCGTGGCCGTGATCAGCGGGGCGATGGCGAGAGCTTACTGGAAGGACCAGAATCCGCTGGGCAAGCGCTTCCTGTATGGGGCCAAAGGTCGAATGCAGCCCGCTGAGGTGATCGGCGTGGCTCGAGACGTCCGCTCGATTCACATTCACACGCCGGACGGACCGCTGTTCTATTCTATCTTCCAGGCCGGACGGATCCGGCCCTCACCGTGGTAACGCGATCCGCGGACGGCAGGGGGTTGGCCGGAACCATCCTGCCAATCGTCCATCAGCTTGACCCCGAGGTGCTGGCCACCGCCCGCACGATGGAAGAGAACCTCGACCGTGAGACGGAGCCTACACGCGCCGGAGCAGTTTTCCGCTTTGCTCCTGGGCGGACTGGACATGATGCTCGCCACCGTGGGCATCTATGGGGTGACAACCTACCTGGTCTGCCAGCGAACGCACGAGATCGGGGTCCGGATGGCGCCAGGCGCCGGAAAGACGCGCATCCTTCACTGGATCCTGTTGGAGGCTGCGCGGCCGGTGGCCATCGGCATGGCATTCGGACTGCCGCTGGCCGCCGCCGCTTCGCTGGCGTCATCCAAGTTGTTGCTCGGGGTCTACCCGCTCGACCCCATCGCGTTCCTGGCGGTGGCGGTGTTTCTCGTCCTGGTGTCCCTGGCGGCCGGATATCTGCCGGCCCGCGGCGCGGCTCGCCTCGATCCCATGGTGGCGCTGCGCTACGAGTAGGAGTGACGTAGTGACGGTACTCGTCTGAGACTGAGCGGCACTTGCCCGGCTCGTAAGACTCCGCGGAACTGTCTCTGTTACCATGAGAGAAATACCTTTGACCGAGACGATTCCAGACATCCTGGCCCGTATTGTCGCCAAGAAGCGCGAAGAACTCGCAAGCCGCGTGCCTGCGATCGAGACCTGGGAGCAAGCAGCCGCCGGGCGCGCTGCGACACGCCGCTCATTTCACCGGGCGCTGGCATCCCGGCAGCCGGCCATTATTGCCGAAATCAAGAAAGCGTCGCCCAGTAAGGGCATACTCTCGGCAGATTTCGATCCGGCGCGCCTCGCGACGCAATATGAGAAGGGCGGCGCCTCGGCGATCTCGGTACTGACTGACGAAAGCTTCTTCCAGGGCAGCCTCGCCGACCTGGAAAGCGCCCGCGTTTCTGCTACGCTGCCGATCTTACGGAAAGATTTTACAATTGTGCCGGCCAACATCGTGGAGGCCGCGGCACACGGCGCCGATGCGATCCTGCTGATCGCGGCCATTCTGACGGAGAGCGAGATCCGCGACTTCCGCGAGATCGCGGCGCGCTACCGGTTGGATTGCCTGGTGGAGGTTCACAACCTGATGGAACTCGACAAGGCGCTCGCTGCGGGCAGCACGATCGTCGGGGTCAACAACCGCGACCTCACGACATTCGAAGTTACGCTGGAGACTTCCCTGCGATTGGCCGGGCACATGCCGCCGGGGATCCTGCGAGTCAGCGAGAGCGGGATTCGCGACGCACGCGACATCGCGAGGCTGCGTGACGCGGGGTTCCAGGCCTTCCTGGTCGGGGAGCATCTGATGAAATCCGGCGATCCGGCGGCGGCGCTCGAGGAGTTGCTGCCGGCATGATCCTGAAGATCTGCGGGATTACCAATCAGGCGGACGCATCGGCGGCCATGGACGGCGGAGCGACGGCACTGGGTTTCAACTTTTATGCGCGCAGCCCGCGCTACATCGCTCCCGAGGCCGCGGCGGAAATCGCTTCGGCGCCGGGAGTGAGGCGCGTGGGGGTTTTCGTGAATGAAATCCGTACCCGCGTGGAGGAGATCGCGCGCATTGCGTCGCTCGACGTCGCGCAATTGCACGGCGACGAAACTCCCGGGGACTATCCCGCGGCCGTGGCCGTTTGGAAGGCGGTACGGGTGGCGGAACGCTTCGACTCTTCCCAATACGATGGGTTACCCGCGGAAGCGCTGCTTCTGGACGGGCCAGCCGGCAAACTATACGGCGGTTCGGGCCGAAGCTTCGACTGGAGCCTGGCCGGAGTGTCGGCGCGCCGGATTATTCTGGCCGGCGGACTGGATGCGTCGAACGTGGCGCAGGCCATCGCGCTGGTGCGGCCGTGGGGCGTGGACGCGTGCTCGCGCATCGAGTGCGGGCCGGGCAAGAAAGATCATAAGAAGATGACTGAATTTCTCCAGGCGGCAATGGCGGCCGCCCGATCATGACTCTGCAGGCCGGTCAGGGCGGCCAAACTGCCGCGGTTCAGCCCGACCAGGGCGGACACTTCGGACCCTACGGCGGCCGGTATGTTCCGGAAGTGCTGATGGCGCCGGTGGAAGAGTTGGAAGCGGCCTATCTTGCCGCGCGCGGCGATCCGGCGTTCCAGGCGGAATTGGCCGGACTGCTCCACACCTACGCGGGACGCCCCACACCTCTTTATTACGCCAGGCGCCTGAGCGAGCAACTGGGCGGCGCGCGCATCTGGCTCAAGCGGGAAGACCTGCTGCATACCGGCGCGCACAAGATCAATAACTGCCTGGGACAGGCGCTGCTGGCGAAGCGGATGGGAAAGCGCCGCATCATCGCCGAGACGGGCGCGGGGCAGCACGGCGTGGCTACGGCTACAGTCTGCGCGCTCTTCGGACTGGATTGCGTGGTGTACATGGGCGAGGAGGACATGCGGCGGCAGCGCCTGAACGTCTTCCGCATGCGCCTGCTGGGCGCGAAGGTGGTGGCCGTCTCGAACGGCAGTTGCACCCTGAAGGACGCGATCAGCGAGGCCATGCGCGATTGGGTAACGAACGTGGGCGACACATATTACCTGCTCGGCTCGGCACTGGGCTCGCACCCCTATCCAATGATGGTGCGGGACTTTCACAAGGTGATCGGCGAGGAGGCGCGGCGCCAGGTGCTGGAAGCTGAGGGCAGGCTGCCCGACACGATCTTTGCTTGTGTAGGCGGAGGCTCCAACGCTATCGGAATTTTCCACGCGTTTCTGCCCGATCCGGTGGAATTGGTAGGAGTGGAAGCCGGCGGGAGGGGCAATGCGCTGGGCGAGCATGCGGCGCGCTATCGCGGGGGTGCGCCCGGCGTATTGCAGGGCGCGTACAGCTTTGTCCTGCAGGACGAAAACGGCCAGATCGCGCTCACGCATTCCGTTTCCGCCGGTCTGGACTACGCCATGATCGGGCCTGAGCATGCCTTCCTGCACGATCAGCGTCGCGCCAGTTACACGGCGGCTTCGGACAGCGAGGCGCTGGATGCCGCCCGTAAGCTGTCACGAGTCGAAGGAATCCTCCCGGCGCTCGAATCGGCGCACGCGGTGGCGGAGGCGGTAAGACGCGCGCCCGATGCGAAAGGGCGGATCTTCCTCGTGAACCTGTCGGGGCGCGGCGACAAGGACATCGACATCTACCGCGAAAGTCTCAAGGAACTCGACGAGCAATGACCCGAATCGCGGGCCTTTTCGACCGCCTGAAGCGCGACGGCCGCAAGGGACTCATCGCCTACCTGACGGCCGGCGATCCTTCGCCCGACCGAACTCCGGCGCTGGTGGAAGCGCTGGTGCGCGGCGGCGCGGACCTGATCGAGCTGGGCGTGCCGTTTTCCGATCCGATTGCCGACGGTCCGGTAATCCAGCGGGCCGGCGAGCGCGCGCTCAAGGCGGGAACCACCCTGGCCAGAGTCCTCGAGATTGCGGAAGAGATCCGCGCGCGCTCCGATGTGCCGCTGCTGCTCTTCACGTACCTGAATCCGGTGATGCGCTATGGGCTCGAACGGCTGGCCAAAGACGCCGCGGGTTGCGGGATTGACGGCTGCCTGCTGACGGACGCTTCGGTGGAGGAGGCCCACGACTACGTCGGGGCGATGCACGCACAGGGGCTGGATACGGTTTTTATGGCGGCTCCAACGAGCACCGAGCGAAGGCTGCGCCTGGTGGCGCAATACTCCACCGGTTTTGCTTACCTGGTTTCGCGCACGGGCGTGACCGGCGAACGGGATTCCCTCTCCAACGCAGCGGCCCCGCTGGTGAAGGCGATGCGCGGCATCACCGATCTGCCGCTGGCGGTGGGATTCGGCATTTCGCGGCCCGAGCACGTTGCGGAGCTCGGCAGGCTGGTGGAAGCGGTGGTGGTGGGCAGCGCATTCGTGCGGGTGATCGAGAAGAACCTGGAGAATCCTTCGCTCGAGATCCAGCTCGAGTCCTTCGCGCGCGAGCTGAAGCATGGGTTCGGAGCCGCGGCATGACGCAGGACGAGGCGCGGCGGAAACTGGAAGAGTACCGCGTACTCATTGACGACGTCGACCGCCGGATCGTGGCGCTGCTGAACGAGCGTACCAGCGTGGTGGAAAACATCGGCCGCGTGAAGCGCGAAGCGCAGTTGCCGATTTACGAGCCCAGGCGCGAGGACCAGGTGTTTTCGAACGTCACGGGGTGCAATCACGGACCCATGACGGCGGAAGCGGTACGGCGCGTTTTCGAGAGGATTATCGACGAGATGCGCACGATTCAGAAGCTGCGGATGCTGGAACAGGCGGAGGGCAAGAAATGACGACGTGGCACAGGCACTCCTGCCTGCCGCGCCCCGACTCGCCGGGCGCTTTTAGGAGGCCTATCGGGAAAAGCAGGAGTGCCGCCACAATGGAGAGAACCAGATGTTAGTGGTGATGCAGCAGGGCGCGAGCGAGCAGCAGATCCAGGCGGTGATCGACCGGCTGGTGGAGATGGGGTTCGACGTCCACCGCTCCACCGGCGTCATCCACACGCTGCTCGGCGGTGTGGGCGGGAAAGACGATTTCGACCTCGGAATCTTCGAGGTGATGGACGGGGTCAAAGAAGCGCACCGCATCATCTCGCCCTACAAGCTCGCGAGCCGGAGCTTCCGGCCGGATGGCACCGTGATCCGGATTGGAGGGGTCGAGATCGGCGGCGAACGCGTGGTGGTGATGGCCGGCCCCTGCAGCGTGGAAAGCTGCGAGCAGATCGAGCGCTCGGCGGAAGTAGTGGCGTCGGCGGGCGCTCGGGTGATCCGCGGCGGCGCCTTCAAGCCGCGCAGCTCGCCTTACAGTTTCCAGGGGATGGGTGAGGAGGGGCTGCGGATTCTCCGGGCGGCGGCCGACCGGCACGGATTGCTGGTGGTGAGCGAGGTGATGGACAGCGCGCAGATACCGCTGGTCTCACAGTACTCGGACATCCTGCAGGTGGGCGCCCGGAACATGCAGAACTTCAACCTGCTGCGCGATCTGGGCAAACAGCGGAAGCCGGTGCTGCTGAAGCGCGGAATCGCCGCCACCATCGAGGAGTTGCTGTTGTCGGCGGAGTACATCATGTCCGGCGGCAATTACGACGTGATCCTGTGCGAGCGCGGCATCCGTACCTTCGAGACCTACACGCGGAACACCATGGACATCTCGGCCATCCCAGTGGTGAAGAAACTGTCGCACCTTCCCATGATCGGCGATCCATCGCACGGGACGGGGCGGCGCGACAAGGTGGTTCCGATGGCGCGCGCCGCGGTAGCCGCGGGGGCGGACGGGCTGATCGTGGAAGTGCATCCGGATCCGGACCATGCATTGAGCGACGGGGCGCAATCGCTGCGGCCCGAGCAGTTCGAGGAGTTGATGCGGCAGTTGCGGATGATCGCGCCTGCGGTGGGGCGGAGCATCTGATGTGGCGCAGGCACTCCTGCCTGGTGCATCCCGACTCACCGGGGCACTTTTCAGGTAGGCAGCAACAATGTGCGCTCGGGAAAAGCGTCCCCGTGAGTGGGGAGGCGGCCGGCAGGAGTGCCTGCGCCACAGCATGAACAGCGTCGCGATTGTCGGTACGGGTTTGATTGGCGCCTCTTTCGGGCTCGCCTTGCGGCAGGCGGGATTTCGCGGATCGATCGTCGGAGTCAGCTCCGGACGGGCGATTGCCGCTGCGATGGCCTGCGGCGCGATCGACCGGGGGGTGGCGCTGGAAGAGGCGGCCGCCGGGTCGGACCTGGTGTTCCTGTCGCAAACCATCGGGCGCATTCTCGATACGATCCGGCGTCTCGATCCACTGGTCCGTCCGGGGGCGCTGGTCACGGACGCCGGGAGCACGAAGTGCGAGATCGTCGATCTGGGACGGGAACGCATCCGCCGCTGCCAGTTTCTGGGCGGTCATCCCATGGCGGGTAAGGAAAAGCGCGGCGCGGCGGAGGCTGATGGCGATCTCTTTCGAGGCCGGACGTGGGTGCTGACGCCGGACGAGCCAGGGGAACTGGAGACACCCGCCGCCGCTTCCTTTCGGGTGTGGCTCGATCGGATTGGAGCGCGGACTGTGATCCTGGACGCGGACGAACATGACCGCGTGGTGGCCCTGACTTCGCACCTGCCGCAACTGGCATCTACGGCGCTGGGCGCCACGGTTTCCGACCGGCTGGGCGACGGGCAACGCCTGGAGATCGCCGGGCCGGGCTTGGAGGATATGACGCGGCTGGCGCTGGGGTCATACGACCTTTGGCGGGATATCGTGGCCACCAACACGGAGCACATCGACCGCGCGTTGACGGCATATATTCAGAAACTGGAGCACGTGCGTGAGAATCTTCGCACGCGGCAGCTTCAAGAGGAATTCGATCGCGGCGTGCGCCTGGCGAGCCGGCTGCGAAAAAAGAAGCCTGAGGCGCTGGGCTGAGGATCGGGGAATTGTCCAGTTTCGGGCGGGCGATTTTAGGATAAACTACGCATAGGCTGGTAAGCCGTAACTGTCTTTACCGACGGGCGCATGGCCCGGCGGGAGACTCTCAGCCGATTGGCGCGGCGGCCGGGACTTTGGGGGCCCTCTGCCGCACCGACTGGCAAGTATAAGGATTTTTTAAATGGAACAAAAGCTCAAGATCGCGGTGTTTATCGATTTTGACAATATCGAGATCGGTGTCAAGTCTACCTTGCACCGCGAATTCGACGTAGCCGCGGTGCTGGATGCATTGAAAGAGCGCGGCGAGATCGTTACCAAGTTCGCTTACGCGAATTGGGGGCGGCAGGAGTCCGCCACGCGCGCCCTTTCCGAACACGCCGTGCAGATGGTGCAGCGCGATCCGTCGCCGCGGGGTGACAAGAATGGCGCGGATATCAATCTGGCGCTGGATGCGCTGGAAATGGCGTTCACCCACGATCACATCAACGCTTTCGCGATTGTCAGCGGCGACAGCGATTTCATCGCCCTGGTCAACAAGCTGAAGCAATACGACAAACGCATTTTCGTGGTGGGTGGACGGGCGTTCACCAGCACGATTCTGCAGAAAAACTGTCACGAGTTTGTGGCCTACGAGTCGCTCATCGACGACCCGCGGCCGCGCTCGGGCGCGCCGTCGCAGGCGCAACCGCAGCCCGTGCCGGACCGCCCGCCGCAGGAGCGGCCTCCAGACCGGCAGCAGCCGCAACGGCAGATGCACAAACGCGTGGCGCTCGATCTCACGCAGGCTATGCCGCTGGTGGAGCGCGCTTTGGGAGTACTGGAGCGCCGCGAAGTCCGTCCGCAGCTCGGCCTGCTGAAATCGACCATGCTGCAGCTCGACTCCACTTTCAACGAAAAGGCCTACGGCGCCGGGTCGTTCACCGATTTTGTGGAGAAGCTGCAGAAGGCCGATTTCGTCGAGGTGACCGGAGGCGAAGGCCGGTACATGATCCGCATGAAGGGCGGAAACGTGCCGGAGAAGCCTTCGGCCAAACCGGAACAGGCCATTCCGATGCTGCGCGACGTGCTGGAGACGCATCGACTGGAAGTGGACAACGGCGCCATGGCGGACGAGTTGGCGGAGTGGGTCAAGCTGGACCATCCCACCTTCGACTGGCGGGAATATGGTTTCCAGGAATTCAGCGAACTGCTGAATTACGCACAGGACAAGGGGCTGGTGCGCATTCAGGCCGATGAGGAGCGGGGTCTGATCGTGTATCTCGGTACGGAATTTCATCCTCCCGCTCCCCCGCCCGAACCGGAACCGGTGCTGCCCATCGAGGAAGAGGAGGACGAACCCCAGCCTCTGGTGCCTGGGCAACCGACTGCTACCGGCGAGATTCCGATTCCCGAGCCTCCTCCCAAGCCGCAGCGGCGTCCCCGGGCGCCGCGGAAAGCGGCGGGGGACGGGACTCCCAAGAAGCGCGCCGCTTCGCCGCGCCCGCGCAAGAAACAGCCGGCCTGAAAGATTCGCTCGCGGATTGCCGGGCAGCCGGAAGCTCTGGTAGCCTGATTTCGGGGTGGTGATTCCTTCCCAAGAGAACCAGGAGAAGCAGGCAGCCGCGTGGTCGTCGCTGATTGCGGCGGTGGCGCTCACAGCCTTCAAGTTCGTAGTCGGCCTGCTTACCGGGAGCCTGGGTATCCTGGCCGAGGCGGCTCACTCCGGCCTTGACCTGGCGGCCGCGGGAGTCACTTACCTGGCGGTCCGCTACTCCGGCCGGCCGCCCGACCACACCCACCTTTACGGGCACGGCAAGATCGAAAACCTCTCCGCGTTATCGGAGACCCTGCTGCTGTTGGGTACTTGTGTGTGGATTATTTGGGAGGCCATTCACCGGCTCGTGCAGCATCGCCTGGAGGTGGAGGTGACGTGGTGGTCGTTTGCGGTGATGCTGACCTCCATCGCGATCGATTTTTCGCGGTCGCGGGTGCTGGCCCGAACGGCGAAAAAGTACAACAGCCAGGCGCTGGAGGCGGACGCGCTGCATTTCCGGACCGACATCTGGGGCTCCAGCGTGGTGATTCTGGGCCTGATCGCGATGAAGGCCGCGGAGTGGCGGCCGGACCTCGCATTTCTGAAGAGCAGCGACGCCCTGGCGGCGCTGGGGGTCTCGGCGGTGGTGATGTGGGTGAGCGTGAAGCTGGGGCACCAGACCATCGACGCCCTGCTGGACACGGCTCCGCCGGGCATGGAGGCGCGTATCGGGGCCGCGGTGGACGCTCTGCCGGGGGTCAGAAACTGCCACAACATCCGCGTGCGGTATTCCGGGCCGGTGCCCTTCATCGACTTGCACGTGCTGGTGGACGGAGAGCAGACACTCACGCAGGCGCACGAGCTGACCGAAACGATCGAGAAAGCGATTCAGGAGGTAGTTCCCGGCGCGGATGTGACGGTTCACCCGGAGCCGTATTGAAATCCCCGGGCGTTATCCAAAGTCAGTTGCACAGGGCACCCGTCTTGGTGTCAACTTGCCAGTATGAGATACGGATTGCTGATTGCGCTTCTGTGCGCGAGCGCCTTCGCACAACAGTACGACCTGAGCGGCCTGATCGGGTACGGAGCTTACCGCGATCACAGTATCAGCTCGCCGACGGGCACTCTGACCGTAGGGATGCGCAATACCTATGCGGCCGGCGGCCTATTCGGCCAAGACCTCTATTCGCACATTTCGGGCGAGGTACGATACCTCTACCAGAACGGGGACCCCTTTGTGTCGAGCGGAAGCGTGCGCGGATACCTTCCGGGACATTCGCAGACATTCAGTTACGACGGGCTGTTTCATGTTTACGATCGCGACCGGCGATTCCGTCCGTTTGCCGCCGTGGGGGTCGGCGGGAAGGTCTATCAGATCAGCGGCTCCGCGCCGTTTCCGCCATCGCCCCCGCAACTCGCCCAATTCACCAAGGTGAATGATTGGCAGTATGTGTTCGACGTTGGGGCCGGATTTAAATACCGTTTGAGCGGCCACGTGATGCTGCGCGGGGATTTTCGAGACTACATCTCGCCTTTTCCGAAGAAGTTGTACGCGCCCGCGGGGAACGGGAGCGGCTGGTTGCAGCAGTTCACGCCGACTTTGGGGCTGGGCTACTGGTTCTAGTCTAGCAAGGTGGCGTCCAGCGTCCAGCCTGTACCCATGGCCCCCGCCGGCCCACAAAATTCATGAAAACCCATTGAGCCTCGTCGGCGGAATTTGTGGGTGACTAGCGCCGGGTTGGCGAATCAGAGAGGAAGCGGTGGAATCTGCGGCAGGTCGAATTCACTGAACGTTGCTGCTCGTCGGAGGCGTTGTGCACGGCTGGACCTCCGTATTCATGGACGGCATTGCGGAGGAGTTGATCGGCAGGCCTTCTTCTCAGAGAAGGATCGTAATGCAGGACATGGGTGATTTCTCCTCCGAGGCTCCACAGATTGTCCACGTGGTGGCGAATCGTCTTGGCCGAGAGCCCCGTGGAAGCCAGATACTCGATGAAGGGGCGGAAGCGGACCATCAGAGCCTCACCCGGCGGCAAGTCCTTTTCCAACCTCATCCAGGAACGGGGCCAGTTCGCCAGATCCCGGCAGTATTCCGCAACGTCAACAGCTGATCCGTGGTTTCCTTTACAGCATGCGCCGGGTCCAATGCCGGAGTTGCGGCGTGGTGGTCGAGGAGGCGCCCTGGAGCGACGGCAAGCATCATCTCACCAAGGCATGCATGCTGTTCCTGGCCAGGTGGGCGCGAAAGCTCTTCCTGGAAAGAAACGGCCGAGGCATTTCACACCTTCTGGGAGACGGCGTCGATGAATTCAATATGCCAAGGGGCACAACAACCTCACCCTGGTCTACCAGATCGAAGAAGGGATGACGCGGCTGCTGTCACCCAGAGGAAATCCTTCGGCTTTCGCACCTTCCGCATCCTCGAACTTGCGCTCTACCACACGCTTGCCAAGCTTCCCGGGCCCGAACTGACTGTGAAGAGTCTCTAGCGAGGTCTTCGACCTCAAACCGACCAGGAGCCGGCGGACACGGCGTTCGTTACCCTCTCGTCAGGCCGCCAGGGCCCCAAGAACCCATAAAACGGCACCGGAGCTATGATGGGAATAACAAACACTGCGGATCGGTCCCGAGGTTTAACCTCGTAACGCCGATTGGCGAATCCGCACGACGGAAGAAATCCCGATTTAAGAGATGTGTTGTCCGTTTTTCAAGACTGACACTTTTGTTCAGATCTTGGTCCTGAGAGACGTCTAGAGTTCAACAACAGACTTCTCACCGGCCTGCCCATAGCTGCACTGAACGAGGCCGAACCTCTGTTTTTTGGGGGTGGCATGAAACTGATCCCCCCAATGCTTGTCCTAGTCCCGAAAGCTGCGCAAAGGAATCAGCAGCTCGGGGGAGTTTCCCGAGAGACTTAGAATTGGTATATGTACTCCAGAATCGTTTTGCTGGCGGGTGTGCTGGTTCTACCCTTCGCGATGAAACCGTCCGGGGACGCGCCGATCGACCGCGCGACACTCAAAGGCCTGGGAGCGGTGGGTGTGGTGGTGGATAAGATTGACCCGGAGCTGATGAAACAGGGTTTGACGGAGGAGGTAGTGCGGAAACAGGTCGAGGGGAGGCTGCACGATGCCGGCATCGGAGTGGATCCGTCGGCCAAGGAGTTCGTCGGGGTGCGGCTGCTCGAGGTGCGCGCCGGGCGCGGCCCATATGCGTTGTGCCTCTCGGTCGGATTGTTCCAGCCAGTGGTCTTGAGCCGGAATAAAGACATCCGAACCGCGACCGAGACCTGGTCGGTCGAGACGATTCTTCTTGCCGGTCCCAAGGTGGTCAGCCGCGAGGCCCTGACCAGCGTAGACGAACTGGCCGACCGCCTGACTACGGCGTATCGGAATGCCAATCCCAAATGACGCCGGCTGATCGGGCTGTCCGTACCGGGTATGTGGTTTTTGCGCACGGCTCGCGCATCGAGTCGGCCAACCAGGCGGTTCGCACGGTGGCCGCGGACGTGGCGTGCGCCGGCGGTTTGGAGCGCGTCGAGGCCGCGTTTCTGGAGTTGGGCCAGCCGGACATGGAAGGGGCAGTCGCGAAGCTGGCCGCAGAGGGCATCCGGCGAGTCGTCATCATTCCCTATTTCCTGACCCTGGGGTTGCACCTGGAGCGCGACCTGCCCGCTATTGTCAGCCGGATCGGCAAGGCTCATCCCGGCGTGGAGCTGATTACAACCCCACCCCTGGACGGCCATCCAGGGCTGGTGACAATCCTGCTCGACCGGGCCAGGGGTCCCGGCGGGCCTCCCCAAACGGCCCGCTAATGAAAACTTGACAACGTTGCACTAAACATTGATAATGGGGTTGTGCTAATAGATCCCGGATTCCGGCCGGGCAGCAATCGTATTTAGAATCAACGGATTTCAAGGAGGTTTTGAAGTTTCATGGGAAAAATCATCGGCATTGACTTGGGAACCACGAACTCGGTCGTAGCGGTCATGGAGGCCGGCCAGCCGACCGTGATTGCCAATCAGGAAGGCGCCCGGACCACCCCTTCCGTCGTGGCGTTTACCAAGAGCGGAGAGCGGCTGGTGGGGCAGGTTGCCAAGCGCCAAGCCATCACCAACCCCGAGAATACGGTCTTTTCGATCAAGCGCTTCATGGGCCGGCGCTTTGACGAGGTCAGCGAAGAGATGAAGATGGTGCCCTACAAGGTCGTTCGCGGCGAAAATGCCGACGCGCGCGTGGAGATCTCCGGCAAGAAGCAGTCTCCACCAGAGATTTCGGCGATGATCCTCACCAAGCTGAAAGAGGCCGCTGAATCGTATCTGGGAGAAAAAGTGACCCAGGCGGTAATCACCGTTCCGGCCTACTTCAACGACGCCCAGCGCCAGGCCACCAAGGACGCGGGGAAGATTGCGGGCCTGGAGGTGATGCGCATCATCAACGAGCCCACCGCCGCTGCGCTGGCTTACGGGCTCGATAAGAAGAGCAACGAGACCATCGCGGTTTATGACTTTGGCGGGGGCACGTTCGATATCTCCATCCTGGAAGTGGGCGATGGCGTGGTGGAAGTGAAGTCCACCAATGGCGACACCCATCTGGGCGGCGACAACATCGACCAGCGGATCATCGACTGGATCGTCAGCGAGTTCAAGAAGGAGAGCGGAATCGACCTGTCGCGCGACCAGATGGCGCTGCAACGGCTCAAGGAAGCGGCCGAGAAGACCAAGATGGAGCTCTCCACGCTGCTCGAGTCGGACATCAACCTTCCGTTCATTACGGCGGACGCCACGGGTCCCAAGCACCTGCAAATGAAACTGACCAGGGCGCGCTTCGAGCAGATGGTGGAAGACATACTGCAGCGCTCGGTGGGTCCCTGCAAGCAGGCCATGAAGGACGCCAACGTCACGCCGCAAAATATCAATGAAGTCGTGCTGGTGGGCGGGCAGACCCGCATGCCGCGCATTCAGGCGATCGTTCGGGAACTGTTCGGACGGGAGCCCCATAAGGGCGTGAATCCGGATGAAGTGGTAGCGGTTGGCGCGGCGGTCCAGGGCGGCGTTCTAGCCGGCGAGGTGAAAGACGTCCTGCTGCTGGATGTCACTCCGCTTTCGCTCGGCATTGAAACCATGGGCGGCGTGTTCACCAAGCTGATCGAGCGCAACACCACGATCCCGACTCGTAAAAGCGAAGTGTTCTCCACGGCGGCGGACAACCAGTCGTCGGTGGAAATCAAAGTCTTCCAGGGCGAGCGGGCCATGGCGCAGCACAACCGGCTGCTGGGGGTGTTCCAGTTAGGCAACATTCCACCGGCGCCGCGCGGCGTGCCGCAGATCGAGGTCACCTTCGATATCGATGCCAACGGCATCCTGAACGTAACGGCCAAGGATCGCGGCACCAACAACGAGCAGAAGATCACCATCACCTCGTCTTCGGGTCTGTCGAAGGAAGAGGTGGAGAAGATGGCCAAGGACGCGGAGTCGCATGCCGCCGACGACCGCCGGCAGCGCGATACGATCGAGGCGCGGAACCGGGCCGACGCCATGGTATACAACGTCGAGAAGACCCTGAAGGAGCATCGCAGCAAGATCAGCGATTCCGAGGCCAAGGAGATCGAGGCGGCTCTCGAAGAGACGCGCAAGGCGATGGCCGACAACGATCCGGGACGGATCAACTCGGCGACCGATCGGCTCACCGCTGCCAGCCACAAACTGGCCGAGGCGATGTACAAGTCGGCGAGCCAGCCCGGCGCCGGCGGACCTCCTCCGGGCGGCGACGGCGGCGGCGATCGCGGCAAGAAGGGCAAAGACGATGTCGTGGACGCCGAGTTCGTTGACGTAGACGACAAGAAGTAGGGGTTTAGGGTTGGGGGTTAGGGGTTGGGGCCTCCAGCACCCGATTCTGAGGGGGCATTTCGATGAGACTTGCCCCCAACCCCCAAATCCCAATCCCCAAACCCTGCTTTTATGGCTCCCAAGCACGACTATTACGAAACGCTCGGAGTTTCGCGGAAAGCTTCGGCGGAAGAGATCCGCAAGGCTTACAAGAAACTTGCGCGCAAGCACCACCCTGATCTGAACCCTGGTGACAAGTCCGCCGAGGAGCGTTTCAAGAATGTACAGGAAGCTTACGACATCCTGAGCGATGCCAAGAAGCGCCAGATGTACGACCAGTACGGGTTCTATTCGGAGAGCGGATTCCCCGGCGCCGGGAACGCGTCCGGTCAGGGACCGCACCCCGGAATGGACTTCAGCGGGTTCGATTTTTCGGACTTTTCGGGAGGAGCGAGAAGTGGACGCCGGACCGAGACCGGCGGCGGGTTCCGCGATATTTTTTCGCAATTCTTCGGAGGACGCGGCGCGGCGGCCCAACCAGCCGACCCCGAAAAAGGCAGCGACCTCGAATATGTAATGGATATCGACTTCTGGCAGGCCATCCGCGGCACTCAGGCGCGTTTGAACATCACGCGATACGATGTCTGCGAGACCTGCCACGGCTCCGGCTCCACGGGAGCGGGTGAGGTCGATTGTCCGCAATGCAAAGGGACCGGCAACGTCACCCAGATGGCCGGGGCCATGCGATTCAATCTGACGTGCCCGCGGTGCGGAGGGTCCGGCAGGCTGCGGAATGCGTGCCCTACCTGCGGCGGCGACGGCCGCGTCACCCGCACCGAAACGGTGGACGTGCGGATTCCCCCCGGCGCGCGCAACGGCTCCCGCTTGCGGGTACCCGGCAAGGGTAATGCCGGCACCATGGGAGCGCCTCCGGGCGACCTCTACATCACCACCAAAGTGGAGGAGCATCCGTTCTTTCACCGGGATGGCGACGATATCGAAATCAAGGTCCCGATCGCGGTGTGGGAGGCCGCCTTGGGGGCCAAGATTGAGGTGCCGACCATTGACGGGCGGACTCAGCTCAAAATCCCGCAAGGCACCCACACCGGCCAACGCTTCCGGATGCGGGAGAAGGGCGTCCTGAACTCCCGTACCAACCAGCGCGGCGATCAGATCGTGGAGATCGCCATCCAGGTGCCCGATTCGCACGATGAACGCACCCGCGAGATCCTCAAAGAGCTGCGGTCCTTGCACCCGGAGGATCCTCGCGATGAGATGTGGTCTAAGGTGTGAGATCGCGGTAGAATGATGGACTTTGACCAGGCGTGAGGAGCGACCGGTATGCCCCGAGCGAAATCCCAAAAGGCCTACATGATCTCGGTTGTGGCCGAACAGTATGAGATCCATCCGCAGACGCTCCGGCTCTATGAGCGTGAGGGATTGCTGAAGCCGTCGCGCAGCGAGGGCAACACACGGCTCTATACCGACGAAGACCTGGAACGGCTGGAAGTCATCCTCCACCTCACCCGCGACCTGGGGGTCAACCTGGCGGGCGTCGAAATCATTCTCAACATGCGCGAGAAGATGGGCGAGATGCAGTCGCAGATTCAGGACTTCATCTCGTCCCTCAATCGTGAACTGGCCGCGCGCACGCTCCGGCAAGGCGAATCGGAGGAGCGAAACTCTCTCATCCCGGTAGTGAATGCCCGCCCCCCGGCGTCATCCAATCGCCGCGGCCAGGAAGCGCGTAAGTAACCGGTACTACAGATTGCAACAAAGTCGGTACTGAAGATAGTCCGGCGTCCGCCCTGATTTGCGTTAAGATATTCGGACGCGCTCGCGACGGGATCCATGTCGATTCTATCCAACTCACACCGCACAGCCACGATCGCGTACATCGCTCCTTTTCTGGTCTATGTGAGTCTGATGGAGTTGGGTCGCGCCACCGCGTTTCCGGCGGGGATCACACTTCCGATTCGGTTCCTGTTCGTGCTTCTCGTCCTGCTTGTGACGTCGCGAACACTTGTTTTTCGCCGTCCGTCGTTCCCGGTCGCCAGCCTGGCGGTAGGAATCGGAGTTTTCCTGATCTGGATCGCACCCGACCTGCAGTTCCATTACCGGGATCACTGGCTTTTTCAGAACCGCATTTTTGGATCGGCAGTGAGTTCGATTGCTCCGGAACTCCAGCGCAGCGGCGGGTTCCTGGCGATCCGCATTCTCAGCAGTACGGCGCTGGTACCGGTCGTGGAGGAGCTGTTCTGGCGGGGGTGGCTGATGCGCTGGCTGATCGATCCTTCTTTTCAGAAGGTGCCCCTGGGAAAGTACACGCCGCTGGCGTTTTGGGGCGTGGCGCTGTTGTTTGCCTCGGAACACGGGCCATATTGGGATGTGGGACTCGCCGCCGGCATCGTTTACAACTGGTGGCTGGTGCGCTGCCGCAATCTCGCGGACTGTATCCTGGCGCACGCGGCTACCAACGCCGCTTTGGCGGTGTTTGTCCTTTTGTCCGGGCAGTGGCAATACTGGCTATAACCGATTGCCTGCGCCATGCGTCACAATTAGTGACAGGCTTCCAGAAGATTTCCTTCTCCCTGTCTCGGACTCCGGTAAGCGCGGCACGTCGGGCCCCGCGCTTACGGAGTCCACTTCGTTTCATGGCGAGGAGCGTTCGGTGGCGCCCACGGCGGCACCGGATTTGCGGTTAGAATGTTAGGTTTAAGGCCCAATGATCCAACTCACCGGGGCGGGGAAGCGCTACGGCCCCAAAATCCTCTTCGATCACGTCGATTGGCTCGTGACGTCCAACGAGCGGGCCGGAATCGTAGGTGCGAACGGCACCGGTAAGTCTTCCCTTTTGAAGGTGCTGGCCGGGATCGAAGGGCTTGATTCCGGCACCCTCGCCACGCAGAAGGGCGTTACCCTCGGATATCTGCCTCAGGAGGGGCTCAGCCTCTCCGGCCGCACTGTCTTCGCCGAGTGCATGACGGTCTTCGCGGAACTGCGCGCCTTGGAAGCCGAACAGGAGGATCTCGCCCAACGTATGGCCGACTTGGATCCGGCAAGCGGGGAGTACACCCAGGTGGCTGATCGCTTCCACCACGTGGACAGCGAGTTTCGCGCGCGCGACGGCTATGCTATCGAAGCCCAGGTCGGTAGCGTGCTTTCAGGCCTGGGTTTTCCGCAGCGCGATTGGAAGCGCCGGACCGAAGAGTTTTCAGGCGGATGGCAAATGCGCATCGCCCTGGCCAAGCTCCTGCTGGAGAAGCCAAACCTGCTGCTTCTCGATGAGCCCACGAACCACCTCGATCTGGAAGCGAGGAACTGGCTCGAAGAATACCTCTCCTCTTACCCGAACGCTTTCGTCCTGGTGTCGCATGACCGGTATTTCCTCGATGTCACGGTTCGCAAGATCGCTGAATTCTGGAACAAGGGCCTGCATTTCTACAACGGAGGCTACACCCGTTACGAACAGCAGAAGTCGGAGCGGCGGGCGCAGCTCCAGGCAGCCTACGCCAACCAGCAGGACAAGATCCATCAGCTCGAAACCTTCATCAATCGCTTCCGCTACCAGGCCACCAAGGCCAAACAGGTACAGAGCCGCATCAAAGAGTTGGAGAAGATCGAGAGGATCGAGATTCCGCCGGAAGAGAAGAGCATCCACTTCAAATTCCCCCAACCCAAGCCCAGCGGGCGGGTAGTCGCGGAATTCAAGGAAGTCTCCAAGAGCTACGGAGATCAAGCGGTCTTTTCCGGAGTAGACTTCCTGATCGAGCGCGGCGACCGGGTGGCGCTGGTCGGCGTGAACGGAGCCGGAAAGTCTACCCTCATCAAGATCCTCGCCGGAACGGAGCCTGTGAGCGGCGGAGCTTATACGCTGGGACACAACGCTCAGCCGGACTACTTCGCTCAGGATCAGTATAAAGAGCTGGACGCCGAGGCGAAGATGATTGACGACATCTCGACGGTCGCGCCGCGGGCCACGCAGACGGAACTGCGCAACCTGCTGGGATGTTTCCTGTTCTCCGAGGACGACGTTTTCAAGACCATCGGGGTGCTTTCCGGAGGCGAGCGGAACCGTTACGCTCTGGCGCGCATGTTGATGATGCCCTCGAATTTCCTGCTGCTGGACGAGCCTACCAATCACCTGGATATGCGCGCCAAAGACGTCCTGTTGACCGCCCTGGAGGAATATAGCGGCACGGTAGTGTTTGTCTCCCACGACCGCTACTTCATCGACAAGCTGGCGACCCGGATCTTCGAAGTGGAAGACGGCAGGGTGCACGTCTTTCCGGGCAACTACGAGGACTACCTTTGGCGGAAAAGCGGAGCGTCGGAGCGGGCTACTCCAACCGAATCGCCTGCGCCCGCGCCCGCCCCTCCGCCGGCCGTGACGCCGGCACCGGCGCCCGCGCAGGCCTCCCGCCCGGCGCGCCTCAATCCCATCAAACTCCGGAGGATGAGGGAGCGCCAGGGCGAAATCGAGGAGGAAGTCACCAAACTCGAAGCCGAGATTGCGGATTATGAGGCCGCTTTGGGAAATTTCGTGAGCGCGGAGGACACCAGGCGGCTTGCAGACCTACTGGACGCACGGCGCCAGGACCTGTCGGCGCTGCTTGGGGAGTGGGAGGAAGTGGCGCAGTCGATAGAGGCAAATACATGACCGCGGGCCCGCCTTCCCGAAAAATGGCGGGCGGTGGCGAGAGTCCCTATTCCTGTGCGGGCATTTGCTGTTCGATTTCCCGCCAGGCGCTGATTTTGAGGCGGCGGCAGACCCAGCAGAGCGGCTCGCTCGACACGGTGGAGGTTTCGGCGCCACAGACCGAACAGACAGGCGGCTTCTTGAGCCGGTCGGGTGAAAAAGCCCGTTTCGCCTGCTCCAGAATCTCCGGTGATACAACCACCTCGGGTTTGATTTGCGGCTTCCGTTTCATAAGTCCCCCCGCCCTGTTCTCACTATGGCAGAACGCGTTCCCGGGAAACAACTTAAACTTTTCACTTCCACCACTCATTATAGTCGGATCCGTACCATTCCGGGATCTAACCTTCGACCAGTACCAACTCGCCTGTACCGAACGGCCAAGCTATCCAAAGTTGCGGCCCTTATGCCGCTTCCGGAACCTGGATCACCACCGCAACATCCAAGGACGACCGGCAACGCGGGCACCGCTGTCCGGGTATGACCCGCGCGAACTTTCCCTTCACCATGACGATGTCGGCCGGCACGTTATGGGTGCAGATCGGGCAGTGAGCTTGGCCCGTGGTTCGATTCTCAACCAGTGCTTTCATTTTCGTCTTCCCTCACTCCATCGGACGCTACTCTACCTGCACGGGTTGTACCAAAATCGTAAAGATTCTTAAATATTTCTGCAAGGAAATGTCCAGCCGCTGCCGTACGCTCACCGTAACTCGAGATCAGCCGCCAGGTTTCTGCCAAAATAATAGTGCCTCTCATGACCGAACGTCTCTACTATTCCGATTCGTACCTGTGCCATTTTCGCGCGCACGTGACCGAACGCTCTGACGACGGGTTGACAGTCTACCTCGACCGCACCGCCTTCTATCCCACCTCGGGCGGACAGCCGCACGACCTCGGGTCCATCGCGGGAGTCCCGGTGCTGAACGTGGTTGACCAGGAGGAACGGATCGCGCACCAGGTCGCCGGGCAAGTTCCCGGAGACGCCGTCGAGTGTGCGATCGACTGGGGTCGGCGCTTCGACCACATGCAGCAGCACAGCGGGCAACACCTGCTCTCCGCGGTTTTCCAGGAGTCCTTCGGCCTGAAGACGATCAGCTTTCACCTGGGCGCGGAAAGCGCCACCATCGACCTCGAAGGCGCCCCCCTGGATTCCCGAATCGCCCAGGAAGCCGAGCGGCGCGCCAACGAGATGGTGTCCGAAAACCGGCCCGTGCACGTAGACTTTCAGGAGGCGGGGGCGATACAGGACCTGCGAAAGGCCTCGGAGCGGGAAGGCACTTTGCGCATCGTCTCGATCCAGGATTTCGACCGCAGCGCGTGCGGGGGAACGCACGTTCGCGCGACCGGGGAAATCGGGGCGATCCTGCTGCGGAGGCTGGAAAAGATCCGGCAGGCCACGCGCGTCGAGTTTCTGTGCGGCGCGCGGGCGATTCGCCGGGCGCGAGC
>Ga0335081_10004224_pt1 | contig 22668 bp, 16 predicted proteins | sample Lox_Sample_35_FD_206713 | JGI IMG/M metagenome (GOLD analysis project Ga0335081, IMG submission 206713) | Soil microbial communities from Loxahatchee National Wildlife Refuge, Florida, United States - Lox_Sample_3.5 | ecosystem: Environmental > Terrestrial > Soil > Wetlands | place: USA...
CGTCGCCCGCGCAGCCGCCGACATCAGTCTCGTCGCGGCCGGCCTCGACGTTCTCGCCAGCGGCATCGTCGAAGGCCGCAAGGCCTTTGGAAACGTGATGAAATACCTGTTGATGGGCACCAGCTCGAACTTCGGCACTGTGTTCAGCATGGCGGGCGCTTCGCTCTTCCTGCCGTTTCTTCCCCTGCTGCCCACCCAAATCCTGCTGAACAACTTCATGTACGACCTGTCGCAAATCACGATCCCGACCGACAGTGTCGACGGCGGCTTTCTCCGAAAGCCAAAGCATTGGGACATTGGGCTGATCCGCAAGTTCATGGTGTTCATAGGTCCGATCAGCTCGATTTTCGATTTCCTGACCTTCTACGTCCTGCTGCACTTCTTCCACGCGGATCAACTGCTTTTCCACACGGGTTGGTTTGTTGAGTCGTTGGCGACGCAGACGCTGGTGCTTTTCGTCATCCGAACGTCCCAGAATCCGCTGCGGAGCCGGCCCAGCCGGCCCCTGACAGCAACCACCCTGATCATCGTGGCGGCCGGTACTCTCCTGCCGTTCAGTCCGCTGGCGGTTCGACTCGGCTTCGTGCCGCTGCCGGGAAGCTACTTCGCCTATCTCGTGGCAGCCACGATCGCGTATCTTGTGCTCGTAGAACTTGGCAAGCGCGCGCTTCTCGGCCGCAATGCCAGAGCAGAGCCCTGAGCGTCGGCGCGCCCCCTCGGCGTTCAACGTGCTCTGCCGCCGTTAATCACTCACGCACCCTGTCACCTCCACCAAGCTTCCATCATGAACCCCCGTTCACCACAGCGACATTTTCATAACGTCCGTCGAATCAGTGAAGTCGTTAGCGTCCTCGCGAAGTATGGACTCGCGGAGTGGCTGAGTCATACCGAATTCAAAAGCCAGACGAAATTCCTCATCGGCAAGGAAGGCGAGTTGCTGGCCGAGCAATCGCACGCCACGCGCATCCGGCTCGCGGCCACCGAACTCGGCACCACCTACATCAAGCTGGGCCAGATGCTCAGTACCCGGCCCGATCTCGTTGGGCCGGAAGTCGCGGACGAACTGGCCAAGTTGCAGCACGGCGTGCCACCCGACGCACCGGAAGTCACGCGCGCCACCATCGCCGCAGAATTGGGAGGGCCGGTGAACGAAATCTTCGCGGAGTTTGATGCTACGCCCATCGGCTCCGCCTCGATTGGGCAGGTTCATGGCGCGCGCCTGCCGGATGGCCGCGCAGTGGTGGTCAAGGTGCAGCATCCGGGCATCGAATCGCGCATCCGGCGCGACCTCGAAATCCTGCAAGGTCTCGCCGGACTGGCGGAGAAGTCGGCGGAACTGAAACGGTACCAGCCGGTGGCGGTGGTCCAGGAGTTTCAGCGCTCGCTCTCGCGCGAACTCGACTTCAGCCGCGAGGAACAGAATCTCCAGCAGTTTGCCACCAATTTCGCCGCCGACCCGATGGTGCATTTTCCGCAAGTCTTTCCCGAGTTGTGCACCAGCCGCGTGCTCACGATGGAATTGCTCACCGGCGTGAGGCTGCGCGAAGCCGGCCGCCTCGACCAGCTCGGCCTCGACCGCGAGGATCTCGCCCGCCGCGGCGCGACCATCTGGATGGACATGGTTTATCGCGACGGTTTTTTTCACGCCGATCCTCATCCCGGCAACCTGCTCGTGCTCCCCGGCGGCGCCATCGGCATCCTCGACTGTGGCATGGTGGGCCGCATCGATGAATCGTTGCGCGAGACGATCGAGGAGGCCATGATCGCCATCGCCAACCACGACGGCGCGCACGTCGCCCGCCTGATCATGGACCTCTGCTCCGCCCCGGATGACTTCGACGAAGGGGCCTTCAGCGCCGATGTCGCCGACTATGTGGCCTTCTACGGCAGCCAGTCCATCGACCGCCTCCAACTCGGCGGCGCCCTCAACGAGATGGTCCGAATCATCTCGCGTTACCAATTGATCCTGCCGAGCAGCGTCTCGAGCCTCATCAAGATGTTCGTGATGCTCGAAGGCACGGCGCGGCTGCTCAGCCCGGCGGTGAACATGCTCGATTTGATCGGGTCGTATCAGCGCAAGATTCTCCGGCGCCGCCTTTCACCGCGCGCGCAATGGAAGAAATGGCAGCGCGTGCTCGGCGAATGGCGCCATATCGGCGAAACGCTCCCGCGCGGCCTCAACGAGGTTTTCAAAAAGATCCAGAGCGGCACGTTCGACATCCATCTGGAGCACCGCCGGCTCGAACCCTCGGTGAATCGGTTGGTGATGGGCATGATCACCAGCTCCCTGTTCCTCGGCTCAGCCGTGTTATGGAGCAACAGGGTGCCGCCGGTCGTGAACGGATTTTCTGTCGTCGGCGTCCTCGGCTGCGCGCTCAGCGTCGTTCTCGGGTTGCGCTTGCTGAACAAGATCTGGCGCGAGTAGTAATGCAATGAGATCGCGGCAGCCAGGGCGACGCGACTGATTTAAGCGCCATGAGCAGCCCGCAAACCGTCTCCTCGCTGGTGCAGATGAATGCATCCGGGATGGGCCGCGTCTACAGATAGGTTCTTGGCCAACTGTTGGTATCAAAACCCAGTTTCTGGCCAGCTGATGGTATCTGGAAGACCAATTCATCGTCATTCGTTCACAGGCACGATTGGACAAGTGATGGTTCCGTCCGTGGCCAACCTTTAATCCCCACGACACCAGTTCTGGGGCTGGCCGCTGATGCCGATGACGAGAGGGTTATCACCAGCCGAGTGACCTTGTTGGGTCTCCTGTTGGGTTTTCCAGTTGATGCGCATCGGGGACCTGTCAGCGCGTCCGGGCATTGCACACATCACTCCATTCACGAGGAACGGTGAGGTCATCGGATACATGACCAACTTGGGTCTCGGTGGAGATGGGAAACGCCGCCGTCGGTTCTTCAAGCAGCGTGATCAAGCCGAGCAATTCCTCAACGAACAGGTTCGCACCAGCTTTGATCCGTTGCACGGACGCCGGAACGAAGTGCTGTTCTCGTTGGAACAGATAGACCGGATCGGAGTGTCACTCCACGAAGTGGTCGCCTTCTACGTCCAACATCACGCCCGCAAAGGCAATCCGACACTCAGCGAGTTGGTCGAGTTGTTCATCACCGAGAAGCGCCAGATCGGCCGTTCGTCCCACTATCCTCCTCGTCGTCATCAGAGAACGTCCTCGGTTTCACCACCTTTCTTACTAGGTCCGGCGGTAGGCAGATCGCTACGTCAGGCCTTGCGGCACTGAGCTCAAATAGCGCTTTGATCCTCAAATGGAAGAAATCGGCGAGCTTGGTGACGGCGCCGGCCTGCTTGGCTTCTACCTTCAATTCGTTGTCGGTTACCTCTGCCACCCACGATGGATCGGTCGCGAAGCGGCACCGGAAACCTACCTTCGGGTCAAGGCCGGGAAATCGCGGAGCGAAATTCGGATTCAGCGGATCATCTCCAGGCACGCCGGCGCCGCACTGCTGCATCCACGTCGAAAAAGCAGCGATTGTTTTGGGCGTGCCGACGAAACCAAGGCGCACGACGTCTTTTGCTTTGGCGGTGCCGGCGTCAACCGGCCCGAACCGTAACAACCCATACCGGATATCCGACGATGTGCCGCCGCCGCCGAATTCCAGCAATGGCTCCGGAAAGATTCGATCAAGGCAGATCAAGCAACACCTCCATAACGAGATCTGCTTCCAATTCGGATCTCCGAGTCGCCGAGCACGCGCCATCGTTCTGGATTACGTCGACCTGCGGAGCCGCACCGCGACCGCCAGACCGTCGCCCGGCCGGACGTCCGAAACGATGTCCACTGCCAACTCGAACGGGGATCGCAAGGACTTTGGTCGAGTGGAGACCATGCATGCTGCAAGTGCCTACCCACTCGCGCCTTCCATGGGATTATCTGGCATCCGCCAATTCTGAGATTTGGCGCCAGTAGTTAATGGGAACCAGACCCACCATGAACTCAGGTCAAATATCCCTCACTACCCCGGCAATCGAGCGACCGTTGGCCGGGAGCCTCGCCCGAGAAAGCAGCTTAGCCCTCCGACCGACCGTCTCTGCAAAGAACGCCGTGACCCGGACCGGCATTACCGACGCGCAGATCGAAATGTGGGGCAGAGAACGTGGCCTACCCAAACTGGCCGTAGCCCAAATCAAGCTCATGAACTCGACGCCGCCAGCCCGAAATGTTGGCGGAAGCCGAAGCGTTGCGGGCGTGTTTCCCAGCCCGATCATGAAATGCGGCATTCAGTTCGAGAGCCACAAATGTGAACTTCTCTACCTGTGGTTGCGCCATTACCGGTTCAAGACCCGGATGATACTGGACCAGCCGTGCGTTCTGAAACTCGTTCACACGGATGCCAACGGGAAGACGCGGGCGTTTCTCTCCACGCCGGACTATTTCACGCTTGGCGACCGGGCGGAGTTTGTCGAATGCAAGCCAGAGGACGAGTTAATCGCACTGACCGACCCAAACAACCCCCAAGCCCAAGCGTGGCGGTATGTCCGGGTCGGACCTGGCCAATGGCGGTGCCCGCCCGGGGAGGAAGCGGCCGCCAAATTCGGGCTTGGCTACCGGGTTTTCTCGACCGCCGAAGCTCCGCCGATCCTGATCAGCAACATCGCGTTTCTGGCGGATTATTTTGACGTCGCGAAAACGGCGGCTCTGGACGTCGCCATCGCAGAAAGCATTGAGAGGACTGTCCGGGAACGCCCTGGCATCCAGATCCGCGAGATCATCGAGGCCCATCACCTCGTCAACGGCGACGTAGACACACTATATCAGATGGTGGCCTTGGGGCGGATCTACACCGATCTCGAAACCGAACCGATCAGCCCAAACTTCACCGCCCATTTGTACCCCGATCGTGAACTGGCCGCGGCAGCTGCAATCCTCCAGGCAGTCCCTGACAGCAAGCCGGCGCGGGAACGACCTTCGCAGGTCATCGTCCACCCCGGCGCAAATCTGATTCTGGACGGCCAACCATCGACGGTGGTTGATATCCACGGCGACCTCATCGTCCTGAACGCACCGGGCGGCCAGCACCAAATGCTCCTGAGCGAGCTCGAGCGCCGGATCGTGGCCGGCGAAGTCAGACAACTCAAACCCAGCAATGAGCCAGAAGGCGAAAATCCCACCGGAGTTGTGGCGTCGTGCGAGTCCATACCGACCGATGAGTGGGCGCGGGTTTCGAAGAAATACGCGCAGATTCAGCCCTACATCGACGCCCGTTCGAAGGCTGAGCTGAAGAGCCTTCCTCCGAAAAACCGCAGCCAGCGACGCTATCTTCGGCAGTATTGCGATGCGCGGGCCAGGTACGGCAATGGCCTGCTTGGACTCCGTGACAAACCCCGCCGAGGAAACACGCGACCGAGGCTCGATCCGCGGGTTGTAGAAATCGAAGACACCGTCATCGAAGAGGTCTATCTTTCCAAGGCGGCGCCATCCATGGACTTCGTCTTTGGCGAGATCAGGCGGCGCTGCGCGGCCTTAAATCCCCCACCGTCTCCTCCATCGCGCAAAACCATCCATCTTCGAATCAGAGCGCTCGGCGCCAAGAATATCCTAGAGCGCCGAGAAGGGTCGCGCTCGGCGTACAAAAAGGATTCGCCGGTCTGGGAGGATGAGTGGGACGGACTTTCGATCGACGGTGAACATGCCTGGGCCGTGGCTCACATCGATCACACGCAATTGGACGTATCCACTCCGCCAAACCCGGATGGCCTCAGTCTCGGCCGCCCTTGGATCACGGCGATGATCTTAGGCAAGTGCAAACGGAATGTCGCTCGGCATGTCTCGTACGAGCCGCCCGGCTCCAACTCATGCATGGCGGTGATTAGGGACTGTGTGCGCCGCCACCACCGGCTGCCGCAGATCATTGTCGTCGACAACGGACCCGAATTTCACAGCGCCTATTTCGACCAACTGCTGGCGATGTTCGAGATCACGAAGAAGCTCCGCCCTCCAGCACGGCCGAGGTTCGGTGCGGTCCTCGAGCGCACAAACGGCACGATCAACACACGCCTCCTCTACAATTTTCTCGGCAACACCAAACTCACGAAGCAAGTCCGCCTTCTGACCAAGTCCCACGATCCAGAACGCCTCGCAATTCTGCCGCTGGCGGAGCTACGGGACACGATCGATAAATTCTTTCTCTGGCTCGAAGCCCAGCCTGATGCCATCACTGGGATCTCGCCCCTACAAGCGTTCGAGCGGGATCTGAGGCTCGGCGGACCACGCAATCACCGGATTATCGTCCCGGATGAGAATTTCGAGATTCTCACTCTCCCGACTACAAGAAACGGCCGGGCGAAGATTAGCATCCATGGTCGTACGTGACCGTGCAATTGGTTGTTGCGGAGCGGTGCGTCACATTCCCATGCGGCACGGGCGCGTTATCCAGATAACCTGCTGCCAGTCCGCTTGACGCATCGACTGCGAATGAGTCCGCGGTCGCGGACAACCAGGCGTCGCGACCGGCACCGCTCATCGCGGATGAAGGAGGCCGCGGGTGTTTCCGGGTTGACCAAGGACGAGCGGTGCGAGGCGGGCAAGCCGTTGGGATGTTCAGTTTGGTGTAGGTGAACTTCGCTCCGGCAACAACGGAGGCTTCAGCCGAGAAGCTGCCAGGCGTTCTTCATTCATCGGCACACGGGCCATCACCGCGATTTGTTTGGCGCGGGCGGTTCATCTTCGCTTCCGTCTCTCCGTCCGATCGTCGCCGGTTTCCTCCTTGCGCTGCGCTCGCTGCTCGCGCCCCTGAATCCGCGCACGCCGATCAGTTTCGTGGGGACGACTCCCTTATCTCGGGCTCCCTCTGCATCCTTTGGGCGCCGTTTTCGTGTTTGCCTGCGTCGGCGGTTGTCCGCTGCAATCAACCTTCCCCGCCCCATGAACCCGCCGCGTCCCTTGACTCGCCGTCAGTTTCTCCGCGCCGCCTCCGTGGCCTCGCTCGCCGCCGCCTGCCCGTCCCTCTGGGCCCGGTCCGGCGATTCGCCCTACCGCAATCTGATCCCGGCCGACCGACCCCTGCGCCTCGCACTCATCGGCTGCGGCGGCAAGGGCATCTGGGACGCGCTCGGCTGCACCGCAGCGGGCGGGGAATTCGTCGCCCTGTGCGATCCGGATTTCGCGATCGCCGCGCAGGTCTTCCCCGAATTCCCCGGCGCGGCGCGCTACCGCGACTACCGGCAGATGCTCGACGAAATGGGCGATCGCATCGACGGCGTCGTCGTCAGCACCCCCGACCACGCACACTTTCCCGCCGCGCTGATGGCGATCGAGCGCGGCAAGCACGTCTATGTCCAGAAGCCGCTCACGCACACGATCGGCGAGGCCCGGGCCCTGAAGGCCGCGGCGGCGCGCGCCGGCGTCGTCACCCAGATGGGCAACCAGGGCCACGCCAACGAAGGGACGCGCCTGACCCGGGAATGGTTCGAGGCCGGCGCCATCGGCGCCGTGCGCGAGGTGCATACCTGGACGGACCGGCCGATCTGGCCCCAGGGCATGCCGTTGCCGACACCCGCCGAGGTCCCCGCCACGCTGGACTGGAACCTGTGGCTCGGCGCCGCCCCGGTGCGCGACTACAGCCCGGAGATCACGCCGTTCAACTGGCGCGGCTACTGGGACTACGGCTGCGGGGCGCTGGGCGACATGGGCTGCCATCTCATGGACGCGGCGTTCTGGAGTCTGGACCTGCGCGGGCCGGTGCGGGTGAGCGCGGTGAGCGAGGGCGGCACGGAGGTGACCGCACCGACGTGGTCGATCATCACCTATGAATTTCCCGCCCGCGGCTCGCGGGCCCCGGTGAAATACGTGTGGTATGACGGCGGCAAGAAGCCGCCCGTGCCCGAGGAACTCGGACCCGGCGCCACGCTGCCGAAGGGGGGATCCATCTATCGCGGCGACAAGGGGGCGATCCTGGCGACGGGCGACTACAGCGAAACGCTCCGCCTGATTCCCGAGTCGAGCATGAAGGCGTTCAAGCGCCCGCCCAAGACGATCCCGCGGGTGCCGAAATCCGATCCCTACCTCGAGTGGATCACGGCGTGCCGCGGCGGTCCCGCGCCCGGCTCCAACATCGTGGACCATTCGGCCGACCTGACCGAGTTTGTCTCGTTGGGCAACCTCGCGATCCGCCTGAATCGCCCCATCGAATGGGATCCGGTGGCGGGCGCCTGCGTTGGCCTGCCGGAGGCGGACCGGCTCGTGAACAAGAACTACCGCGTCTTCTAAAAGGTCCGGGCCGCGCCGGTCACTCACGGCCGCCAACCAAATCTTACTCCCATGAAATGGAATTCAGCCCACATCCTTGGGTCCGCGGTTTTCGCGGCTGCGCTGGTCTTCGGCGGTTGCCAGACGTCGGCGCCGCAGGCGGCCGCCCCGGCCTTGCCCCAGCTCGGTCTGCAGGCCTGGACGTTCAGTCGCACTTGCAGTCTGGCCGAGACCCTGGCCAAGGCCCAATCCCTCGGAATTCATTACCTCCAGGCCTACCCGGGGCAGCGGCTCGGGGCCGCGCCCATGCCGACCTTTGACCATAACATGGCGGCGGCGGACCGGGCGGCGGTCCTGGCCGAGGCGAAAGCCCGCGGCGTCGCGATCGTCAGCTACGGCGTCGTCAACCCAAAGGACGAGACGGAATGGCGGCAGGTGTTTGCGTTTGCGAAGGCCGTCGGCCTGCACGACCTGGCGGCCGAACCGCCGGGGGACCTGCTGCCGCTCGTCGACCGCCTGGCCAAGGAAACAGGCGTCGCGATCGGCATCCACAACCACCCCCCGCCGACGCATTATTCCGACCCGGCCACGGCCCTCGCGGCGGTGCAGCCCTACGGGCCGGAACTCGGCCTCTGCGCCGACACCGGCCACTGGGTGCGCAGCGGCTTCGATCCCGTCGCGACGCTGCGCCGCGCAGCGGGCCGAATCGTGAGCGTGCATTTCAAGGACCTGACGGAGCGCGGCGTGACGAGCGCCCACGACGTTCCCTGGGGCACCGGGGCGTGCGATGCCGCCGGCCAGCTCGCCGAGTTGCGCCGCCAGGGTTTTGCCGGCGTCGTCTACATCGAGTACGAGCACTTCGAGTCGCCCACGATGGAAGCCGACCTCGCGCACAACGTGGAATACTTCCGGCGGGCGCTCGCGGCCCCGATCGACGATCTGCGCGCCGGCCGCGTCGTGCCACCGGGTTTCACCCGGGCGCCGGACGAGCTTTGGGCCAACGGCCGGGGCAAGGACTCCCAGCGCTGGGCCCCCGCGCCCGCGCTGCTGAAGGCGGACTTGAGCAACGCGGAGTTTCCGGCGGGAACCTGGGTGTGGGAGGACGACGTGTTGGTGGGCAGAGGCGGTGGCGACCTCTGGACCAGGCAGAGCTTCGGCAATTTTGTGCTCAGTTTCGATTTCCGGGCGACCGGACCCGTCAATTGCGCCCTGTACCTGCGCACGGGCGATCCCGCCCACCCGCTGGAGACGGGGATCGAGGTACCCTTCGTTCCGGCCGACGGCGGCCCCGTCGCCGCGGAGGCTTCCGACGAGGCCCTGGGGGCCAATCGCCAGGTCGCCGTCGAACCCGGCAAATGGTACCATTGCGTCGTGACCGCGCGGGGGGACAAACTCTTCGTCACGGTCAACCATGAGATGGCCGTCCGGACGGATCTGATCACCGGCAACATCTGGAAGAATGCCGCGCCGGACGATCCCCGGTCGGCGAAGGCGCGGCAGCCGGGCCGCATCGGCATCCAACCCCGGGGCCAGGCCGTTGCCTTCCGCAACCTCCAGATTGACTCGCTTTAGGCAGACGACCATCCGGTCATCACGGCCCGCGGGCACCGGCGGGCGGGATCGAACGTGAGGTCCCAGCCGCACGGCCACGCCTCCGGGCCCCGGTCAGTTCCACTTCAACCTTCGGCTTCATGAGCGATTCCTCCCAAACTCCCGCCGCGCCCGGGGCGCGGCCGCCGTGTGAGTACACCGCGGCATTCCTGCTGTTGCGGTTGTTTCTCGGCTTGCGGGCCCTGCTCGCGGGCGCCGACAAATTCGAGTTGGGCGGGACCTACTCGTTGGCCAATTACGCGAAGAACATGGGCCGGATGGCGGAAGGCATCACCGGGGCGTCGTTCCTGCCGCTGTGGATGACCCGGATCTTTGCCCACTCGCTCGGGTACGTCCTGCTGGCGCTCGGGGTGGCGCTGTTGCTGGGACTGAAGACGCGCCTGACGCTAGTGCTGATGGGACTGGTCTACGTCGGCCTGGCCTTCGGCTTGATGGCGGTGCAGGAGGATCAGGGCGTGGCGTGGCTCGGCATCTATGTGATCATGATCGCCGGGGCCCTGCTGCTGGTGCGTCATGACCGCTTCGCCCTGTGGGCCGACCGCCATGACTGACGGCAACGAACCGGGCGGGCCGACGTTTTCCCGCCGAGACTTTCTGACCACCGGCGTCCGGCTGGGGGCGGCGCTGGTGGCGGCCCCGTACCTGGCGCGGGCCGCCGCGACGGGCGACACCTTGCAGGTGGCGCTGATCGGGTGCGGCGAGGAGGGGCGGGTGCTGCTGAACGCGGCGCTGAAGATTCCGGACATCCGGTTCCTGGCCGTGTGCGACATCTGGGAGTACAACCGCACCTACGGGGTGCGCCTGCTCCGGAAATTCGGCCACGACCCGAAGCCGTTCGAGGATTACCGGGAGATGCTCGCGGCGGTGCCCGGCCTGGACGCCGTCATCGTGGCGACGCCGGATTTCATGCACGCGGAGCACACCAATGCGTGCCTGCGGGCGGGAAAACACGTCTACTGCGAGAAGCTCATGGCGCACACGGTCGAGGACGCCCGTTCGATGGTGCGAACCCGCGACGAGACGGGCAAGCTGCTCCAGATCGGCCACCAGCGGCGCAGCAATCCGCGGTACCGGTCCGCCCGGGAGGGGCTCCTCGGTGAGGCCCGCCTGCTGGGCCGGATCACGAACGTAAGCGGACAGTGGAACCGGGCGGTGAGCGAGGATCTCGGCTGGCCCGCGCGCCACGCGATTCCGGAGGCCACGCTGCACCAGTACGGCTACGCGAACATGCACGAGTTCCGGAACTGGCGCTGGTTCAAAAAATACGGCGGCGGTCCCATCGCGGACCTGGGCGCGCACCAGATCGACATCTACAACTGGTTCCTGGGCGCCAATCCCACGTCGGTGCTGGCCGGCGGCGGGGTGGACTATTACCCGACGCACGAGTGGTACGACAACGTGATGGTGATCTATGAATTTCCGGGGGCCGCCGGCACCGTGCGGGCGTTCTATGAGGTGTTGACCACGACGAGCGCGGGCGGCGGGTACCACGAGTATTTCATGGGCGACGAAGGGGCGCTGAAGATCTCGGAAAACCCGAGGTACACGAAGCTCTACCGCGAGGCGCGCGCGCCGGATTGGGAGCGGTGGGTGCGGCAGGGTTTGATCCGCCGCCCCGGCCAGGGAGAGGAGGGGGCCGGCGTCGCGGCGCTCCCGTGGGAAAAGGAGGTCCGGCCGAAATTCAGCCTCGCGCCGCCGCGGGCCTCGGTGGTGGACGTGCGCGAGACCGCCGCGCTGTCCGCTTGGAATCTGGCCGCGACGCTCGACAAGCCGATCCACCAGCCGCACCTGGAGAACTTCTTTGACGCGATCCGCGGCCGGGCGAAGCTGAACTGCCCGGCAGAGACAGGCTTCGCCTCCGCCGTCACCATCCTGCGCGTCAACGAGGCGGTGGCCGCGAAGAAGATGCTCACCTTTGCGCCAGGGGATTTTGCCGCATGAGACCTTTCCCGATGAGACGTTCGTCCTTCCTGCTGCTGGCGGGCCTCCTGGCCCTGGCGGCCCGCGCCGCCGACCAGGTGCCGCTCCATCTCGACCTGCCCAAGCCGCTGTTCGTCGGCACCCCGCGCCCGATCGAGCTGCCCAATCTGGAAAAACCCCGGCTGGGCCGGCGCCCGGACCTCATGGTGCCGGCCGGCACCATCCTCCTCTCGAAAGACCGGCCGGTCACCGCCAGCGACAGCCAGCCGGTCATTGGCGAACTCAGCTTTGTGACCGACGGCGACAAGACCGGCGTCGACGGGAGTTTCGTGCAGTTCGGTCCGGGCCCCCAATGGGTCCAGATCGACCTGGGCAAGCCGGCCGCGCTGCAGGCGATCGTGGTCTGGCATTTTCACGCGCAGGCCCGCGTCTACCACGCCGTGGTGGTGCAGGTGTCCAAGGATCCCGACTTCACCACCGGGGTGCAGACGCTGTTCAACAACGACCTCAAGAACGCGGTCGGCCGCGGCGCCGGCACCGACCCCGCCTACATCGAAACCTACGAGGGCCGCCTGATCCCGGCCAACGGGGTGCGCGCCCGCTACGTCCGCCTCTATTCCAACGGCAACACGACGGACGACCTGAACGATTACTGCGAGGTCGAGGTCTACGGCCAGCCGCTGCCGTGACGGGGCAGGTCGTCGCGAGTCACCAGCTTTCTTTCACACTAAACCCATGAGCTCGACCCAATGTCGGTTCTTCTCCCTCGTGGCAGTTGGCCTGCTGACCGCCGTCATCTTGCCGGCCGCGCCCGGCGACGGATTCCCCGGAAGGTGGGCGCTGACTACGCCCGGCGGACACGCCGGCTGGCTGGAAATCCGGGCGGAAAACGGCTGGTACGATGGCTCCATCCTCTGGAATTGGGGCAGCGTGGGTTCGGTCGACGACGTCGTGATCGACGGCGACACCCTGACCGTGACGCGGATTCGCGAGGTGCCGCGCAAGGACGCGGCCGGCCAGACCGTGGCCACCCAGCGGCTCACCGAGACCATCACCGCCCGGGCCGCCGGCGACGAGCTGCAGCTGACCCGAATCGCGCCGCACGACGACGGCCGGGGCTTTGACCGCGAACAATTCACCGGCCGGCGGATCCCTCCGCTGCCACCGGCCCCCAACCTCGCGCAGGTGCGCTTTGGCCCGCCGATCGTGTTGTTCGATGGAAAGGATTTCTCCGGCTGGCGGCTACTGGAGCCCGAAAACACGAACTGCTGGTCGGTCCGGGACGGAGTCCTGGTCAACCAGCCGCCCGATTGGCCGCACGTGGAGGGGCGGCCGCACGTGAATTCGGGGAACCTGCGCACCGAGCGGGAATTCGAGGACTTCAACCTGCAGCTCGAGGTGAACGTGCCGGCCGACAGCAACAGCGGCGTCTACCTGCGGGGCATCTATGAGGTGCAGGTGCTCGATTCGTACGGCAAACCGCTCGATTCGCACAACATGGGCGCGATCTACAGCCGCATCACGCCGACCGTCGCCGCCGAAAAGCCGGCGGGCCAGTGGCAGACCCTCGACATCACGCTCGTTGATCGCCACGTGACGGTGGTGCTCAACGGCACGCGGATCATCGACAACCAGCCGCTGCTGGGATGCACCGGGGGCGCGCTCTGGTCCGACGAATTCCGGCCCGGCCCGATCTATCTGCAGGGCGACCACGGACCGGTGGAATACCGCAACATCGTCCTCCGGCCGGTCCTGCATTAAGTTGTCTCGACGGAAACCTCTGGCGCGGGGCCAGGCAGGTGGCGCCATTCGCCATGTTCACGATGAACCGTCCGCCGGACATGACCGGGCCCCGGGCGGAATCGGTCGCGGCCCGTTGGCGGCTGCGCTTGGTCCTGGCCGGGTTGATGGCCGCCGCGTTTTGGCTGCGGCTGGCCGATCTGGGCGCGCGACCCATGCATGCGGACGAGGCCAATCAGGCGGTGCAGTTGGCGCAGTTGCTCGAAACCGGACACTACGCTTTTGCCGCGGGCGAGCACGGGCCGACGCTCTACTATTTCGGGTTGCTGCCCGCCTGGCTGTGCGGGCAGACGACGTTGGCGGCATTGACCGAGACGACGGTGCGGCTCACGCCCGCGCTGTTCGGCGGGGCGGCCGTCCTGTTGCTCTTCCTCCTGGCGCGACCGTTGGGCAGCGGCGCCGCCCTCGGGGCGACGGCGCTCTTCGCGATCTCCCCTCCGGCGGTCTACTACAGCCGATACTTCATCCAGGAAACCCTGCTTCTGACCTTCACGCTGGCCGCGTTGGTCTGTGCGTACCGCTGGTGGCAGACGGGTGGTCGCCTTTGGGCCGCGGGTGCCGGAGCGTGCGCGGGCTTGATGGCGTCGACCAAGGCCACGGCCCCGGTGCTGGTGGCTGCGGCGTTGGGCGGCGTCCTGCTCGGCGGCCGCTGGCGCCGGCTGGCGGAGTTGGGGCGTGATCGGAGGACGCTGGCCGCGGCGGGCGGCGCGGCCCTCGTGGTTTGGCTGGTGTTCTATACCTCGTTCGGGGCCAATCTGCCGGGATGGCGGGACGGTCTCGCGACCTACGGCGCGATGCTGCACCGGGCCGTGGGCGGCGGGACGGGCCACGAGAAGCCGTGGTGGTACTATGGCAGCCTGTTCGTCATTCAGCGGCGCGGCGGCCTGGTATGGGATCAGACGGCGTTTCTGCTGCTCGCCGTGGTCGGCGCCGTCGTGGCGTGGCGCCGGGGCGGCCTGGCCCGGTTCGTGGCGGGGTATGCCGGGATCACGGCGGTCGTGTGGTCGCTGACGCCGTACAAGACTCCGTGGCTGGTTCTCAACCTGGTGCCGGGGCTGTGCCTGCTCGCCGGCGTGGCGCTGGCGCGCTGGCGGGCGCCGGTGGCGGTGCCGCTCGCGCTCGCCGTCGGGGCGTGGCAGGGGTGGCAGACCCGGCAGGCGGTATTCCTGCGCCCGGCGGATCCGCGCAATCCGTACGCCTACGTCCACACCGCGCCGGACCTGCTGAAGGTGCCGGCGCTCGCCGCGGCCGCGCCGCCCGGTCCGGTCAAGGTCATCAGCGAGGAATACTGGCCGCTGCCGTGGTACCTGCGGGCGCGGAGCGAAGTGGGTTACTGGACGCTGCCGCCGGCGGATTGCGACGGCCCGCTCGTGATCGCCAGCGCGGGCCAGGCGGAGGCGGTGCGCGCGCGCCTCCACGGCTCCTATCGGGAGGATTTCCTCGGTCTGCGCCCCGGGTTTGTCCTCGTCGTGTTCACGCCGGCCGGCCGTTGAGCCGTGCCGTCAGCCTGCCGGCACGGAACCGTGGAGCCCGTAGCTGCCATCGGGCAGGGTCAGGATTGCGCCGCAGCCGGGATGTCGGCGGCAGAACTCGGCCACCTCGACGTCGGTCATCACGAAGAAGGCGGTGGAGAGCGCGTCGGCGTCGGTCGCCGTTTCGGCGAAGGACCACACGCGCCGGCGACGTTCAGCGACGGCGCCGCGCCGCGGATCGATGATGTGCTCACCCTGGACCGCCAGTCCGGATCCACTGACGGCCCGGGCGCGGAGCAGATGGATCCGATCCCCCACCCGCACCGGCCAGCCGGCCTCGGCCGCCGGAGGATCGAGCGCGAGCGCGGTGCTGCCCCCGCCTTGAAGGCAGGCAGCGGTGACATCCCACTCGCGCAGGACCGCGGCCATCCGGTCGAGCGCGTAGCCCTTGCCCACCGCGCCGAGGTCGAGGTGAAGCCGCGGCACGAGCGAGGTCAGACGGTGAGCGGGCGGATCGAGCGCGAACACCGGCGCATCGCGTGGGGCGCCGCCCGGCCGCTGCGATCGATAGGCGGGATCGAAGGCGCGCTGCGTCAGGGCGGAGATCCGGGCGGCGGCAAGCAGGCAGCGCATGGCGTCCTCGCCGATGACGATGCTTTCGCCCGCGGCGATCCGATTGGCCCGGCTGATGTCGCTTCCTTCGCGGAACCGGCTGAGTTCGATCTCCAGCCGGTCCAGCTCCCGAAACGCAGCGGCCGCCGCCTGGCGGAGATAGTCGGCGGGTGCGCCGGCGGCCAACACCTGGAAAGTGGTGGCCATGGCCTCGTGAGGGAACGTGGCGTGGTTCATGGCCGCGGCCGGCGGAGGAGCCGGCGCAGGCGCAGCATTTCGATCATCGGCCGCCACCACAGCCGGCGCAGTCCGTAGTGCGATGCGCCGTGCAGGCGGGGACGATGGCGGACGGGTATCTCCGTGAGCCGGAAGCCAGCCGCGACCGCCATCGCCGGCAGGAACGCCTGCAGGAACGGGGTGGGCCGCAACGCCGCGACTGCCTCCCGGCGGAAGGCGCGCAACTGGCAGCCCGCATCCTGCACCCCGTCGCGCAGGAAACTCCGGCGCACGCCGTTGGCGAGCCCGGACATCGCCCGGCGCAGGAGCGAATCGTGGCGGGGGGTGCGGATGCCACACACGAGGTCCGCCTGGTCCCGCTCCAACCGGTCCAGCAGAACCGGGATGTCGTCCGGGTCGTTCTGGCCGTCGCCGTCCATCGTGAGGACGATCTCGCCGCGGGCCTGCCGCAGCCCCTCGAGCAACGCCGCCGCCTGGCCGCGGTTCCGGCCCAGGCGGATGACCCGGCAGCGCGGCTCGCCGGCCGCCATCGCGTCGAGTTCCCGGGCGGTGCCGTCCGTGCTGCCGTCGTCGACGAGCAGGGCCTCGAAACCGCCGGGCAGCGACCCCAGCACGCGGACTGCCTGCGCCAGCAACGGCCGGACGTTCGCGGCCTCGTTGAAGAAAGGCACGACCAGGCTGTACCGCGGCGCCGTCACGGCGGATATCTTCAAAACCGGCGCGCCAATCGGCAAGCGTGCAACGACGCGGCCGGTCGGCCCCATTACCTTAGGGATTCATCCCGATCTCTGTCGGGATCACCGGTCGCCCCGAATCGGCGCTGGCCATCGCGGCGAAACACAGGGCCAGGCTGCCGAGGTTGTCCCGGGCGCTGTGGGCCGGTTCCCGGTTCTCCTCGACCGCGCAGAGCAATTCGCCCATGGCACCCTGAAACCCATTGCTGAACCACGTCCCCTCGAGCCGCGGCGTGGCGCGGCCCTCAGCGAGGTGCACCTCGACCGTCTGCTCCGACAGGCTCGGCCCGGCGCTGAGCAGGGTGCCGCGCGCCCCGCAGATGACGGTGCGATCCTCCTGGCCGAATTGCACATGGCCATTGAACGTCAGGCGCACCTGCGCCCCGGGATAGTCGATCATCACCTGCGCCAGCATCGGCGGCTTCATCTTCTGGAACGCGGTCCGCGCCACCGTGGCCGTGACCCGGGCCGGCTGCCGGCCCAAGAGGAAGCGGGTGACGATATCGAACCGGTGGATGCCGAAATCGAACAAGACCAGGTGGTGGATCTCCTCAAACGGGGTGCCCGTCGTCCAAAGATGGTCCCAGTGCATGGCGATATCCACGCTTGCCACCTCGCCGATGACCCCGGCGCGGACGGCCGCAGCCAGATAGCTGTAGTGCGGCGCCCACCGGCCGTTCTGGTTGACGGCGAGCTGCCGCCCCTTTTCCGCCGCCAGCGCGACCAGCCGTTCCCCCACTCCGAGATCCAGCACGAACGGCTTCTGGCTGAGCACATGTTTGCCGGCGTGCAGCGCCGCCTCGATGATCTCCACGCGCTCCGCCGGATGCGTCGCGATATCGACCACCGGCACGTCGTCGCGCCGCAGCACCTCGCGATAATCGGCCGTCACCGCCGCCCGCGGATAGAACTCGGTCCGTCGCTTTTCCGCGCGGGCCACCTCGCGGTCGCACAGGGCGGCCACGTCCAGACCCATCGCCCGATAGGCGCGGAGATGATACTCGGCAATGCCCCCGCAGCCAATCAGGCCCAGCTTCGGCCGGAAGGCGCGGGGCTGCGGCGGCAGGTAGGACAGCTCCGGCGCGGCGATGACGCCGCCGGACTCCGTCGACGCGAGCCCGTAGCCCGAGGGTTGATCCGATTGGCTCATGGGGGTCAGGGAACGAGGGGAACGGTCCGTTTCAGGCGGGCGGAGCGCACCGCGCTGTCGACGATCTGTTGCCCGATGCGGCAGAGGGCCGGCGCCAGCGGACCCTCGACGGGACAGCCGTCGTTGATGCAGTGCGCGAAATACTGGATCGGATTCTGGAACGGCGGCTCCAGCCGGTCCACCGGCAAATCCTCCCCGGCGGGACAGGCGCGGGTCTGGAGCCGGATGGTCGACGCGTAATCGTAGGAGCTGATGGTGCCCTCCTCCCCTTTGAGCACGAAGCCGCAGCGGGGCTGCGGCTGATGGGTCCACGGATCAGTGAACGTCCCCCACCGGGTCTCGAACTTCGACAGGCCGACGTCGTACCGCGCGATCACGATGCTGTGCTCGTCCACATCGAGGCCGCGCGGTTCGTCCACCACCGCGGTGACTTCGAGCGGCCTGCGCCCGCCATGAAACCAAGTGCCGAGCGTGGTACCGTAGCCGAGGTAATCGAGCAGGGAGCCGCCCCCGGCGGCCTTCCGGTAAAACCAGCTCGCGCGTTTGCGCGCCGGCGTCGGCCGGGTCTCGAGCTTGTCCGCCGTGTGCCAGAGCGGTCCCCGGTTGCCGTCGTAATAGTGCACCTCCTGCAACCGGCCGATCCGGCCCTCCCGCACGAGCCGGTGGGCCGTCACATGACAGGGATACCAGCGCAGCGGCCAGTTGATCGCGAGCAGGCGGCGGGCCTGCCGGGCGGCGGCGATCATGCGGTCGGCCTCCGCCAGCGACGCGGCAAACGGCTTTTCGACCAGCATGTGCACCCGGTGCCGGGCGGCCAGTTCGACATACTCCGCGTGGCGTGCCGTTGCGGGACACAGGACGACGAAGTCCGGCCGCGCGGCCTCCAGGCAGCGGTCGGGATCGGTGAACACCCGCTCGGCCGGGATGGAAAAGTTGGCGATCGCCGCCTGCATGCGCGCCGGTTCGGCGTCGCAGATCCCGGCGATCTCCACGCCGGGATGCCCGGCGCACATGCGCAGCAGATCGCCCATGTGCATGTGATCGAAATTCAAGCCGACGACTTTGAGTTTGTTCATGGCGACGAGGAGAGGAACCGGGCGGGCCAACGCGCAGGTTCCTCGCTCACGATGGGAAGAAGGCTACTGCGGATTCGATTTGCATCGTTCCATCGTTGTGGCCGGGGTCGCTGACCCCGGTGCCTCGAGGAATTCCGGCCTCAGCGAGTCCGGCGACAATTTCAGGTGTGTCGGTCAAAATCGAAACTACTCTAGGCTCCGGCGGCTCCGGGCGTCTCCCCTGCCTGGGCGGGCGGGCGGAACGCCAGGAGCAACAGCACGGCGGCCACCGCCGCCATGCCCACCGGCACCAGGAACAGGCGGTGGTAATCGACCACGCCTCCGGCCGTCAGGCCCGTCTGCAGCGGAATGAAGAGCCATTTGGCCGCCAGGTCTCCGATGCCGAGGATGAGCAGGTTGAACAGCCCCTGGGCGCTCGTGCGGACATCCTTCGGGAACGCGACGTCGATGAAGATGTACACAGTGGCGAAGTAGAAGGCGTAGCAGATGCCGTGCAGCAGCTGGACCGCGACCACCGCCGGCACGTACGCGCTGCAGAGGGAGAAGACCAGGAACCGGGCCGCGTGCCCGCCGATGCCGATGATCATCGTCCACTTCCAGCCCAGCCGCTTGAGGCACAGCCCGAGGGCCGCCATGGTCAGGATCTCCGCCACCTGGCCGATGCTCATGATCGGCATGATGTTCTCCGATTTGATGCCGATCTGCCCCAGGAAGCCGCCCGCGAGGAGGAAGTAGCCGTTGTGGATAGTCGAATCGACCAGGGTCACGATGAACAGCACGAGCAGGAAGGGCGTCCCCGCCAGGACCTTCAGCGCCTCCCACCAGGCGAGCTTTTCGCCCGCGCCCTCGGCCACGGTCCGCGGGGGCGTGTGCGGCAGCGCCAGGCTGAACGCCGCCAGGGCCAGCGACGCGCCGCCGGCCACGATGAAGATGTAGCTGATCGCATGCTGCAGGGCCGCCCCCTGCACGCCCTGCAGCACGAAATACAGCGGCCAGGAGGCGATGATCCAGCCGATCGTGCCTCCCATCCGCACCAGCCCGAATTCGCGCCGGGCGTCCTTCAGGTGCGAGAAGGCGAGCGAGTTCGCGACCGAGATCGTCGGCACATAACAGATCGAGTGCACGAGCATCAGCGCCAGGAACGGCCAGAAGTCCCGCACGAAGTAGAGGCCGATCATCGCGAGCCCGCCGACCAAGTGGCTGCCGGCCATGAAGCGCTCGGCGGAAAACGTCCGGTCGACAAACTGGTTGCCGAAGAAGATCGCCAGGATCGACGCGAGCCCGAAGCCGCTGCCCACCCAGGCGATCTGCGGGCCGGAGAACCCGAGGCCGCCCATGTAGGTCCACACCAGGGGCAGCCAGGCGCCCCAGATGAAGAACTGGAGCACCATCATGACGAAGAGGCGCACGCCGACGAAGCGCACGGACGGGGAGGGCAGGTTCATGGCTGGAGGGAAAGGGGCAGGCCCGCGGGCAGCCCCATCCTATCGTTCAGGCACGGCTGGCAATCAAGGCGCAAAGTCCGCGGTCCGGCGCGGTGCGTCCTCCCGGACAGGCAGGCCGGGGTGTCAGTCGGAGTTTACCTGTCGATTGCATGTCATCTTGGGCGTGGGCGCCCCGGGCAACATATGCGTTGGCATATTTTGGAGCACGGGCCACCATCGCGTTCAAACGGGGCGCCACTCACGGACGGCGGCAGGCTTTTTATGGCGGCGTTTTGCAGGCACCCCGATCGACGCCGGTCCGGTTCTTCTTTCGCCAGGATTTGAACAGCCTGCGCGGCGACGTTGCTCAGGCCATACCCACCTGGTCCAGGCGGCGGCCCGGAGGCCGCGTGATTTGGGTGGCGATGGGCCCTGGCAGATCTCTGCGGGTGGTTCGGCAATCCCCAGAAGGCCAAGTGAGTAGCTGAGACGATTGGGCCGGCAGAAGGTGCTCTGTCGCCCGGTTATTGCCCTCGCGCTGCTGCACCCATGCGGTGCGACCGCTTCGCTACTGCTCCACTGCTGATCTGCCACTGCTTCGCTGCCACTCCGCTGCTGCTGGCTGCCCGGCGTGGATTCGAACTTCAGCTCAGCGATGCCAGACTTCACCTCCGCAGGCGCCGTTGAGAAATTGCTTCTCCCTCGTGTCTTGGCCATACGATGGTATCAATGTCCGATTTCTGGCCACCTGATGGTATTCAATTCTTCGGTCCCTATCGGAGACCTCGAGATGGGCCTGGCCAATTCATGGTACCGCGGTTGGCCAAGTGATGGTCCCCACGACACCTTGGCGAACCCATCTGGCTTTGGTATCTTGGTTGGCATAACGCCCTTGACACCGGCACGGGGATTTCTGGTCCCGATCCCGTGGGAACGATTTCGCCGCAAGAACGCAACGCAACGGTAGTCGGGTATCCGCCTGAGTCGTCCGACGAATCTCCGCCGATTGGCTCAGCTTCTGACATCGAACATAAACTCATGAACCTCTCCGCCGATAGCTACCACCAGACGCAATGGCTGGCCGCTCCTTATATCCTCCGCATGGAGCTTGATGGTCCCGCCAACAGTTTCCCTCGGCCGCACTGTACTCCTCATAAGCATTCCCGTAAGATCATTTGGCTGCTGGTTCCTCGACGACCCGCTTTGATCCATTCCATTCCGGGCATTCCCTTGCGCTTTCGTCATGGTCCACGCCACCGGATTGTCCTTCAAATTCCGACTGGTCGTCTGCCGACTCATTGCAGCGTCTTTCAACTGTGCCGCCTCATTTGCCGCCACGGCAGCCGCCTCAGCTTCGCCCTCGCTCCTGACCCGCTTTTCCAACTCTTCAACCGTGTAAACCCTCACGCGTGATTCCCCGCTGTAGGTCGTGATGTTCTCCAGCGAGAACTCGACTTCAACCTCACCCCCGTTCCTGACTGCTACAAAAAATGAAGGCAACGCGTCCGTCTGGTCTGAGAACTGCCGGGTGAGCACTTCAACCTCCACACCGTTTTTCTTCTGCGACTGCAGGACAAGCCTTCCTTGCCTATAAACCGGCTGGATGGCACTTGCCGGAGAAACAGTCAGTGTCTTGGTCAAAGCACAGCCGCCCAATGCCGTGATACCAAAAGCTGCGAGAAGCCAAGCCTTCACAGTACTCATTGCAGAGTGTATCTAGAAAGACGGCGCGGAAACGTCGAGTGCGGTTACAGGCGACGCCATCGATTCCTGCGCCGGCTTCTCAAGGTCAACGCCCCAAAAAGACGGCCTTAGAAAAGTTCCACAGAGATGGGGCCAATATCCACGCCGGGCAGCCACGAGCGGTGGCAAAGCAGTAGGCGTCGTAGTTCTGAAGAGAGATCAGGGCTAAGCGAAGAATTGGGGGATCTGTCCCTGGCGAACTCGCGAGCCTCAGCCTGGCCAACTGGAGGAAACTCCCGGGAACCGGGGTTCGACGAAGCGAGCAACGCAAACGCAGATGGGACGCGCGCAGCGCGAGTGCGAAGCACCTGCCCCAAGGGCGGCCAATCCCTCCTCCTCCGCCACGTTTCTTTCGGCGCCCACAAAACACCCTGTCAGAAGGCGCGCATGTTCGCGCCGCGGTCCTCTCAGTGACGGTCGATGCCGATCACGATCTGGGTGTATGAATGGGCCGGGAAAACATAGCGGATCGTCGAGCCGTTGGTGGGCACCTGTTCGAACTTGGGCGCGTAGGTGCCGCGCGCCTCGTAGGTGTACGGCTTGTTGTCGAGGTCGTCGCTGGTGATCAGGCTCACGGTCGCCGGGCTGGTGAACGCACCGGCGACACTCCGGATGTCTGTCGCGATGGCGTCGGTCTTGTGGCGGTTGACAACGTTGATCACGACCTGTCTGGC
>Ga0335081_10004225_pt1 | contig 22665 bp, 19 predicted proteins | sample Lox_Sample_35_FD_206713 | JGI IMG/M metagenome (GOLD analysis project Ga0335081, IMG submission 206713) | Soil microbial communities from Loxahatchee National Wildlife Refuge, Florida, United States - Lox_Sample_3.5 | ecosystem: Environmental > Terrestrial > Soil > Wetlands | place: USA...
GCCTGCGCCACCTGGCAGGCACGCACTTCGCCCGCGACCCGGTTGACAATGCCGCGGGCGTCGGCGAGACCGGTCGCTGATATCGCGGCCGCAATTCGTGTCCGATCATCCTGCGGGACCGCCGCGAGCGGGATGCCGGTGCGCTCGTAGACAGACGACAGGCTCAGGCCCGCGACCTTCTGGTTGATACCACGGAAGATCACGACCTTGCCGCCGTCGGCCGCGACGTAATACTGGCTCTGCGAATACCGCCACGCGGCGAAACCGCCGCCCGCGATGACGGCGAACAACAGGACGAGGATGGCGGTGACAATGGGCCAGCGCCGCCGCGACCGGATGGCCGCGCCGCCCTCCTCGTCATCTGCCGCTGCCCTCGCCTGGCCGTTCCCGTTGGCGGTATCCACAATCCCGGGCCCGACGGTGGGTTGCGGCGCGGTGTGAGTGAGCGCGTTGGCGCGGCCCGCCGGGGTGTCAGGCCGGGCCATTGGCTGCGGCGGCATGCCCCTGCCGTTGGACGCGGCGCCTGCGATAACCGCAACCTCGGTCGGCGCGAGCCTGGCCGTTGCACTGTCCACCACATCGGCGACGATGCAGGTGATGTTGTCTGGGCCGCCGCCACGGTTGGCGAGTTCGACCAACTGGATCACGGCCTGGTCGGGCTCACTGACCGTGCTGAGCGTCCGGTGCAGCGTTTCCGCGCTCACCACGCTGGAAAGTCCGTCCGAGCAGAGCAGGTAGCGGTCGCCGATCTTTGCTTCGCGAAGTGACACGTCGGGTTCGGCCTCGCTCCTGCCGTCGAGTGCGCGCAGGATCAGCGAACGCTGTGGGTGGGTCGCTGCCTCGTCCGGGCTGATGCGGCCCTCGTCCTGCAACCGCTGCACGAGGGTATGGTCATGGGTTATCTGATAAAGCTCGCCGTCCCGTAGCAGGTAGGCGCGTGAGTCGCCGATATGGCACAGTGCCATCCGGGCTCCCGACCAGAGCATCGCGGTGAGCGTGGTGCCCATCCCGTCCAGGGCGGGATTGGCGATGACCATCTGGTGCAGTGTGGTGTTGGCTTCGCGGACTGCCCGGCCGAGCGCATCGGCGAGATCGGTGCCTGGCATGTCGTCGTCAAGGCGGGCAAGAGCGGAAATGGCCACCGCGCTCGCTACCTCACCCGCGGCGTGTCCGCCCATGCCGTCAGCAACGGCGAGCAGGCGCGGGCCCGCGTACGCCGAATCCTCGTTTCCCTCCCGAAGGAGCCCGACGTCAGAGCGGACCGCGTATCGGAGTGCAAGTGTCATCTGCGCAGTTCCAGAACCGTCTTGCCGATCCTGATCGGCACGCCGACCGGCACGGGTGTCGGCCGGGTAACTTTCTGACGGTCGAGATAGGTTCCGTTGGTCGAACCGAGGTCTTCAACGATCCACTGGCCGTCTTGTGGGAATAGCCGGGCATGTCGGCTCGAAGCGTAGTCATCGTTGAGCACCAGCGTGGCATCATTGGCCCGGCCGAGGGTGATCTGCTGATCATTGAGGCCCAGGGCTGTGCCGGCGAGCGGACCCTGCGTGATCACGACATGCCCCGGCACCCCCCGCTTTCCGCGCGGCTGCTTCGGTGGCCGCTGGGTTTGCTGCCGCTGGCGGGCCGCCTTCCGCGAGCTTGACGACTGGCCGAACATGTCGGTCCGCACGACGCCGACGGCGGCGATCACGAACAGCCAGAGGACGGCCAGGAACGCCAGCCGGATGAGAGTGAGGGTGAGCTCGTTCATCGGGCGATGCATCCTTGGGTTGGTCCGGCATCAGGCTGGTGCAGTGCTGTAGGTGTCGCTCTAGGTATCGGGATCGGCAAATCTTCTGGTGGGTGCATGCCGTCAATGCGGCGGATCGGCGCGGAAGGTGAGCGTGGTCCGGCCGATCGTCACCCGCGACCCGTCGGTCAATGATGCGCGCCTGATCGGCTGGCCGTTGACGAAGGTACCGTTAGTAGAGCCAAGGTCGACCACAACGACATCGCCATCCTCGACCCGAAGCTCGGCATGGTGCCGCGACACACCCGGGTCTACCAGCCGCAGGTCGCAGTCGGTACCCCTGCCGAGCAAAGTGACAGGGGTGGCTAGTTCATAGGTCCGCTGATCACCGCCTTGCGAGGCGCCGTCCACCGACACACCGCCGCCGGACACGACCAGCCGCGGGTGACCGGCGAAGCCGCCGTAAGACCGCGGCACGTCGCTGACGGGCTGGCGGATCTCGCCACCTTCCACGGTGCTTCCCCGGATCACCCCAGAACGGATCCTGAAGGTCCCTGTGGTCAACTCTGGCACGCCCTGGAACCGCGTGCGGACCGGTCCGACGAATGAGTAGCCCTGCTCCTTGGCGTAGTCACGCGCCAGGTTGGCGAGCTCGACGCCGAGGCTGCCCGCATACACCGCGAGCCGCTCATTGTCGGTCTCGGCAAGCTCCACCACGAAGTCGTTCGGCACCAGCGTGCGGCCCTGCGCGACAATGGCAGCACGGTCGTCCATCTCACGCTGCACCGCACTGGCGATCTCGACTGGTTGCAGTTCCGACTTAAAGGCCCGCGCGAACGCACCTTCGACCATGCCTTCTAGGCGGCGTTCGAAGCGCTGCAGAACTCCCAACGAGGCACCTCCCTCCCTTCATCGTCTACGATCGTATCGGCGCAGTGGCGTGCTGCGGCGACGTGCTAACCTAGCTCACTGCCCAGGGCGGGTGGCGGAATGGCAGACGCGCACGGTTCAGGTCCGTGTGTCCGCAAGGACGTGAGGGTTCAAATCCCTCCTCGCCCACGCGTGCTCGCCGGGCTTTGACCGGCTTCGCAGCGGCGTTGTGCTGGTCCGGGGGGCGACCCCCCGGAACCCCCCGGCTGTGCCCACGCGTGCTCGCCGGGCTTTGACCGGCTTCGCAGCGGCGTTGTGCTGGTCCGGGGGGCGACCCCCCGGAACCCCCCGGCGCCCGCGCCCGGCTCGGCAACTCGCAACGGAACCCACGGCCCGCGCCCGGCTCGGCGACGTGCCGGTTTGGGTGGCGAGTATCGCGTTTGTCACAGGGAAACCAGAATTCTCCCAAACGGCTGCCGCGTGGCGCGACGGCGCTGGAACGTGCCCGAACAATTTCGTTCTGTTACTGGATGTGACAGGCAGGCTGGATGTGACATTCAGGCCGGCTGCAGCCCGCCGCACGTGGCCCGGCCAGAGGACCTGGACAGTGATCTGGCAGTTTCATCCGCGGGCTGGGTCCGGCAGACTCTGATACATGCCTGAACTGCCCGAAGTGGAGGCGCTCGCGATCTTCCTGCGTGAGCGCGCGGTTGGGCGCACCGTCGCCCGGGCGGATGTGGCGGCGATCTCGGTGCTGAAGACCTACGATCCACCGCTTACCGCGCTTGCGGGCCTCGCCGTCACCGGCGTGGCAAGGCATGGCAAATTCCTCGACATCTACTGCGGCGCCGAGCGGGACATGGACCAGGACAGGGAGCCGACCTCGGACGAGCCGCCGCTGCACCTAATTACCCACCTGGCACGGGCCGGCTGGCTGCGCTGGCGGGATAGTCTGCCGGCCGAGCCGCCGCGGCCGGGCAAAGGCCCGCTGGCATTTCGGGTGGTGCTCGACGACGGATCCGGCTTCGACCTCACCGAGGCGGGAACCCAGAAGCGGCTCGCGGTCTATCTCGTCCGCGACCCAGCCGAGGTGCCGGGCATCGCGGCCCTTGGTCCCGATCCGCTCGCCCCGGATTTCGATGTCGCCGCGCTTGCCGCGCTGCTCAGCGGGCGCCGGACACAGATCAAGGGAGTACTGCGCGATCAGAGCATCGTCGCGGGCATCGGCAACGCCTACTCCGACGAGGTGTTGCACGTCGCGAAGATGTCACCCTACAAGCTCGCCGCGAGCCTCACGGCGGACGAGGTGGCCACGCTGCACGCCGCGATCGTGGACACCTTGCGCGGTGCGGTGGCCAGGTCGGCGGGCTTGGCGGCAGGAGACCTGAAGGCCGAGAAGAAGACCGGCCTCCGCGTACACGGGCGCGCCGGGCAAGCGTGCCCCGTCTGCGGCGAAACAATCAGGGAGGTGTCGTTCGCAGACTCCGCGCTCCAGTACTGTCCGACCTGCCAGACGGGCGGCAAGCCGCTCGCTGATCGTCGGCTGTCCCGGCTGCTCAAGTAACCCGGCTGTGCAGCTAACCCGGAGCTAACCCGGCTGTGCAGCTAACCCGGCTGTGCAGCTAACCCGGCTGTGCAGCTAACCCGGCTGTGCAGCTAACCTGGCTAACCCAGCTCTACGGACTTGGAACCGGGCTGGCGTAGGGCCCGAACACGGCCCCGATCCGGCTCCAGCGCGCCGTCTGGCAGCCGTCGACCCTCGAAAACGTCGCATGCACCGATGTGCCATGCCACGTTCCTTCTATGGTCGCGGTCTGCGGGCCCCCGTAGATCATTGGGCACATGATGCCGCGCCGCACCGGCGCGAACGGATCGGAGACCCCGGCGAGTGCGGCGCATGCCGTGGCCGGATGCGGGAGAGTACCGCCGGCCGGATCGCAGGTGAGTGCCCAACGCTGCGCGGAGGCGTTTGCGCTCGGCCTGACCTCGATCGTCAGCGACACGGGCGGATGCGTGGGGCTTGGCACCCCGCCCACGGCGGCATGCTGTGAGCCACACGCGGCGAGCGCGAGCATCGTCGCAGTGACCGCAACGACGGCCGCCGATGTCGTTGGGACCTTCATGCGGGTTGGACGCCCCCCGGCCACCCCCGGTTCCGCCCGGGTCGCGCCTCAGCGACCACTGGTAGTAGCTGCCGCCCCGCTGTTCGGTCCAGGAGACGACCGCACGGGCCAAATGCGCTAGCGAGTGCCAGCGGGCGGTGCGCGATGGCACGATGGCGTCGTGGGGACAGATCGCCGCGAGGTGCGGTCCCGGGTGGACGCGATCAGCCGGGCGGCTATAGAGTGCGCCGCCGACGCGATCATCGCCTTCGATACCGATCGCACCGTTTTGCTGTGGAATCCCGCCGCAGAACGGATGTTCGGCTGGGCCGCAACCGAGGTGGCGGGACGTGACCCGCAGATCATCCCCGAGGAGCTGAAGGCCGAGCACAATGGCGTGCTAGAGCGGGTGCGTAGCGGCGGCCAGATTTCCTTCGCGACCCGTCGCATCTGCCGTGACGGCGGCCTGCTTGACGTGCGGATCGATACCAGCGCGTTGCGTGACGTGGGCGGTGAGGTGATCGGCTGGGTGAACGTCTGCCACCGCGTCGGCCAGGACGACGCGGCCAGGCACCACATGGCACAGCGAGCCCGGGTGGTGCGCCGCCTCGCGGGCGTGGTGGCCGACATGGCCGCCCAGCGGGACCTCGAATCGGTGCTTGACCGCATTGCTGCCAGCCTGCGCGAGCTCACCAGCGCGGACGCGGGCGGCTTCGTGCTCATCGAGGGCGGCGAACTGCGCCTCGTGAGCCTGGACGGGCTGCCGGAAAGACTGCGCGGCCGCAGCGCCCGGCTAGCTGACAGCATGGTCGGGGAGCTGATGCGGGGCGGCAAGACAGTGATGATGGCAACCGGGGCGACCGCCAGGTTCGATGACATGATCTGGTCGGCGCTGCCGGGTCTGCACACGATCGCGATCGGGCTTTCGCACGTGGCCGGTCGCCCCTATGGCGCGCTTTACGCGCTCTACAGCAGGCGCAAGGTGGGGCATATCGAACTCGAACTGCTTGAACTGCTCGCCGGTCACGCGGGCGTCGCGCTCACCAATGCGATGGCATTCGAGGAGGTCGTCAGGCAGCGGGCGCATGAACGTGCGGTGATCGATGCGAGCGCCGACGGCATCGCGGTGCTCGACGCGGCCGGCCTTGTCAGGCAGTGGAACCCGGCAGCGCACCGGCTGACCGGGGTTTCCGCGGAAGATGTGCAGGGCAAGCCCCCGCCGTTTCCGCTGCCCGCGCCCGGCTCGAAGGCGACACACAAGCTCACCAACGGCCACTGGCTCGACGTGCTCTGCACCGCCCTGGCCGGCGGCGACGAGCGGGTACTGGACTTCCGTGATGTGACCGCGGCCAAGGAACTGGAGGAGGCGAAGGATCTCTTCCTCGCGACCACAAGCCACGAACTGCGTACGCCGATCACTGTCGTACACGGGTTCGCGAGCACGCTGGCGAGCCGGTGGGACAAGCTGACCGACACCGATAGGCGCAGCGCGGCCGCGATCATCGCGGAGCGCGCCGGATCACTTGGCCGTCTCGTCGAGCAACTGCTGCTTGGTTCACGTGCGGGTGCGGACGAACTCACCGTCACCAACGGCCCGTTCGACCTGGCCGGGCTGCTGCGCGCCGCCGCGGTGGCGTTCCGGCCCCTGTCCGACGAGCACACGCTGCTCGCGGACATTCCATCGGACCTGCCCGCGGCGTTCGGGGACGCGATGGCGACCGACATCATCGCCGGGCAGTTGCTCGAGAACGCCTTCAAATATTCGCCATCGGGCGGCACGGTGACGGTTCGCGCCCGGGCTGTGGCCGACCGGATCGACGTCACGGTCGAGGACGAAGGCATCGGCATCTCGCCGAGCGATCACGAGCGCGTCTTCGAGCGGTTCGTTCAGGGAGAGGCGGGTGACCGGCGCCGGTTCGGCGGCATCGGCCTGGGCCTGTACATCGTCCGCAGGCTCGCCCACGCGCAGGGCGCCCAAGTGCAGGCTCGGTCAAGAACCGGCGGCGGCACCATCATGTGGCTCCGGCTGCAACGGGCGGACGCCCAGGCGACCGCCGACGCCTCACCGGCCAACGCCTCACCGGCCGGCGGCTTGCTGGCCGTTCAGCCGTTGACAGAAGTTCGCTCGCGCCGTTCGCCGCCCGCCGCGTCAAGGTAAGCGTCGATGATGCCTGTCACGTCGTCGCCATCCATTATGATCTTACCCTTTTCCAGCCAGATCACCCGGTTGCACGTCTGCTCGACCTCTTCGAGGTTGTGCGCGACGAGAAAGACCGTGCCCGCCTGCCGGCGCAGTTCCTCGATCCGTCTGTGGCTCTTGCGCCGGAACTCGGCGTCGCCTGTGGCGAGTGCCTCGTCGACGAGCAGGACGTCATGGCTCCTGGCCGAGGCGATGGCGAACCTGAGCCGCGAGCCCATGCCGCTCGAATACGCTTTCATCGGCAGGTCGATGAACTCACCTACCCCGGAGAAGTCGACCACCTCCTGGTAGCGGTCCTTGGTCTCCTGCCGTGTCATGCCCATGGCCAGGCAGCCGAGCACGACATTTCGGTCGCCAGTGAGGTCGTCCATGAGCGCGGCGTTCACACCGAGCAGTGACGCTTCGCCTGTTGTGTAGACGGCGCCTTGCTCGGCAGGAAGCAACCCGGCGATAGCGCGCAGCAGCGTGGACTTGCCCGATCCGTTCCGCCCGATGACGCCGATCGCGTCGCCACGGTAGGCCACGAACGAGATGCCGCGGATCGCGTGCACCTCGCGGACGGATGGGCGGTGCTGCCGGCGCATCAGCCGCATCAGCGCGGTCGCGGCCGTGCCCTTGTCACCGCCCGCGCCGTAGACGCGGTAGACGATATGCAGGTCATCCACGATGACCATGGGGTCAGCCACGGCCGTACACCGCCTCCGCGTGCCAGAAGTAAAGGAAGCCGACAATGAGCGCCACCAGGGCCCAGCCGACAGCGAGCAGCCACAGGTCTCTGGGGCTGCTGAGCGGAGCCGGATGGCAGTACGCCGACCAGTACGGTTTGCTCGTCGGATGCTTGCCGTACCACCAGCACTTGGGGAAGTTGTATGGCTTCGCACCTGGGGCGCTCAGCCGCTGCGACTTGAGCAGGGCGTCCCTGACGAGCGTGATGTAGACCGCCGCCGGATTGGCCTGCAGCAGCGCCTCAAGTTTGTGGTGATCCTGAAGCCGGGCCACCGTCCGAAGGCTGAAGATGACGCCGGACAGATACATCCAGGTTCGAAGCATGAACGGCAGCAGCTGGCTGAAATCGTCGACTCCCGCGCCGGTGCGCGCGATCATCATTCCGGAACCCACGTTGAATATCGCCTGGAGCAACAGCGCGGGAACTACGAGCACCCAGTACCAGGTGATCGGCTCGCCGGTCGCAAGCACAATAGCGGCGAGCACCAGCATGGACAGCATCGTCTGCTGTAGTTCCACCACGACATAGCCGAGGGGCAGGCAGGCGCGGGGAAAGGTCAGCGCACGGATCAGCGATAGATTGTCGTTGACGACCCGCGAGGCGACCAGGAACGACCGCTGGGTGAAGTTGAAGATGAAAACCCCGGTGACCAGGAATGCGAGGAAATTCGGGACCCCGCGGCTGGTGCCGAGCAGCACGCCGAAGATCAGGAAGTAGACGCCCGCGTTGAGCAGGGGGGTGAGGACCTGCCAGAGCTGGCCGAGCCTCGCCTCGGTGTACATCGCCACATTGCGCGCGGTCGCGAAGGTCAGGATGAAATGCCTTCGCTGCCAGAGCTGGCGTATGTAGGTGAGCAGCGGCGGTCGAAGCGCGCTCGGCCGCAGGCCGTACTCCGCGGCGAGCTCGGCCAGCGGCTCATCGGGCAGCCGGGTGACCTCCCCGACCGGCGTGATACCGGACAGCGTGCCAGGGCCGCTGAGGCTGCCGCCGGGTCTGGCTGATCCGCTCATGGGGCCGAGCCTATTTCGGGTTGGAGGCCCACAGGCACAGATCCCCTTCGCTCGAGGTGCGGGTTCATCAATGGATGCGCCATCCGCCTGACGGCTAGAGTTGTAGCGCGCAACTATCCGGCCCAACGGTATACCATCAGAGTTGCAACGTACAACTGTGAGTGGCCGGGGCTGAAGAAACGGCTGGGAAGCCGCGAACACAGCTTGGGAAATGGGAAACAGCCTGGGAAAGGGGAAGAGCGGTGGAGCAGATCGCGGCGGGCGGGCCGCTCGGGGAACTTCTCGGCCAGTTGCTCAGGGCTGCCGGTCCTGCCGAGGCGCCAGCCGCGGTGCCCGGGCCGCAGGTATCGCCGTCCGAGGCGCGGGCGCTGCTCGAGCTGCTCGCCGCACGCGGGATCGCACAGGGAGATCTGGCCAGCCTGCTCGGGCTCGAGAAGAGCACGATAAGCCGGCTGGCCGCGGGGCTCGAGCGCAAGGGCTGGATAAGGCGCGGGCGCGACACGGCGAATCAGCGCTACGTCAGGCTCCACCTCACGCCGGAGGGGCGCGCGGTGGCCGCGCGCATGTGGCGAGAGTGGCAGGATCGCCAGGACCGTATCCTCGGCGCGCTCAGCGACCAGGAGCGCGCCGGGCTCGCCGTTGGGCTCGGCGGGCTGATCCGCGCCCTTGCGGCCGAAGGCTTGATCGGGGAACTACCTAGCGACGCTGAGCACATCGCCGCGGCTACGTCCGCACCCACGTCCTCGTCCCACCCGGCATTGCGATCGCGACCGGGCATTTAGCCTGCCTTGACCCGCCAGCGGTCTCGAGCCGCAGCCTGGGCACGCTGCCCAGGAGCGCCTATAGCCGCAGGTAACCAACATCTGGTGTTTCTGTGGCTCATTTCCACACCATCGGCATCACGCGGTTTCCGACCCAGTTCGGCTGGGCATCTCCGCTCGTACCACGTCCGTGTGGATCTCTGAGTTTTGGCTGGCGGAGGCGGCTGCCCGCCGGAGGGAGGTGAGGACGTCGAGTACGGTCCTGCTCCCGTATACGCCCGCCAGCGTCGCGGTCGCACGGCGCCGCCTGACCGCCGAGCTGCTCGGCGCGGGAATCCGTGAGCCAACCGCCCAAGACGCCGCCCTGGTGATGAGTGAGCTGCTGAGCAACGCGCTGCGGCATGCGAACCCGCTGCCGGACGGTCACGTGCGGGTGGGATGGGCGATCGACGCGGACATGCTGGAGGTCACCGTCAGTGACGGCGGCGCCGTGACCCGGCCACGTGCTTCGCGGCCGTCACTTTCTTCACTCGGCGGCCGGGGTCTGTCGATCGTTGCCCACCTGACCTGGGGCTGGGGGGTACGCACCGACGATGGCGGTACGACGGTATGGGCGGTGCTCCCGGTGCCTCCGGTGAACGGCGGACGCCAGTCAACATAAGTTGCATAACAGGGCGTGAAAGTGGTGATACTCACAGTGACGTGACGCTTGAGGACAGAGTGAGGGATCCGGGGGTAACCGTGAGCCACACCCACGGCGTGGACAGCGAGGTCGGTCGGCTCGGCACAGTCCTGCTGCATCGTCCGGGTCTGGAGCTGCGCCGGATAACCCCACGAAGCAGAGCCAAGCTATTGTTTGCCGCCATACCCTGGGTCGGCCGCCTCCAGCAGGAGCACGACGGGTTCGCTGCGACGCTGCGGCGCTGCGGCGCCGAGGTCCGCTACCTCACCGAACTGCTGCAAGATGCCCTCGAGTACCAGCCGGCCCGCAGCGAGGCAATCACCTCCCTGCTCGGCGACGGAAGGCTCGGTGATGAACTGCGCGGCTACCTCCGGTCGTACCTGAGCGACCTCGCTCCTGAGCGGCTCGCCCAGGTTCTGGTCGGCGGCCTTGTACACGAAGAACTCAAGCCAGGGCGTGGGGTCGTCTACCAGCTTCTAGATCCCCACGAGTTCATCGTCGACCCGCTGCCCAACCTGCTGTTCATCAGGGACTCGAGCGTGTGGATCGGGGACAGGGTCGCGGTCACAAGCCCGGCCTTGGCGATCAGGCAGCGCGAGGCCACCCTGTTGCAGCTCATCTATACCCACCATCCGAGGTTCGCGGGAACCAAGCGGCTATACCACCCTGGCCTCGAGCCACTCGAAGGCGGGGACGTGCTGGCGCTCGCCCCAGGCATCGTCGCGGTCGGCACCGGCGGTTGCACGACCCCCGCCGGGGTAGAGCGCCTCGCCAGCCGCATGTTCGATGCCGGGCTCGCACATACCGTCCTCGCGGTGCCGATGGACGGCCATCGGGCGTCCCTGCATCTGGACACCGTGTGCACGATGGTCGACGTGGACACGGTGGTGATGTTCCCCGCCGCTGCCTACACGCTCACGGCGCACGTGATCACCGTGCGTGCGGAGGGTCCAGGCGTGCTGCGGGTATCGCGGCCCATGCCATTCCTCGAGGCCGCCGCGCAGGCCATGGGAATCGACCGGCTCAGGGTTATCGACACGGGCCTGGATCCGGTCTCTTCCGGTCGGGGGCAGTGGGACGACGGCGGCAATATGCTCGCGATCGCACCGCGGGTGGTCGTCGCCTACGAGCGCAACGTCGACACCAACGCGACGCTCGAAGCCGCGGGAATCGAGGTCATCCGGGTGCCGGGCAGCGAACTTGCCTGCGGGCGTGGCGGCCCCCGGTGCATGACATGCCCAGTCAGCAGGGAACCCGCCACAGAGCCCGCTGCGCCCGCGCCCGTGGCGGCGATGGCCGCGCCGCGCTTTGCCCGGCGTGGCTGACAGGCCAAGGCGCCGAGTACTCGATCAGTGCACTCAGCGTAACCATCTGGCCCAGGAGCCTCAGGGACCGGTAGGGTGCCGCACGTGGAGCTTAAGGTCTCGAGCCAATCTCAAGGCGATCAAGCGATCGTTACCGTATTGGGTGAAATCGACTTGTACACCGCGCCTCGGCTGCAGGGCGAGCTCACGGCCGTGCTGGACGGCGGCCGTCCGGTCCGGATCTTGGTTGATATGTCCGGGGTCGAGTTCTGTGATTCCACTGGCATGAACGTCCTGCTCGCCGCGATGAAGCGGGCGGGCGAGTACGGCGGCGGGCTCGACCTCGCCGGCCCCCGACCTGCAGTTCGCAAGATCTTGCAGGTGACCGGGCTTGATTCGGTTTTCACCGTCGTCGATGACACGACCGGCGCCGCGGGGGAAGGGGCCGCAGCCGGCTAGGGCGCGTCCCGTGGAGCTTGGTGGATGCGGGCGGTGATCGAGGCGGGCGGTCGGCAACGCCCTGCTTGTCCTCGAGGAGCCGATACTGGAGCTGTCGGCGACGACGACAGAGCCGCCCGCGACCCGGGTCGTCGTCTGGGTCGCGGGCGGCACCTTCGCGCCGCCGAAGATCCACGGGACACCAGCCCTCTAAGTCCGCGTGCCCCTGTACAGGCCTTAGGATCGGCGACATGTCCCAGACCGGTGACACCGCGGCAGTCATTCCCGCCAGGGACGAGTGCGACCGTATTCACGCGACCGTCGTGTCGGCGGGGGCGCTACCAGGGGTCGACCTCGTGATCGTCGTGGACGACGGTTCACGCGACGGCACCGCGCGCGTGGCGGAGGCGGCGGGCGCCCACGTCGTGCGGCATGCCAGGAGCCGCGGCAAGGGCGCGGCCATGGAGGCGGGCGCGGAGGCGGTCCGCCTCCTCGACGCCGTCGAGCGCCGCGGCAAGCCGCGCCACCTGCTGTTCCTCGACGCCGATCTCGCGGAAACCGCCTGTAACGCATTTCCGCTGATCGAGCCCGTCCGTGCGGGGACCGCTGACATGACGATCGCAATGTTCGCGAACCGGGTGAAGGTTGGCGGGCACGGTTTCGTGGTCCGGCTTTCCGGCTCCGGAATCCAGCGGGCCACGGGCTGGCAGCCAACGCAGCCGCTCAATGGCCAGCGATGCCTCACCAGGGACGCGTTCGAGAAGGCGCGACCGCTCGCCAGCGGATTCGGCGCGGAGACCGCGCTCACCATCGATCTGCTGCGGCGCGGCCTGCGGGTCACCGAAGTGGAGGTCGACCTGGCGCACCGGGCAACGGGTGCCGACTGGCACGGCCAGCTGCACCGCGCCCGCCAGTTCGCCGACGTGGCCGTCGCGCTCGTCGCCAGGCGATCCCTGCTGCCAAGCGGATCACCGCCCACCCGAGGATGAAGACCGGCCCAGCAGGTCTCGCCGCGACAGGGACGAGCATCGGGCTGACCATCCTCGTGGCGCTGCTCGGCCCCTCGGCGATGGAGCCGCCGCTGCCCGGACGACCGGGCCAGCCGCCCTTTTCACTCGTCTGGCACCCTTCCGCCTACCTTGTCGTGGCACTCGCGGCGGCCGCCGTGGTGGCGGGCACGCTGGGGCTCGGTCTGTGCATGGGCGCGGCACGGCGCGGGTGGGCACCTTCACCGCGCGCTCTCGCGACCGCGGGCATCATCGCCGCGGTCGTGCTCGTCGTGCTGCCGCCGTTCGGATCCGCCGATCACCTCAGCTACGCGGCGTACGGCCGCATGCTGGTGACCGGGCACGACCCCTATGCGACGGGTCCGAGCGTGCTTAGCCACGACCCGATCAGCCGAGCGGTGGAGGACTGGCGCACGACCCCGTCCGTCTACGGCCCCCTCGCTACCGCCGGCCAGGCGTTCGCCTCGTTGATCGGCGGCACGTCGGTGCGGTTGACGGTCTTCGTGCTCTCGCTCCTGAACCTGGCAGCGTTCGCCGGCGCGGGCCTGCTGCTGCATCGGCTGGCCCGCGGTGATCGCCGCCGTCAGTTCCGCGCGGCCCTGCTGTGGACTTTCAACCCGCTGCTGCTCTATGAACTGATGGCCGGCGCCCACGTCGATACCCAGGCGGCCGTCTTCGCGCTCGCCGCCGTCGCAGTATTCGGACCGATCAAGCCGAACGGCTCCGCGCGCTGGCACGGGCTTGCCCGGTGCGCCGCAGCGGGTGCGTTCACCGGGCTCGGTGCGGCGGTTAAGCTGACCGCGGCGCTGGCAGGCGGCGGCCTGGCCTGGGCCGCTCGTCGGCGCCCGCGGTGGCTGGCCGGCCTCGCCAGCGGGTTCGTGGTGGTGGTGGGCGTCGTGCTGGCCGCTGGGGGTCCACACGTGCTGCGGCAGGTGGCGGCAGGTGGGAACTTCGTGTCGATCGGCTCGCCATGGCGGGCCGTGCGGACCGCGTTGCAGGCCGCGCTCGGGCACGCGGCGGCCGGCACGCTGGTCTCGGCAGGGTCAGTGGTCGTGGCGCTCGTCCTGCTCGCGCTGCTGCTTCGCGGCCTGCCAGGTCCGCGTAACTCATCAGACGCGGACCTGCTCCCGACCGGAGGAGCAGCCGGCACCCAGGTGGCCGCGAGGGCGGCACTCGCATTCGCGCTCGCGTGGCTGTTCGCGTGGCCTTACGTGCTGCCGTGGTACGACGCGCTCGCCTGGGTGTTGCTTCCCCTGGCCGTCTGGTCGTGGGTGGACTGGCTGCTGCTCGCGCGCACCGCGGCCCTCGCGTTCGGCTACCTGCCGGCCCGCGGCCAGTCCGCGCGGCTGCCCGCCGACCTTGGCTGGCTGCAGTCGGTCGTGCGCACTGGCGTGACACCAGCGCTTCTCGCCGCGCTCACTGTGGTCCTCGTGGTCGCTTGCCTTACGGGCGCGCAACGACGGAGTCCTGAACTGCGTGATCGGCAAGAGTTGTCGGCGGTATCCGCGGAAAGGTCTCCCGGATCATGAGAGGGACGGGAGAATCGCACTCGGACTCTCGCGGCAGCCGTTCTGGATCCCGGGCGGTGCACAATGACTCAGTGCCCAGCCTCACGACGTTTCGCGGTTCGGGTCGGCTGCGGCTAGCCGCGCCGCGGCCGGCTCTACCGGAGCGGTTGCGACGCGCAGGGCCTGGCGTGCTCGCCTGGGCCGCGGCGCTGGCGCTTGTCGCGCGGCTCGTGCTCCGCTACCTGACCAACCCGTCGGACCAGCGCATGGTGGACCTCGACGTATACCGCACCGGCGGGGTCAGCTTGCTGCACGGTCAGCCCATCTATCACATGCTTACCCAGGCGCCTCAGCTGCTGCCCTTCACTTATCCGCCGATAGCGGCGGTGTTCGCCGTCCCCCTGGCGATGATGTCCTGGCCGGCCGCGCAGATGGTCTGGCTCGCTTTCATTTACGTGCCGCTCGCGGTAACGATCTGGTACGCGTTCCGGCCATTGCTCGGTATTGACCCGGGGGGGCGGCCCCCCGGAACCCCCAGGACGGTTGGCGCGGGGGGGCGGCCCCTCGCAACCCCCGGAGTCTGCGCCGGACGGTACGCGCCCGTCGTGTATGCGGGCCTCTTCGCGGTGTGCGCCTATCTCTTTCCGATGCGGGACGAGATGCGGTTCGGCCAGGTCGACATCCTGCTCGTCGCGCTGTGCGTCGCCGACTGCGCGGCGGTCTCTCCGCGCTGGCCGCGCGGCGCGCTCGTCGGCCTCGCCACGGCGGTGAAGCTGGTGCCGGGCGTGTTCATCATCTACCTGTGGATCACCGGGCGCAGGCGTGCCGCGGCGACAGCGGCGGCCTCAGCCGCGGCGTGGACGCTTGGCGCGTTTGCGCTGCTGCCGAGGGACTCGCTTTACTACTGGACGAACGCGATCTTCGACAGTAACCGGCTGGGCTCCAACACGGGTACCTCGAATCAGTCGCTGCGCGGCATTCTGCTACGGCTGTTCCTGCCTTCCGCGGCACCTGGAGCGCTGTGGCTGGTCGCGGCGATCGTGGTGGCCGCGACCGGCTTCGTCGTCGCGCGCCGGATGGCGCGCACCGGCGGCGAGATCGCGGGAGTGGCGGTCACCGGGCTCCTCGCGGTCCTGCTCTCGCCGGTTGCCTGGATTCACCATCTCGCCTGGGTGGTCGTGGTGATCGGTGCGGTCGTGGGCGACGGCAGAGATCGCCGCCGCCTCGCCGCGGCGGTCGCGATCATCGTCTTCTACACGGTCACCCTGCCCTGGTGGGGGCTGTCGCTGATGAAGGTGGGCTGGCTGCCCAAGGTTGCCGGGCGGATCGTCCAAAGCTCGTTCGGCCTAGGTGCGATCGCCCTGATCCCGGTTGTCGCCTGGGCCCACCGCAGGGGGGTCGCCAGCGCCGATGCTGCTGCTCCGGGCGGACCATCGACCGCCGTCCCACCTGGAAACGAGAAGAAAACGCAGGTCAGATCGGCCATTTAGGTGCCTGGGAAAGATCGACCATATAGGTGCCCTGAAAAGTACGAGGCGCTAGGCTCCGTATTGTGATAGCGATCGTGGTTTCTGCGCTTGCCCTGCTTGCCGGCGGGGCCGGCGTCACGCTGGCGATCGCGGCGAACAACCGGACCGACAAGATCATGGCAGAAAGCGCCGAACTCATCAGGAGCGAGTTGGCAGCCGCGGGGACCGGAACTTCAGGGACTGCGGCGGCGGCTGGAGCGGCCGGAACTGGAGCGGCCGGGGCCGGCTCGGTGGATCCGCGTGCGATCAGAGACGTCGCCCTGGTGCGTTACGACGCACTCAAGGAGATGGCTGGCCAGCTCTCCTTCTCCATCGCCCTGCTCAACGCCGCCGGCGACGGCATCGTGCTCACCTCGATCAACGGGCGCAGTGAGACTCGCACCTACGCCAAGGCCATCGCTGGCGGAAAAGGTATACAGCCGCTGTCGCCCGAGGAGGAGCAGGCGGCACGTTCTGCGCGCCTCGGCCAGAACCTGCCGACGGTGCCTGCGCAGGGCGCCGGGCTAAAGGAAGGCGTGACCTTCGTGCGCACAGGCCACGTGGAAGGCAGGGGCTAGCCGGCGACATCGCATGGCTGGCAACCGACGCGGCCTTTCCGTTAGCAACGCCACTCGGCCGCAGCGGGAAACAGGGCCTGGACCTTGAAATCGGCGGGGCGTGAAAACAGCGGCCCAGTGCGAAGAGCGGCACCGTGAGATTATGAGCGACATGCCAGCTCGGTACGCTTACCTGGGCCCGGAAGGAACATTCACCGAGGCCGCTCTGCGCAGCCTGGATGAGGCCGCCGCGGCGGAGCCGATACCGTATCCCAGCGTGCAGGCCGCGCTCGACGCGGTACGCAAGAGCGAGGCGGTGCGCGCGGTCGTACCGATCGAGAATTCGGTGGAGGGCGCGGTCACGGCAACGCTCGACGAACTCGCCACCGGCCATGATCTGGTGATTTGTGCCGAGATCCTGCTGCCGGTCACATTTGCGCTGCTGGCCAGGCCAGGGACCAGGGTCGACGCGGTCAAGACAGTCGGCGGCCATCCGCACGCGCAGCCCCAATGCCGCCGCTGGCTGGCCGCACACCTGCCTGACGCCGAGTGGCGGCCCGCCTCGTCCAACGCGGAGGCGGCGCGGCAGGCCGCGGACGGGCAGATCGGCGCGGCGCTCGCGGGCGCGTTCGCCGCAACCAGGTACGGGCTCGAGGTGCTCGCGGATGACGTCAGCGACCACGATGGTGCCGTCACGCGGTTTGTTGTGGTCCGCGTGCCTGGGCCGTTGCCCGCGCGGACGGGCTCAGACCGTACCTCACTGGCCGCGTTCCTCGCCGCCGACCGTCCAGGCGCGCTGGCGGAGATTCTGACCGAGTTCGCGGTGCGCGGGGTCAACCTAACCCGGGTCGAGTCCAGGCCCACCGGCGATGTGCTGGGCAGGTACTGCTTCTCGATCGACTGCGAGGGCCACATTGATGACGCGCGCGTCGGGGAGGCCCTGATGGGCTTGCGCCGGGTCTGTGCGGACGTACGCTTCCTCGGCAGCTACCCTCGTCGCGATGGCGGCACCACTCAGGTACGTGCTGGCACGTCCGACGCGGAGTTCGCCGACGCTACGGCGTGGCTGGCCCGCCTGCGCTACGGGCGGGTGTAGCGGCGCGATGGCCGAATAGCCGCCAAATAGGGGCGCCCAAGGGGCGATCGATCTCGGGTCGGAGATCGGTCACAGGTAGGGGCCCGAGGATCCGGGCGGCGGCGCGTGCGGACCGTCTTCTGGAGCTTGCATCATCCCGGGCGGAAGCGCCCGCCGCATCTGCTCCAGTTGAGCGCGTGCCGCCATCTGCTGCGCGAAGAGGGTGGTCTGGATGCCGTGGAAAAGCCCTTCCAGCCATCCCACAAGCTGCGCCTGAGCTACCCGGAGCTCTGACTCGCTTGGCAGCTCGTTTTCCGTGAACGGCAGCGAGAGGCGCTCTAGTTCCGCGACTAGCTCAGGGGCGAGCCCGTCCTCCAGCTCCTTTATCGAGCTTTCATGGATCTCCTTGAGCCTGGCACGGCTCTTCTCGTCGAGCGGCGCGGCGCGCACCTCTTCAAGCAGCTGGCGGATCATGCTGCCGATCCGCATCACCTTGGCCGGCTGTTCGACCATCTCGGTGACCGGACGCTCGCTGTTCTCCTGGTCGTCGCGTTCGGAACTCTCGATGGCCATGCCCTCCGGGCCGAGCACGACGACCTCTGGCTCCTGCTGTTCTGTATTCATCCGGTCGTTCATGCTTCAAGTCTGGCGGACGCTGCCGCATGCTCGCACCAGGGGCGGCAATCAGGGCGGGCGGCATCCATCCGGTAGCGCACTCGACGATCCCTGAACCGCACGATCCCTGAACCGCACGATCCCCTGAACCGCACGATCCCCTGAACCGCACGATCCCCTGAACCGCACGATCCCCTGAACCGCACGATCCCCTGAACCGCACGATCCCCTGAACCGCACTGGGCGGCGCGGGCGGCGCGCCATGCGGCAGCCGTTAAGACTCATGATGTCTCAGGTGACGAGCAGAACCTTCCCGACGTGCATGCCTGCCTCGATCACCTCGTGCGCCGCCGCCGCGTCCTTCATCGGCAGCACGCGGTCGATCACCGGCCGCACCTTCCCCGCCTCCACCAGGGGCCAGACGTGCTCACGGACCGCGGCCACGACGGCGGCCTTCTCCGCGACTGGACGGGACCGCAGCATCGTGCCGTGCAGGCTCGCCCGCTTCAACTGCAGCGCGCGCAGGTCGATTTCGGCTCTCGTACCGCCCTGCAACCCGATCACCACCAGGCGGCCGCCAATTGCGAGCGAGTCGATGTTGCGGGCCAGGTAGCTGGCACCCATGATGTCCAGGATGACGTCCGCGCCGGCGCCGCCAGTGAATTCCCTCACTACCGCGGCGAAATCCTCGTCACGATAGGAGATCGCCCGGTCCGCGCCGAGTTCCTCGCATCTGGCCACCTTCTCCGGCGAGCCAGCGGTGCAAAGCACGTGGGCGCCGTGTGCCCCGGCGAGTTGCAGCGCGATCGTGCCCACACCGCTCGCGCCGCCGTGAACAAGGACGGTCTCACCCGGCGCCAGTTTGGCAAGCTGGAAAACGTTGGCCCAGACGGTGCAGGCACCCTCGATCAAGGCCGCGGCGTCAGTCACCTGCAGCCCCCCGGGCACCGGCAGCACCTGCCCGGCGGGCACCGTGACCCGCTCCGCGTAGCCGCCACCGGCCAGCAGCGCACACACCTCGTCGCCCGCACGCCAGCTGGTCACGCCTGGCCCTGCTGCCGCGATGCGGCCCGAGCACTCGAGGCCTGGATATGGTGGCGCGCCTGCGGGCGGAGGGTAAAAACCTCGGCGTTGTAGCAGGTCGGCCCTGTTGACGGCGCTCGCGGCGATGTCAATAAGCACTTCGCCGGGTCCCGGCTCCGGATCTGGGACTTCCGTCCACCTAAGTACCTCCGGGCCACCGGGACTGGTTATGACAATGGCGTGCATGGGTGCTCCAAGCGGCTAAGTATGCGATTCCGCTGCATGGGTACGGCCCGGCGTTCTGGTGGCCTAGGCTCGGCCTATAGCGGTATCCCGGCCCGTGCGGGGCATGACATTCTCGTACAGACGAAGCTGGGGGAAGGACTTTTGGCCAACCAGGATCACAATACGCCGACTCAGGCCGACGAGCCGGTACCAACCGACGATACCGACGCCGCTGCTGATGACGAGCCAGCCGCTCGAGACGCCGCCGGTCCAGCCGTTGCGGGTTCGGCGGAGGTCGAGCCGAGCCCAGGTAGCGCGGAGGACAATGGCGCTGAGTCGGCGCGTGAGCATGTGCCGTGCGGTCAGGCGGCGTCCGGTCAGACCCCGTCCGGTGAGGTGGTGTCCGAGCAGGCAGCGTCCGGTCAGGTGGTTCAGGTCCTGGCCGGCCAGGTTCCGGCTGGCCAGGTGGCGCCTGCTCGGGTCCCGTACGTGCCGCCTGGTGGGCTCCCGTTCGCGCCGCCCGCCCCCGGCGGTTACGCGGGTGCGCAGTCGGCGGGACTGCCGGCCGCTCCGTACCCGCCACCTGCCGGGCAGATCCCGGGTCAGCCGACGCCGCCTTCCACGCCAACTCCCGGCTCCGCCGGTGAGCCGTCCGGCGGCGGCGAACAGTCCTACGGCGCAGATCCACCCTATGGTGGCGACCAGTACCAAGACGGTGACCCGTCCCAGGGCGGCGAGCAGTCTTACGCCAGCGATCCGTCCTATGGTGGCGACCCGTCCTATGGTGGCCCCGCGTACCGACCGCCTGCCGATGCGCCGCAGTACGAGGGCCCTGGTGGTTACGGCCCGGCTGGCTACAACGGCCCCGCTGGCTACAACGGCCCCGTTGGTTACGAGCGCCAGCGCGGTTACGGCGCGCAGGCTGGTTACGAAGGCCGCGGGGTGGCTGCCCCGCAGGCACCGCCGTACCGACCGGCTGACTACGGGTACGGCCAGCCTTACGGCGAACCTGACCAGGAAGGCGGGTGGGATTACGCCGAGGAGGGTTCGTACGCCGCGCCGCAGTATGGCGTTCCCGCATACCCTGGTCCCTCGCCGCAGCCCGAGCCGCCCCGGGCCGCCCCTGGTGCCTATCCGACAGCCCCTGGCACTTATCCCGGCGCCCCTGGCTCGTACCCGGGCGCACTTGGCGATCAGGGCCACAGCGCTGGCGATGGCGCGGCAGGTGACTACGGCAACGGGGGTGACTACGGCAACGCCGGTGACTTTGGGAGCGGCGCCGGGTATGGGAGCCCGATGGTCGGCGACGCGCGCACCGGGCCCCCCGCTCCGGACGACACACTCGCGCCGCTCCCGCCACGGCGGACCGATCAGCCGCCTAGGGAGACTGCGGACAGCCTGACGTCGGAGACCCTGCTGCCGACGAAGAAGCCGCCCCCCGCGCCGGGCTGGCGCCGCGCCGTCTACCGTGTCACGGGTGGCCTGATCCGGCCCGGCGACTCACATGCGGAATTGCACAGGCGAGAGCTGATTGTCCGGGCGAGGACTCCGGTCGCCGGCGGGCACCACCGTGTCGCCGTGATGAGCCTGAAGGGCGGAGTCGGCAAAACCACGACGACGGTTGGGCTCGGTGCGATGCTCGCGTCACTACGCGGCGACCGGGTCATCGCCGTTGATGCCAACCCGGATCGAGGCACGCTGTCCGACAAGGTCCACCTCGAGACCGCGGCGACCGTGCGTGACCTGCTGAACGAGCGCGGGCAGATCCAGCGCTACGCCGACGTGCGGGCTTTCACCTCGCAAGCCCCCAGCCGGCTCGAGTTGCTTGCCTCCGACCGTGATCCGACCGTGTCGGTCGCCTTCAGCGAGGACGACTACTACGAAGTCGCGCGCGTGCTCGGGAACTACTACTCGATCTGCCTCACCGACTGTGGGACTGGCCTGCTGCATTCGGCGATGTCCGGGGTACTGCGCCTTGCTGATCAGATAGTTCTGGTCAGCTCACCGTCGGTGGACGGTGCGCGCAGCGCGAGCGCAACACTCGACTGGTTGGACGCGCACGGTTTCGACGACCTGGTGCGTAACGCCGTGGTCGTCCTTTCAATCATCCGTCCGCGTGGCAAGAGCAGCATCGACCTCGACCGGCTCGAACAGCACTTCGCGTCGCGATGCCGGGCGGTGGCGCAGATCCCCTACGACGCGCATCTGGAGGAGGGCGCCGAGGTGGACCTTGAACAACTCAACCCGGAGACGGCCGACGCGTACCTGCTGCTCGCCGCGACGGTCGGTGACGGGTTCGCATGGCCCAGGCTGGTGCGGGCGTCCGCAGGCTAGCGCCGCTAACCCGGCTTTCACAGGTCTTCGTACTGCCGGGGACTGGCCCCGGGTTAGCCGGCCGCACCGTATGGTTAGCACCACAGGAGGGCTCGCCTAGTGGACGATGGCGGCGGTCTTTAAGATTGCTGAGGGTTGCAGGCTCGACCGTCGCCGTCCTGCTGGAGACTGCTGCCGCCGTGCGCCGCAGTCCGCAGTTGTCCAGGGGTATGGGCTGCTGCACCATTGGCTGCACCCGGACGACGTGGTGGAGCCAGTCTCGCGCCTTCACCTAGTGCCCTTCCCACACGCCTACCACGCCGCACCTCTGCCGGTCCGACCACGCCACTGTGCCGGTCACGCCCTTCAACGGGCCGCCGATGAGACGTAGCTTCGACAGTTACCGGGCCACTGACATTGATCTTCACCGTCTCCACGTCGCACTCTCCGGGGATCGCACGCGAATCCTGGGGCAGGCCGCGCCCCGCCCTCTCCTCCTGCCCCAAGGACCCGTAGAGGCTCCAAGGTCAAGAGTGGTCGAAGGCCATCGGCGAAGCCGACGCGAAGCGCTCTTGAGGTTGGAGGGACGGGTCCGGACCATTAGCGTGCAATCCCCGTACGGGCTGAGCTGCGAGGGGTCCTTCTGATCCGTAGTTCCATGTGCGGGCGTCCGGACCGGTTCAGATCGGGTCCGTGATCTCGGGCGCGTTCCCGTCGGTTGTCCGTAGAAGTCCGGAGAATCAAGATATCGTTCGTCCGTGTGGCTCCCAGCGTGGCTCCCGGCCGTGCTCGACGCCTGGCGCGTCGGTGCCCGGAATCGGAATCGAACCCGCACTATAACTGGTAATGAGCGGTTTACCAACCGCGTCGAATACCTCAGCTTGAAGCACAGAGAATTGCCATCCTCTGTCCTCGTTGATGGGTTTCTGCTGTTGCCTCAGCTGCATCAAGCGGTCGCTCGATGTAACCCAACTGGATGTCACGCCGTGGCACCTGACGCAACCT
>Ga0335081_10004226_pt1 | contig 22665 bp, 19 predicted proteins | sample Lox_Sample_35_FD_206713 | JGI IMG/M metagenome (GOLD analysis project Ga0335081, IMG submission 206713) | Soil microbial communities from Loxahatchee National Wildlife Refuge, Florida, United States - Lox_Sample_3.5 | ecosystem: Environmental > Terrestrial > Soil > Wetlands | place: USA...
CCCACGTCTCCCGTTGCGGTGAGCGCGTAGTATCCGCTGTGCCGGCCCGTGGCAAGATCAGGAGAACCGATATCGGCGATGAAATTTGGCATCTCTGGATTGGCAAAATTTGGATGGTTGAACAAATTGAAGAACTCAGCTCTCAACTGCAGGCTTATGCGCTCTGTGATCGGGGTGTCTTTGAACACCGAAAAGTTGAACTCCTTGAACGAAGGCCCGACAAGAGAATTTCGACCCAGGTTTCCGAAGTGTCTGGTTCCCGGCATGCAATTACTTTCGTCCGGGCTGCCGTCATTTAACGGATTGCCCCATGTACAGGGAGCCGCAAATGATGCAAGGTTCAGATATTGCGCGGGATTGCCGGAGTACACCGGCTTGCCGATAATGTCCGGCCGATCGAAACCTTCACCCGCACCAGAGTAGTCGCCTTCAAACTCGTAATTCAGATGCCATGGCTGGCCGTCTTGCAAGTTCACCACACCGTCAAAGCCCCAACCGTTCTTCAACCGGGCCAACTGTCCGCCCATCTTCGGGAACATGTAGGTGAAGTTCCATGTGAAGCGTCGGCGAATATCGAAGCTGGAATTTCCCCTGTCTCCCGCGGGGTTTGTGCTGTTCTGTGGCTGTGCCTGGTTCGGGGTGAAGTCTTCGAGATCGCTGGCGGTGTCGATCGAGTGCGACCAAACGAAATTCGCCTGGCTGGTCAATCCGTGCCAAGAGGCGGCACGCAGCGTGGCCTGCAGCGAATGATAATTCGAATTCGCCGACGAGCGCTGTTGATTTAGGTAGAAGAAATTTGCATTGTTACGAGCAACGCCATAACTGGTAACCCCATTCGCCAGATCGGCCGCGGTGATTTGGGCCGGGCTAGGTTGGTTGATGTCCAGGAACTGGAACAACTTGGTACCGATCGCACCGACGTATCCGATCTCAGCTACAAACTTGCTGCCAATTTGCTGCTGCAGATTCACGTTGAAATTCTGAATGTACGGCGTGCGCATCTTGGGATCGACGGCAAAAAAGTCGCCTTCGGGCCCATATCCGCTGTACACAGCCTGTCCCTGCAAGATTTGGGCAGTAGCGCTTCCTGTGGCCAAGGCCTGCGGCCCGAGTCCCGGATACGCCGGTCCCGGACAGAAGATGCAATTCCAAGGTAGATGTCCCAGAAACATATCCTGTGAGAAAGCGTCGTAGAAGATGCCCCACCCTGCACGAATCACTGTTTGCTGTTTGCCAGTGACGTCATAAGCGACAGAAAGACGCGGAGCGAAGTTGTTGTAGTCCTTGTTGTACAGCTCACGCGTAGGTAGGTTGTCTCCACCATTGGCAGGGTCAAACGTCCAGAGCAAATTGTTCTTCTCACCTACGACACCAAAATAGTCCCATCGCAGGCCCATATTGAGCGTCAAGCGTGGGGTCCAGAGAAAACTGTCCTGAACATAAAAACTGTGATTGTTTTGGAACATGTGACGTCGGGAATCGCCCGTGACTTGCGCACCGTCGTCCGGAGTGCCTTGCAAGAAAGCGTTTAAATCCGGGAAATCCAGTGTGCCGCGGAAATTGTGATCAATGATTTGCATGATCGTGGTCCGGCGGAATTCGTAGCCGAATTTGATGTCATGCTTACCAGACTTCCATGAGTAGTCGTCGACAAAATGCCAGTTGGAGTCAACTCGGTTGCGTGGTACCGAACTCGTGGCGCCGATTTGCGAGAATGCACCAACTGTGATGGCCGGCAACCCTCCATCGTAAGCAGTGGTTCCAGTGCTGAGCCCGATGGAGGAAGGAACGAAGCTTTGATCCTGTGGGAAGAAACCCTGCACGTAACGGTTCCATCCCAAACGCGCCTCATTCACCTGGTTGCTATTCACCACCTTCACCCAGGAAAGTGCAACCAATTGGACCCGCGTCGGCGTCACGGTGTTGAAACCTGGCAAGAGCCCACCGGACAACTGGGCGAACGGGAAGCTTTGATTGCTGTCGCCGAAATAATAGCGGCCACTGATTACGTTATTGGCATTGAAATTGTGGTCAATTTTTGCGATGAAACTATCGACGCGGTTGAAGAAGCTTGTCGAAGTGGAAAGATTGTTTGATGAGCAGCCCCCGGCGTCACTGACCGCGCCAGCGACATTCGGGGTCGGCCATGGATTTCGAGCCAATAGATTCGTCATGACCGGGCTGACGATGCCTCCGTTTGCGACGATATCCGCCTCGGTTGCCGCGATCACAGCCGGATCCGGAACACACGCCGTACTGGATTGCGCTCCATTTTCGCGCTGGCCCTCATAATCCGCATAAATGAATGTCTTATCCTTCACAATCGGACCACCGAATGCGGCGCCAAACTGGTTGTTGTTGAATGGACTCTGAGGATCGGGAGCGAAATTGAAGTAATTGCGTGCCCCCCACTTGCCGCTGCGGTAATAGTCCAAGAGAGAGCCATGCCAGTTGTTGGTGCCACTTTTTGTGACAATGTTTACTACGGCGCCACTGTTGCGACCGTATTCTGCCTCGTAGTTTGAAAGGACACGCAACTCGGCAACCGCGTCGATGGGGAGAATCGTCGCCGGATCGCCAAACACCCCGGCTTCGTTGATCGCCGGCAGGTTGCGGTACGCGTCGTTCATGTCGGTTCCGTCGAGGAGAAAATTGTTGGACCGACCGCGCGAACCATTCATGGAAAACAATCCATAGGAACCAGGGGAATCACTGATTTGGTCCGGGGATCCGGCAACACCTGGATTGAGGTAGACCAACTTCGTGAAGTCGCGGCCGTTTACTGGCAGACTTTCAACCGTTTCACTGGTGAACGTGCCACCCAGTTCGTTGGAAGTGGTCTCCACCTGCGGCAGCGCTTCGCCCGAGACTTGTACTTGCTCAGAAACCTGGCCGGTCTTAAGCGACGCATCAACCCGCCGTTCGGCGGCCACGTCCACGGCGACATTGCTGGTGATTGAAGTCTGGAACCCGGTTTGAGAGATCGTCACAGAATAGGTTCCGGTGGGTAGCTCAGGCACTGAATAGCTACCGTCGGCGCTGGTCTGGGTGGTGCGTTCCAGCCCGGTATTCGTGTTCTTCACCTTGATGGTGGCGCCGGCTATGACCGCGCCGGACTGGTCGGTGACCGTTCCCAGAATCGTGCCGCGAAATGTCTGCGCGACCAGTGCCGTTGCCGTCAAGAGCACCACCGCCAGAATCAGCCTGAATTTCATGATCTTCTCTCCTCCCAATCCTCACCCACTGTTGTCATCCACAAAATAGCCTGGGTCCCTTGGACAGGAACCAATTCTGATTTGCAGATTTAGGAAATCGACGTTTGAGACCGCGAATTTATAAGACTGGCATTGTAGCGCAAGTCCGCTACAAAACAAGTGAGCAGCAAGTTTCCCGGGCCTTTTACAGGTTTTTCGCGCTGCCACGAAACGTGTTGTCCATCACATTTGTTAAGCGGCACTGGCGATACACTCATCTCGCAAGACCATGGGGCAAGAATCACAGCTCGGCCTGTCTTTCCTGCTAACAGTTGCATTGCTAACAGCTCCGGCGCTTTCTGCCAACCTTCCGGTCGCACCAGCTTTTGCAGTTCCCGTTCTATGCACGGACAGCCCCAGTGCCCGAACTAAGGTTCGCGGAACCGCGATTGTTCTCGACGCCAGCGGCATGATCGTCACCGCGGCGCACGTGATTCTCGAAAGCCCGCCTTCCTGCGTGCTCACGGTCATCGTTCCCAATGACGATTGGAGCCGCGCAAGAGGCTTTCACCCATTCGCCGTGCAGCGTTGTTCGAGCAATGACTTGCTCGATCTGGCGCTCTGCCACATCCAGCCGATCGAGAGCAGCCGGGATTGGTCGTTTGTTCGGGCCGCACCTTTATCCACGCGGCCGCCCACGCCGAACTCGGCAGTGACGATCACCGGTTTCACCGGCTGGGGCTTTTTGCCGACAGTGATCTCCAGTCACGTGCTCTCGCCCGCCCAACTCTATCGGCGGCAGGATGGGTGTTATTGCGACTTCGCCATTGATTTTGCCGCCCACGCGGGTATGAGCGGCAGTCCGATTCTCACCAGCGATGGCGATGTCGTCGGCGTGCTCACCACCGCAGGGACGGGGAAGTTCCGTGGCATCTCATTTGGAACTAGTATGGAACGGGCAGATTCTTTCTTGCGAAGGGCTGGACTGAATTCGCTTGCCGCATCTCATATGATGGGACATCGTTAGGATCCGACTTGTGAGATACAAAAATCTGCTGGCGCTCTTGTTGCTGCTGTTGTCCCTTGGAAAGACCGCTGCGGCTGCTTCGGTGCCGGTCGATCTCACGAACTCGCGTTTAACAATTCACGTTTTCAAGAGCGGCTTTTTCTCCGGATTCGCGCATGATCACCAGGTCAGCGCGCCGTTATCTTCGGGAACGGTGGATGCGACCGCAATGTCGGTCGAAGTGCATTTCGATGCGCGAAAAATGATCGTGCTTGATCCGGATACCTCCGCCGACGATCGGGCCAAGGTGCAGGAGACGATGCTGAGCGATAAGGTGCTCGATTCGTCAAAGTTCCCGGAGATTGCCTTTGTGTCGCGTGACGTCAAGCCTGCAGGGAACACGGCCTATACCGTGACAGGAGATCTGACGCTGCACGGCGTCACTCATCCTGTCACGATGTCGGTGGCATTGGCCAATGGCCACTACACCGGAGCGGTAAAACTGAAGCAGACAGACTTCGGCATTCAGCCCATCAAGATCGCCGGCGGCAGCGTCAAAGTGAAAGATGAAGTTGAGATCAGCTTCGACATTGTGTTGCACTCGAACTGAGCTACTTCCCGAATACGTACGCTTCACCAGGGGTGTTGCTCTTCGGAGCGCCTACCACCGCTGTTGCCCCGCTGATGCCAGCTGAGACGCCAAAGGTGTCGAACGAGGCGCCATCCGATGAGAATAACTCGGCGTACGATTTGCGCGTGCTCTTCCATCCAGACTTAGGCGCGACGTACACGTAGGCCGTTCCCTGCTCGGAATCTTCTCCGACATTCTGTCCGGGAGCGCCCACGATGATCACCCTGCCAGCGCCGCTGATCCCGACCGATTGGCCGAAGCTGTCGCCGACAATGGCATCGGGCGCACCCAATTCGGCATTGAAAGTTGACGTCGTCGACCAGCCAGTTTGCGGCTTCACAAAAATGTAGGCCGATCCGAAGCCCTGAGCTGCTCCGACGCTCCCCGAGACAACCGTGTCCGAATTGATGCCGACCGCGAATCCGAAGAAATCCCCGCCCTGGCCGTTGGCAGCGCTAAGCTCGGCCGTCTCGTTCATGTCGACCCATCCGCCCGGCGGCTCGACATACACGTACGTCGATCCCTGAAAATTGTTGTGCCCGTACGATCCTGCCACGACAGTATTGTCGTCGATCGCCACCGAACAGCCTAGATAGTCGAGAATGCCACCGCTGTCGGAAGCGGAAAGTTCCGCTGCCTGAGTCCACGATCTGCCGTTAAGTGTGAACACGTAAACCCGGCCCGAAAAGTTGCTCACGAAAAATGCGCCGGCGGCGATGGTGGTTCCACTGATCGCGACACTATTCCCCAAAGCGTCGCCGGGCATTCCGTCCAACGCAGTGAGCTTGGCGGTTTCGGTCATATCCTTCCAGCCGTCCTTCGGCTTTACGAACACATACACTGCGCCTGGACCAGCGGCTTGAGCGCCGAAATTTGAGGTATCCGCCGCCCCGACCACAATGATGTTGCCGCTGATTGCGACGGAAGTGCCGAAGCCCTGCCCGTTGTCGGAGGAGGTCAGCGTCGCGGTCTGGTTCATGTTTCCCCAGCCATTATTTGGCTTGACGTAGACGTCGACCGATCCGAACTGCTCGATGTTCGGGTCGTAATCGCCAACGACGACGGTGTTGCCGCTGACCGCGATGGAGATGCCGAACCAGTCCTGGTTCACACGATCGCTCGGCGTGAGTTCGGCGAGCTGCGACACGCCGGGACGACGGAGAGCGCCAGCGAACGAAGTGATTGAGATTGCAAAGAGGAGGATCACGGCCCAGCCTATTTTTCGCACGGCAGCTCCCGGAAGCGTCGGATTCGATACCGCAAAAGCCACGCCTGTCGCGGCTTTGGGCCACAATTTTGACTTCTTGAGTGGGGGGCGTCAAGAACTTTTGAAGAAAATGCCTGGAACTTGGCTGGGGACCGTCTTGATTCTTGCCATGAGCAACGTTACTGCGGTTACCATTCCAGAAGAGCTGATTTACGGGATACTCAAGCAGCGCCTTTCTGGCTCGAGTTCTCTATGGCCATGAGCTGGTACTTCATCTTTTTCTTTTTGTCGGGACTTTGCAGCATTGTCTACGAGTTGGTCTGGCTGCGGCTCGCGATGGCGCAGTTCGGCGTGACCACAGCGCTTACCTCGATTGTGCTGTCCATGTTCATGGCAGGTCTTGGCCTGGGCGCGTGGGCGGCCGGAACCCTTGTCCGACAGCACGGTCGGCAGCTCGGCCATCCCTTGCGCCTGTACGGCTGTACCGAATTGCTGATCGGGATCTCAGCGCTGGTGGTTCCCTTACAACTGGCTTACGGACATCGGCTACTGGAGGCAGTATCGCAGCAGGCCGCGGTGTCCTCAGGTGCCTTTTACGTCGCGTCTGGAATATGCCTGGCGATCACGCTGGTGCCCTGGTGTGCATGCATGGGAGCAACCATTCCATTTGTGATGTCCGCCATCCGCTCGCAGCCTGAAGGCGAGTCGGGCAGGTCTTTCAGTTTCCTGTATCTCGCGAACGTTCTGGGTGCGGTTGGCGGGGCGCTGCTGGCCCCAATTCTGATTGAACTCGGAGGCTTTCATGCGACGTTGGAAGTCGGCGCTGCAATCAATGCGCTGATCGCAATCTCGGCGGTGGCGCTCGCCGCCAAAACAGGAGTGCAACACGCCGCGACAGTCATTCCGGTTGCTTCGAATCCGTCGGATGGAAGTCGAGTTCCGCTGCTTCTGCTGTTCCTCGCCGGCCTGACGACCATGGGAATGGAAGTCATCTGGATACGTTTGTTTACTCCCTACGTCGGTCCGGTGGTTTACGCTTTCGCGACCATCCTGGCGTCCTACCTGCTTGCGACATTTGCCGGATCGCGCATCTACCGCCGTTGGAGCACAAGTGCGCAGCGCGAAAGCGACTTGGCTTGGTTCGCGCTGGTTCCGCTGGGAATGTTGCCGCTGTTGACCTCCGACGTGCGCCTCGGCATGGGGTCAACGTTGAGAGTATTCCTCGGAGTCGCTCCCTTCTCCGCACTGATGGGTTTTCTGACTCCAATGCTGGTAGACCGCTGGTCGGCTGGCGATCCTGACCGCGCTGGCCGGGCATATGGCGTGAATGTCCTTGGATGTATTGCGGGCCCACTGATCTGCGGCTTTTTGCTGCTGCCATTCTGCGGAGAGCACGTCGCCACGCTAATGCTGACCTTGCCGTGGCTGGCAATCCTTCTGCGCAAGGCTTTTCCGACGCATAATCGTCTGACGAACCAGACTGCCTATGCCTGCGTCGTCGCAGCTCTCTTCCTGCTTTTTGCCACGAAGAATTACGAGACACAATATCGCCAGCGCGAGGTCTTGCGCGACAGCACGGCGACAGTGATTGCGACCGGTGGTGGCATGAGCAAGCGACTGGTCATCAACGGCGTCGATATCACGGCGATGGTCCCGATTCCAAAAATGATGGCCCACCTGAGCCTTGCGTCTTTGCCGCAACCGCCGCGCAACGCCCTGGTGATCTGCTTCGGTATGGGCACGACTTTCCGCTCCGCAATGTCGTGGGGCATTCCGACCACTGCTGTGGATCTGGTTCCCAGCGTGCCCAAACTGTTCACCTACTACCATCCGGATGGCGCCGGGTTGCTGGCTTCTCCGCGGGCTCACATCGTGGTGGACGACGGCCGCCGCTACCTGGAACGCTCGCCGCAGGAATATGACGCCATCATCATTGATCCGCCTCCACCGGTTCAGGCGGCTGGTTCGAGTCTGCTGTATTCGCAGGATTTTTATGCCGTGGCGAAGAAGCGGTTGCGCCCCGGCGGAATTCTGCAGCAGTTCTTGCCCGATGGGGTGAACGATGCCAATGACAACGAACTGAAAGCATCCGTGGCTCGGGCTCTACAAGACTCATTTCCCTACGTCCGCGTGTTTCAGTGGAATGGCCGTCAGGGTTGGCATTTTCTGGCGAGCGGAGAACCGATTCCCGTGCGCTCGGCGGCAGAACTCATCGCCCGTATGCCGGCTGACGCCGTGACGGACATGATGGAATGGGGCCCGGCCAAGACTCCTGAGGCGCAATTCAATATCCTGCTGTCAAGAGAGAGCCGCCCCGAGCAGATGATCGCGTTGGCACCTAAAACTCCTGCGTTGCAGGACGATCGTCCGGTCAATGAATACTACCTGCTGCGCCATCCCCGCGGTGTGCTGGACTTGGTGAATTTCACCTTTTGACAGTTTCTCTTCACCTGACTAAGCTGTGCGCCGGAGGAGTCCATGATTACCGGCGCGCACGTCATCGTGTACAGCAAAGATGCGGAAGCTGACCGCAAATTCTTTCGTGACATTCTCAAATTTCCTAGTGTCGACGCCGGTCACGGCTGGCTGATTTTCGCCATGCCGGGCGGCGGCGAACTCGGCCTTTATCAGCCGAAACATCCGACGGCGCTGAAGGTAGCGGCGAAGTAGGCTGAGTGCCGATCAGCTGCGCTCGGCATTGATTGCGCCGCTACTCACTCCCGATGTCTCAGTCCCCGACAGCGTCGCCCATCCTCGCCGCGAAAGGTCCCAAAAGATCAAATAACCTGCAATCCCCGCGAGCAGCAACAGCGTCAGTCCCGCGAACCACTGTTGAAACACCAACTTGCCGATACCGAAGAGGCTGCCATAGACCAGGACTACTCCCATGATCCAGTCGAAAGCGTTGCTGGCGACATCGCGGGCCTCGGTCAGTTCAGGCGCGAGCTTTGCGATGCGCCTCCAGCCGTGCACGGTGGGAAGAACCCGGCGATAGAAGGCTAGCAGGGTTTGCTCCGGCTCAGATGGAGTGGCAAAAGTGACAACCAGCCATGCCACAGTCGTAATTCCACCGGTGATGAGCGCGCTCTTGGCATAGACTACGGAACTGCTGCCGGAAAAGTGCGCGTCGCGCAAACCAATGGTTACGGCAGCGGCGGCGATCATGGCCGAGATCTCGCTCCAGGCATTAATGCGCCACCAGTACCAGCGCAGAATGTAAACGGCGCCGGTGCCAAAACCAATGTTGAGCACGAGTTCCCAGCCCTGCTTGATGGAAGTCAACTGCATGGCCGTGTAGCCGCTGACGAGCACAAGCAAGACGGTGAAAATCCTGCTCGCCAAAACGTAGTGTTTCTCGGTCGCATTCCGAACAATGAACCGTTTGTAAAGATCATTTACTAAGTAAGAGCATCCCCAATTCAGCTGGGTTCCGACCGTCGACATAAATGCTGCCAGAAATGCCGCGACCATCAGGCCGCGCAGGGCTGGAGGCAGATAGTCGCGCAGCACCATGACGTAACCCTGCTCAGGATTCTGCGCGAAGGCCGGGTTTGGATGCAGGCCCCCATTGGTCGAATAAACCGCCATCGCAACCAGGCCGGTGATGATCCAAGGCCAGGGACGCAAGGCGTAGTGCGCGATATTGAACCACAGGGTCGCGCCTAAGGAATTTTTTTCGTCCTTGGCGCTGAACATCCGTTGCGCTACATATCCCCCGCCGCCGGGCTCCGCCCCCGGATACCACGCCAGCCACCACTGCATGCACAGGTAGACGAAGAATGTCAGCAGCGGCAAAGTCCAGAGAGCGTCTGACGTCCAACCGAGATGAAAATCGGGCAGGAAGGCCAGCGGATCGGAAGTAGCCGTTCCGCTTTGCCGGATGTTGTGCTCGACAACGCTCAACTGGGCCTGAAGAGCCTGCATTCCGCCGATCTTGGCGACTGCCACCCAGGCCAGGACGATGATCATGGCCATCTTCAGCGCAAACTGAAACAGGTCGGTTACGAGTACGCCCCACAACCCGCCAATGAACGTGTAGATGCCAGTAAACGGGATCAAAACAAAGATGCAGATCAGCAGAGAGGTCGTATGCGGGTCACCCAAGGTGTACTGGAAAACTCGCCCTGCCAGAGAGAAGTGCACTGTCCGCCCTTCGGCAATCGCCGATCCCAGCAGCACCGTAATGATGTTGATCATGGCCTGGGTAACCCAGCCGAGGATGAAGCAGTTCATGAACAGCCCGAGGTAGATCGCTTTGAAGCCGCGCAAAAATGCGGCCGGCTTGCCGCTATAACGAAGCTCGACGAATTGCACGTCGGTGAGGATCTCGGCGCGGCGCCAGTAGCGGGCGAAGAAAAATACGGTCAGCATGCCGCCGAGGCACATGCCCCACCAGATCCAGTTGCCGGCGATTCCCGATCTCGCCACCAGGCCGCTGACCAGAAGCGGCGTGTCCGCGGCGAAGGTGGTGGCGACCATTGAGGTGCCCGCCAGCCACCAGGAAACGTCGCGCCCGGACACGAAAAACTCTTCGGTGCTGCCTCCCGCGCGGCGGCGATAGTAGATGCTGATCAGCAGATTGACCAGCAGATAGCCTACGATCACCAGCCAATCGACAGGGGTTAGCGGCATGTCTTAAAAGCCCGTCCTTCCGCTATATATCATGCGAAATCATGAGCTTAAGACGATTTCTCGAAGATAAATTGCCTTATCTGGTACACTGATGCTGCGTTTGATTTGAATCGGTTGTAGAGCAGCTTCTCGCAAACCAGCTAGTGCCTGCCCTTCGTACCTCCGAACCATTCAGCGTAAATCATTGCAAAGGACACAAGTAACACAATGGCAGAACAAGGAACAGTAAAGTGGTTTAACGACGCCAAAGGCTATGGCTTTATCAGCCGGCAGACTGGCGAAGACGTTTTCGTGCATTTCTCGGCCATCCAGGCGAACGGTTTCCGGAGCCTGCAGGAAGGCCAGAGCGTGGAATTCGATGTGACCAAGGGGCCCAAGGGTTGGCAAGCTGAGAACGTTCGTCCGCTGTAAGGCGTCACTTTAGCAAGCGTGCCCGCAGCGAACCGGCGCGGGCACGCTCTTACTGGAAGTTCTTCACTGACGCCGCTCCGTTTCCTTCAGAACCGTTCCGAAATTTCGTCCCCCAAAAGAAAAGCCCTGCTCGATCCGGCCGATGACCGCAACCTTCGCGCCTGTGCCCGGCACGCCGTAGCGGGTCGAAAGGACCCACATTCTTCCCGTGCCGTCGTCAATCTGAAAGACTCCACGGCCCATTGCCCCGAACGAATCCACGACCCGGCCGGCGATGCCGATCTCTTTGCCGGCGTAACGACCGGGGTCAAGCTGAATCTTGGAGATCTTTTCCCGCGGCGGACATGCGGTCAGAAAAAGACTGCCTGCAACGATAAGTAAGAAAGCAGATATTCTTGCGCGCGTTGAAGACACGGTTTCCCCCACTCTAGGTACCCTTCAGCCCTGCATAAACCCCAAACCGCGGCGCGAGTTGCGACCATTCGACATTCCGACTATCTAAACATTGAAAGAGGAATCGCTTATGAGCACAATTGCACACTACCAGCGTCTGTTCACATATGACGCGTGGGCCAATCGCGAAGTCTTGTCAGGACTCGAGATCGCGAATCCCTCGCCGCAGCGGGCGTTGAAGCTGCTGGCACATATTCTCTCGGCGGAACGGTTGTGGCTGGAGCGCTTGCTCGGAGAGACACAAACCTATCCGGTGTGGCCGGAGTTTACGCTTGCTCAGTGCCGGCTAGAGGCAGAAGAACTCGTGCGCCGCTGGAAGAATTACATTGCCGAACTCGGGGAGAGCGGATTGCGAGGCACGGTCACATACAAGAACACCAAAGGCGAAGCTTGGACGAATCAGCGGGAAGATATCCTGATGCACGTGGCCATGCACTCCGCGTATCATCGCGGCCAGATTGCGAGCGAGATGCGTGCGGCCGGAATCCAACCTGCGTACACAGACTTCATTCATGGAGTGCGGCAGGGGATGGTGCAGTAACGCAGGAGCCTTGTTTTCTTAGGCGGTTGGCGAGCGGCTCGCCCTCTGGGTAGCGAAGGTTGCGAATATGACCGCCAGCAGAGTGGTAGGCGGCAGGGCGAGGAAGGTAAGCAGGGGCCACTGAGATGCCTTGAGAAGCCGCGTTGCCGGAATAACGAACGAGCAAATAGACAGCATCAAAGCGGCCACCCACTGCCAAATCTGACATGCAAAGGCACTCTTTCTGAACGCCCGGGCCAGCAGTCCTATGTTTGATTGCCGGGTAATCAGCAGAAGGATCAGCACGGGAATCAAAAGCGGCTGATTGTATGCTGTCAGCTTCGGAAGGACGGCCAAGGTGACTGCAGCCGTCCAGGCCAGCGCCCATCCGAACTCAATCTGTTCCGGAGAGGCTTTCCTGGATTGCCACCAGATGCGCAGCAGAAGGGCGATCAAACCAGCCGCGGTCGCATTCGCGAACCACGTCGGCAAAAAGATCTGAAAGATGTTTGGTTCGGTTCCATAGTTCGGATATTGGCGAACTGCCGCGATGAACCATCCGATCCAGTGCGGCACAAGCGCCTCCGCCGCAAGCATCAGGGACAGCATACTCGCCAGAAAACTCCACATCAGGCGCTTGCGGCTGGAATAACCACAAACAGCCCAGAACAAAAACCACAAAACAACCAACCAGGAGACTTCAGGCTTGATCGTGGCCAGCGCCAGGCAGACTCCGCCGAGCACCTGCCGCTTATGGGTGACCAAGGCGCCTGCGCTTGCGAGGAACAGAAATACCAGGGCCGCCAGGTTTTGCATGTGAAACTCGAGAATTGCCGGATACGTACTCATGGTCAAGACCATGCCGGAAACCACATAAAGCGGGCGGGCACGAACTCCGAGAGCCTGCATCCACAGCGGAACACTCACGGCCAGACTCAGCAGCAGAAGCCAGCAAAACACCGCCTGCACTGTGGCAAAGGGCACCGTCACGGTCGGGGCCATCAGGAACACGACATAGAGCGGATAGACAAATGATTCCTGGGCGACCGGGTCGCCGGGTTTCCGGGCGTCAAGCGGCCGCCCGTAAAAACCTGTTTGAATTTCGCGAGTGACTTCATCGCTGTACGGATTTTGCCGATAGAGCAGGGCGTAGCGTGAGCCCACCCATCGCGGGTAGAGATCGGAGTTATTCCCCATCGGCCGATGGGCTGAGATGGCCGCCACAGTATTTGCTGGCAGAAAAATCGCGTGCGCCCAGTGCCATACTCCAAATGAAATCAGCATTGAAACTGCCAGAGAGAGCCATGGCAGCGCAGCACAACGGCCTGGATGCTTCACGCCTGCATTCTAAATGGCTTATAGTCTCGGGCAAGGATGATCCCACAACGAGGCGGAACCGTTGCCCTGGCGAAAAGCCTGTTGGCTCTATTGGGGCTGGTTGCCCTCGTAGTCTACTTCGTTCAGCATTTCCCGCAAATGCAGACTGGGATGGACTTCACTCATTTCTACGCAGCTGCCCGGATCGTGCACGATGGCCGCGGAGCGCAACTGTACGAAACGGCTGTGCAGGATGAATACATGGCGCGGTACACGGGACGGGTGGGCCCTTACTTCAATCACCCGCCATTTGAAGCTCTCGGTTACTTGCCATTCTGTTTGAGTCAGTTGCGGACTGCGTACGCGCTCTGGACAGTTTTCAATGCACTGTTGTTAATCGCGGTTGCCCGGTTGTTGCCCGCTCCTCTCTCTTTGCGCTGGGGTTGGCAGGTGCTTTTGCTTCTGTCTCTTTTGTTCGTTCCTTTGCTCTTGAACTTTCTTCAAGGCCAGGACGCGCTGGTTCTGCTGTTCTTTCTCTGCGCCGCATTTGTGGCCGCGGAAGCAGATCATAGCTTTCTCTCTGGATGTTTACTGGCCGGCGGCCTTGTTAAGTTTCATGTGACCGTGCCTGTTGTCATCTTGCTGCTCTGGTGTGCCCCGAGAAGGATGTGGAGAGGCTTCGCGTTAACCGCTTTGGGGCTGCTGCTCGCCTCAGTTGAAATCTCCGGCTGGCGAGTGATTGCGACTTATCCCCGATTCGTTTTCCAACTGAACGCATTGCCCCTCGCCGGAATTCACTGGGAAGCAATGGCTAATCTTCGCGGGCTGTGGGTGAGTCTGTTCCCGCAGAAGCCGACCCTGGCGCCGTGGCTTACCGCGGTTAGTTCGCTTACGCTGTTCGCCATTGCCGTACACGCTGCGAGGCTTGCGGCGAAAGCCAAGATGCACCGGTTGAGTTGGGCGATGGCGGTTGTGACTGCCATCTTGGTCAGCTACCACCTAAGCCCGCATGATCTGACCGTGTTATTGCTGCCTGTGGCGTTGATTGTCGACCACGTGCGTACTGCAAAGGGACTTCCAGCAAGCACGAAGATTCTGATCGTAGCCATCATCGGGTTGCTGGGGTTGCCGATATCCCATCTGCTTTTGCTCCGAGAACACCTATATACCCCGATGGGATTGGTTGTCCTGTTGTTGTATGCCGTGACCTATGTCGAAATCGGAAGAAGCTCAGCTGTGACTGTTCACCCGTCGCCGGAGAGCGTGGTGCGATAACTTACACCTTGCAAGTCCACCACAGCAGCGTCGACCGCACAGTTCCGATTTACTCTTAAGCCGGTCGTTCCAGACCGTTGGCGCCTCAATCCGGAGTTCCCCCTGACCTCATCGCAGTCTCGGGCGACAGAGGAGTATAGTTTTGTCGATTCTTCGTCTTTCATCGCCGCGGTATGCTGAGGTGTCTATGTTTCGTCGCGGGCTGCTCTCGATCGCGTTTTGCATCTGTCGGTTCCTGCTAACAATTTCCATCTTGGCACTGCCTCCCGCTGCATTGTCAGCAGATGCGGGTGCGCAGTGTGTGGACTGTCATACGAATGTCACTCCCGAGGCGGTGGCGGATTGGAAGTTGAGCCGACATCATGCAATCGGAGTTTCGTGCGACACCTGCCACGGGACCGAGCACACCAGCGCTTCCGATGCCTCCAAGGCAAAGATCCCGACGCCCGACACCTGCGGTCAGTGCCACGAAGCGCAACTTGCACAGTTTAAGAAAGGCAAGCACTCCATGGCATGGGCGGCGATGGAAGCGATGCCAACCATCCACTGGCAGCCTATGGCCATGACCGAAGGAATGAAGGGCTGCGGTTCCTGTCACAAGATAGGCCTAAAGTCGCCGGAACAACTCGCGGCACTGCAAAAACAGGAGCGCTTCGGAACCGCTTCTTGCGATTCCTGCCACACTCGACACACCTTCTCTGTGAAAGAGGCCAGATCGCCAGAGGCTTGCGAAACCTGCCACATGGGTTTCGATCATCCCCAATGGGAAATGTACTCGTCCTCAAAACATGGCGTGCGGAACCAAATGAAGCAGGTTGGCATCAATCCGGCCCAGTCTGCCGCCCCGACCTGCCAGACCTGCCACATGCAGGAGGGAAACCATGCGGTTTCGACGGCATGGGGTTTCCTGGCTGTAAGGTTACCGTTGCCGGACGATCCACAGTGGAAAGCCGATCAAGTAACGATCCTTCAAGCGCTGGGCGTTCTGGATCCTGACGGCAAGCCAACTGCGCGGCTTGATGTGGTAAAGGCTGCCGATGTCGCGCGCCTTGACCAATCCTCATGGCAGGCCCAGCGCGACAAGATGTTGAAGACCTGCAATCAGTGCCACTCCGGTAATTTCGCCGCCCAGCAGCTGCAGTATGGCGACGGCATGATCAAGAACGCCGACCACCTCATGGCGGAGGCCATTCGAATCGTCGCGGGGTTGTACAAAGATGGCATCCTGCCAAAACCAGCAAACTATGCCTATGCGTTTCCAGACTTGCTCACGTTTCATGACGCTCCTACAGTTATCGAGCAGAAATTGTTTGTCATGTTCCTGGAGCATCGTATGCGCACGTTCCAGGGCACGTATCACGCAAGTCCTGACTACGCCCTCTGGTACGGCTGGAGCGAGATGCAGCGCGATCTAACCGAGATCAAGGAACTGGCTGCCGAGGCGCGGCGCGTTGGACACGTCGCCGCTAGCAGCGTCAACCCGGTCGCAACTCAGGCCTCACCAACAAATAAATAGAAGCTTGATGGGTGGACAATGGAGTAATGTTGCGCAGTCGATGGGCCATCGTCTGAGGTCAACTGTACGAACGTGATGCCTCTCGGCGATGGACTTGACCTTAACCCCGGGGAATTCAACAGTCGCGCGTGTTATTTTTCAGATAGGTCTTCGTTGTTCGGGAAAGTGATGAGATCCGGTCTTCTGCTATGTTTCGGGCTCGTGCTGGCTGCATCCGTGCCCGCGCAGGACAGCGGTCCTGAGCCGTTGCCTGAGCCGGTTTCCAACAATGCCGTTGCCGGTTTGAAGATTCACGGACAGCTCGAGCTGTTCTCATTGATGGGCATCGGACCCAAAAAGACCTGGGATGCGGTAACTACCGACGCTAACGCGATCAATGCAAGCTCCGGGAAGGTCGAGCCCATTCATCCCGTGCCGGGAACTACGGGCAGGATTGCGGCGATGGCCGTAGGCGCGGCGGGACGCATATTCCTGTTCGGAGGATACGTCGTTTCTCAGGCCGGGGGCACGGCCATTCCTGATGTCAATATTTACGATCCGGAGCATGACCTATGGCTGCGCGGAGCCGACATCCCCGTTGCCCTGGCGGACAGCGTGATCGGTGTCTATCGCGACCGTTACATATATCTGATTGGTGGGCGTTCGAAAGCCGGCCCAGTCTCCGATGTTTATGTGTACGACGTGGACAAGGCCAAGTGGTCGAAAGTCACCAACCTGGCAGGCGCTGCGGTTTTCGGAAACGCCGGAGCGATTGTCGACGATACCATCGTTTACGTGGACGGTGCGCGTAAGGACGCAGCTACCGGATTTGCCGCGTCCGATGAATGCTGGAAAGGCAAGATCGATCATCACGATCCTACGAAGATCGCATGGTCGAAATTGCCGGCCCATCCTGGCGCGGCGCGCTTCCGGGTTGCCGCGGGAGGCTCGGAGAAGGACGAGATGATCTATTTCTCCGGCGGCAGCGACCATCCCTACGACTACAACGGAATCGGTTATGACGGAAAGCCGGCGGAGCCTTCTCCGCTAACGTTTGGCTTCAACCTGAAGAGTGGCAAGTGGCAAACCATCAACGACAAGACCCCGAATCCCACGATGGACCATCGCGGACTGCTGGTTACGCACGACAATCTGGTGATTCTCGGAGGCATGGAAGCTGGTCAGAAGGTGACCGCTCAGATCAGCGTGATACCGAAGCAGGGAGGCGGGAAATGACTTACCGCGCGCGCGCCAACACCAGCGTGACGTCGTCGGGCTGTTCGTTGGCGCCGATCCAGTCATCCACCGCAGCGGTTACAATTTCCGTGATGCGCGAGAGCGGCAGTTCCCGGTTTTCCTGCACCAAGTCGATCAGTCGCTGCTCGCCGAACTCGCCGAAGTCGTTCTCAGGCTCAGTGACGCCATCGCTGTAAGCGATGAAGATCTCTCCGCGACGAAGCTGGACCGAACTCTCCTCATAACTTCTCGCGTCGAAGAGGCCCACCACCGTTCCTCCGCGATCCAGGCGGCGGACCGTGCCGTCTTCCGCCAGCAGGATCGGCGGCAGATGGCCGCCATTGCTGTAAGTGAGCTTGCGGTCGGCGCCACTGTAAATGCCGAGAAACAACGTGGCGTACTTTTCTGCCGGCGTGCTCTCATACAGTTGATGATTGAGCAACGAAAGCAAGGCCGCTGGCGAGACATCCAGGTTATGCAGGCCCGAGGCCAGCATGACGCCCGACCCTGATACGGCCCCAACTGCCACCGGTTCGCGAAGGGCGGGAATATCCTGCAGGCTGTAAGCCCTCACAGCCGAGTGGATCGTCGCCATTAGAAGCGCGGCCGAGATCCCTTTTCCACTAATGTCCCCCACCGCCAGGATGAGCCGGTCGGAATCCAAGGTCAAAAAATCGTAGTAGTCGCCGCTCACCGTACGCGCGGGCCGGCAAAATCCGTGCATCTCGAGAGACGCAAGTTCCGAGATCTGCCGCGGGAAGAGCTGTGACTGCACTTCCTGGGCGATCGCCAGTTCATTCTCCAGCCGCTGCTTCTCTTTTTGCTCCTGAATCAGGCGCTCAAGAGATGCAGTCATTGAGTTGAAGGAATTCGCCAGGGTCGCAATCTGATCACTGGATTTCACTGCGATGCGATGGCTGAAGTCGCCACGATTGATGTGGATCGTGCCTTCATACAGCTGCGCGACAGCGCCGGTTACGGTCCGAGTGAGGCGTGTACCAATGATAAGAGCGATGACCTCGATGATTGCAAAGACGATCGCGATGACCAGCAGGATGAACTCTCCCAGCGGGGCCAGATCACCTAGAGCTGCGAAAAGCCGCTCATAGAGCATGGAGAAGCGAGTTTGAACATTGATCAGCGCCGGAGCTGACGTATCCCCAGTCTCCCAATCGGTGACGCGGATGGTGGTCGGTAATGTGACTTGCCGATCCAGAGCACGAGCAGGAGGCGGTACGGTACCAACGCTATAGTTCGGCGGCCGGCTCTTTCCGGTATCGAGAACGTATTCTCCTTCCGGTTTACGGATGCTGATGGAGTTAGACGGGTTAGGGTTCTTGCCGAGGGTGATTCCCGGCTTGCTTTGTGGCTGCTCTACTTTGGTCAGGCTGAAGCCGTTCGTGTACAGAGAAATCTCACCCAGGTCGGTCGCCAGGTGCTCGAGCAGCGGCTGATCAAACGGACGACTGGAGAGGACAGTCAACATCTCCTTGCCCACAGGCACGATTTGCAAAGCCCGCAGATAAAGTTGGTCGTGGTCGCGGACAATTCCGTGAAAATCCTTTCCGATGTGGGCAGAGAGGACCGGGAGCGGCGAATTCTCGCCTGCGGACGTGCTGTTCAGGACTAGCTTCTGCCCTAACCAGATACAAATTTGGCGGTCAGCCTCCGTCGGGTCGGGCCGGCGCAGGCTTTCCAGTGCCACAGAGCCGCCACTGCTCCCGCGCTGCAGTTGTGCCGCAACTTGCTGTGTGATCGCTGTGTTTGCTGCCTCCAGACTCATCACTTCCGAGTTCAGGCCCGTGGTCACAATGAACGTGGCGAATTGTCCGGCGAAGAGATACAAAGCTCCCAACGCCAGCGCGAGCAGCAACACCACTGGAATAACCCCGATGAACATGTAGGTGACGATCAACCGATTGCGCAGGCGCCACAGCAGCCTGGCCTTGATCCAGCGGAACGCAAGGACGGAAAAAAGCACAATGGCTACAAAACTGAGGAAACCGACCCAGCCGCCCAAGCCTTGTCCGTATGAAAGTCGCAGCAGCCCGAATATCTTCTGCAGGGCCCACAGAAAAATATCCAGGAACAGGACGTACCACGCGATTCTCGCTACCTTGCTGGCCGGAAGGAGGCCCGCGCTCGCCAGTTTCATGCGCAAGTAGCGATAAGGTGAGGCCATGATCTGAGTGAATTATAGATGCATCGGCCTGTCGAAAAATGCCGGTCGGACCAGCGATACAATCCCTGCATGGCGAATCTGACACTGATTTACGGTTTGCGCATGCTGCCGTCAGAAGAAATTGAACAAGTCGGAGATGCGACGCTAAAGCTCAAGAACGGCCGCGAGGTGCATGTGACCATGCACATGCTCGAAGGAAGCAAGGAAGAAATCGAGAAGCAGTTGCAAACCAGTCTTGATGCCTTCTTCGATTTCTATCCGGAATTGTGAGGCGCCGGGGGCTGAGTATGGTGCTGTTAGAATGCCCTGTGCTTCGAAATCGCTTTGCCATCCTGAGTACGTTGACGTTCGCGCTGGGTGCCAACGCACAGCAGCCGCAGGTCAAGCTCAATGTCCTGAATGTTTGCGCACCCTCCGCCGAGGAGCAAAAGGCAATCGCAACTGCCCTAGACCGAATTCCCCAGTCCGCGTCCTTCACCCAGGACTTCGAAATCGACCGCGGGCGCTCCATTCTGGACCAGGCGCCGGATTTCTTGCAGACCGCGCAAAATACGCGGGTCTCTCCTCAATCTGGCGTCGCTCAGTGGGTGCGCATTCGCCACGAATTTGCCGCGGATGTGCCCTTCGCGACCGTGCAGTATTCGTTCAGTCATGACCCGAAGAGCATGGTGGAGACCCTGGTCTTCCGAATCCGCGACCCAAAGGACTTGATGCAGATCGCAATCGAGGATAGCGCTTCGGCGGTGACGACTCCGGCGGCCATGTTGAATACCAATACTCCGGCGACCCGCATCAAACTGGAGCGTTTTGGGCAATCGTCGATTGTGCTGGCACGGTGTTCGGGGACGGAAGGAGGTCCACCGCCGGATCAGACTGCCTACGAGCCGCTGTTTCAGAAAGCTTCGAAGGTTGCGGTGAAGTACCGGCAGCTGCTGGGAGTGCGCAATACCGTGCCGCAAGAGTTGGCGCGACTCGAAGGAACAAGGAAAGAAAGTCCGCGGGCAGCGAAGCCGAGGTAGTTTTTCGGTCGATGCGGTTGCAGTTGAACCCAAACATTGAAGCCTGCAATCTAATCTGTTTCCTATGGAAAACCTGCGTAATGTGGTCATTATTGGTTCGGGTTGTGCGGGGCACACTGCCGCGCTTTACACGGCGCGGGCCAATCTTAAGCCTCTGATCCTCGAAGGCCACGAACCGGGAGGCCAGCTGTCGCTGACGACTTTGGTCGAGAATTTTCCCGGGTTTCCTGAAGGCATTCAGGGCCCGGAACTCATCGAAAACATGCGCAAGCAGGCTTCGCGCTTCGGAGCGGAATATCGCCACGGGCACGTCACCAGCGCGGATCTTAGCAAGCGGCCGTTCAAACTTCACATCAGCCACGAAGTCGTACACACGCGTACCCTTATCATTGCCAGCGGCGCATCGGCACGGTGGTTGGGGTTGCCGCATGAGCAGCAATTGATTGGACACGGCGTTTCCTCTTGCGCCACCTGTGACGGCTTCTTCTTTTCAGGGCAGGAGATCGCAGTGGTCGGGGGTGGCGATTCCGCAATGGAAGAAGCGATCTTCCTGACGCGCTTTGCCACCAAGGTTACGGTCATTCATCGCCGCGACGCCTTCCGGGCATCGAAAATCATGCTGGAACGCGCGCAGAGGAACGACAAGATTCACTTCTTGACTAACACAGTAGTCGACGATGTGCACGACGCGTCGCAGAAGGAAGTGACCGGGCTAAAGTTGCGGAACGTCAAGACGGGAGATACCTGGACGTTGCCGGTCAGGGCGATGTTTCTAGGTATCGGCCACATCCCCAATGCCAAGATCTTCGAAGGACAGCTGGATACCGACGCGGACGGCTATCTGAAGACGACGAACAATGTTCTCACCCGCGTACCCGGCGTTTACGCCTGCGGAGACGTTCAGGACCGCCGCTATCGTCAGGCAATTACGGCCGCCGGAACCGGCTGCATGGCGGCTTTAGAGGTCGAGAAATTCCTGGAGGAGCACGGAAACTGAAGAAAACGTATGTCAGCACAATCGGCCAGCTGTTCGCATGTCAAAGAAATTCGTCAGGTCACTCCAAGCGGCAAGGGCTGCAAAGAATGCCTTGAAATTGGGGACACCTGGGTGCACCTCCGAGAGTGCATGATTTGCGGTCACATTGGTTGCTGCGATTCGTCCAAGAACAAGCATGCCACCAAGCATTTTCATCAGACCAACCATCCAGTTATGCGCTCGTTTGAACCGGGAGAGAAGTGGATGTGGTGTTACGTAGATGAGATTTTCCTGGAATAGCCCGCCAAACTGCTGAGACCGGTGATCATGCCTGTTGTGAGACCGGGCGTTGCCCGGAAGCCTGCTATGCCCGCGTGACCAAGGTCATCTTTTCGTTACCTCGCAGGTTAATTAGCCTAGCTTAAGAATGAGTCGCAATATCCCAGCGTTGTGTCTCCTGGCAACCGTGTCCTTTTTCCCGTTGTCGGGGCATCGCTTGTTTGCCCAGGACCAGGCCGATCACCGCAAGGTGGTAAGCCGAGTTAATCCCGAGTATCCGCCGTTGGCGCGTACCATGAGCATTGCCGGCACGGTCAGGATCGAAGCTGTGGTAGAAGGCAATGGCGTGGTCAAGACCGCCGAGGTCAAAGGCGGACATCCCATGCTTGCCGAAGCTGCATTGCGCGCCGTGAAGCGATGGAAATGGGAAAGCGCGAATAGGGAAACGCATGAGATCGTTGAACTGAAGTTCCAGCCTGCCGCTTATCATTGATTTTTCCGCGGTTTTTCGACCGCCCCGCCTGTGATGCCCGTCATACTCCGACTACTTCAGTTGTGATACAAATTGCAGTGAACTTTCATGACGCTGCAAAGCTTTCATAAATTCTCTTTCTTGGTACGAGCGGCCTACCCGTGCTAAGAGCGCTATTTATTTCTCTTTCAGAAAGCCGCGGCTTGCGAGCCATGGCCGAACGCTCAGCCATAGGGCAACGTTTCTCCAGCCGCTTCGTCGCCGGCACCCAAGTTGAAGATGTCCTGCAGGCGACCCGGAAAGTCAACCAGTCCGGTCTAAGCGTCTCGATCGACAATCTGGGCGAGAACGTCACCAACG
>Ga0335081_10004228_pt1 | contig 22664 bp, 19 predicted proteins | sample Lox_Sample_35_FD_206713 | JGI IMG/M metagenome (GOLD analysis project Ga0335081, IMG submission 206713) | Soil microbial communities from Loxahatchee National Wildlife Refuge, Florida, United States - Lox_Sample_3.5 | ecosystem: Environmental > Terrestrial > Soil > Wetlands | place: USA...
GCGCAATTCGAGCGTAAGGAAGGCGATCATGCAGGCTGCGCCTCGATCACGGTTGGGCGCCGGTGACGCGCAGCAGCAGCCCCGAACCCTTAGGGATTCTCAACCCGCGCGCAGCGGTGAGAACAATTTCCCCCGATCTTCTGCCAGCACGGGCAATCTTCAGGTCTGGGAATCCGAAACTGCCGCAAGCATCGGAAGAGAAAAGCCACAGAGATTGTGGAGGAGAATTGAATTCCAGTGGACCGCGGCAGCCGGACCCAGGCGACGAGCGCACCTCGGCCAGCACGCCGTCGGGAACGGGTACGCCGACCTCTTCTGAACCTTCCATCACCGGGCCACCGCCGCGGTAAACCACGTCATGCCCGCCAATCTGCACGGTTGTATAAGCCGCCGAACTGGTGCCACGATCACCGCCAAACGCCGGAAGTTGCGCTTCCTCCACTTCTCGGAAGGAAGCAATGGCGCGGAGATCGGCCAAAATCGGGATGACTCTTTTCCCGGCAACCACGCGGTCGAAACGCAGAGTAGCCTGGGACTCGCCGGATTGCGAAGCCGGAACGACATTCACAATCTTGCCCTCTACGCGGGAACCTGCCGGGACAGAGAAACCGGGCGTGATTCGTATTTGCTGCATGATTCGCGCGGAGATCCTATCGCCGGGATGCGATGTTCGTGAGCTCACGGTGGCCGATAACTGAACGGGCAGGACGGTTCCAGCCGGTAATCTTTCCTGGGCGGAAAGATTGAGCGCGATCAAGAGCACAGCGGGCATGCCGACGAGCAGCTTCATACGAGGAAACTCCGCCAGCCCTCCGCGAAGACAAAGCAGTCGTGCCGCAATGCTAGGCAATCACTTCGGCGGCAATGCGCTCGGTGATGAAAGCTTCAATTACGTCACCAACTTTGACGTCACCATAATTGGCGACGGAGATACCGCATTCCATGCCATTGCGCACCTCGCTGGCGTCATCCTTGAAGCGCCGCAGCGAGCCGACCTTGCCTTTGAAGATGACTACGTTGTCGCGCAGCAGCCGGACCTCGGAATCGCGCTTGACGATACCATCGGTGACGCGACAACCGGCCACCGTGCCAACCTTGGGGATGCGGAACGTTTCAAGCACCTCGGCACGGCCCTGGTAAGTTTCCTTGATGGTTGGCTCAAGCAAGCCACTCATGGCCCGCTTGATCTCGTCCTGCAGTTCGTAAATGATGGAATGCAGGCGGATGTCGACTTTTTCCTGTTCCGCCAGTTCCTGCGCCTTGCGCTCCGGACGCACGTTGAAACCGATGATGATGGCATTAGAGGCTGAAGCCAGAAGCACGTCGGTTTCGGTGACCGCACCGACGCCCGAATGCAATACCTTCAGGCGCACTTTTTCGTTAGACAGCTTGGACAGCAGATCGCTGAGCACTTCGACGGAACCGCCGACGTCGGCCTTCAGGATCACGTTGAGTTCCTTGGTGCCGGCGCTCTTGACCTGTTCGGCCAAGCCTTCCAGCGAGACGCGGGAACTCTTCGCCAAAGCGGCTTCGCGGGCTTTCTGTTCGCGATATTCGGAGATGCCGCGAGCTTTGTCGCGATCCGCGACCACGACAAACTGGTCTCCTGCCTGCGGCAGGCCTTCCATGCCGAGGATCTCAACCGGAGTTGCGGGCGGCGCCTCGTCGAGCGGGTTACCGCGGTCATCGAGCATGGCGCGCACTTTGCCGTAGACATTGCCGACGACGAAGTTGTCGCTGGTATGCAACGTTCCGTTCTGCACCAGAACGGTCGCGACCGGTCCGCGTCCGCGGTCGAGCTTGGCTTCCAGGACGACTCCACTAGCCGGGCGGTCCGGAGTAGCCCGCAGCTCCTGCAGGTCGGCAACCAGGCAGATCATTTCCATCAGCAGGTTCAAATTGGTCTTCTGCTTGGCGGAAACGTCCACGAAGACGGTGGTGCCACCCCAGTCTTCCGGCATCAGTCCGCGGTCGGCGAGCTGCTTCTTTACCCGGTCGGGCATGGCATCCGGCTTATCGATCTTGTTGACCGCGACGATGATGGGAACTTCGGCGGCGTGCGCGTGATCAATAGCTTCGAGCGTCTGCGGCATTACACCGTCGTCGGCGGCGACAACCAGCACGACGATATCGGTGGCCTTGGCGCCACGGGAGCGCATACGGGTGAAAGCTTCGTGACCGGGCGTATCCAGGAAAACAATCTGGCGGCCGTAGGCGGGGGATGCGGTGTCCTGAATGGTGACCTTGTAGGCGCCGATGTGCTGCGTGATGCCGCCGGCCTCTCCTTCGGCCACGCTGGTGGAGCGTATGGAGTCGAGCAGGGTGGTCTTGCCATGATCCACGTGCCCCATGATGGTGACCACCGGCGGGCGCGGCAGGCCTTCGCCAGCGCCGCCTTCCACACTTGCGGCCGCTTCGGAAACATCTTTCGCGGCCTGTTCTTCGAAGGTGATGACGTTGGTATCGGCGCCAAAGAAGCGAGCCATCTCACTGGCAAGCTCGGCATCCAAAGTCTGGTTGATGGTGGCGAACACGCCACGGGCGAGAAGGCGCGCGATGAGATCCTTGGCGCGGATGTCGAGCTTTTCCGCGAGGTCCTTGACGCTGATTCCTTCCGTGATCGTAATGCTGCGGGTAATCGGCAAGGGCTCGTTGGAAACTACCATGCGCGGCGGCGGCACATAGCCCTTCATCGGGCCTTCCTTCACACCGCGCGGGATATAACGCTGGCCGGGGCGCCGTGCCGGTCCTCCCGGGCGGCTCCCGGGACGAGTTGGACCCGGCGGCGGCAAACCAGGGCCGACGCCGATAGGACGAGTGCCGGTGGGCGACTGCCGAGTCGGATGCATGGGACGGCGTTCGCCCGGGCGAAGCGGTGGACGGCCGGTGGGGGCTAGGCTAGGCCGCGGCCGCTGGAAAATGGGTTGTCCTGGAACCGGACGGCCGGGGGCGGGACGCGGCGTGCCGGCTGCAGGTGCCGTTTGAGCCGGGCGGACGGGTGCTTTGTAAACCGGCCGTGGGCCGGTCTGCGGCACGATCATTCTGGGCGGCGGTGCCGAAGGACGAACCGGAGCGGCGGGTGGCGCCGGAGGCTTGGACACGCTTGGAGTCGCGGCGGCCGTCCCTGCTGCTTGCGCAGATGCTGTGACAGGGCTCGGAGCAGGCGGATGCACAACAGGCGCAACTGGAGCCTGGGGTGTAGCGACCGGCGGTGGAGTGGGTACGGTAAAAGTCGGCCTGACAGGCGCTACCGGCATGACAATTTTCGGAGCTGGCGGCGGCACTGGGCGCGGCACAGAGGTTGGCGGCGCGGCTGCTGCCGGTGGCTTCGCCGGGGCTGGCGCAGCCGGCTTTGCTACGGCCGGAGGAGCCGGTACGGGCGGGCGTACTGGCGGAGCTGGGGCGGTTGCTTGCTGTTGCTTGCTGATGATGGCCTTCAGGGCATCTCCGGGCTGAGAGATGTGAGAGAGATCGACTTTGGTCCGGATGGCGGAGCTGTCTTCGGAGCGGCTGGAGCGCGAGGGCCGGGCGGCCGCCTGCGTCTCGCTGCCGACACGGAAGTGGGCTCGTACTTTTTCCGCCTCGTGCTCTTCAATAGAACTGGAATGCGTCTTCTTCTCGGTGACTCCGACCAGCGGAAGCGAATCGAGAATCGCCTTGCTCTTGACTTCCAGTTCTCTGGCTAGATCGTTAATTCGAATCTTACTCATCCGCCCTGTTTTCCTCCGGACTGTCCCGCTAAGTCTTCATATCAACCTCACGGCGTCAGATCTGAATCTTCTACTCTTGCTTCTCAGAAGGAGCCGGCTCTTCAGCAGGCTGCTCCTCGGCCGGCGCACTGTCCTCGGTGACGGTATCGGCCGCTGCAGTCTCGATGGCTGCTTCATCCCGGCTGCCTTCGCCCTCGGCCGACGGCTGCTCTTCGGCGGACGCATCCGGGGGGGCCAGTTCCTGATCTGTCGCCTCTTCAGAAGCCGGCGTCTCTCCGCCTTCCAGGCTGGAGAAATAATTATTCACCGCCAGGCTGATTTTTTCCACGGTCTTCGGTCCGATACCCTCGATTGCTTCGAGTTGCTCCGGCGTCATGTCAGCCAGGGCTTCAACCGTGGTGATTCCTGCAGCCGTCAGCTTTTCCACCAAACGCTCGCCGAGATCGGACACACTTGACAGCGGCGTGGAAGTTGGGGCCGTCAGGACTGACATCTGCTGCTCTACTTCCTGGCGCTTCTCTTCCTCGCTCTTGATGTCGATTTTCCAGCCCAGCAGCTTGGCCGCGAGACGGACATTCTGCCCTTTCTTGCCGATGGCCAGCGACAGTTGGCTGTCGTCGACGACGACCTCGAGATGTTTGTCGGCTGCGTCCAGCACCGTAACGCGGCTGACCTTCGCAGGCTGCAGAGCCTTTTCGGCAAAGGTGACCGGGTCGTCGTGATACTCAATGATGTCGATCTTTTCGCCACGCAATTCGCGGATGATCGACTGCACCCGCATACCTTTCATGCCTACGCAGGCGCCCACTCCATCGACGTCCTTATCTTTCGACATGACGGCAATCTTGGTCCGCTCGCCGGCTTCTCTGGCGATCGCCCGGATCACGACCGTGCCATCGTAAATTTCCGGGACCTCGGTTTGGAATAGGTGTTGCACCAGTTCGGGCGCGGCGCGCGACACCACCACGGCCGGACCCTTGGAGGCTCTTTCAACCCGCGCAATTACCACGCGCACGCGCTCTCCCATGGCGAAAGACTCGAGGCGGGACTGTTCCTTGCGCGGCATGCGGGATTCCGCCTTGCCCAGATCGAGAATTACATCCGGACCCTCGATGCGCTTTACGGTCGCGTTGACAATCTCGCCTACCCGCCCGATGTACTCGTTGTAAACAGTGTCACGTTCCGCTTCTCGCACCTTCTGGAAGATGACCTGCTTCGCCAATTGTGCTGCGATTCGCCCCAGAATGCCCTCGGTCGGCTTGGGAATGCGCAACTCGCCTCCAACCTCGAGAGCGGGATCGACCTTTCGTGCCTCGGCAAGCGAGATTTGCAGCAGAGGATCTTCTACTTGCTCCGGGGCCTCGACCACCGTCTTTACCGCGAAGGCGCTGATCTTGCCGGTTTCCTTGTCTAATTCCGCGCGCAGATTTTCCTGCGTCTTGTAGTACTTGCGGGTCGCCACCACGATGGCATCTTCCACCGCACTGACTACGATCTGCGGATCAATGCCCTTCTCTCTGCTTAGAGCATCGATAGTGTTGTAGAGCTCGCTTGCCATAGAAGTACCGTGTAAATTCAGGACCAGCGCCGAACGCTGGGCACGCCCCGCAAAACAACTGCTTGCTAGATTTCCGGAACCAGGTTTGCTTTTTCGACGTTGCTCAGTTCGACTTCCAGTTTTCGCCCTGGCTCTTCTGTCGCAACGCCCTTCTTTTTCGGACTCGCGTTCTTCTTGGGGCCCACATCCAGGGTGAGCCGGCCGTTTTGAAAGTTCTCCAGCCGCCCTTCAAAGTAGCGGTTCCCTTCTACCGGCATGCGAGTAACGAGTTTGACCCTGCTGCCCGTGAAGCGCTCATAATCCACCGGCCGTGACAGCTTTCGGTCCAGTCCAGGAGAGGAAACCTCCAGGACGTAGGATCCGGGAACCACATCCTCTACATCGAGGATGGTGCCGACCTCGCGACTTAAGTTCGCGCAGTCTTCATGGTTCACGCCGCCGGGCTTGTCGATGAAGATGCGAAGCATGCGCGACGTTCCAGCGCCATGCAACTCGACATCCACCACGTCGAGCCCGCTGGAAGCGGCCACGCGCTCCACAATTCCCCGCACTCGTTCCACGCCAAATCCCATTGCAGCAAGCACTTAGAGATCGCCGCAGGATCCCGAAAGCAGCCGAAACTAAAAAGTGGGCTTGCGCCCACTGGTGTGTCTCGCCAATGCTGGTAACTACACAACAGTTTCCAGAAAACAATCATACGCTGGCGGGTGCTAAAAGACAAACGAGCTGGGGCTTCTGAAAGCTCGAGCGGTCGGCTCCCGAAACCTGCTGAAGCAGGCCAAGTGGCGGTTTCAACTTGACCGTCCACGATGTACTGACTCGCGAGCAAGAAGGGTCTTGCCGCCAGAGCTATAATGCCATGGTCGAAGGAGTTCATATGCGTTCTGGATTTCCCCTCACACTTCTGCTCATTGTCGCGATTTCCCCATCCGCATGGCCGCAACACGGCAGCGGGGGCGGTGCTCGGACGCCATCCCCGCCGGTCATGGATCAGGGAGCTCGCTACGGGGTCGGGGCGGTCGCCATGCCGACCAGCAGCCAGAACCCATTCAGCATTCATCACGCAGAAGACGACATGAAGGTCGAGTTCTCATCGAGCACCGTGCTGGTGCAGGTTCCCGTCGTGGTGACGGATAAATCCGGGGCTCATATCCACAATCTGAACAAAGAAGATTTTGTGGTCCAGGAGAATGGCAAGGAGCAGAAAATCAACACCTTTGAAGAGATCACGCCGGTTAAAGTTGCGCTCCCAAGTCCTCCGGCCAAACCGAAAGAGTTCAGCAATCTGTCGGTCGACCCAAGCCAGCCGCGAACCCTGTCGATCATTGCTATCGACTCCATCAATACGCCCTATCTTGATCAAGCATATGGCCGTCGACAGCTCATTAAGTATCTTTCCGAGAATCTAGATCCCGGACAAACGATCGGACTGGTGATGATCGGGGCCAAGGGAGTAAGGGTGCTGCAGAGCCTGACGTCGGATCCTGCGCAACTGATCGCAGCGGTGAAAAAAGTCCGCGGGGAGATGCCGGCGATGCAGGGTTATGATACTGAGGCTCGGGTGGCTGCTGCAGGTCAGTCAGCCTTCGACACGCCTTCCAGTAATTCCGTTCCGATTGGCGGATTCGCAGGCGACTCAGATGCGATTCCCCAGATTGACATTGCGGGACAGCTTCAAGACTTCGTACTCAAGGGGGATGCGATCGCCGGGGCCTACCAGCAGAACCTCGCGATTGAGACAACCCTGCGTGCATTCTTGCAGATATCGAATTATGTCTCCGGCATTCCGGGGCGGAAGGCGTTGATTTGGGCGACTGGCAGTTTCCCTTTTACCATCGACTCACCTTCGACGGTTCCTGGTGGTCAACTCACAGCCTTGTACGAACGCACTATGGCAGCGTTGAATCAATCGCAGCTGTCGGTGTATCCGGTCGACATTCGCGGGCTGGTGGCGAATTCGGTGGCAGGAGATGCGACGTATTCCGGAGGCAAGTTCGGCCCTCAGATGACCAACGCCGCGGTCGGCCGTAGCTGGCTGCAGGCTTCATCGCTGGATACGCTAAGAGACTTCGCTGCCATGACCGGAGGACGCGCTTTTTACAACACAGAAGATCTGGCTGGCAGTTTTCACAGAGCCGCCGAGGATGCTTCGTCCTACTATCTGCTCGGCTACTATCTCGACACCCATAATGACAAGCCGGGATGGCGGCAGTTGAAAGTGAAGGTGAACAAACCGGGAGTGGAAGTGAGGGCGCGGAGCGGTTTCTTTGTCAGCAACGCTACGATGAATGTGGCGGCTGGCCGCGCCTTCGATGAGCAACTCGCCCTTGAGTCGCCGATTGACGCCACGAGCATTCCCATTACCTTGCACTGGCTGGACATCACTCCCGATGGAGAGAAGCGCAAGGTAGGATTCTCCATCGCTGTGGCCAAGGACGGAATCTTCATCGACGAATCCGCTCTCAACCGTTTCAGTATTGACCTCGCGGCGGTGGTGACGGACGATAAGGGCGGAAATGCGGGGAACTTCTCTCAGCCATTGCAGGGCACGATCAAGCCCGAGGCCATGGTTGTGGTAAAGACTCAAGGCATCAGCTACCACAACCTAATCGAGGTTGCACCGGGGAAGTACACCGTTCACATGATGGTAAGAGACAACCTGAGTGGCAAGATCGGAAGCGTGTCAGCGCCGCTGACAGTGAACTGACTTCTTCTCAGCTATTCGGTTGAGAGTACGCTGCCGCGTGACTAGGCGCACTTGCCGTGCGGCTGGTTCGATGCCCTATCCTCCGGCTCCGTGGCCGTATTCAGGACACCGCCGCTCATGATGCGGCTGGCTTTTGAGATCTGGCTGGCGACCTTGACCACCGCTTCCTGGGAGCGTACCGGGCTTTCCGCCGAAATTACCGAACTCGCGGCCAGCGTGAAAAGGAGAGCGTCCTCAGCCTTGTCGAAATAAAGAACTACTTGACTCGCTGCCACGGCGAGGTACCTCCTGAGGTTGGGTATTCCGCATGATAGGCCGGTTTTGACCCGCGAAGGGGTTATCTGTGTTGGTACCTGCCAGCCGGCCGAGAGAGACACGGGAAAATGTTACATTTGAGAGCCCATGTCTGCTCCCGAATCCCGCTTCGTAAAGGCCTGCAAGGCGCAACCAGTTGACCGTACTCCAGTCTGGTTCATGAGGCAGGCGGGGCGTTACATGGCGGAGTACCGCGCCGTTCGCAAGCAATACTCCCTGATTGAGATCTGCAAGAAACCCCCGGTGGCAGCCGAAGTCACAATCACCGCCGCGGAAGCTCTGGGCGTGGATGCCGCGATTATTTTTGCAGACCTGCTGTTGCCGCTCGAAGTGATGGGCCTGCCGTTTCATTTTTCGGCGGGCGAGGGGCCGGTGATCGAAAAGCCCGTGCGTACCGAAAAAGATGTCGCGCGTCTACGCACGGACCGTGCCAGTGATTTGGGGTACGTGGCAGAAGCCGTAAAGCTGGTGAGCAAGCATTTCGCGGCGAGCCTGCCGGTGATTGGATTCTGCGGCGCGCCGTTCACGCTTGCCAGCTACATCATAGAAGGCGGCGGCTCGCGCCATTACATCCACGCGAAGCAGTTGATGTACAGCTCGCCCAAGGCGTGGGACGAGTTGCTTCGCAAGCTGGTGTCCGTAACAGCGGAATATGCCGTTGAACAAGTTCGGGCCGGCGCGGACGCTGTGCAGGTTTTTGACAGCTGGGTCGGATGCCTGAGCGTCGAGGATTACCGCCGCTATGTTCTGCCGCGTACGACCGAACTGGTGGCGGCTGTCCGAAAGAGTGGCATTCCCGTTATTTACTTCGGCACGGACAGCGCCACTCTGCTGCCATCCATGCGCGAGACCGGAGCGGAAGTGATTGGACTGGATTGGCGCATTCCGCTCGACGAGGGATGGAAGAGCCTGGGCTGGCAAGGCGCGGTGCAGGGCAATCTCGATCCCGTGCTGCTGTTTGCTCCCTGGGACGACCTAGAGTCCAGGGCTGGGGACATTCTTCGACGAGCGGGACGCCGGCCGGGACACATCTTCAACCTTGGACATGGGATTTTGCCGGAGACCCCGGTTGAGAATGTGAAGCGGCTGGCGAGATTCGTGCAAGAAAACTCGCAGCGCGGCTAGAGGGCCGCAGCTTTCTCGGCGATCAACTTCCTGATCTTTTCTACGAACTCAGCAGCCGGAAGATCTTCCGTCTTTTCTTTTCCCCGGGTGCGGACGTTAACCTTTCCGGATTCCGCCTCCTTGTCGCCGACCACCAGCAGGAATGGGACCTTTTGCAAGGCGTGCTCGCGAATCTTCGCATTCATCTTTTCGTTGCGTCCGTCGACCTCCACCCGCACGCCGGCGGCCTTCAATTGGCCAGAGACTTTGTTTGCGTAGTCAACGTGGCGTTCGGCGATTGGAATCACGACGGTTTGCACCGGTGAAAGCCACACGGGAAATGCGCCGGCATAGTGCTCGATCAGCACACCGAAAAAGCGCTCAACCGATCCATACAAGGCGCGATGCACCATGACGGGCTGTTTGCGGGTGCCGTCTTCTGCCACGTATTCAAGTCCAAACCGTGCCGGCAGGTTGAAATCGAACTGGATAGTCGAGAGCTGCCACAGGCGGCCGATCGCGTCCACCAGCTTGATGTCGATCTTCGGCCCGTAAAAGGCGCCCTCGCCGGGGATGGTTTTGTACTCGATCTTGCGCCGCTTGAGAACGTTTTCCAGCTTTGCCGTTGCGTTGTTCCAGTCTTCCGCTCTGCCCACGAAATTCTGCTGGTCGTTCGGATTCCAAATGGAAAGCTCGGTCTGAAATTTGTCGAAGCCGAAATCCTTCAGCACGTCCAGGGCGAAATCCAGGCAAGATTCGATTTCGCTTTCGATCTGTTCCGGAGTGCAGAAAATGTGGGCGTCATCCTGGGTAAATCCTCGGACGCGCAACAGGCCATGCATCACTCCGGAACGCTCGTAACGGTAAACCGTTCCAAGCTCGCCTAACCGCACCGGAAGGTCGCGGTATGACTTCAGCGAATCCTTGTAGATCAGAATGTGCCCCGGGCAGTTCATGGGCTTCAGGCGATATTCGGCATCGTCGAGTTCCATGACGTCGAACATGTTCTGCGCGTAATGGTCCTCGTGGCCTGAGGTTTGCCAGAGCTGGCGGCGCATAACGTGGGGCGTGTAAACGAGCGCGTAGCCGCGCCGGATGTACTCGTCGCGCATCCAATCTTCCATCTGCTTGCGAATGATGCCGCCTTTGGGATGCCAGAAGATCAGACCAGGACCGGCGAGTTCCTGAATGGAAAAGAGATCGAGTTGCTGGCCGAGCACCCGATGGTCGCGTCTTTTGGCTTCTTCCTGCTTATGGATGAAATCGTCGAGGTCTTTTTTCGAGAAAAATGACGTGCCATAGATGCGCTGCAACTGCGGGTTCTTCTCGTCGCCCAGCCAGTAAGCCCCGGCGATGTTGAGCAGCTTGAAGGCCTTGATTTTGCCGGTCGACGGAATGTGCGGTCCCCGGCAGAAATCGGTGAACTTGCCGGTGCGATAAATCGAAATCTTTTCATCGGGCTGGGTGAATTGCTCGATGAAGTGGCACTTCATGAAGTCACCCTCACTCTTGAAGCGCCGCAAGCCTTCGTCACGGGGCAGGAACTCGCGGGCATAGGGAATATTCTGCTGAACCAGTTCCTGCATCTTCTTTTCGATCTTTTCCAGGTCATCTGGAGTAAAGGGCGTGGTGCGATAGAAATCGTAGAAGAAGCCGCTTTCCGTAGCGGGCCCGTGGCCGAGTTTGGTCTCAGGGAAAAGTTCGAGCACGGCGGCAGCCAGCAGGTGCGCCGAGGAGTGCCGATAGACCTGGAGCGCCTCGGGATCCTTCTCGGTGAGAATGCGAAGGTCGGTGTCCTTCTCGAGCGGCCGAGTCAAATCGATCAGGTCACCATTGGTCTTTGCAGCCAAGGCGGCCTCGGCGAGCCGGGGGCTGATAGACCGGGCCACCTCAATGGGCGTAGTACCGCGGGAAAGTTCCTGCGTAGTTCCGTCGGGAAGCTTGATGTGAATGCGATCAGACATAACCTAAGAAATAAGTATAAAACACGGAGAGACTGTTTCCGGCGGCAGAGGAAGGTCCTGGGCGACCCTCAATGGATGAGACCAGACGCTCCCGCTCGCGGATCTGCGGAGACGAGAGCGTCTGCCTCGACGACATGTGCTTTTACCAGCCCTGCTTCAGTCCCTTGTTTTGCTCGTCGAGCCACTTCTGCAAGGGCGCGAAATATTCCAGGATGGCGCTGGCATCGGTCTGGCGCTCGCCGGTAAGAGTTTCCAGCGCATCCGGCCACGGTTTGCTTTGCCCCATCTCTAACATCTTGTTAAATTTCGCGCCTGCCTCTTTCGAGCCGAAGAAAGTGCAACGATGCAGCGGGCCTTTGTAGCCGGCGGCCTGGCACAGGGAGCGGTAGAACTGAAATTCAAGAATGTGCGCCAGGAAATAACGTGTGTAGGGCACGTTCGCAGCTACGTGATACTTTGCGCCGGGATCGAAATCCGCTTCGCTGCGCGAAACCGGGGGCGCCACTCCCTGATACTTGAGGCGCAATTCCCACCAGGCCTTGTTGTAGTCCTCCGGCTTGATTTCTCCAGAAAACACCTTCCAGCGCCATTGATCGATCAGCAAACCGAAAGGAAGGAAAGCAACGCGGTCGAGTGCCTGCTTGAGAAGCAAGGGGATGTCGTTGTCCGCGGCAGGAACGTTGTCCAGCAGGCCGACCTTCTGCAGATATTCGGGAGTGATTGCCAGCGCGATGGCATCGCCGATGGCCTCGTGGAATCCGTCGTTGGCTCCGTTCTGGAACAAGAACGGCTGAGCCTTATAGGCGCGCTGATAGAAATTGTGCCCCAGTTCGTGGTGAATGGTTACGAAATCCACATCCCGTATCTGGATGCACATCTTGACGCGTAAATCGTCCTGCCCGTCAATATCCCAGGCGCTCGCGTGGCATACCACGTCGTGATCCGCGGGCTTGGTGAACAGCGAGCGCTCCCAGAAGGTTTTGGGAAGCGGATCAAAGCCCATTGAAGTGAAGAAGCCCTCGCCATAACGAACCATCCCCTTGGCGTCCAGGTTCTTGGCTTTGAGCAGTTCGGTAAGGTCAAAGCCGCGGCTGCCTTCGGGCAACCCGAGCAGGGGGAAGACATTGCCCCACTCCTGGGCCCAGGGATTGCCCAGCAGGTGCGCGGGGATGGGGCCATCGGGCGGTACGACTTGCGGGCCATACTTTTGCACCAAGCGCGCCCGCACGTAAGTGTGCAGCGAGAGATAAAGCGGGCGCACCTGTTGCCAGAGGCGTTCGAGGTCGGCGCTGAACGCGTCCGGAGGCATGTCGTAACCCGCGCGCCACATGGCGCCCACGTCTTTATAGCCAAGTTCGCGCGCGCCCTGGTTCGAAAGTTCCACGAACCGGGAATAGCGTTGCCGCATCGGCGGCGCGATTGCATGCCAGCCGGTCCATACGTCTTTCAGTTCATTCGGGTCGCGACTGCTGCTCATGATGCGCTCGATGGCGGTGATGTCGAGGCACTCATCCGGCTTGCGGCAGTACTTGCCTTTACCGTAGTCGGCATCCAGAGAGGTTCCGATCTGGGTCATTTCACGGCGCAGAGCGGGATCTTTGGGAGCCGGCGCGGTGAGCGAGAGTCGCAGCAACAGAAACTTGCGGGCGAGATCCGGAGGTAAATCGAGTCCATCGAAGCGCCTGGCTTGCTCCACCAATTCGGTGGTCACGGCCGTGACCTCGTCAATCGCGTCAGCCGCAAGGGCTTCGGTGTCGTCCGTGATGAAGTTCTCCTGCACCCAGGTGGCACGACTGACTTTCACGCCGAGGTCCTTGAGTTGGGCCTCGGCCTTGTCCATGAACTGTTGGGCTTCAGCGACAGTGGGCTTTGAATTGGTTTGGGCTTGCATCATCGCAGAAATTGAAAATAACAGAACGGGGATAAGAGTTTTCATTTCCGCCTCCGGTCGAAGATTATGAACCAGGCGGGCAGAATTGTCAGGTATAGACAGCACAAACTGCAAGGATATCCGCTAGATGGATGGTCCCGATTCGTGCCGCCCGTAGTAGAGATCTTCCAGGGCCTTCTGCACCCTTGCTGACAGCAACTCAGTGTCATGTGAAGCCAGGCCCGCAGTCGAAATAGGCTTGCCCACGCGCATTTCCAGGGGCCGGCACTTGATGTGGTAAGTGTTCATGGGGAGCAATTCGAAGGTGCCGATCAGGGCGACGGGGACAACATCCACCTGGGCCTTCACTGCCAGAAAAAAGGCTCCGGGCAGAAAAGGCTTGATTTCCCCATCCGGCGTGCGCCCACCCTCGGGGAAGATCACCAGCGGAGTGCCCGCGAGCAGGCTCTTGAGAGCGGACCGAATCTGCGCAATGGAGCGGGTGGGTTTTTGCTGATCGATGCACACCTGGCCTGAACGCCGCAAATGCCATCCGATGATTGGATATGAGAGCAGTTCTTTCTTGAACATGATGCGGAACTGAAAAGGCAGATATGCGTAGAGAACGGGAATATCGAGCGCGGAACCGTGGTTGACTGCGTAAACATGCGGCTTGGAAGGGTCGATCCCATCTAACCCGCTGATCGTGACCGGGGAGAAGATGGTCTTCATAATCAGTTTCGACCAGGCGCGCGCGAAGGCGTGCAGAATCTGTTCTTTATCTCCGAACAATGAAACTGGGAGGGAGAGGATTCCGAAAACGACGGTATACAGCCAGATCAAAGGATCAATCAGAAAGTACGAACGCAGCCAGCTCCAGAGCCCGTAACTCTCAGCCGAGGACGGGCGAGCCGATGCTGCTGCGGGCGTCGATAACTCCTCGTTCCTGCCCGTCGCTGACCCCAGATCGGTGGTGGTTCTCCTCAGCAAAGCCATCTTGAGTTTAGATGCGCGCACCCTGCAGACGCATCGCTTCTCCCACAATGTAGATCGAGCCGGTCACCACGATCACCCCGCGCTGGCCGGCCAAAGTTCGCGCTCTTTCTATAGCATGGGGCACATCCTCTGCTTCTTCGATACTGGTAGAGGTGCGGATTGCGGCCTGACGGATTTCAGAGGGCGTCGCCGAGCGGGGATTCTCGGTCCGCGTCACGATGACATGGTCGGCCAGGGGAAACAGTATCTCGGTCATCTCGGCGACGGCTTTGTCTCGCATCACTCCAAAGATGAAGACGAGCGGACGGTCCGGATAGCGGTTCGCCAACGTGGAGCGCAAGGCCCAAGCCCCGGCGGGATTGTGCGCCACATCGAAGACGAACTCGGGTGTGCTACCACAGGCCGGCAGCACCTGAAACCGCCCGGGCCAATGCGTTTCCCGGATACCGCGCTCAATCGCGGCCGGCGTGATGGGAAAACCCTGCTTGGCCAACTGCTCGGCGGCGGCGACCGCCAGAGCGACATTTCGCAATTGATGCCGGCCGACCAATGGAGTTTCCACCTGGATTTGTTGTCCCATTACTTGCAGCGGATAGGACAACCGAAGCGCAGCATCCGGCGCGGAGTCGAAACAGGAACTGCTACCGGGTGATACGGGCGGCACGTACTGCGCTGCGTTAATGCCGCAGGCGTCCAACTCGAGAATGGTGTTGCCGATGACGTCGTTTGCCTGCGGTTGCTGGGGCAGGGTCACGACAACGCCGCCCTGACGGATGATGCCCGCCTTCTCCCGGGCGATCTCACTGATCGTATTTCCCAAAAATTTCTGATGGTCCAGAGAAATGTCCGTGATCACGCTCAGCTGCGGATCTACTACGTTGGTGGCATCCAGGCGTCCACCCATCCCAACCTCGAGAACGGCCAAGTCAACCTTCCGTTCGGCAAGATATTCGAAAGCGATCGCAGTGAGCATTTCGAAGAAGCTCGGATGGTGGGGAAGATCTCCCTGCTCGAGCAGATTCGAGGCAGCCCGGTCGACACCGTCATGGAATCGCGCGAAGTCGTCGTCATCAATCTCCTGGCCATCGATGCGGATGCGCTCGTTAATCCGCACCAGATGGGGCGAAGTATAGAGACCGGTTCGCAGGCCTGCGGCGCGCAGAATGGAAGCAAGCGTGGCAGCCGTGGATCCTTTGCCATTCGTGCCCGCAACCAGAACGGAGGAAAAGCGGCGTTCTGGATGGTTCAGCGCTTCCAGCAGGACACGCATGTGTGCGAGATCGAATTTGTGCGCGCTGGCGTGCGCCAATTCGTGGCCCAACTCATACATCCGGGTGACAGCTGTCTCGTAGGACATAACCGACAGATTACCGGCCATCCTCACAGTATCAGTTTCCGATAAGGCGACAGACTTTGCCATAGTTACTCATGCAAAAGTGGGTACCTGGCGGCAAAAGGGGAAGGAAAGAAGCCGAACGCACGCGCGGGCTATGCCGCCGGCGTCATGAAATCGAGGGCGCGAGCGATATACGGTTTCAGTTCCCTGCGTGGCACCACGGCATCGAGCATGCCGTGCTCCAGCAGGAATTCACTGCGCTGGAAACCAGGCGGGAGCTTTTGCCGGATGGTCTGCTCGATCACACGCGGACCGGCGAATCCGATCAACGCTCCGGGCTCACCGATGTTCAGGTCCCCAAGCATGGCGAAAGATGCTGTGACGCCTCCGGTCGTGGGGTCGGTGAGCACAGAAATATAAGGCACCCGGGCTTCGTCTAGTCGCGCCAGGGCTGCGGATATTTTTGCCAGCTGCATCAGGCTGATGACGCCTTCCATCATGCGTGCGCCGCCCGAGGCCGAGATAATGATGAGCGGCAGCTTGCTCTCCAGGGCTTGTTCAATTGCCTGGGTAATTGCTTCGCCGACCACCGCGCCCATGCTTCCGCCGATGAAAGCGTATTCCATTGCGCTGATGATTACCTTGCGTCCATTCAACGCGCCCCGAGCATTGATGACCGCGTCCTTGAGTCCGGTTTCCGCTTGTGCTTGCTTCAGCCGGACCGAGTAAGCCTTCAGATCGACAAAATGCAGGGGGTCCGTCGACACGAGGTCGGAATCGAATACTTCGTATTGCTCGTCGTCGAGAAGCTGGCTCAGGCGGGTGCGGGCGTCAATGCGAAAGTGGCGGTCGCACTTGGGGCAGACGTTAAGATTCTCTTCCAGGTCCTTTTTCCAGATGATCTGCCGGCAACCATCGCACTTCACCCACAAGCCTTCTGTGCGGACTTTCTTTTCACCCGAGGCTTCCAACTCGCCGGATTGGCGTTTGAACCAGGCCATAGACGGTAACAGTCAGTATTCGATTCCGCGTTGCGCCATCACGCCCTTTTCATAGGCGTGTTTCACCTGGCGCATTTCGGTGACAGTATCAGCCAGTTCGACAATTGTGGGGTGCGCGTTCCGTCCCGTCAAGATAATATGCACCATATCTGGCTTCTTCTTCAGGGTTTCGGCAACGCGGGCAGGGTCGAGCATCCCGTAACTGATGGCGTAGTTGATTTCATCGAGGACTATCAGGTCCCAAGTCCCGGAATGGATCGACTGTTCGGCTTCCTGCCACGCGTCCTCTACCATGCGAACATCCTCCGGGTCAGGATTCTCGCCTCCGACCTTTACAAAGCCGCGGCCCATCTGCTTCATCACGAACTTGTCGCCGAAGGCTTTGACCGCGTCCAATTCGCCGTAGTGCCATGATCCCTTGAGAAACTGCAGCATGAGCACGCGCATTCCCTGTCCGACGGCACGCAGAGCTGTGCCCATGGCGGCTGTTGTCTTTCCTTTTCCGGGACCGGTATTCACGATGATCAGACCACGGCGGACGTCTGGCATGGCAGGTGATTGATTGTACCCGTTTCAGGGAACCCGGTGAGCCAGTCGGCCGGAACGCACTTCAGGCAAATCTGGTACTAGGGCATTTCAACAAGCTGGCGAGGAGCCGCCTTGGGCGTGGCAGCAACCGGATGTTCATCCGCCAGCAGCTGGGCGGCAATCCGCAAAGCCTCAATCTCTTTCTTGATTTTCACCAGTTCCTGTTCCTTGAGCTGAAGTACTTCCATAGGATTTTTCATAAAAGTTCCTGTCACCGCATCAGTTAACGCGACTCTAAACCTGCATCTCGCGCGATAAAACATCACGAAGGTACAGGCCTGATTTCTGCCGAACCCCGCTCAGTGTCCGAGGTGGTAGGGATGTCCTTTCAGGATCGTAAAAGCACGATAGATTTGTTCCAACAGGACAACACGCGCCAACTCGTGGGCCAGCGTCATCTTGCCCAAGGAAAGCACGAAGTCGGCCGACCGCCGCGCGTTTTCGCTGAAACCATCCGCTGCTCCTACAGCAAACAGGAGTGGCCCACGGTTGCGGTCCTGGCAGTCGGCGAGAAAGCCGGCAAATTCCTCCGACGAAAGTTGCTTGCCCCGCACATCCAGCAGCACAAGCATGTGCTTCTCGCGGTTCTTCGCGGACCGGCCGCTGAGCTTGATCAGTGCGGCTTCGTCCTTCAGTGCCATGGCCGACGCTTCGGCGTAGCGCGACACGCGTTTCAGATAATCGTTGGTCAACGCCTCGATGGCAGGCTCTTTACTTCTGCCAATCCATGCAACTGTGAGCTTCACAGTGAGGATTTAATCACATCGCAAATCTTCATGTTGGATCTGCGCCCGTTCATTTCGTGCCCGCGGCCAGAACCACCTCAGCTCCGAACTTGATCACGTTGCCTGCCCGGTAGCGATTGATGGCGGCATGCACATCCCGGTTGACATCGGCCCACTTTTCCGCCGGCACCCGCTGCAGCATGGGCAGAAACGGAGTTGAGACCGCTCGCGCCTGTTCCCAGACTTCCTCGGCTGTGCCCGGCCATGTCCAGGGTACGGTGATGGTTTCTTCCTCGATTTTGGAAAAGCCAGCGTCTTCTAAAACCCTCGAGAGGCTTCCCGTTTGGGCAAACTTGAAAGGATCCGGGCCGCCGGTGGCCAGGGGGGCGCCTTCTACATGGCTCGCCACCACACCCATCATGCTGGCCCAATACGGTTGATCGAAAGGACCCCAGACCAGAAAACAAGCGCGCGCACCAGGTTTCAGGACGCGGCGCAATTCGCGCAGGGCCTTCTGGCTGTCTGCAAAAAACATGACCCCAAAACGGCTGGTCGCAAGGTCAAAGCTGTCATCGGGGAAGGGCAGACTGTGGGCATCGGCCTGGCATGTGGCAAAATTGGGCAACTTCCGCTCGGCTGCTCGCCTCGCCGCAATCTGCAGAAGATCTGAACTGAGATCGAGCGCCGTCACGTGTCCAGTATGTCCGATGCGAGTTGCCAGGCTGATGGCAGGTTCGCCCGTCCCACTGGCCAGATCGAGAATCTTCATCCCAGGCTGCGGAGCGGCATACTCGACCAGCGCATCCGTTACATCCCGGCCCATCGCGGCCGATTTCGCCTTCCACTTCTCGGAGGCAATCAGCCGGTAGGAATCGCCCCACGAGGGCTGCGAATTGTGGTCAGGTGCCATGAGCTTCGGAAAGACGGAAGCCGGCGCAGACGACAGGCAGGCTCGAAAAAAATCCTTCAGGCGCGCTTTCTCTTTATGCTTTTCGTTGGGGCGCGTTTTTGCTTGCCGTCTGTCGAGGACAGTTCTGCCGCTTCCATCCGCTTCGCGGACTTCCACAGCCGCTCTAAATCGTAATACTTGCGCGCCTTCTCAGAGAAAACGTGTACCACGAAATCCACGTAGTCGAGCAGCACCCATTCCGCCTGCTTGTAGCCTTCGACATGGATGGGGCGAAGTCCGGCGCGCTCCAACCGTTCGTCTACTTCATCGGCGATGGCCTGGATCTGCCGCGGATTGGTTCCGCTGCACAACACAAAATAGTCGGTGAACGCTCCCGACGACTTCTCCAGTTCGAGTACGGTGATGTCTTCCGCTTTCTTTTCCTGGCAGGCGGTAAGGGCTTCGGATACCTGGCGCTTGAGATCGTTCTTTTTCATGTACGCTTTGGCCGATTCGCGGTCGGATGCGGGTTGCATAGATTTTACCTGAGCCGGAGTCCTCCGGTGTTCGACCTGTGGAAGACTTCAGTTTTCGGGGCGAGCCGCCTTGTACAGGCCTAACCTCTTGATGTAATCGGCCACCAGAGGGTCCACTAACTTCCCCAGCGAACGATTTGCGGAGACCGCGTCGCGGACCGCCGTGGCGGAAATGTTCTGATGGACGTTTCCCAGCAGGTGGATCGTCGCCCCAGGCAAGACCAGGTCCCCCTTGGCCGGCTGTTTGGCGAAGGGGCGCGTTACAGCGTCCGCCGGACGCAAGCCCGCCGGTAACGCGTTCGCCACATCGGCCAGGGAAAATCCGGCGCGGCTGGCCACAACGAATTCACATTCCCGCAACAACGCCTCCGCCTCGTGCCATTTTTCGATGTCCTTGAAAGCGTCCATGCCGATGAGAAGGAACAGCCGGTCTGACTTTGGTAGGGTTCGCTTGAGCTTTCGGACGGTGTCGATGCTGTAATTCGGCCCTGCGGGACTCGTTTGTTTACCTTTGCTGCGCGCTGAGGGCGCAGGAAGACCGTCATCGCTCTCCAGCAGGGAAGGAATGAAGCTCTTCTCCCCGATGGTTGCCAGCACCACCATTGCGTAGCGATGCAGGTAAGGCGCGAGCTGCTGATGCTGCTTGTGGGGTGGAACACTCGCCGGCACGAAATAAATGCGCCGGAGACTGAAGCGCTCCTGCGCAGCACGCGCCAATGCCAGGTGGCCGCGGTGAATTGGATCGAAGGTCCCGCCGAAGATGCCGATGTTCATGTTCTTAGAGCTGGAAGCTCCGTCAGTTCCGGAAATTCGCCCTTTCCAAGCATGGTTTCGTCTGGCGGCAAGGGCCATCTCCAGTCCGCTCCCACAAGTACCGCGTGAGCAAAAGGTTGTCTGCATCCCCTGTACTCACGGTCAACTCCCGCCATGCGCAGGCGATGTGAACTCCCGTAACTCGCGCTGGTTCCATTTTGGAACTAGATTCAGTTTGTATGCGATTCAGACTCCCCCGTCTTCGCACACGCTTTGTGGCTCCCGCCCGGGCGCCCATTCTGCGTTACGGTGTCGCTGTCTTAAGTATTATTCTCGCCCTGATTCCCGCCCTTATGCTCTCGGACGTTGTCGAGAGCCGCCTGGTGGTCTTCGCAGTGGCCATCATGGTGAGCGCCTGGTACGGCGGGTGGAAGCCCGGACTCGTGGCGACTTCTTTCGCCCTGACCGTGAGCGCCTATTTCTCGCTTGCCCGTGGCCGCTCTCCCGCCGAATATCGCAACGCCATCATACATCTCACGCTGTTCGTGTTTATCGCGGTTCTGATCTGCTCCTTCAATGCTGCCCTTCGCTCTGCCCAAGAGGGCTTACGACGCTCGGAAGTGAACTTCCGTTCCCTCGTGACCAACGCTCCACACGGCATCTGCCGCTGTGACTCAGACGGGATCCTGCTGAACGCGAATCCCGCACTGGTCAGCATGCTGGGCTACACGTCCGCCTCAGAACTGCTGGGCGGCAACCTGGCCAACCTCTACAAAGACACCCAGGAGTGGTTTGCCGTGGCCGATTGCTTTCGTGCTCTGCGGCGCTTCAACGGGCTCGTCGCCGAGTGGACGCGCAAGGATGGGACTTCCATCGCAGTGCGTCTTTCCGGTTGCGCGATTCGCGGAGAACGCAACGCCACCTTCTTCGAGCTTTTTGCGGAAGACGTTACCGAACGCCGGGCCCTGGAGCAGCAACTTCGTCAGTCCCAGAAGATGGAAGCGGTGGGCCGGCTGGCAGGAGGTATCGCACACGACTTCAACAATCTTCTAATGGTGATATCCGGCTATGGAGAGTTTCTGCTCGATCGGGTGGGCGCGGATCCCGCCCTGCTTGGTCCCACTCAGGAGATCGCGAACGCAGCCAACCGCGCTACCTCACTCACTCGCCAGCTCCTGGCATTCAGCCGCAAGCAGATGCTGACTCCCAAAGTGCTCGACCTGAATGCCATCGTCAGCGAGAACCTGAAGATGCTCACGCGTGTGATTGGCGAGGACATCAACTTGGTCATGGTTCCCGGAGCGGATCTCGGGCGTGTCAAGGCGGACCCGGGGCAGATCGAGCAAGTGATTATGAACCTCGCCGTAAACGCGCGCGATGCGATGCCCGGCGGCGGTAAGCTGACGATCGAAACCACGAACGTCACACTTGATGAGCATTATGCACGGCTGCATGCGCCTGCCCTGCCTGGGGAATACGTGATGCTGGCGATCAGTGACACAGGCCAGGGAATGGATGCGGACACGTTGACTCACATCTTCGAACCATTCTTTACAACCAAGGGACCGAAGGGCACCGGCCTGGGGCTTTCCACGGTGTATGGCATCGTCAAGCAAAGCGGTGGGTACGTGTGGGTGTACAGCGAACCGGGGAAAGGGACGTCTTTCAAGGTATACCTGCCGCGGGTGAGCGCAAGAGGCGAGAAGGTGGAATGGCAGCATTCGCTGGCCGCCGGTTCTGAGGGCGGAATGGAGACGATTTTGGTGGTGGAAGACGAGTTCAATCTCCGCCGCCTGGTGCGCCAGTCACTGGAAGGGCAGGGTTATACCGTGCTCGAGGCAGCGGAGGGTACTTCCGCCATCCGGATAGCGGACACACATCCTGGTCCGATCCATCTGTTACTGACTGACGTCGTCATGCCCGGAATGAACGGGCGCGAACTCGCACACCGCATTTTCTCTTTACGCCCGGGAGTCAAAGTCCTGTACATGTCGGGCTACACGGAAAATGCGATCGGCCACAACGGCACGCTGGACGTGGGTGTTGTCCTGCTCCAGAAGCCCTTCACCCTCCCCGCTCTGAAAGCCAAAGTGCGGGAAGTGCTTGATACCCCAACTCCCCTGGAGGCCCCGATGACAGCTCATCTTGCTCGAGACGTTCGCATTAATCACGAAAAGGAACGACTGTCGCCATTTCGCGCACAGCGGTTCAGGCTGCGGTTGCCCCTGAAATACCGCCAGGTCGGCGCGCATGACTGGCGCACCGGCACGACGGAGAACATCAGCCGTTCTGGTTTGCTGTTCCGTGCCGAGGAATTGATTCCGCCTAATGTGCAGCTTGAGATAAATCTCGTGCTTCCGGCGGAGATTGCCGGCCTTTCCGCCGCCGAAGTTGTGTGCCGCGGCGAGGTGGTGCGAACCGTGGAACCAGATGCCTCCGGTCTGACACCAACGCTTGCAGCCAAAATCCTGCAATACCACTTCCAGCATGGGACAAAGGCTGCGAAAGCCTGATGGATGAGGCAGAGGCGGTCCAAAGACCGTCCCTGCTTTGTCTTTTTCCTGGTGACCACTTGCGGTCCTGGGCATCTAACGCTCTGTAGCCTAGTCCTG
>Ga0335081_10004229_pt1 | contig 22661 bp, 21 predicted proteins | sample Lox_Sample_35_FD_206713 | JGI IMG/M metagenome (GOLD analysis project Ga0335081, IMG submission 206713) | Soil microbial communities from Loxahatchee National Wildlife Refuge, Florida, United States - Lox_Sample_3.5 | ecosystem: Environmental > Terrestrial > Soil > Wetlands | place: USA...
CTGCAGAAAAAGAAGCGCGTGCAGGAGAAGATTGCCGAGTGGGCGGCGCTGCTCGGTCGTTTCGAATGCCCGGCCGAGATCGCCGCCCTGCGCGAGGAGCTGCTGTACGCGCCGGACCGCTCCAAACCGGAGACCAAGGCCTTTGAACAGGCGTGCAAGCAGGCCGGGCTAGCACCGGCACGCTTCTTCGAGCGCTGCGGCCTGCTCTCTGACAGTCACGACTTTCACCTCAACCGGTTCCTGTTCGAATTCTTTCCCAAGGGCACGCGCTTCCCCGCACACGAGGTGCCTGCGCCACTCGAAGAGCTGCCGCTGGCCGAGGTGAAGGCAATAAGCCTGGACGACGTCGGCACCACCGAGATCGACGATGCGTTCTCCGTGACCCGCGTCTCAGAGCGCGAGTTGCGCATTGGCATCCACATCGCGGCGCCGGCCTTGGGATTCGCGCCCGGGTCACAGCTGGACGCGATCGCACGCGAGCGCCTATCTACCGCCTACATGCCTGGCCTCAAGTACACCATGCTTCCCGAGGACGTGGTCGAGTGCTTCTCGCTCGACGCCGGCGACGCACGGCCCGCAGTTTCCCTCTACCTGAACGTTTCGGCCGAGGACCTTTCGCTGCGCGGTCACCATTCCCGACTTGAGCGGGTAAGCATCGCGGCGAACTTGCGCCACGCGGACTACGGGATCCTGAATGCCGCATTCGAGTCGGGCGCGGCTACCGGGCTCGCCCACGAGGAGGAGCTTCGTACGCTGTGGCGCTTTGCGCTAGCTCTGGAAGCGCAGCGCGGCAAGCCGAGCGTAAATGCGGGCATGGTGGATTATTCGTTTCGCGTCGAGCAAGGGCGCGTGTCAATTGACCCGCGCCGCCGCGGCGCGCCGCTGGACAAGCTCGTCTCCGAACTGATGATTCTGGCCAACACGACCTGGGGCAACCTGCTTGCCGAGCGCGACGTCGCTGCCATCTACCGCGTTCAGTCCTCCGGCAAAGTCAGGATGAGCGTCCACCCGGAGGCGCACGACGGGCTCGGCGTCTCATGCTACGCGTGGATGACCTCGCCGCTGCGGCGCTACATCGACCTGATCAACCAGTGGCAACTGGTGGCGTCGCTGGAAGGCCGCCGGCCGCCGTTCACACGCAACGCGGAGGCACTGCTTACGGCCATGCGCGCATACGAGGTAACCCACGCGCGCTACGACGAGCACCAGCGCGCGATGGAGCATTACTGGTGCCTGCGATGGCTGGTTCAGGAGCGGATAGATGCTGCCGAGGGCATGGTGGTGCGCGAAGGAACGGTGCGTCTGGACGGCATGCCGCTCACGGTGCGTGTTCCCTCGCTGCCGATTTTCGAGCCCGGAACCCGGGTACGAATCGAAGTGGGGGAGATCGACCTGGTCGAGCGAACTGCGGCCTGCGTTTATCGCGAGACGATCGACAGCGGGAACGAGCCGGGCGAACGGGCAACGCTCCCGAGCGACGCCTAAAGGCCTAAAATACCTGCCACCCGTGTGCGTGAGGGGATTTTGCAGGTAGCAATCGCGACTAACTGGATGCGACGGCCCGACTTCTGGGTCGGCCTCGACCGTCAGAGCCGGGCGCTCTATAGCGCGATTGCGCTGTCGGTTCTACTGCATGCTGTGCTGCTCGCAGTGCACTTTCGCTATCCCGACGCACTGCGCTGGAATTCGGCCAACCAAGCACTGGAAGTTGTGCTGGTAAACGCAAAGACGGAGCAGAAGCCTGCCCAAGCCGACGCCTTGGCGCAAGCGAATCTCGATCGCGGCGGCAACACGGACGAGCCCAGGCGCGCCAGGACGCCGCTTCCCGTCACCAGGCCGAACAATCCCGGCAGGGATCTCGCGCAGGCACAGCGGCGCGTGCATCGGCTTGAGGAACAGCAACGGCGCTTGCTCGCCAAGGCGACCGAATCGCGCTTGGCCGTGGCGCCGGATACCGAACGCAAGGCGCCCGCCGAGCAAACCAAACCGCAGATTTCTGGGCGCGACCTGGCCGACCTGTCGCTTGCCGCGATGCAGCTACAAGCGCAGATCGACCGGCGCGTCGACGAGTATCAGAAGCGCCCGCGCAAGAAATTCATTGGCGCGCGCGCCACGGAGTACCGCTTCGCGCAGTACGAGGAGGACTGGCGCCAGAAGATCGAGCGGATCGGCACCCTGAATTATCCCTCGGAGGCGCGCGGCAAGCTTTACGGCGACCTGCGGCTCACCGTGACCATCCGACCCGACGGCAGCGTTCAGTCGGTGGATCTGGACCGGTCGTCAGGGCTCAAGGTGCTCGACGCGGCCGCGTTCAAGATCGTTCGCATGGCGTCGCCGTTCGCGCCGTTTCCGCCGGATATCCGCAAGGACACCGACCTGCTGGTAATCACTCGGACCTGGTTCTTCGGTCCGGGCGACAAGATTTGGACGAAATAGCGCATGCCTGATCGCTATGCGGTGATCGGCAACCCCGTCGCGCACTCGAAATCGCCGTGGATTCACGCCGAATTCGCGCGCGCCTGCGGGCAGGATCTCGAATACCTGCGCATCGAGGCTCCGCTCGATGCCTTCGGCGCAACCGTTGAGGCGTTTCGCGCCGCAGGCGGCCGCGGCGCTAACGTCACACTTCCGTTCAAGCAGGAGGCGTTTCGCTTTTGCCCAACCGCGAGCGAGCGGGCGCGCGCTGCTCAGGCGGTCAACACACTGGTGCTCGATCGCGGTGCGCCGCGGGGCGACAACACGGACGGCGTCGGACTAGTGCGTGACCTGGAAATCAACCTTGGCTTTGCGCTGCGCGGCCGCCGCGTGCTCGTGATGGGCGCGGGCGGTGCAGCGCAAGGGGTCGTGCCGTGTCTGCACGCGCAAGGTCTCGGGCGCCTCGTGGTGGTCAACCGTACCCCAGAGAAGGCGCGTGCGCTTGCAGCGCGGTTCGAAGGCACGGCAGGCTTCGGGTACGCCGAACTCGAGGGGGCGAAGTTCGATCTGGTCGTCAATGCGACGTCTGCCGGCCTGGCGGGCAAGTTGCCCCCGCTGCCGCCGCTTGAGACACTGCTCGCGCCCGGTGCGCTCGCCTACGACATGGTTTACGGACGCGATACCCCGTTTCTCGCTCTCGCGCGGGGCGCGGGCGTGCGCACCAGCGACGGTGCCGGAATGCTCGTCGAGCAGGCGGCGGAATCGTTCCTCATATGGCGCGGCGTGCGCCCCGACACCCGGACCGTGCTCGCCGCGCTGCGGCGAGGCTGATGCGCTCGCTGCGGCTGGGGTGGAAGGCGTTGCGCTACGGCCTGGCGGCGCTGATGCTCGTCACGCTTCTGGCCCAGGCGTGGTTCTACGCCCACGTGCTGTGGTGGAATACCCATAATCCGACTAGCACCGCGTTTATGCGCGAGCAACTCGAGCGGATGAGGGAGAGAGATCCCGCCGCGCACTTGCAGCAGCGCTGGGTGCCCTATGCGCGCATCTCGGTCAATCTCAAGCGCGCGGTCGTGGCCTCCGAGGACGCGAAGTTCATCGATCACGCCGGCTTCGACTGGGAGGCGATCGAAAAGGCGATCGAGAAGAACGAGAGACGGGGCAAGGTAGTCGCTGGCGCATCGACCATAAGCCAGCAGCTGGCGAAAAACCTGCTGCTGTCCGGCGAGCGCACGTGGCTGAGAAAGGGAGAGGAGGCCGCAATCACCTGGATGCTTGAATCGACCATGTCCAAGCGCCGTATCCTCGAGCTGTACTTGAACGTGGCAGAGTGGGGCGACGGGATCTTCGGCGCCGAGGCGGCGGCACGACATCACTTTGGCGTCTCGGCGGCCGAGCTCGGGCCGGAGCAGGCCGCCTGGCTCGCCGCCATTCTGCCGAGTCCGCGTCGCTATGATCGCGGCCACATCACGGCGTACCTTGCGGATCGCATCGCGACCATTCGGGCGCGCATGCCGATGGCGCAGATCCCGTGACAGGCTAGCCTCGCGGACGACGGTTCCGCCCGTCGCATCGATTCAATACAATGGCCTCGGGCCGGCCGCCGGCCGGCGCAGCGCGCAGGCGACATGCCCGAACTGCTTACTGGTCGCGCTCGCAGCGCTGATGCCGATCGTCGCCGGCATCGGCGGCAACTCCGGGAACCAGACCATCACCATGATCGTGCGCGCCCTGGCGCTTGGCCAGATTCAGGCGCAATATTGGCGCAAGCTGCTCGTCAAGGAGCTCGGCGTGGCGCTGATCAACGGTGTTGTTTGGGGAACGCTGCTCGGGGTCATCGCATACGTGCTCTACGGCAATGTCGCGCTGGGCGGGGTCATGGCGCTCGCCACGGTGCTCAACCTGATTCTCGCCGCATTGATGGGAGTTGCGATCCCGTGGCTGCGCTCTCGTTTCCGTCAAGATCCCGCCGTCGGTTCTTCGGTGCTGATCACCGCGTGCACCGACTCGGGCGGTTTTTTCATCTTTCTTGGCCTGGCTAGCCTGTTTCTGGTCTGAGACGCAGGGCTCCGGCGATGCTACGCACCGCCTGCAGCTGGCGCTTGAGCGCGAAATCGAACAGTCCTACCCGTTCGGCAAGGAGCTGATCGGTGTAGCTCGAGACATCGGCCGGCGGCAGCTCGAGCCAAGCGTTGGATTCGCCCTGCTCGGTAGCGATGCGCATGCCCTGCTTGCGGGCTAAGTGCATCATCGCGCCATTTTCGCTTAGGCAGTGCATGAACAGAGCGCGGATGCCCCAGTTTCGCGCATGCGTATGACTGCGCGCGAGCAGCGCCGCGCCTGCGCCGCGCCCGCGCCAGCCGGGCAGCACCGAAACGCCGAGCTCGGCGTAGCCGTCGCAGCGCGCGAGATGAGCCGCCGCGACCAGCTGCAGCGCATCGTCGAAGGCCCCGAACACCGCGTCGCGCTCGAAGTCGATGCGCGCAACGTAGTCGTGGATCGCCTGGTCGGGCAGGGCGATGCCGAAGCGCAGGCGTCTGTCCTCGTCGCCGAGCGCGAGCAAATGGCGCTCGAGCGCTTCCCGCTCCAGCCGTGACAATTCGCGTGTGGCAATTGACATATCAAACAAATTTGACAGCGAAAGCCACGCAAAGTTCGTGGCTGTGCCCTCAGGCAACGGCGGCAAAGGCCGCGCGCGCCGCCGCGAGCGTGGCTTCGACTTCCGCCGCTCCGTGCGCGGCGGAAACGAAGCCCGCTTCGTACGCCGACGGCGCGAGATATATGCCGCGCGCCAGCATCTCGTGAAAGAAGCGGTTGAAGCGCTTTTGGTCGCATTGCATGACCTCGGCGAACATCGTCGGCGGGGTAGCGCGAAAGTACAGACCGAACATGCTGCCGATCGACTGCGCCGAGAAGGCGACACCCGCTTTCTTCGCTTCCGCCGCTAGTCCCGAGACAAGCGCCTTTGCGGTAGCCTCTATGGCTTGCTGAAATCCCGGCGCCTCGACGAGCGCGAGCGTAGCGAGGCCCGCAGCCACCGCGACCGGATTGCCCGAGAGTGTGCCTGCCTGATACACCGGGCCCAACGGTGCGATACGCTGCATGATCTCCCGCCGGCCGCCGAACGCGCCGACAGGCATGCCTCCGCCGATCACTTTGCCGAGCGTGGTCAGATCCGGTCGAATGCCGAAACGCTGCTGCGCGCCGCCGGTGGCGACTCGAAAGCCCGTCATCACTTCGTCGAATATCAGCACGGCGCCGTGACGCGTGCACTCTTCACGCAGCGTCTCGAGAAATCCGGGCGCGGGAAGCACAAGGTTCATGTTGCCGGCTACCGGCTCGACGATCACGCCCGCGATTTCGGCGCCGCGCGCGGCGAAGAGCTCGCGCACCGCCGTCACGTCGTTGTATCCGAGCACCATTGTCTGCGCCGCAGTCGCCGCCGGAACGCCAGCCGAACTCGGGTTACCGAAGGTAAGCGCGCCCGAGCCCGCCTTGACCAGCAGGCTGTCGGCGTGGCCGTGGTAGCAGCCCTCGAACTTGACGATCGCGTCGCGCCCGCTGAAGCCGCGCGCGAGGCGGATCGCGGTCATGGTCGCTTCGGTACCGGAAGAAACCAGTCGTACCATCTCGACCGACGGGACCAGGCGGCAGATCGTCTCGGCGAGCTCGATTTCGCTCTCGGTCGGCGCGCCGAACGACAGCGCTCGCGCGGCAGCCCTCTGGACTGCTTCGACCACCTTAGGGTGGCTGTGCCCGGCTAGCATCGGACCCCAGGAGCCGACGTAGTCGATGTAGCGGTTTCCGTCCGCATCCCATAGGTAGGCGCCCAAGGCGCGCTCGAGGAACGGCGGCGTGCCGCCGACCGCGCGGAATGCGCGCACCGGCGAGTTGACCCCGGCGGGCAATCGCTGCTGGGCGCGTACGAACAGGCTCTCGTTTCTGCTGGTCATGCGGTAGGGCTCATGCGATTTGAAAAGACTGCGGTGAAGGCGCGCGCGCGAGCGGCAGGGTCGGGCGCATCGAACAGTCCCGAAATCACCGCGACGCAATCGGCGCCGGCACGAACGACTTCGGCGGCGTTTTCGAGCGTAATGCCGCCGATCGCGACCAGTGGTACGCCGAGCGCGCGCGCGTGCGCGAACAGCGCAAGCGGAGCACGCACCGCGCCGGGCTTTGTCGGCGAAGGAAACACGCTGCCGAAGGCGACGTAGTCCGTGCCGGCCGCTACAGCGCGGCGCGCGACATCCAGTCGGTCGTAGCAGGACGTGCCGAGGAGGCGAGTGCCGAGTCGTGCGCGTGCCGCCACCATGTCGCCGTCGTTGCTGCCAAGGTGTGCGCCTTCGGCACCTACGGCAAGTGCGAGCTCGACGTCGTCATTCACGATCAGCGGAACGCCGTACCCCGCGCAAAGCGAGGCCAGAGCGCGGGCTTCGGCTGCGCGCTGTTCGGCGCCGGCAAGCTTGTTGCGGTATTGCACGGCCGCCCAACCGTTCGGCGCGCCGCCCTTCATTGCCGCGCGCACCCGCTCGATGAGTATGTGGCTGTCTACCGCATCCGGCGTGATGGCGTAGAGGCCGGCGAGCCTCATGGCTTGTCCTGCTCGGACTCTGTGTCGACCTCGCGCGCCCAGAAGAAGCGGTCGGGTAGCAGCTGGCCCATGCCGGGGCGAAAGCCGCCGGCGAGCGCCTGCCAGGTGTACTGCTGCGCTTCGCGAACCGCCTCGGCCATCTCCAGGCCATTTGCGAGCGCTGCGGCGATCGCCGAGGCGAGCGTGCAGCCGGAGCCGTGATAACTGCCCGGCAAGCGCTGCCAGCGGTCTTCGCGCAGCACGCCCCGCTCGCCGTAGAGCCTGTTGATCACATCGACCGTCGCGTCGTGTGTCCCCGTCACGAGGACGAATTCGCAGCCGAGGGCCAGCAGGCGACGGGCGCACTCGTCCGCCCCCGGTTCCTGCGCGTCGTCGTCCTCTTCGGCCAGGCGCCTGGCCTCGATGCTGTTTGGCGTGACGATCGACGCCTGCGGTACCAGCAGCTCGCGCAACGCCTCGACCACTTCGTCGGTGGCGAGCGCGTCGCCACGCCCCGAGGCGAGGACCGGATCGAGGATCAGCGGAACGTCGGGGTAGTCGGACACGATCTCGGCCACCGCGGTGACGTTCTCGGTAGAGCCGAGAACGCCGAGCTTGAACGCCGAAACCGGCATATCCTCCAGCAGGCGGCGGGCCTGGTCGGCGACCCATTCGGGGTCGATCGCGAGAACGCCCTCCACCCCGCGTGTGTCCTGCACCGTGAGCGCCGTGACAACCGACAAGGGATGGCAGCCCATGCTCGCAAGGGTGAGCAGATCGGCTTGTAGCCCGGCGCCCCCGGTCGGATCGGACGCGGCAAACGTGAGCACGATCGGCGGTAGGGAAGGCATTCGGGGCAGCTCGCGCTCAGCGGGCAGGCGCGGCGATCAAGAGCCGCCGCGGAATACGCTAAGATTCCCAGCCATTTTAACCTACCTTGCACGGGCCCATGCCTGAAGAAAAATCCTACCGAACCTGGATGTGCCTTATCTGCGGCTACGTGTACGACGAAGCCGCGGGGCTACCCGACGAAGGAATTGCACCGGGCACCCGCTGGGAGGACGTTCCGATAAACTGGACTTGCCCGGAATGCGGCGCGCGCAAGGACGACTTCGAAATGGTCGAAATTTGACCCAGCGTGATTTTTTGCGCGTCGTGCCACACGTGAAAGGCGTAGTGTCTGACTTTGCATTGTTTTTCAACCCGCCGACGCGTTGCGCCGCGGGTTCACGCTCGTCCTGACGGGCGCACGGGGGCTCCTGGCAGATGGACACGGCGGAACTGGCCGGCATCAAGGTCATGGTGATCGACGATTCGAACACCATTCGCCGCAGCGCGGAAATCTTCCTGCTGCAAGCCGGCTGCACCGTGATCCTGGCCGAAGACGGCTTCGACGCGCTGGCCAAGATCGCCGACCATCAGCCCGATCTGGTGCTGGTCGACATCATGATGCCGCGCCTCGACGGCTACCAGACCTGCGCCCTGATCAAGAAGAACGCCAGGTTCGCCGCGACGCCTGTCGTCATGCTGTCGTCGAAGGATGGCCTGTTCGACCGCGCGCGCGGCCGGATGGTCGGCTCCGACGAGTACCTGACTAAGCCGTTCACCAGGGAAAGCCTGATCGGGGCGGTCGCTGCGCACGCGGCCGCACGCGGAGGCGCGCGGGCCGCGTGCGGCGGCAGCAACTGAAGGTCCACGGAGAAATCATCATGCCTGTAAAGAAGATCCTGGTTGCAGACGACTCGGCGACAGATCGCCAGTTCCTGCTCGAAAGCCTGTCCAAGCTCGGCTATCAGGTCGTCCTTGCAGAGAGCGGCGAGCAGGCGGTCGACAAGGCGCGCTCGGAGCTGCCGGATCTGGTGATCATGGACGTCGTGATGCCCGGGACCAACGGCTTCCAGGCTACGCGCCAGATCACCCGCGACGAGGCCACCAAGCACATTCCGGTGATCATGTGCACCTCGAAGTCACAGGAGACCGATCGCATCTGGGGCATGCGACAGGGCGCCCGCGACTACGTCGTCAAGCCCGTCAACGTGAACGAACTCGCGACCAAGATCGCGGCGCTGGGATGATCGCGTGTCGAAGCGGGCCAGTCTGAGGGATTTTCAGGAAAGCCTGGCGACCCGGCTAAAGGCGGCGGCGGGCGAAGCTGCGCCGAGCGCACGCCTGTCCTTCGAAGCAGGCGATAGCCGCTGGCTGCTGCGACTGGACAGCTCGGGCGAGGTGCTTACCGTGCCCGAGGTGTCGCGGGTGCCCCTGACCAAGGATTGGTTCCTTGGCGTGGCCAATGTGCGCGGCCTGCTGTACGGCGTTTCCGACTTCGCGGCCTTCACCGGGGCTGCGGCCACGGTGCGCGGTGCGGAAAATCGCCTGCTTCTCATCGGCCAGCCGCACGGGGTGAATGTCGCGCTGCTCGTGACGCGCCTTGCAGGTCTTCGCAACCTGAGCGAGCTGGAGCCGCTCGAGGACTCGGGTGCCGCGTTGCCGTGGGCGGCCGAGGTATGGCGCGATGGCGAAGGGCGAACGTGGCGTGAGCTCGATTGCGCCAGATTGCTCGCTCAGCGCGATTTTCTTGACGTCGCGCTGCATTGAGCGCGGCACGACGGAGGCTTCATGGCATCGAAACTGAACTTATTCGGCACACTCGGCAAACGCAGGCGTCCGCTTACCGTTTTGCTTCCGCTGTTCCTGGCGCTGCTGGTTGCAACCGCATACTTCGTCTGGGCCAACTACCGTAGCTCGACGTACGGCGCGCAATACATCGCCGACGCGGGCCAGCTACGCATGCTGTCGCAGCGTCTGGGCAAGGCGTCGCTGCAGGGCCTGTTGGGAAACCCGGAGGCCTTCAAACAGGTCCGCTCCAGCCGGGACGCGTTCGCCGAGATCCTGCAACGGCTGCAGAACGGCGGTACCGTCCAAGGCGTAACGGTGCCGCCGAGCCCGGAGCGCGCGCGCCCGGCACTGCAAACGCTGGCTGCGCAGTGGCAGGGTACCCAGCGCAGCGCGAGCGTCCTGTTGCGCGACCAGGCCAATCTGATAGGCCTTGGCACCGCGGTCGCGCAAGTGAACGAATCGAACCCCCAGCTGCTCGACCTTGCCGAGCAGGTGCAGACCAACGAATTGCGCTCCGGCGCCTCGACGCGCGAGATCTCCGCCGCCGGGGAGCTGGTGATGCTCACGCAGCGATTGGCGAAAAACGCCAACGCGCTGCTGGCGGGCGAAACGATCGATCCGGAGGTGGCATTCCTGCTTGGCAAGGACACCAACGTGTTCCGCACCACGCTCGACGGGCTGCGCAATGGCAGCGCCGCGCTGCGGCTGCCGGCGGCGCGCAACGCGGAGACCGCGGCCAAACTGGACGAGTTGGCGCAGGCGTTCAAGGGCTACCGCGAGGCCGTGGCCTCGATTCTCGGCAACATGCAACGCTTGGTGGCGGCTAAGCGTGCCGCGCACTCCGTGTTCGGCGACTCCGAGAAGCTGCTTGATTCAAGCGAGCGGCTGGCCAACGAGTACGCCGCGCAACTCGCCGGAGACAAGACGATCTACCTGATAGCGACGCTGGTTGTCGGCATGGTGATCGTTCTTGCGCTGATGGCATACGCCTTTGTGCAGGACGAACGCGTGCGCCGCGAGCAGGCAGAGGCCCAGGAAGCGACGGTCAAGCGCCAGAACGACCAGAATCAGGAGGCAATCCTGCGCCTGATGAACGAGATGCAGCCGTTTGCCGAGGGTGATCTGACGGTGCACGCCACGGTGACCGAGGAGATCACGGGAGCGATCGCAGATTCGGTGAACTTCGCGGTGGAAGAATTGCGCACGCTGGTCGGCAGGATCAACACGGCCGTCGCGCAGGTGACCTCCGCGACCGAGTCAGCACAGCACACCTCGACCCAGCTACTGGCCGCGGCGGAGCGCCAGTCGCAGGAAATTCGCAATACCGGCACTCAAGTACTCGGAATGGCGCGCGCGATCAATCAAGTTTCTGCGAGCGCCACGGAGTCCGCCAGCGTGGCGCGTGCCTCGCTCGCCGCGGCCGAGAAGGGGCAGCAGGCGGTGCACAACGCGATAGCGGGCATGAACGAGATTCGCGACCACATCCAGGAAACGGCGAAGCGCATCAAGCGGCTGGGAGAATCCTCGCAGGAGATCGGCGAGATCGTCGAGCTGATATCGGACATTACCGAGCAGACGAACGTGCTGGCGCTGAACGCCGCGATCCAGGCGGCGTCTGCGGGTGAGGCCGGGCGGGGCTTCACCGTGGTGGCGGAAGAGGTGCAGCGACTGGCCGAGCGCTCGGGCGAGGCGACCAAGCAGATCGGTGCGATCGTGAAGACGATTCAGACCGACACGCAGGATGCCGTAAGTGCGATGGAAAAGAGCACGCAGGGAGTGGTCGAGGGTGCGCGGCTGTCGGACGCGGCCGGCCAGGCGCTGTCCGAGATCGGCGAGGTGTCGCGCAATCTGGCGGCGCTGATCGAGAACATCTCGCGCACCACCCAGAGTCAGGCGAGGGCGGCGGGCGCAGTTGCGGTGAGCATGCGAAACATCCTGGGTATCACCGAGCAGACGACCGAAGGCACCAAGCGGACTGCGGCTTCGGTCGGCCAGATCGCCGGTCTGGCGCGCGGCCTGAGCGGCTCGGTCGCGAACTTCAAGCTTTGATTCGGAGCGATTGCACGCAAGCAGGACGATGAGCGCCGCGTTTGACATAGGCCCGCTGGGTTGGGTCAAGAGCGAGATTGATTCATCGCTCGAGCGCGCCCGCGCGGCGCTGCGGGCCTATGGCGGGAAAGCCGAGGCGCAAGCCGAGCTGAAGGCCTGCGAAGGGCATCTGCATCAGGCAAGCGGCGCGGTACAAATCGTTGGGCTCGAGGGCGTAACGAGGTTCTTCGAACAGGCTGAAGCGCTGTTGGCCGATCTCCAGGCCGGCAAGGTGAGCGGAGATGCGGCGACAGTGCAAGCCCTCGAACGGGCGATCGGTACGATCGGGAAATATCTCGCCGACCTGCTGGACGGCGCGGCCGACCAGCCCCTGCGGATGTTTCCGGCGTATCGGGCGCTGCTCGAAGCGCGCGGCGCGCCGCCGCCGTCGGAAGCGGATTTGTACTTTCCCGATCTTTCTCTTGCGCCGCCAGCGCGGGAGCACCCCGCGCTGCGCCTGCCGCACGAAGAGTCGGAGACGTTTCTGCGTACGCAGCGCCTGCGCTACCAGCGCGGTTTCGTGAAGTGGCTGCGCGACGCCGAAGATCGCCCGGCGCTCGGCGAGATGCTGGCTGCGGTCGACGCGGTGGAGGCGACTCAGGCCCTGCCTCCCCAGCGCGCGTTTTGGTGGACCGCTGGCGCGCTGATCGATGCGCTGGCACACGGCGATCTTGCGCCGGAGCCGGCGCTACGCCAGGTCGCAGCGCGCATCGAGCAACAATTGCGGCGCATGGTCGAGGGCGCATCGGCGTCGGTCGCGGAGCAGCTGCAGCGCGAGGTGCTCTATTGGCTGGCGCGCAGCGGCAAGGTCCGCGCGGACCCGGAGGTGTCGAGTGCCCGGGCGCGGGCGGCGCGCCAGGCCTACCGGCTTGATGGCAGCCTGCCGTCAGATTCCGCAGAACCCGATATCTCGCAGCGCGTGCCGATGGCATTGGCCCTGCGGGAGGCGATCGGCCACGCGAAGGAGGCCTGGAACAAGTACGTAGCGGGCATCGATAGCGCGCTCGCGGCGTTTTCCCAGCACGCAAGCGCGGTCGCCGAGCGCGGCTGGCGTCTCGGCAACCTCGACCTCGCGACGCTTACGCGCGAAATCGCGCGCATCGCCGCCGAGCTCGAGGCTGCGCCGAGGCGGCTGTCCGACTCGGCGGCCATGGAAGTGGCGACCGCGCTGCTGGTGGCAGAGAACGCAGCGGAGAACTACCGCCAACTGCCACCCGATTTCGACCGCCAGGTGAAAGTGATGCTGTCGCGCCTGGCGGTGGCGGTGTTCAACGCCGAGGCTGCCGGGGAGCTGCCGGATGCCGACCTGATCGACGCAATGATGCTGCGCGCCCAGGAAAAGCTCGCGCTCGGCAGTGCCCTAGCGGAAATGCAGGCGAATTTGCACCGAATCGAACAGACGCTGGACGTCTATTTCCGCGATCCCACGCGTGCGGCGGAGCTCGCGGCGCTGGATCCGTTGATTCATCAGGTCGCAGGAGCGCTCGGACTGTTGGGCGAGGAGGAGGCGCAGGGCGCATTGGAGCGCTGCGCCGAGCGCATACGCGCGTTCGCGGGCGCCACGACACGCCCTGCGCTCGAGGAGTTCGAGGCGGTGGCGCAGATTCTCTCGGGCCTCGGCTTCTACATCGATGCATTGCGCCACGGCAAGGCGGATTTCGCCGCGGCGATGCGGCCCGTTGGTGCGGCGCAATCCGTCGCGGCACCGAGCGTGGAGAAGGAGCTGAGGCAAAAGAGACGCGATACCCAGGCCCTGTACGAGGCCTTGCGCCGGTCGCCGCAGGACCAGGAAATCAGGACGCGGCTGCGGGGCAAGCTGAGTGAAATCAAGGACGATGCCCAGCTGGTAGCGGACGCCTCGCTCGGATCGCACGCGCGCGACGCGCTCTCGCAACTTGACACGCCCGAGAGCCTCGCGCGCGAGAGTCCGTTGGCGAGATCCATGGCGCAGCTAGCACCTCCTTCCGAGTCGGCCTCGCCGGACGCGCAACGCCTGCTAAAGGCGAGCAACGAGGCATTTGACCAGGAGTTGCTCGCGATCTTTCTCGAAGAGGCAGACGGCGTGTTGGCCGCGATCGCCGAGAACCTCGCCGCGAGTCGCGTCCGCCCGGGCGCGATGCCCGAGCTTGCCGCGATCCGGCGCGCTTTTCACACCCTGAAGGGCAGCGGCCGCATGGTTGGCCTGGCGCGCCTGGCCGACACGGCGTGGGCGCTCGAACAGCTGCTCAACCTCTGGCTGCACGAGGAGCGTGCCGCGACCCCGGCGCTGCACGAGGTCATCGAGGTCGCGCGCGAGACCTTTGCCGATTGGGTCGGCCGGCTGCAACGGGGCGAGCCGCAGCCCGACGCGGAAGGCCTGCTCGCCGCCGCGGAGCGGCTCGGGCGCGGCGAGACCCCGGTGGCCGTCGGCACAGCGATGCTGTCGCCCTCCCTGTATGCGGTGTTCGTGAACGAGGCCCAGCAGCACCTCGAAACGCTGGAGCGCGAACTCGCTGCCGTCGCCGCGTCGGGATCGGTGCACGACGACCTGGTGCGTGCGGCGCATACGCTGGCTGGTATCTGCGGCACCGTACAGATGGAGCCGATGCACGCGCTCGGCTACGCGCTCGAAGGGGCATTGCTGCGCTTGCGCAGCCGCGGCACGCCGGTCGAGACCGCGGAGGTCGCGTTGCTCGCGCGCAGCGCCGCAGCCTTGCGCGACATGCACGCCGAAGTGGCTGCGCGCCGCGCGCCCGCGGCTCAAACCGATCTCGCGCGGGCGCTGGAAGCGCTACCCGGCCGCGCCGAGCCGCTCGTCGCACCGCCCGCCGAGGGCCCGGCCGAGCGGCGCCGGCGCCGCGTCGACGACGACCTGGACGGACAGCTGCTGCCGCTATTTCTCGAGGAGGCGGGAGAGCTCGTGCCACAGGCCGGCGAGCTGTTGCGCGCCTGGCGCAAGGAGCCGGCCAAGATGGAGCACGCGACCGCATTGCAGCGCGCGCTGCACACCCTAAAAGGCAGCGCCCGCATGGCCGGGGTGATGAGCGTCGGCGAGCTCACCCACAACATGGAGGCGCGGGTCGAGAACACCGCGGCGCTGGAGCGGGCCTCGCCCCAGCTTCTGGACGAGCTGGACGTCGCCTTCGATCGTCTTGGCATGCTGCTCGAGGGTCTGCAAAAGACGCCGGCGCCGCAGGCCGAGGCGCCTGCGTCGGTTGCGGCGCCGCCCAAGCGCGCGCCGTCGCGCGGCATGCTTCGGGTGCGCTCCGAGGTGCTGGAGAAGCTGGTCAACGAGGCCGGCGAGGTCGCGATCACGCGCTCGCGAATCGAGGTCGAAATGCGCGTGCTCAAGAACGCGCTCGCAGACTTGACCGAGAACGTGCTGCGGCTGCGGGGCCAGCTGCGCGAAATCGAGATCCACGCCGAGTCGCAAATGCAGGCGCGGGAGCGCGAAGCCGAGGCCTCCGCGCGCGAGTTCGATCCGCTCGAATTCGACCGCTTTACCCGCTTCCAGGAGCTGACGCGCATGATGGCCGAGAGCGTGAACGACGTCTCGACAGTGCAGCAGAGCCTGACACGCATGGTGGACAACACCGACGCCGCGCTCTCGGCCCAGGCGCGACTTAACCGGGAGCTGCAGCAGGATTTGATGCGCGTGCGCATGGTCCCGTTCGGGACGCTGGCCGAGCGGCTGCACCGGCTGGTGCGGCAGACCGCAAAGGAGCTTGGCAAGCGCGCAGGCCTCGAGCTGCGCGGTGCGAGCGTCGAACTCGATCGCTCCGTGCTCGAGCGCATCACCGGTCCGCTCGAGCACCTGGTGCGCAACGCGCTAACGCATGGCATCGAGCCGGCGGAAGAACGCGCCGCCGCGGGAAAGCCCGAGGCGGGGGAGATACGGCTGGACGTGCGCCAGGAGGGCAACGAGATCGTTCTCTCGCTCGCCGACGATGGAGCCGGCCTCGACTTGGGCAGGATCCGCGACAAGGCGCTGCAGCGAGGACTGATCGACGCGGCGGAGCAGATCAGCGAGCAACGCCTGGCAGAGCTCATATTCGTGCCCGGCTTCTCGACTGTCGAGCAGGTGACCGAAATTGCCGGACGTGGCGTCGGCATGGACGTGGTGAAAGACGAGGTCGGCGGGCTGGGCGGGCGCATCGAGCTGGAGTCGGCGCCGCGGCGCGGAACGCGCTTTACCGTCCGTCTGCCGCTCACCACCGCAGTCACGCAGGCCGTGCTCGTGAAGTCGGGCGCGCGCACCTGCGCGCTGCCTGCGGTCATGATCGAGCAGGTGCAGCAGCTTCGCCCGGAGCAGCTCGAACAAGTACGCGCGGCCGGACACGTGGAGTGGGCGGGGCGCCACTATTCGTTTGCCGCCATGCACGAGCTGCTAGGCGAGGCGCCGGCCGCGCAGGGCGACGCCGGACGCCGCTACTCACCCGTGTTGCTGTTGCGGTCGGGCGCGGAGGCCGCGGCGGTACTGGTCGACGAGATGATCGGCAATCAGGAAGTCGTGGTGAAGGACCTGGGGCCACAGCTCGCCCGCGTCCCCGGCGTCGCGGGGGTGACGGTGCTCGGCAGCGGCGAGATTGTCCTGATTCTTAACCCGGTCGCGCTGGTGCAGCGGCCGCGGCCGCAGCAGGCGCACGTCACCACTCAGGTTCCTGCGCCCGCCGCCGCGCGCTTGAAGGTAATGGTGGTGGACGACTCGCTCACCGTGCGCAAAATCACCGGCAGGCTGCTCGAACGCGAGGGCTACCAGGTACTCGCGGCCAAGGACGGGGTCGAAGCGCTGGAGCAATTGTCGGAGACGGTGCCCGATGTCATGCTGGTCGATATCGAGATGCCGCGCATGGACGGCTTCGATCTGACGCGCAATGTACGCGCCGATCCGCGCCTGAAGTCCGTGCCGATCATCGTGATTACGTCGCGCACCGCCGACAAGCATCGCGCCTACGCGCAGGAAGTTGGCGCCAATGCGTTTCTCGGCAAGCCCTACCAGGAGGAACAGCTGCTCGGGCACATCGCGAGCTTTGTCGGACGCAGGCTGAATGGCGAGTGACCGTGCTTGTAGCTGGCGCGCAGGTCGCGGCCCAAGCACACTGAGGCGCCGGAGGCGGGAACCATCCCGGAAAAAAGATCTCTAGCGGGAAGGTGGAAACGGTAAAATAGCGGCAAGCGTGACCTCGATCAATCTTACGCACCACTTCCTGATCGCCATGCCCAACATGGCAGATCCGTATTTTGCGAGGACGCTGACCTACGTCTGCGAGCACAACGACCAGGGTGCGCTCGGCGTGGTGGTGAACCGGCCGATCGACCTGACTCTGCAGACGCTTTTCGAGCGCCTGTCGCTGTCGCTGAGGGACAACGAGCTGGCGGACGCGCCGATATTCTTCGGCGGTCCGGTGCAGACCGACCGAGGCTTCGTGCTGCATGCCCCTGCGGGCCACTGGCAATCGACACTCAAAGTGCGCGAGGCAATCGGCTTGACGACCTCGAAGGACATCCTCGAGGCAGTCGGTCGCGGCGAAGGGCCCGCGAAGCTGCTCGTGACGCTCGGCTACGCGGGCTGGTCGCCCGGGCAGCTCGAGCACGAACTGTCGCAGAACGCATGGCTCACGGTCGAGGCACAGGGCGGAATCATCTTCGACACGCCGGTGGAAGAGCGTCTGCCGGCTGCGATGGAGCTGCTCGGCATCGATTTCGGGCGCTTGCAGGACGAAGCCGGCCATGCCTGAGCGGCAGCTGCCCCGCCCGGCTCCCGCCCAAGCCATTTCTCATTCGCCTTCTCCAGCGGCAAATTTCGGCACTGTGCTCGCGTTCGACTACGGCGAGCGGCGCACCGGCGTCGCGGTCGGCGACGCGCGCCTGCGCACGGCGCATCCGCTGCCGGCCATTGCCGCCGCGGGCGCAGCGCGCATGGCGGCGATCGCCAAGCTGGTGCACGAATGGCGCCCCGAGCGCCTGGTGCTGGGTTTGCCGCTGGGCAGCGACGGCGGCAAGCATCGCCTCGGCCAGAAGGTGGCGCGCTTCGCGCGCGAGCTCGAGGCGCACTTTTGCCTGCCGGTGGCGCAGGTCGACGAGCGCTACACCTCGAGCGAGGCGGAATCGCGCATGCGCGAAGCCGTCGGCGCGCGCCGTGCGGCGCAAGCGTCGAGGGAGCGCAAGCTAGACTCGTATGCCGCACAACTCATCCTACAGCAGTACTTCGATGAATCCTCTGCCTGACGCCGAGAAGCTGTGCGCACAGCTCGCCGCCAAGCTCAAGCCGGCGGTCAAGCCGAGCACGGCCATGATTGGCCTGTATACCGGCGGGGTGTGGCTTGCCGAGAGGCTTCACGCCACCCTCGCGATCGCCGAGCCGCTCGGCACCATGGACATCGCGTTCTACCGCGACGACTACCACCAGCAGGGACTCGCGCGCGACCCCAAGCGCACCCAGATCCCGTTTGCGGTGGAGGGCCGCGACCTGCTGCTGGTGGATGACGTGCTGTACACCGGGCGCACGGTGCGCGCCGCGATGAACGAACTGTTCGATTACGGCCGCCCGGCGAGCATTTCGCTGGTGGTGCTGGCCGACCGGGGCGGCCGCGAGCTGCCGATCTGTGCGCAATACTGCGGCTGCACGGTCGAGGTGGCGAAAGGCATGCGGCTGCGCCTGCTGCGCGACGACATGGGCAAGCTCAAGCTCGCGCTGCAAGATGCAAAGTAATCCGCAACTGAACGAGAACGGGGAGTTGCGTCACCTGCTCTCGATCGAGGGCCTGCCGCGCGACGTGCTGACGGGCATTCTGGACACTGCCGCCTCGTTCGTCGGCGTCACCGAACGCGAGGTGAAAAAGGTGCCGCTGCTGCGCGGCAAGAGCGTGTTCAACCTCTTCTTCGAGCCCTCGACCCGCACTCGAACCACGTTCGAGATCGCGGCCAAGCGATTGTCGGCGGACGTCATCAACTTGAACGTCGCGGTCAGCTCGCAAACCAAGGGTGAGTCCTTGCTCGACACGGTATCCAATCTGTCCGCGATGCAAGCCGACCTGTTCGTCGTGCGCCACGGCTCCTCAGGCGCGCCTTACCTGATCGCGCAGCACGTCAAGCCGCACGAGCACGTGATCAACGCGGGCGACGGGCGGCACGCGCACCCGACGCAGGGCCTGCTCGACTTGTACACGATCCGGCACTACAAGCAGGACTTCGGCGCGCTGCGCGTGGCGATCGTCGGCGACATACTGCATTCGCGCGTCGCGCGTTCGCTCATCCACGGCCTGACCACGCTCGGCACGCCCGAAGTGCGCGTGATCGGCCCGAAAACGCTGCTCCCGGCCGGCGTCGAGGCGCTGGGCGTAAAGGTGTTCAATGACATGCGGGAAGGACTGCTGGGCGCCGACGTGGTGGTGATGCTCAGGCTGCAGAACGAGCGCATGCGCGGCGCATTGCTGCCCAGCGCCCAGGAGTTCTTCAAGCACTACGGCCTCACCGCGCAGAAGCTCGCCCTGGCGAAGCCGGACGCGATCGTCATGCACCCCGGGCCGATGAACCGCGGCGTCGAAATCGATTCGTCGGTCGCCGACGGCCCGCACTCCGTCATCCTGCCCCAGGTCACCTTCGGCATCGCCGTGAGAATGGCGGTCATGTCGATCGTTGCGGGCAACTGATGAAGATACTGATCCGCAACGGACGCGTGATCGACCCGGCGAGCGGGCGCGACGCCGCGGGCGACCTGGCGATCGCGGACGGCCGCCTGTGCGAGGCGCTGAGCGGGAAGCCCGACCGGGTCATAGACGCGACCGGATTGGTGGTCGCGCCGGGGCTGATAGATATCGCGGCGCGCCTGCGCGAGCCGGGCTACGAGTACAAGGCAACGCTCGAATCGGAGATGGACGCCGCGGTCGCGGGGGGAGTGACCAGCCTGGCCTGTCCACCCGACACCGACCCGCCGCTCGATGAGCCCGGGCTGGTGGACATGCTGCGCCGGCGCGCCAAGGTGCTGTCGCGCGCGCGCGTTTACCCGATCGGCGCGCTGACGGTGAAGCTCGCGGGCGAGCGCCTGACCGAGATGGCCGAGCTCGCGGAGGCGGGCTGCGTGGCGTTCTCGCAGGCGGATGAGCCGATTCCCGACACGCAGGTGCTGTGGCGCGCGCTGCAGTACGCCGCCACCTTCGGTTTTCCGGTCTGGTTGCGGGTCGAGGATCACTGGCTCGCGCGCGGCGGCGTGGCGCACGACGGCGAGCTGGCGACGCGCCTCGGGCTGCCGGGGATTCCGGTGTTCGCCGAAACGGTCGCGCTCGGCGTGTTGCTCGAGCTGGTGCGCGCCACCGGCACGCGGGTGCACCTGTGCCGGCTTTCGAGCGCCGGAGCGGTCGAACTGGTGCGCAGGGCGAAGACCGAGGGTTTGCCGATCAGTTGCGACGTCGGCATTCACCACCTGCACTTGTCCGATCTCGATCTAGGCTACTTCGATGCGCATTGCCGGCTGGTACCGCCGCTCAGGAGCCAGCGCGACCGCGACGCGCTCGCCGCCGGGCTCGCGGACGGCACGATCGATTGCGTGTGCTCGGACCATACGCCGGTAGACGAGGACCAGAAGCAGATGCCGTTCTCCGAGGCCGAGCCCGGCGCCACCGGACTCGAGCTGCTCCTGCCGCTCGTCCTGAAGTGGGGCGCGCAGCAGAAGCTGCCGCTGGCGACGGTGCTCGCGCGCGTCACGAGCGATGCGGCACGCGTGCTCGGCGTTCATTCCGGCAGGCTGCAGGCGGGTGCGCCGGCGGACGTGGTCGTGTTCGACCCCGACGCGGCATGGCGGGTGAGTGCCGAGGCGCTGCGCAGCCAGGGCAAGAACACGCCCTATATCGGCTACGAGCTCGGCGCACGGGTGCGCTACACGCTGGTCGCGGGGAACGTGGTGTTCGAGCAGACATGACGGGGCGCGCTGCGGCCGCGCTGCTCGCCGCGCTCGTGCTCGCGGCCTGCAGCACCACGCCGCCGCGCGGCGGCGCGTACTACAAGGACGACGGACCCGGCGCCAATCCGCCACCCGACCTGGACCTGATCGCCGACGCCCAGCCGCGCGCCGAGGCGCTCAACAGCGCCGCCAACCGCCCCTACGAGGTGTTCGGCAAGAGGTACGTGCCGCTTGCTTCGCTGCAGCCGTTCCGCCAGCGCGGGATCGCGAGCTGGTACGGCCGGCGCTTCAACGGCCAGCCGACCTCTAGCGGGGAACGCTATGACATGTACGCGATGACCGCCGCGCACCCCGTGCTGCCGATCCCGAGCTACGCGCGCGTCACGAATCTCGCGAACGGTAGGAGCGTGGTGGTGCGAATCAACGACCGCGGGCCATTCCATTCCGGTCGCATCATCGACCTGTCGTATGCGGCTGCGCACAAGCTCGGTTACGTCGCCGCCGGCAGCGCGCGGGTGGAGGTGGACAGCATCGTACCGGGCGCGCCGGCCGAGGTGGCGGCGGCGCCCGCGCCTGCCTTGGCCCCGCTCGAGCCGCAGCCGGCGGCGGCCGACGAACCGAGCGGCGTGTACCTTCAGCTGGGGGCGTTCTCCGCGCGCCAGAACGCCGAGAGCTTTCGCGCGCACGTCTATCGCGAACTGGCCTGGCTGTCGGACGCGATCCACGTCTTCGCCAGCGGCGGATTGTACAAGCTGCATCTGGGACCGTATCGCAGCCAGGACGAGGCGCGCGCGGTCGCGCAACGTATCGAGAGCGAGCTGAACTTCAAGCCCGTGTTCATTGTCCGATAGCGGGCCGCTGGCGTCGCCGCTGTCCTATAATCCGCCGCTTTTCGGAAGGTACTCCATGCTCCGCACGCTCTTCGCGCTCTTGCTGTCAGGTCTGTACACCCTTGCCGCCGCCAGCATGCCGCAGCCGCCTACGGTGGTCGGCCACGCGTGGCTGGTGGCCGACTTGTCGAGCGGCCAGATTCTGGGCGCCGAGAAGGCCGACGAGCGCTTCGAGCCTGCCTCGCTCACCAAGCTGATGACCGCCTACCTGGTGTTCACCGCCTTGCGCGAGAAAAGGCTGTCGCTCCAGCAACAGGTGCCCGTGTCGGAACGCGCCTGGAAAGCGCCCGGCTCGCGCATGTTCATCGAGCCCGGCAAGCCGGTGACCGTCGAGCAGCTGATAGAGGGCATGGAAGTTCAGTCCGGCAACGACGCGTGCATTGCGCTGGCCGAAGCGGTCGCGGGCTCGGAGGACGTCTTCGTGCAAATGATGAACCGCGAGGCGGAGCGCCTCGGCATGAACAACACCCACTTCATGAATCCGACCGGATTGCCCGACCCGCAGCACTACAGTACCGCGCACGACATCTATCTTCTGGCGAGCGCGATCATTCGCGATTTCCCCGGCGAGTACGCGAAGTACTACTCGCAGAAGGAGTTCACCTACAACAACATTACGCAACGCAACCGCAACCGGCTGCTATGGCTCGACCCGAGCGTGGACGGAGTCAAGACCGGGCACACCGAGGCCGCGGGCTACTGCCTGGTGGCGTCGGCCAAGCACGGTCCGCGGCGGCTGCTCTCGGTACTGCTCGGCTCCACTTCCGAGCAGATGCGCGCGCAGGAGTCACTCAAGCTGCTCAACTGGGGCTATCAGTTCTTCGACAGCGTCAAGCTGTACGACAAGGACCAGACGGTGAAGTCGCTCGAGGTCTGGAAGGGCGCCGCGCCCACGGTCAAGGCTGGATTCGACCACGCGATCATGATCAGCGTGCCCAAGGGAGACGCGGACAAGCTGAAAGCCGAGCTGCTGTCGCAGCAGCCGCTGGTGGCGCCGGTCGCGCAAGGCCAGCGCGTGGGCATGCTGCGGCTCACGCTGTACGGCAAGCCCTATCGCGAGTACCGGCTGCTCGCCCTCGAGCCGGTGGGTGTTGCGGGCATCTTCGGCAGGGCGTGGGATACACTGCGCCTGTGGATGAAGTAAAGAGGCTGCCATGGTCTTTCTGAACGGCAAGTTCCTGCCCATCGAGCAGGCGACGGTCCC
>Ga0335081_10004230_pt1 | contig 22656 bp, 19 predicted proteins | sample Lox_Sample_35_FD_206713 | JGI IMG/M metagenome (GOLD analysis project Ga0335081, IMG submission 206713) | Soil microbial communities from Loxahatchee National Wildlife Refuge, Florida, United States - Lox_Sample_3.5 | ecosystem: Environmental > Terrestrial > Soil > Wetlands | place: USA...
CGCCTTCCGGATCACGCGTGCCTTCATAGAGATGTCCGAAAAGCAGCTTACGGTCGAGCCATGCCGCCAGATTACGGTCGGGATCGAGAATCGCCATGTTGTGCGTGGGAACGCCAAATCCCGGCACTGGCACAAATCGCATGATCGCCCAATAACCCACGAGACATCCGAGCGTTGTGAGAATCCAGGCGCGCCGGCCGGACCAGATGACCAATAAAGCCGCGATGACATAGCAGACTGCAATCCGTTGCAGCACACCATAGATTCGCAGCGATGCGGGCTGGTAATGATTGGGAAAACCGTTCAGAAACACACCCAGGGCAAACAGAATCAAACCACGCCAGAGAACATGGGTAACGAGATCGGAACGCGATGCGCCGCGCTCTATCCGGGCACGCAGAGAAAATGCCATGGCCACGCCGACGATGAACAGAAAAAATGGGAAAACAAGATCGGTTGGAGTCCAGCCGTTCCAGTCAGCGTGCTTTAGAGGCCAGTAGGCGGTGCGCTCATCGCCGGGATTGTTGACCAGGATCATCAGCGCGATGGTCGCCCCGCGGAAAAAATCGAGCGACATGAGGCGTTGAGATAGGGGCGGCGCGGAAACGCTCGCTACTTCTGGCTTTTCGCGGATCGTGGTGCTGGGCGCGACGGACATGGCACGTGGGTGGATTCTAGCACGCGGCGCATACCTAAGAAGACGTCAAGACCGACCGAACTAAAGACCGAAACTTGAGAATGTCCCGGCGGGAACACAGTTTCACGACAAGCAGGGCAGGAAATCAAAGCAGGAAAAGCCTCGGGAAAAACATTTCCTCAACTTGAGGTATCCCCCACCTTTGCACAAACCGCAAAGGCGGGCTCGCCTGGCCACATTCGGCAGTGCTATCCGCGAAAGGGATTACTCCGGTTGTGGCGTCGAATTCGAGTGCTTCTGTGGGAATCTTGCTCATCCACTCCATCCGCGAAGGAGTGAGGCACCTGGTTTAGCTCGAAATGACAAGAAGCACGACAGTGCGCTACCACTAGATGATCTGATTCCGAATTGCACGAGGTTACCTTCTCGGATACTATTAAACCCCAACCTCAAGTTCCCTAGGCCCAATTGTTACAACTTTGAGTGTTCGGCCCGGTTCGTATCTCGACTCCGGAGTTTGCGATGGATGAGTACTGGGCGCGAGCTGGGTGCGAGATTTTATTCGCCCTAGCGCTGGTGTTCTTCTTGCTGGAGAAGTCTGTGCCAGCCTGGCCAACTCAGGAGGGAAAGGATATGGCGGGAGAGACTAATCCGCTGTTGGACCGGATGCGAAAGCTCCACGAAAAGGCAGATTGGGTTTTTGGTGTTCTGGTCGGACTCGCGATCCGCGAAGCCCTAGTGGATATGTTGCCCCAGCTTGCCCCCTCCTGGTTCTCTCACCAGGCTGGGAGGGGAGTTACGCCTCAATTAGCTCTGGAATTTTGGCGGCTGCTTTTATTTCTGCTAATGATCCTCCGGTTTTACCTGGGTTCAGTTGTTTTCTTTGGTGACGCGCGCCAGCCGCGCGCTCCGGATGTGCCACAAGGAGCGCGTGCGCAAGCCGTGAATAGTGGTCCTGCGAGATAAATCTTCATCTGGGAACCCCCATATTCGAGAGTATAGCTGAGTTGTGTCCGGCGATGACCTAAGAGGCCAACGACGCACGGACGGGTGGCCCAGGTCTCGCCGCTTTTGCCGGGTGCCCCAGGTTCGCGCCCCGGGTTTGGGCGCTAACCTGGGTGAAGGAAAACCCTCCGTAGAGCCCATGTTTCAACACATCTTGTTGAGACATGGGAAAGTACCTACCCCTCCGAAGCATGGGCCGACATATACGCCCGCAGAATGGCATTGATTCGTGTCTGATACCCACGTTGTTGCCGGAACCAGCGAAGTAAGTCAGCATCCAGGCGCATAGTCACAATTTGCTTTCGCGAAGGCCAGACCACCTTGGCATTTTTCCAAAACTTTTCGTCAGTGGCATGTGCATCGGGATCAGCGGCAATCCCTTTGCGAACTTCGGCCTCGCTCATGCGCCGCAGCCGGCCCCAATCGGTGCGCTTCGACGCCTTAACCTTCGACGTTCTGCCAGTAGTAGCGCCTTTCGTGTGCCTGTGAACGCCACGCTGAGATGATGCGTCTTTCATCTTCTCCTCTGTCTGTGTAAATGACAGTTACTTCCAATCCATTCACAACGCCGATGGCGTAGGTCCTTACCTCGCCATAGTCGAACCGGTCATCGATTTGCTCAACCGTCGGTCCCTCAAAGATGCGAACCGCGTCTTCGAAGGCAATACCGTGCAGCTGGAAGGTTGCGGCGGCTTTTATCTACGTCCCAAAGATATCTCATCTTGCGTATTTACACAACGTAAATATAGGGAAATAGGGCCGTCGCTAGGGCCTTGTGTCCAGCGGATGCTGGGCTTTCTCGTAGAACTCGTTCTGCAACTTGAGGCTTTCATCATCGGCCTTGACGGCCCGGATTACATCGGCGACCGCGTTGATCCACCAATTCATTTGAAATTCGCCCAGTTCGCGGGTGGCGGCCGAGCCATCGCCCGAGTAATGGTTGGGAAACCGGGCATACCACCAGATTCCGGTGTAAACGCCGTCGGGCAACTTCAGCCGCGCCAGATCTGCGCCCGATTCGCTATTGGCCCGATCCTGATGGACCAGATCAGGGCGCGCGATCATCATCTTGGAGGTTTCGCTTTCTCCGGCGTGCATGTCTACTGTGGTTTTTTTGGGCGGACCGCCCGAGTCCGGCGTGCGTTGGTCGAAAACATAAACTACATAATCATGCGGTTTCTCTAACTGCGTCTGCGCGAAAAACGGCAGCAGATGTTCGTTGCCCCCGTGTCCGTTGACAATGATGATCTTCCTGCAGCCATTGCGCGCCATTTCGTCGGTGGTTTCCTGCAGAAGCTCCATCTGAAGATGGCTACTGTAGGCGATCGTCCCCGGCTGGTGCCGCGCCTCGAAGATTTGGCCGAAGTAATATTCCGGGAAGACGACGGCGAATTCTTTCTCGGCCGCGTGCAGGCTGGCGTAGCGGACATCCAGCAGATCAGTTCCCAACGGGAGATGCGGCCCATGTTTCTCCAGAATGCCGAAGGGCAGCAGACAGATCCCCTGGGCCTGATGGATCGCCTCGCGAAAATCAGCGGCCGTCAACTCCTCCCAATGCACCGAAAGTTTGGACTGAGGGAACGCCAGGGAAGATGCAAGAAGCACGGTTGCACACAGAAACAAATGCTTGCGCATGACATGGCCTCCAACGGCGCGCATTTTAGCATTCGCAGGCTACTGGTTCTTTCTGATTGACCACAGAGGACACGAAGAGCACAAAGGAATGGCTTTTCCTTCGTGGTCCTTTGCGTCATTCGTGGTTAATAAATGTGGAACACCAATGCCCAAGGACCGTGGTCGGATCGTCCGGTTACCGTAGTCACGGTGCCTGAATCCCGAATGCAGAATATGATTTCCAAAACGGGAACTGACCATGAAAAAGCTGAATTTCCTCATTTCTCTAACCAATAACGATAACGACTACCAGATCGAGCAGGCGGCAGCGGTGCAGGAGGTTGCACGGCGGCTCGGGGTAGGCGTGCAGATCGCATCTGCGGAGAACGACTCCATCACGCAGAGCCAGCAGATTCTGGGTGCTGTGCAGTCACCACCGGACGTTCGGCCGGCCGGAATTATTTTCGAGCCGGTGGGTGGAACTGCCATGCCGCAGGTGGCGCGCGCCGCCGGGGCCGCCGGCATCGCGTGGGTCGTACTGAATCGCGATGCGGATTACATCGTCGAACTGCGCAATGCGTGCAAGGTGGTCAGCTTCGCGGTGACGTCCGACCACGAAGAGATCGGACGCATCCAGGGCCGCCAGTTTGCCGCATTGCTGCCCAACGGAGGATCGGTTCTGTACATTCAGGGCCCGGCCGAGAGCTTGGCGGCGAAGCAGCGCACTTCGGGAATGTACGAGACCAAGCCGGCCAATGTACAAGTGAAGATCATGCGTGGAAACTGGACCGAAGCCAGCGCCTATCGCGCAGTAAGCTCCTGGTTGCGGCTTTCTACCTCGCACCAGTCGCCGGTTGACGTGATTGCGGCCCAGGACGACTCCATGGCTGTGGGCGCGAGAAAAGCATTCCAGGAACTTCCAGGGGACGACCCACGCAAGCGATGTTTAGATCTGCCATTCCTCGGTTGCGACGGCTTGCCCAAGACCGGCCAAGCGTGGATCAAGCGGGGACTGCTAACGGCCAGTGTCTTCGTTCCGCCTAATGCGGACAAAGCCCTCGACATGCTGGTGCGGGCGATCCAGACCAACACGCAACCACCGGAACGCAATCTGACGGTTCCGGTTTCGGTTCCTTCACTCGAGGAACTGGCAAAGCAGCGGGCGGAAAAGGCGAAGGCTTTCGGGGTAGGAAAGAACGAGTAGCCTGAGAGTCATTTCTGACGAAACGTTCCTCATGGAACACATCGTCGTGACGCGATCGACCATACAAGAACGTCATCACCGCCAAGTATAAGAAAGCGAACTCCAAACGCCTAGTCCCAGGTCTCGCAAAAACGGCGAGATCTAGGCCACCCGGCCGCCCGTGACTCCAAAGAGTTCATTCGCATTTCCGGAATGATGCATTCGACCAGGAACGCCGCCGTCGCGGGAAGAAACAGTGCCATCGGCTACATCACGCCGAAAGACATGCTCGCTGGGCGACAACTGGAGATTCACGCCGAGCGGGACCGGAAGTTGGCTGCGGCTAGGCAACAGCGGCAGATCCGTCGGCAGACTGGCCGTGGTTCGGAGCCGAAGCAACCGATGATATCGTGCGCCTCAGCGCCATCACGCGGATGGTGGCGAAATGTGCAAGCACCGGAAAATGCCTCAGGACCCAGGCGTCGCAAACCCGAACCCTCTTCCGTGCGCGAGGTGCTTTGATCATCCGCGTGAGCAAGGGCACGAAAGGAGTCCGAAAGTTCCGGCTGGCGACTACTTGGAAGCCCTCAACCAGTGCGTTCATTTGCTTGGAATTCAAAGGATACTCGAACTCTGACACATTTCCTTTGGGGGGAAATAGTCCGCGTAGCTGTTTCATCGTCCAGGAGAAACGTATTGGCTCCTTGAAAATAAACAGGCCGTGCGGCTTCAAGATGCGGCATATCTCGTTCTTAACGCGATCCAGTTGCAAGTGGTGAAGAAGCGACATGCAGAAGACAACATCGACCGATTCGTCTAGCAAATGCGTGTCATAGGCCGAGGCTATCCGTAATTCGGCATCGACTCCGTACTTTCGCAATCTTTCGTGGGCAATGGTAATCAGATGCGGTGAAATATCTATACCGATGACACGAGCACCCCGCTGTCGGAGTGGGACGACTTCTTCGCCTGATCCGCAACCGAGGTCCACGACCAGCTTGTCCCGCACGTCTCCAAGCAGATAGAAAGCATACTCCAGTGGGTGGCATGTATCGGCTGGGGGATCTTGGTATCGCCTAAGGTCTACGTCCAGGAGTCTGATCTTGCTGGCTTCCGACGCGCTGCGAGCGATCTCTGCGAAATCGTGAGCCGAGGCCATACGAGCCTTCCGCGATGAACGCAGATTATGGTCCCCGATACCAGGGATGTCAACGTTTCAGGCTGAGCCGACACTGGGACAGCAGCAGTCATTGCGAACTGAGGCTTCTGACGGGCGGAAGCCGACGCTTATGGCACTTCAATCAACTGCATCTTTCCATCGCGCGTGCGGTGCAGCACCATCACTTTGCCCTTCTTGTCGCGGAATACGAAGACATCGCGGTCGCGGAAGTGGGCTTCTTTGATGGCTTCTTCCAGAGTCATGGGACGCAGAGCGACCGCTTCGTCCGCGCGGACGAGGTGAACTTCGGTGGTTTTTGCTACTTGCGGGAACTTGTGGACAACTACTGCAACCGCGGTAGTGGGTGAGGCACCGACGGCAGGCACTAACGCTTCCTCGGGCACTGCCTTGCCATTCCATTTTTTGTGCTGATGGCGCTTCTTGCTGCGCAGCCGGGTCTTGTACTTCACTGCCTGCTTTTCCAGATGCTCGAGCGCCTCATTGATCGCCACCAGCATGTCGTTGGCCTGAGCCAGTCCGACGATGGGGCCGTTGCGCGGGCTGATGGTGATTTCTGCTTTATGGCGATGCTTTTCGACGGCCAGAGTAACTTTGGTATCGAATTGATCGCCGAGAATTTTCCGGATCTTGGCCAGGCCGGTTTCGATTTCCTTGCGGACCGCAGAAGTGATTTCGTACTGCCTGCCGGTGTATTCCACGTTCATGAGCGGACCTCTCTTTCGCAACTACTCCGGCGACAACGTTTAAGAAGTCAGAACTTAGAAGGCAGAATGCAGAATTAAAACCCACTGGGCAATCTGTTTGCAACGTTGCTGTTCCCGGAATACGCCGCATTCTCAATTCCTACTTCTAACTTCTGACTTATTTTTTCACTCTGCGCTGGTGGGTACTGGGAATGTGCATGTCTTCACGGTATTTCGCGACGGTGCGGCGCGTCACCTGGATTCCTTGCGACTGGAGAATACGTGTGATCTGTTCATCGGTCAATGGGCGCGACGGATCTTCTTCTTCAATCAGCTTCTTGACCCGGCGTTTGAGGATGAGCAGCGAGGTGTTCCCGCCCTGCGGGCCGTTGACGCTTTCGCTGAAGAAATAGCGCAGTTCGAAGACGCCCTGGGGAGTGTGGGCATACTTGTTGGCAACCGCCCGGCTCACGGTTGAAGGATGCACGCCGATTTCCTCTGCGACTTCCTTGATCATCATCGGTTTCAGCTGGTCGATGCCGCGCTCCAGGAAGTCCTGCTGGCGCGCGACGATCGAATAGCACACTTTCATGATGGTCTGCTTGCGCTGCTCGATATTCTTGATGAGCTGGATGGCGCTCTTGTAGCGCTCTTTGACGTAGTTGCGCGTGTCTTTGTCGTTGCCATCGCGGCTAAGCAGACGTTTGTAGGCCGGGTTCAGGCGGAGTTGCGGAACGTCATCGTCGTTCATCAGGCAAAGCCATTCGTCGCCGTGCTTTAAGAAGGCGACGTCTGGCTCGATAAGACGCGGCTGGATTTTGTTGTATTGCAAACCCGGCCGCGGATCGAGGGTGCGAATGTAGTCGAGCGCGGCCTGAACCGATTCAACCGGCCGGCCGATAGCGCGTGCAATCTCTTTATGCTGTTTGTTCTGCAAAGCCCGGAGATGCTGGTCGACAATCGCGATCGAATCCGCAAGCACCTGGGCCGTGGCTTCCCCATTTCCATTGGCCTTGGCTGCAAGATGATGCTGATGGTAGCGCAACTGATAGAGCAGGCACTCCCGAAGATCGCGGCAAGCGACGCCTGGAGGATCCATCTGGCGTACCAGTTCGATCGCTTCGTGCAGATCAACAGCGCTGAATCCGGGCTTGAAAACGGGATGCTCGGGTGGTTTCGCTTCTGCAACTCCTGTAGCAGGAGCAGGTATGGCGGTTTCAGTCTCGAGCGCGGGCGCGACAGCGGTGGCGGTTTCAACTTCGCTGAGCATCGGCTCCGCCATTGCGTCTTCCGCCCACTCTCCATTTTGCGAGGCTTCGGCTCGCGCAGCTTCTTCTGCCGCTGTCGCGATCCCAAGCGCAGCGGCATCCTTCGCGATCGTCTCGATGACACTGGCATCGGCGTCGGGTGGCCCGGGTGGCGCGACGCCCAATAATTCTTCGTCGCTGGCGATCAAGTAGCCATCTTCGCTGAGATTGCCGATTATCAACTCGGCTGCTTCGCGCACCTCAGGCCGGACCGACAGTGCGCCCAACTGCCACATCAAGTGATCGGAAAGATTGCTGGGCTTGGAGAGAAAATTTTCGAAGGAGGGACGTTCGATTTCTTCCATCTGGCCCGGGCTGCGATAGCCGGGATCGAGATAATCCTGAAAAAATGAGCCAAAATCGATTTCTTCAAACGGATCTTTCTTTTCGTTGACAGTAATTGGGTTCTCTTCCACGGTTGGCGCGGGACGATCGCGATCTTCCTCTTTGCGATCCACGTCATCGAGAAGGGGAACCGAATCTTCAAGTTCTTCGAGAACCGGGTTCTCCACCATTTCGGCATTGATCATGTCGCGCAGCTCGAGCTTGTTGAGCGCAAGCACGCTCACCATCTGGACAAGGCCAGGCGTCAGGATCTGCCTCTGCGAGACCTTGAGGTGGAGTTTGGGTTGAAGCAATACCATGGTCGCGTCAGTCGTTGGTCGTCAGTCGTTGGTCGTTGCTCATTGGCGTTTCGCGTTCGATCGGCCAACGGCGAACGACCAATGATTAACGGCCCACTTCAAACAAGCGAAAAACTTTCTCCCAGATAAACCCGCCGCACTTCGGGATCACCGCCCAACTGCTCGGGCGTTCCCTGGCGGAAAATTCGTCCTTCGTTAATGATGTAAGCCCGGTCCGTAACCGAAAGCGTCTCGCGTACGTTGTGGTCGGTGATCAGCACGCCGATCCCGCTGGCCTTCAGGTCACTGATGATCTTTTGGAGGTCGAGCACGGCGATGGGGTCAATTCCAGAAAAAGGCTCGTCCAGCAGAATGAAAGCCGGACTTATGCACAATGCGCGAGCGATTTCCACACGCCGCCGCTCGCCGCCCGACAGTGCATACCCCCGATTCTGCCGGATGTGCTCCAGCCCCAGTTGGTCGATCAGCGTCTCCATGCGCTCGCGGCGTTCATGCCAGGAAATGGGTTGCGCCTCCAACACCGCCAGAATGTTTTCTTCCACCGTAAGCTTGCGGAAAACCGACGCTTCCTGAGGAAGATAACTGATGCCGTACTGACGCGCCCGCAAATACATGGGGACGTCGGTTATGTCATCCTGGTCGATGAGGACGCGACCGGTATCAGGCGGGATCAGGCCGACGATTGCGTAGAAAGTTGTTGTCTTTCCAGCGCCGTTAGGTCCAAGTAAACCAACAACTTCCCCTTGGCCGACGCAAAGGCTGACGCCGTTCACAACACGCCTGCCACGATAGGATTTGCCGATTTCGTCGGTGGCCAGAGTACGCATTTAACGTGCCACTCGCGTGTGGGTGACGGTAGGAGATGTATCGCTGCCTTCAACCAGCACCCTATCATCGTGTCTGAACAAAGTCAACGAAACACCGGTAGTTCTGCCCCGTTCGGCATCAAAAATGCTAGGCGGCCCGCCAGTCAGAACGAATTTGTCGTCCGAAGCCGTATAGACCAGCTTTTCGCCGGTTCCCCGCCTCTGTGGCTGCAGTATCACGACGTGATCCCGGGCGATGATGTGATCGATGCGCGCCGCCTGCGTACTCGATTGCCCCGATAAGTTTTCTCCGCGCGGAACGAGATAAACATCCATCTCGGCGGAAGTGACCGTCACATCAGTGCCTTTGGCTTGAACGTTTCCGTCGAAGTGAGCCAGATGGTCGTCGTCCATGTAGGTCAAGCGGTCGGAGGTGATTCGAACCGCCGTAGTCTTTCCTTCTTTGTCGGTCTGCACCAAGATGGTCGACACGGGCTGCTTGGCAGAGGCCTGGGCACGCATTGACCTGTGATCTCGATCGAACTCGATGGAAGGGGCCGTAACGAGATTCGCGTCCTGCCAAAGGCGGGCATCGGCTGTGTAAGTAGCAATCTCAGACTTCTGGTGGGCGATCATTGACCGGGAGGTCACGTGGATGGGTGAAGAGGAAGCCAGCAGCGCGCCATTCGGTTGCGGCTTCAAGTCGCTGTACGTCGTTCTCACGTCACCATCTGCGAAGGCTTCTCCGGTTGTGCGATTCAGGCGCATGCTGAGGGCAGTTGTTGTCATCCCTCCATCAATCACGCGGGGTGAACCGGTGAGCGTGAGAACCTGATCCGAGGGCGTGTAACGAGCTTTCTCTCCCCAAGCTTTTCGTTCGCCATCTATATAGGCCACATTTCCCTGCTGCACCAGAACGTCGACACCGCTGCCAGGGCGGAATGACGCGTCCAGCTGTTCGCTGGTGCTGACCCGGTCGGGCTGGCCCGGGTTTTTGCTCACGATTCGCGCGTCGGGCGCGCCGTGGGCGGAGGAAAGCTGGCCGAGATCGTCAAAGTGCGCGTTGAATTTCTTCGCTGTCACGATGGTTTGCTGTCCTGCATTTCCCTCGGCTGGCTGGATCGTGAGTTCAGGCGGCCCGGACGTTTCCGCGCTTTTCAATCTGCGTCCGTCGGCAATTACAAAATCGATAACAGGAGCTTTGAGCTGCATGTCCTGCGGGTTGTGGGAAGCGCTTTCCGCGCTGGCCGAAGGCCGCTGATGCTGAAGCAGGCGCACATTCCCATCGGCGCGAACCGAGGTCAACACATTCTTGCCTGAAAAATTCAGGACCGCACGCGCGGCGAAGCCTTGCATCGGCTGTGGCCCGCCTGTTTCCATACGGACATTGCCGGCAAAGGTCGCGGTTTGAAGCACGGTGTGGCTTGTTCCCGTCAGGATTAGTTCGGATTGGTCCGCTGTGACTCGGGTAGGAGGCGGGCCGTCTGATTCCAGAGTCACGTCGCGTTGGGCCAAAACCCGCTCCAGGGAATTGTCGCGACGAAGAAACAGCGTGGCTTCCTGGGCCTGTGCGCGTTGCGTCTGCCTCTGCATGCGTGGATTTTCGAGCACGATGACATGAGGATCCTTGGTGATTGTGCCGTGGTCGGCCAGCAGAAGGGTTGAAGGCGGAGTAGTGAATTTGATTTTAACGTCCGAATTCATCGTCAGAACGCCAGTATTGGCGATGTAGGTAACGCCAACCGCCGAACCCGTCGCCTGGGGAAGGTTAAAGTCCACTTTCTGATCGGTGGAAGCATTGCCGGTTTTCTGATTGAAGGTAAGCCCTATTGTCCGCAAGTGGATGGGATTCTTAAGCTCTTTCGGTGGGGCCTGGTCAGGAGTGGTCACGCCCCCCGGGTTGGATCGCAGGTCAATCTGCACTTGGTCTTTCGCGACCACGTCGCCGGATTCCGGGTCATAGTCAAAGGCAGAGCCAGAGATTTGATCGAAACGAGTGGAGTCGCGGCCAAAAAGAGTGATCGTTACATCGTGCAGTTCGACCCGGTTTCCCTGCTTGAACTGGATGGCCTGACTGGCCTGAATCGTAAAAACGGTGCGGCCTTCGGCGGAACGGGAGAAAGTAAATCCGTGGGCATTCTGCTGAATGTCCAGGCTGATTTTTCCCGGGACCTGCTTGAGGGCGTCAGGCAACTGCCTGGTGCCGTAGAAATAAGCGCCCGCAACCAACACGCCAAGGGCGGCCAAACTGATGGCGAACCAGCGGCGAAGACGGGAAATCTCCACGGGCATTTACTACAAGTTTAATGCATGCCTGCCTGGCGACGGCGTGAATCCCGATTCTCTACAAGTCCTGATCAAGCACGACCTGCTGTACCATTTCGTCGAGCTCCGCGTTCGCTTTGTCTTGCTTCTGTTGCAAGTCGGATATCTCTTTGTTGAGCGTGTTGAGCCGGTCTTCCTGCGAGTCAAGTTGACGGGTGTAGCGTTGCAATAGGGCCTTCTCTTCCGGGCTGCCCTTAAGGACCTTCATGTTTTCCCGCACACGAGCCTGATCTTTGGTGATGGACTCAATTTCTGATTGCCGTGAACGGATTTGGGCATCCAGTACGCTAATCTGGTTCTTCTGCGCCAGCACGCGCCGGAAAACGTCCATCAGCGCGGGCGAAGGCGTGGTTTCCTTGGTGATGAGGGCAACCTGATCGTCATTGAGATTGGTCAGTTCGTATTGCGCGAAGTCGGGGTGAAATTCTTCAATCTTCAGCTCTTCGGTCTGGTTCGGGCCTACGGCCACGCGGAAACGGAGGAATGACGCCGTAGTTTCTTCAGGCTTGGCGCCTTCGGCCAATTTCCAGCCCTCACGGGCGGGGTGTTCGATCACGACTTGGCGTGGCTGGGTGTCGGCATTGTGCACAGTGTATTTGCGCTTGTCGCGCTGCTCGCGGGTGAGAATCATCATGCCTTTGGCGATGCGCACGTGAGTTGCGGGTTTCTCGTTGAATTCGGTTTCCATGGTGATGCGCAGTGCTGGATCGCCGGCAAAAGAAATCAAGCGGCGTTCGGAGGGATGGACGGTTTCGATCAGTCCTTCGCCGGCGAAGGTGTCGCGATCGAGGATATTGAAAGTGCCGGAATCGAGCGTAAGGCCACTGGAATTGGTGATCCAGAGGGCACGGCGGATTTCTTTGGAATTTTCGTTCCAGATGGAGACTTTTTCCGCCTCGATATGAGCTTGCAAAATTGGTACCAGAGCGGACTGGTTCTTGCCAATGGTGATGGGCTGCTTGATGTTGTATTCAAAGTAATCGCCGAGGTCTTTACTCTCGGCCTCTATCTTCTGATTCGCAAGGGCGCCGTTCAGTTGTTGGATCTTGGCGTATTGTTCAAGCCTGTCGAAATTCCGGCCATTGATGGGACTCCCAACCGCCGATGCTTCGCTCTCGACTTCGACGGTTTCGGAGGCGCTGCCGACGCTGAGCATAGCATCCGCTTGGGTGGTCAGACCGTTGGCAATTGAGGCATTCACCACTTGGGTCCGGAAACCAGGACTCGAAATCGAGATACGATACCGACCTTCGGGCAAACCATACACCTGGTAAACACCTCGCGCATCGGTGATGCTGGTTTGGGAACTGCCGGTTTGGCGATTAGTGATCGTAACTCGTGCACCTCCGATTACTGCGCCAGTAGTATCCGTCACGGCGCCGCGCAAACCCCTGGGGCCGGGGACGGAGATCCCGCCAGCTATCCCGCGGCCTTCACTGGGAGCGACGCCCGGCGGAGGCGGAGGGCCAGCGGGCTCGGTCAGAGTTCCTTCATGCTCCTGTGGCGTGAGCATAACCGAGGGCGGCAGAGCGATCACTGGCCGGCGCGTGTAATACGGCTGGGAAATATTCTCGATGAACGACTGGGGCGCACCCGCGATGAGCGAAAGCTGGACGTCTTTCCAGTCCTCGCCGACGGTGTTGTCGACGATGGCCCAGCCTTGCAACAGCGGCTTTTCGTCGGCCTTTTCAGGCAGGATGATGCGATACGTACTCTTCCACACGGGCACTTCGCTGATATAGCTGACGAAGATATTGCGGTCGCCGCTGCCCGTGGCGGAAATTGTCATGCGGCGCAGATCGCGGGCGCGGGACGAGCCGATGAGATTCAAATACTTGCCGACTTCGTCATTGAGATCGCGCTCCGCCAGCCGCACCGAAGTTCCCGGGCCAAGCTCAAAGTTCCGCATCTCTCCCGCATCGGTGATGATTGAGAACTTGGTCACGGTGTAAGCAACGCCTTTGTCGGTTGTTCTCTGCTCGTTTTCCACGCTCAGCAGTTTTCCGGCGGCCGTGACCGACCCGCTGCGGACTTCCACTCGCGCCCCGCGCAAGGCGGAAAGAAAATCGGCCTGCGTGATCTGCTCACCGAAGGGCAGGCGCAGAGACTTTAGTCGCTCGTCGAGAGGCGCAATCGAGTTGTAACGGATGCTCGAGATGCGGCCTTCGCCGAGATCAACGACGGTCAGAGACTTCAGCACGTCGTTGAGCTGGCCGGTAGTGAAGTCGATGTTGAGTTCCTGGTTGCCGTGGACGCGAGCGGAGTGCTCGAAATATCCGACGCCATTTTTGTAAAGCACTACCCGCTTCACGGGCAGGCGTGCGCTCGACTCTGCTGGGACAGAAGCGGCATCGGAGGCTTTTCGGGCGTTGGAGCGGGCTTATTCTGCGCGACGGCTGAGCCAAGCAACGCAAAAAAGAACAGAACGGCGAAGCTAAAGCGGTACATCATGCTCCTCCGGGAACGGCACTTAAAGAGCGCGGAGATTATTACCACTTGCAGGCTATTTGTCGAGTACCGTGAATTAAACCACCAAGGACACGAAGGCCCACGAAGCTATATCTTCTGGACACAAAGGTGCGTCATTCGGCAATTCATGGACTTAGACACCGGGCAAGCGACAGGCGGTCAGATGAGCAATTTTTCAGTCTTGAAGTCGCGCAGGGAGAGCTCCAGCCCTCCGAACTCGGGGTGGTCATTTTCGTCCAGGGAAAAGGCAATGTCGAGAGTATCTCCGGGAAGAAGCTGAGCTCGCTCGAAGCGCTCCGCCATGCGCCAGCCCATGGCATCGAAGACGATTGACTTGCGCCAGTTTTGCCGGCTTTGAGACTGCACTCTTTCGTGGGCGGCGGCGACCTCGCCTTTTCTGAATGCCGTTGAATCGGGATGGCAGCGCGGCGTGGTCACGAGGGCGAGATCAGCGGGATCCGGCTCTTCGCGTGGGGCGGCGGAAAGTTTCAGCTTCACGTGTTTGTCTTTGACGACGCGAACCGGGGCCGTGAGCCGGACGTTGCGGGTGACGAAAACCGGCTCGTGATTGCTGGCGCCGAATGGCTCGAGGGACTGGACAGCCTGGAAGAGTTCGGGCGTGATTTGATCAAATGCGATTTCGTCGTCGATCAAAATCGTCGGCTCGAGATCGCCTGGGGTGAGACGTTCGCGGGCGTAGGCGTCGAGATGAGCGCGCAGTTCTTCCACTTTGGAAGCGGGCATGGAAAAGCCGACGGCGTGAGAGTGGCCTCCATAGCGCGTGAAAAAGTTGGGGCAAGATTCGAGCGCATTGAGCAAATGGAACGGACGGATGGAGCGGCCGGAGCCGTGAGCTTCGTCTCCATCGCGAGAAATGATGAGCGTGGGCCTGCCGTAGCGCTCGACGATACGCGTGGCAGTTATGCCGATGACGCCGCGATGCCAGCCCTCGCCATCGATCACCATGCAGAAGGCCTCGCGTAGTGCAGGATCCTGCGCGAGGCGGCTCTCGATCCCTTCGAGAATTCTGCGTTCCTCTTCCTGGCGCTCGGCGTTGAGCTGATCGAGTCGAGCGGCAATCTCACGGGCGCGGGCGGGTTCTTTCACACTGAAGAGTTCAATCACGTCGCGGGCCACATCCATGCGGCCGGCGGCGTTGATGCGTGGGGCGATGCGAAAGCCGACTTCGCCGGCGGTGAGCGGCCGGCCACTGACCTGCGCAATCTCCAGGAGCGCTTTCAACCCGGGGTTCACGCTGGAACGCAGGGCCTCCAGGCCAAGTTTGGCGAATACGCGGTTTTCGTCGAGGAGTGGGACGGAGTCAGCAATGGTCGCAATTGCGGCCATTTTCATGAAAGACAACAGCAATTTCGTTTGGTCGCGTTCGGGAAGCAGCTTGGCCATCAAGGCCTGCGCCAGCCTGAACGCCACGCCCGCGCCGCAAAGCGATTTGCAGGGATATTCGCAGCCCGACTGATTTGGGTTGATGACTGCGAAGGCGGAGGGAATGCCTTCCGGCCCTGGCAGGTGATGATCGGTGACGATCAGGTCCACGCCGAGCCGGCGCGCGGTTTCAGCGGGAGCAAAGGCGCGAATGCCCATGTCCACGCTGACGATGAGGCGAATGCCGGCGGCGGCGGCCCGTTCGATGACGTCGTCGCGCAAGTCGTAGCCCTCGCGAATGCGGTGCGGAGTATGGAAGTCAGCGGTACCGCCGCAGAGTTCGATTGCAGTTTTGAGGATCACGATGGCGGTTGTGCCGTCTACGTCATAGTCGCCGTAGATCAAAAGTGGTTCTTTGTTCGCGATCGCAGAGGCGATGCGCTCGACGGCGGTTGGGAGGCCACGCATGAGATTGGGCGAATGCAGATGGGAGAGCGATGGCACCAAGAAGCGCTGAGCGGTTTCGGGGTCAGAAATGCCGCGCATGACGAGCAGGCGGGACAGGGTGGCGGCGATGGCGGGATTCTTGTTCCTTAAGTTCGGCTGTGCGCGCAATTCGGCCGCGAGGAGATCAATCTGTGCTTGATCGGCGGTTTTGGGAAGCCAGTTCATCAAGATTGTTGCGGCTGGAAAAGAAACAAATTTCTGCTCGTGGCGGGCGAGGGCGCCCGCCCCACACGGTCATTTCTAGTTTTGGGCGGGCGAGACGCCCGCTCTCCATCGTAAGCCGCTAACTTTCTTCATCCGGGCCGGGTTCGTCGATAGGAATTCCGCCAAAGTCCTCCGACAGCTCCAGCAGACGCTGATAGTGGTCGTACCATTCGGTCGAAGCTTCATAAACCATCATCACGCCCTGGTGCGCAAAGCCCAATTGCACGAGACCCGTCTTGCCTAGATACGTGCGCAGCCAGCGGGCTTCATCGACATCTTCATCGTTGGTAAATTCCGCGTTGTTGAGGCGTTCGATGATTTCGTCGAGGTCCTCGCGGCGCATGGTCCAGGAATCCATAGTCAGAAACGCGGCGCCTGCCGCCTTGGCCAGCTCTACGAAGTCCTTCCAGCCATCCGGATTGTTTTCAGTTTTCCAGACCACGCTCTGCACCTCTTCGTAGTCCACATAGCCGGGGAAGCGCAGCAGGCCGTGGCCGGAGATGAAAGCGACCATGTCGTCTTTGAGAGTGGCCAGATCGTCGGGAGCGGGAGACATAAGACGGCTCTCTGCATTGTATGCTGGAACGGCTGGGAAAAGCAGCAAAGAGGATAGATTCCGGATTCTCAACCACGAAGGACGCGAAGTTGCACGAAGGTTTTGACCATCAGGAATTCCTTTGTGTACCTAGGTGCCCTTTGTGGTTGATTGAGTGCGCAACCACACACGCTGGCCTGAGCCACAATCCTCGCTATGCTAGACTAACTGTTTCACACGACGCTTCCGATCGCTCATGCTGCTCTCCAAAGAATATGTGAGCTACCTGGCCCGCGAAGTCACCAAGAAACTGATTGCCGGGGAGTTCATCGCCACCAAAAACGTTCCTGCCGTAACGGAAAAAGTGCACGCTTCCATGCTGGAAGAGCTGTCGCTGGAAGACCGCATCAACGACGAAGTGCGGGTCATTCTGGAGGCGTACTCGGAAGAGATGCGCAAGACCGGGGCCAATTACCAGGAAATGTTCCGCAAGGTCAAGAACGAACTGGTGCGCAAATATAAGGCGGTGCTGTGAGAGTCAACCGGGACAAAGTCAACAAAGTGGCGCATGTGGTGACCGATGCGCTCGCCGACATGAACGAGGTGGAGTTTCTTGAGGACCGCAACACGATCCGGCTGGAAATTCGAAAAGTTCTGGAAGACCTGCTGAACCAGGAAGAAAAGATCGACCAATCCGCCCGCCAGAAAATTGAAAACCAGAAGCGCACCATTCTAGAAGGCAGCCAGGAGTGGGACATCCTGTACCGCAAGTATTACAACGAGGAAGTGAAGAAGCTGGGCGTGTAGGCTCCTCATCTACCCCTCGCTCAAATCAAGCCAAGTGGCACGCGTAGCAGGCCTTCCCGACTTAAGATAGGGAGCAAGCATCAGGTCGGAGAGCAAATTGCCCCAGACTAGCCAGATTTCCACCGCCGTGAAACAGGCCGCACACGCCGCTGGCTTTGAACTGGCCGGCATCGCTCCGGTTGAGCAATTGCCTGAGCTTGATCATTTTCCCGCGTGGATTGCGTCCGGGCACGCCGGGGAGATGAAGTATATGGAAGCGCGTGATGAGGCCGGCAGACTGAAGCGCGCTTCTTTGGCGTCCGCCGTTCCCTGGGCACGCAGCGTGATTGTATGCGCCATCAACTACAACACCGCATACGCATATTCAACGGAAGTTTCGGATTCCAAGCGCGGATGGATCTCTCGCTATGCCTGGAGCTGCGAGGACTATCACGAGGCGGTGATGCGGCGGCTGCGGCAGGCGGAAGACACGTTGAGACAAGAAGTCGTGCGGGCAGGAGTGTCCGCGCCCCAAGAGGAGTTGCAGACTCGATGCTATGTCGATACCGGGCCTGTGGTCGAGCGAGTTTACGCCAAATATGCCGGCATCGGATGGATTGGAAAGAACACTTGCATAATCAATCAACAAGTTGGCTCTTGGCTCTTTCTAGGCGTGATTCTGACCTCTCTGCAACTTGAACCTGATTTGCCGCCGCCCGATCGTTGCGGCACTTGCACGCGTTGCATTGATGCGTGCCCTACCGAGGCCTTCGTCGGCCCCTATCAACTGGACGCGAACCGCTGCATCTCTTATCTGACAATCGAAAAGCGGGGCACGATTGCAGAGGAACTGCGCGAAGGCATGGGACGGCATGTCTTCGGTTGCGACATCTGCCAGGATGTTTGTCCATGGAACCGCAAAGCGCCGGCAACCAGCGCGCCGGAATTTCAGCCGCGCGAAGAATTGATTGATCCGGCCCTGGAGTGGCTGGTGCAGATCAGCGAGGAAGAATTTCGAGAAAAATTCCGCAGATCGCCTGTGCGACGCGCCAAACCTCAGGGCTTGCGCAGAAATGCGGTCATTGCCATGGGAAACAGCCGTAACCTGGATTTCATTCCCATCCTTCAGAAACTTGCCCAGGATGACGACCCTGTCATCGCGGAGCAAGCCCGCTGGGCGAGAGAAAGACTCAAATTCTGACCCGATTCCGGAGGAAGAACCAAATGGAATTCTAGTGGTACGATTCAGTCAGCACAGGTTTGCGACCGTAGCCGTATGAACGTTGGTGCTTGCTCACGACGACTTTTTCTTCCCTTCCTTGGGCTGCTCTTGTTGGGCTACCCATCCTTTCTCCGAGCCGCCGAACCAAAATGGATTCGCATTAACTCCGACCATTTTTCGGTGCTCACGGATGGCGGCCAGAAGAAGGGAACTGATGTTGTGGTCCGCCTCGAGCAGATGCGCGCTGTCTTCGAGCAACTGTTGCTGAAAAACAAGCTGGTCCAGGGCGTTCCTCTGCAAGTAATTGCGGTCAATTCCGACAAGGAATATGCGCAAATTGTGCCCGTCCGCCAGGGACAGCCTATCTCGGCCCCGGGGTTCTTCGTGACCGGCGAACCGGACTACATTGTTCTCGACCTTGAAGCCGATGACAGCTGGCAGGCCATCTCCCGCGATTTTGCGTTGATGTTTCTTGCCTACAACTATCCTCCTTCGCCCGGATGGTTTGACGAAGGCCTGACCGAGTATTTTGCCAGCCTGCGGCTGGACAAGAAAACGGCCCAGCTCGGGTCCGATCCGGCGCTCACCTCATCGTGGCAAGAAGATTTAGTTGGCAATATTCAACAAGTTCAAAACCCGCCGAAGTCTTTCACCGAGGTATTGAGCGGTACGGTGTGGCTGTCCCTGCCTGATTTGTTTAGCCTGCAGCATGACCCGCTCAAGCCAGAAGAAGGCGCCCGGCATACCCTCTTTTATGCCGAGTCATGGATCGTGATGCACTACCTGCTGAACAAAAACAAACTGCCGGAAACGGGCAATTACCTCAATCTCGTGCAGAACCAGCAGGTTCCCGTGGACCAGGCAATTCAACAGGCTTACGGCATGGCGCCGACGCAGATGGAAAAGGAAGTGAAAGACTATTTCAAGTCTCTCACTCCGCTCTTTTTGGCGCTGGATGCATCCAAGGAGCCGGGGATACATGATGCCGCTGAACTGCACAGCTTCCCGGTTCCGGTCGGCGCGGAGGACATCGGCACGAGCGTGGCCGACGTTTCTGAGATCGAAGCGAAGGCGTTAGTCGCCGAGATGTCGGCGCGCTTGCCCGAGCATCGTGAGCCGGCGTTAAAGGCTTTGGAAGCCATGATCGCAAACCCCGCGACAGAAACGGCCGCGGCTCATCGAGCGCTGGCGTGGGTTTATATGACGCAGCGGCAATTTGACCAGGTACCTGATGAACTGGACGCGGCGCGAAGACTCGACGCCAGCGACCCGTGGATCAAATTCTACGCCGCGCTTAGCAAGTATCAGCAAGCCGTGGTCACCAACAGCTCCTTTCAGGGCCTCTCCAACATGATTCAGGACTTACGCGGCGTTATTGACTGGAACCCAGAGTTCGCGGAAGCCTATCACCTGCTGGCGTTGGCGCGGCTTGAGGGTGGAGGGGTGAATTCTGCGTTAGTCTCCATTCGAGAGGCGATTCGTCTGGCCCCCCGCAACCAGACTTACCGTCTTAACCTTGCGAGAATTTATATGGAAGGCAAGAAATGGGACGAGGCCACGGCCCTGCTGGAACGCCTGAAGCAAAACTCTGATCCGCAGATAGCTCAGGCTGCGCGTAAGGATTTGGAAGCATTACCTGTCTGGCGGAAATACGGGGTGCCTCCAGAGCAACAAAGCACGGTGGAGGCCCGGACGGGAGCAAAGGTCAGTGTCGAGAGTGCCAGCGGAACAGAACAGGGAGCCTCCGAATCTGCCGACTCGCCCCCAACAGAGCCTCAACCGGACACCCGCAAGGTCGAATTTCTCAAGGGCAAGCTGCTGAGCGTCGACTGCACCCAGGCACCGGCAGCTGTCTTGACACTGGCCGTCCCGTCACGAACCATGAAGCTGCGCACAACAGACTATAAAGCGCTACTTGTGATGGGTGCCGACCAGTTCTCGTGTGCCTGGAAGAACGTCGCTGTGTCCGTGAACTACAAAGCGAATGGAAAAGCCTCCGGTGATCTGGTATCGATCGAACTCCAATAAAGGTTTGCCAATTCGGTAAAAACTAAACCCTCTCAGGGGAAGCTGAGAGGGTTCGCTGGTGGTGGAAACTGAGGAGGCTAGACGCGAACAACGTTCGCCGCCTGGAAGCCCTTGGGTCCCTTCAGCAGGTCGAACTCCACCGTTTCGCCTTCGTTCAGAGTGCGATAGCCGTTCTCCTGGATAGCAGAAAAATGAACGAAGACGTCCTCCCCGGTGGAACGCTGAATGAACCCGTACCCCTTGGCTCCATTGAACCACTTCACTGTGCCCTTCTCTCTCACAAAGAAACTCCTTTCGCTTCTTCTCTAAATTCAACTTTCCGTTTCTCCCGCGAAGCTGCTTGCTCCTAACTACCCCCCTTAGAAGAACCAGGAAGTCTGACCCGGATCAATTCCGTGACCTGAAGTCACGCAAAGCGAAAGGCTCCTGAGCCTCGCGCAACTTGAGGAAGCTGCGGCGCGAGACTGAGGAGCCTCTCGTGATGGCGCGAAATTTCGACTGCGGACACAGAACATCAACCCGGGAACTGCTGACATCGCTGCCCACAAATTGCAGCAATGAGCAGAAGATAATAGTCACGAAGACTCTTTCTGGCAAGAGGAGAAAAAAACTTTTGAAACGGTTTAGTGGCTTGAATCTCCCCTAACTATCAGAGGTATCCACAAGAAAACCCTCGAAAAATCAGCCCCGCTCGTCTCAAAGTGCAACGGCCGCAGGTGCAAGCCTCTGATAAGATTGGCTGAATGGTTCCCGTTGACTCTGAGTCACATTCTCGCGCTAAGAAAACGCGCGGTCAGCAGCCCCTCGGGACTTACTCGGGCTTAGTCACTTCAACATTCAAATATCTGTTGCGAACGGACGTGCATACGTTCGCGTTCTCTGTCGCCGCGAATGCCATTTTGTCGTTCTTCCCTTTTGTGTTGTTGCTCATGACGCTGATTCGGAGAGTATTCCATTCTCCGCTCATGTACCGTGTAGTGGTCGAGTTGTTGCGCGACTTCCTGCCCGCCGGCCAGGATTTCGTAATTCGCAATCTGAATGCGCTTGTGGCGGCGCGCCAGAGGGCGCAGGTCGTCTCACTGCTGATTCTGCTGGTCACTTCCACGGGTATCTTCATGCCGCTGGAAGTGGCATTGAACCGGGTTTGGCGGTTTCCAGAGAACCGCTCTTTTCTCAGGAACCAGTTGCTTTCCCTTGGCCTGGTTTTTGGCTGCGGCGGCTTAGCGTTGCTTTCGATTGCGCTTACGGCAGGCAACGTCGAATTATTACGCTCTTCCCTGCGCGGCCATGCTTTGTTCGTTGTGCGCCTCGCGGGATTTCTCAGCATGAAGGTTTTTGCCATCGCGGCCAGCATTGCCATTTTTTTCCTGGTCTATTGGCTGCTTCCTAATGGGAAAGTTCCGGTGCGAGCGGTGCTGCCCGCCGCGGTGATCATGGGGTTGCTATCGGAGACCCTCAAGCACCTCTACATTCTGGCTTTGCCCCGGCTTAATTTTCAGGAAGTCTATGGGCCATTTTCGCTTTCCGTAAGCCTGATGTTCCTGGCCTTTCTTTCTGGATTGTTGTTGCTCACCGGAGCGCATCTTTCGGCCGAATTGCACAAGCGGAATGCTTTCTAACCGATGTTCGTAAGCCCTGCGGCCTTCGTTCCAATCCGGGAATTGTTCGCGCGTCACAACGAGATGTGACATTCGGCACATCGCGCGGCAAAACTGAAGCGCTAGTGTTGGTTTCCCCATTCTCGTTTGCCTCGATGCTGAGGCGAACAAATGCCCTTTCCATTCCGCAACCTCTGCCCTTGCTGGGTCATTTGTTGTTTCGTCCTGATCAGTTTTCTCCCGTCCGCTGGCCAACAGAATCCCGGCAAGCTAGCTTTGTTCGCACCACCGACAATGAAGCAATTGATCCAGCAATCTGGTTTGATTTTTGAGGGTACGGTTGCTGCGGTCGAGCACGTTCGGGCAAAACCGGGGCAAGTTGCGGCCCAGCGAATTACGTTCCGGGTAGAGCAAGCGATTCTTGGGGTTCGCAAGGGGCAATTGCTGGAAGTTCGCGAATGGGCAGGGCTCTGGAATTTCGGTGAGCACTACCGGATGGGTGAACGCGTGTTGCTGTTTCTCTATCCACGAAGCCGGCTC
>Ga0335081_10004232_pt1 | contig 22652 bp, 15 predicted proteins | sample Lox_Sample_35_FD_206713 | JGI IMG/M metagenome (GOLD analysis project Ga0335081, IMG submission 206713) | Soil microbial communities from Loxahatchee National Wildlife Refuge, Florida, United States - Lox_Sample_3.5 | ecosystem: Environmental > Terrestrial > Soil > Wetlands | place: USA...
GGAATCGAGCTCGCCGCCAGGGCCGCTCCCAGCAACACGGCCACAACAATCGCGAGCGTCAACGGGTCCGACGCTTTCACGCCGAAAATCAGCCCCTCGAGCAGCCGGGTCAATGCGAACGCGCCCGCCGCGCCGATCACGACTCCGATCGCCGCGAGGGTCAGCCCCTCGCGCACCACCAGCCGCAGCACGTCGCCGTTGCTCGCGCCCAGCGCCATGCGAATCCCGATCTCGCGCGTCCGCTGGCTCACCGAGTACGCCAGTACGCCGTACAGCCCCACCACGGCCAGCACCAGCGCCAGCCCGGCGAACGCGACCAGCAGACTCATCACGAACTTCTGGTCCGACGCCCATTCCGCCGTGGCTTCGTTCATCGTTTTCGCGTCCGAGACCGGCTGATCCGGATCGATTTCGTGCACCGCGCGTGTGATCGACGCGATCAGGCCCGCAGGCGCCAGTTCGCTGCGCACCACGATGGTGAATTGCTGGTACTGCATGGACGGAACGTAAATCTCCGGGCTGATCGACTGCTCCGGCCCCAGTTGGCGCACATCGGAAACCACGCCGACCACCGCGCGGCGCTGATCGCTCAGCTTCAGCGTTTTGCCGATGGCGCTCTCGCCCGGCCACAGCTTCTTCGCCATGGTCTCATTGATCACGATCGAGGGCGATTTCGGGTCTTCCGCTTCGGCGTGCGTGAACCCGCGTCCGCTGCGCAGCGGGATCATCATGGTGCGGAAGTAATCCTCGCTCACGCGGCGGACCGCGGCGTTCGGCTGCGGACCTGCGCCGGGGGGAGGCGCGCCATCGAAGCTGTAGCTGCTGATCGAAAGATCCTGCATGGGAAGCCCGCTCGCCAGACTGGCCGAGATTACCCCCGGCATCGCCGATACTTTTTCAAGAATCTGCCGGCAGAACGGCGCGGCCGCCCCTTCGGTCGGATATTGGAATTGCGGCAGCTTGAGGCGCACGCTCAACAGTCCGTCGCGCCGGAATCCCGGGTCCGAAGCGATCATCGCGTGCACCGTGCGGATCAGCAGTCCCGCTCCCACCAGCAGCACCAGCGCGAGCGCGACCTCGCCCGCCACCAGCACGCTGCGCAGCCGCTTCTTCAATCCGCTCGCGCCCGAGCGGCCCGTCTGGTTCAACGCCTCGTTCACGTTCCGCCCGGCCGCGTCGAGCGATGGCGCGAGTCCGAAAATGATTCCTGTCACCACCGCCGCTGCCAGCGTGAATCCCAGTGCCAGCGGATCGAGATGAATGTCTTGAAGATGCGCCGTGTCCTTCGGCGCCAGCGCGACGATTGCGCGAACGCCCGCGTATGCTGCCAATAGTCCCGCCGCCGCTCCACCGAGGCCGAGCAGCAGGCTTTCGGCGAGCATCTGCCGCGCCAGACGCCATCGGCTCGCGCCCATCGCCATCCGCACTGCCAGTTCCTTGCGACGCGCCATCGACCTCGCCAACAAAAGATTGGCGACGTTTGCGCACGCGATCAGCAGCACGAATCCGACCGCGCCTTGCAAAATCCACACGTACTTGCGCTGGTCCGGCCCGACGTCTTCGATTGACACCGGGAAAACGTTCACGTTGAATCCTTTGTTCAGGTCGGGATCTTCGCGCTCGAGGCGCGTGCCGATCGCGCTCATCTCCGCGCGCGCCTGCTCGAGCGTCACGCCCGGGCGAAGATGCGCATAAACGAATTTGGTCCGTTCCTTCAGCGCCTTTTCGTCGGTCGGATGCATGTTCAAGGGAAGCCACACCTGGGGATTGTTCTGCTGCATCCCGGTCCACATCGCCGGAAGATGAAATGACGCGGGCCACACGCCGATCACCGCGTAGGCGGCCTTGTCCAGCTCAATGGTCTGGCCCAGCGCTTTGGGATCGCCGCCGAATCTCTTCTGGAACAGCTTGTGGGTAAGAATCGCGACGTGATCGTCGCCCGCGGCGAACATGCGTCCCAACACCGGCCGCGCCCCAAAAAGGTCGCCAAAGTTGGCTTCGATGCGCGCCCCTTCAAGCGGCTCCGGTTGGTCCACGCCGGTGAGATTGAAATTCGCCGATTCGTACGTGGTCATCGCGTCGAAGGAATGGGAGAGAGCGCGCCACTGGAAAATGTTGCTCAGACAAGTGGGCACGCGCTCGGCCAGAAAATCGCCCAGCGCCGGATTCTTCTCCCACACCATCACCGTGCGGCCGGGATCGCGCAGCGGCAGCGCGCGCAACAGCACCGCGTCAAGCACGCTGAACATGGCGGTGTTCGCGCCGATACCCAGCGCTAGAACGATGGTCGCGACCGCGGTGAACCCGGGATTCTTCGCGAAATCACGCAGCGCGAACTTCACATCGGAAAGCATGCCACATTGTAGGCGCGAGCGCGCGTTACCGCTGCCGCAACACCGAAATGATATCGTCCGCCGTGATCACGCCCGAAAGCTGCCCGTCCTCGCTCACCACCGGCAACGCTAGCAGGTTGTACTTGTCGAATAGCTCCGTCACGCGGTCCTGATGCTCGTTCACCGGCGCCGAGATCAGTGTTTCCGCGGCCAGCGTCTTCAGCGGCGTCGAGCCTTGGTGCAGAAACAGCCGCGCCAGCGGAACCGACGCTTTCAGGAGCCCCTCCGAATCAGTCAGAAACAGCGTATTCAGGGTCTCGATCAACTCTTCGTGATCCTTGAGCGTGCTGAGCGCGTCGGCCACCGTGGCGTCCTCCGGCAGGGCGACGTATTCGGTGTTCATCATGCCGCCCGCGGTGTCCTCTTCGAACTCCAGCAGTTCCTCGACGTCGGACTTGGGTTCGTGCTCCATTTCCTCGAGGATTTCTTCGCTTTTTTTCTCTTCAAGCTCCGCCAGCACGTCGGCGGCCTCGTCGGGCGACATTTCCTCCACGATGTCGGCTGCCTTTTCCGTCTCGAGCGATTCGAGAATGCTGGCCTGGATATCGGGATCGACTTCGGAAAGAGCGTCGGCGGCGACCTCGCTGTCGATGTTTTCGAAGATCGCCTCGCGATCCTGCGGGCTGAGATCCTCGACGATATCGGCCAGATCGGCCGGGTGCATGCCTTCGAGCAAGCGGTTGGAGATGTTCAGCCGCAGCCGCCGCTGCGGATCCGGCTCCAGGATGTTGCAGAACTCCCAGCGAATCGAGTGGGGAGCGATGTTCACTTGCAGCTTGCGGATCAGCCGCGGCGGGAGAATGCCCTTGAATACGCGGCGGAAGATGCTGCGAATGCCGATATCGACCTCCAGCACCCAGAGCCGATCTCCGCCCGGGTCGCGCCGGAACTCGAACGTTACATCATTCACGCGGACCACTTTGTGGCCCTGGGCGTCGATGATCTGCTGGTCGAGCAGGTCCCGGCTGGTGCGCAGCATGTACTCATCGGAATGGTACGGCGTCAGGTTTTCGTCACGCAGGCGGATGCCTTCAAGCGAGATGGATTCGATCTGATCGTGGCGGACGGTCAGCCAGCTCCCACCATTGCCCACCAGATAGCGGTCGATGCGGGCCGGATCGATCAGCGGAACCAGGGCGGCGTCTTTGACCACACCGATCTTGTGCCCCTTAAGGTCGTAAACCTTGAGGCCCAGCAATTCGGTGAGGTACAGGATCTCATGATCCGGTCTGAGTTCTGGCATCGAAGATCCCAGCCCATATATGGACGCTACGCCCAATTCAAATATGCCGTATCCGCTCGGGGATTGGCAAGGTTTTTTTGAGCGAATCCACAAAAAGACCGGGAAAAGGCGGCGGCTTTTTCGGTACTAAGGTCATGTACGCGTTGCTCCGCCTTTTCGTCCGCAACCGGACTCTCACGCTGACCGTGACGCTCATCCTGGCGATGTGCATCGGCACGAACACCCGCGGAAACCTTGCGATCCGAAGCCGTCGCTCCAGATGTGCGCCGCGAATTGGCCCCGAGCAGCCCGCCCCTCGCAATTTCAACGAATTGCTAGCCGCCTCGCCCTGAGGAAGGCCGCGCGAGTTGAGCGGCCGGGAGATCGTTTAGGGAATAGCCGCGCCGGTCACGGCGGGGAACGGAGGTCGTGTTTCCACCCAGCCTCGTCACGTCGAGAGCGCGACGGACTTCAGTAGCCTAGTTCCTCGCCGCCGCTGCCGACGACGACTTGTGCGGCGTCGCGGAGGTTTTGCGCGTCGTCTGGGTTTCCGTGCCTGCCGGGTGCAGGATCAGCTTCTGCACGCGCCAGTTCAGGATTTCCGCCGCGTAGATCTCATTCTCCGAGGGACAGGCGAGCTCGTGAATCCAGCCGAATTCCTTCAACTGGCGACCGGAGGTCCCCAACTCACCCAGCACCTTGCCGTCGAGCGTGAGTTTGTAGATGCGACCCGGGTACGCGTCGGCGCTGTAGAGATACTGCGTCGGACCGGGCGTGATGCAGATGGCCCACGGCGCGCCGCTCTGGCGCTTGGCTCCCTCCGCACTCGGCTTGGGACCCATCCACGGCTGAACGTCGTCGGGTACCGGAACGTTGATCTGAATGATCCGCTCGAAATTTCCGTCGGAATCGAATACCTGGATGCGGCGGTTGCCGCGGTCGGCTACATAGATGTTGCCTTTCGCGTCGGACGCAATTGAGTGCGGCGTGTTGAGCTCGTTCGGCTTGGGATTGGCGCGATCCTCATCGGGAACCGGAACGCCCCACTGTTTCACCCAGCGGCCGTTCTTGTCGAACTTCGCCACGCGCGAGTTGATGTAGCCGTCGCTGATGAAGATGTCGCCGGCCGGATCCCAGGTGACGTCGGTGGGCTGGCGGAACTGGCCGTCGACGGCGGGACGCGGCGGGCGCACGCGCTTCCACGGCTCAGAGCCCTCATCCGACGCCTCTTTCTTGCGTCCGAACACCATGGTCACGTGGCCCTGCGGATTGAAACGCACGATCATGTCCGAGCCTTTATCAATGGCCCACAGGTTGTCGTCTTTGTCGAAGCGGATCGCGTGGGCGAAACTCCACGCGTAGAGGTTCTTTCCGATCTCGCGGATGAACGTTCCGTCGGGGCCGAACTCCAGAATCTGCGCGGCGGCGGCGCCGTAAGCCGGGCCGGTGGTGTTGCCGCGGGAGAACACGAAAATGTGATGTTTCGAGTTGACCGCGACACCCGAAGCCTCGCCGAGATTCATGCTCGGGGGAAGCTTCAGGAAATTGGGGACCGAGTCGAAGGGGATCTCGGGAACGGGTGTTTCATCCTGGGCGACCGCCAGGGTAGCCGCGCATGCAAAAACCAAAAACAGTGAGCGTTTCACAAGTGGCCTCCAAGCCTGTACACGCCACGATATCACGTGTGGCGCAAGGCGGCCATCGGGTCAACCCGTAAGACCCCAAGGGATCGGCCTCGGACAGCAGAGGACGGAGGCAGAAAGTAGAATAAAGGTTCCATGCGCATTGCCTTGGCGCAAATCAACCCGGTGGTCGGCGATCTTCGCGGCAACGCCGGGCTCATCCTGAACGCGGCCCGCGAGGCCGCCCGCCGCGGCGCCGAGCTCGCCGTCTTCCCCGAGCTTTCAATCACCGGCTATCCGCCGCGCGACCTGGTAGAAAAGCCGAGCTTCATCGACCGCAGCGAGAGCGAGCTCGAACGGCTGGCGCAGGAATCGGCGGATCTCGATCTCAGCATCGTGTGCGGGTACGTGGCGCGGTCCCATTCGACTGTCGGAAAGCGCGCGCTCAACTGCGCGGCGCTGCTCGAAAACGGAGCCGTGACCTTCCGCCAGACGAAGATGCTGCTGCCGACCTACGACGTCTTCGATGAGGCACGCTACTTCCGCCCCGGCGAGCGCGAATCGCTGTGCCGCATTCGCGGCAAGGACGTCGCGCTGACCATCTGCGAGGACGCCTGGAACGACCGTCAGTTCTGGAAGCGCCGCCTGTACCAGCGCGATCCCGTGGAGGAGATGTTCGAATCGGGCGGCGAGATCATGATCTGTATCAATGCGTCGCCGTACAACATGGGAAAGCGCGAGGTTCGGCGCGAAATCTACCGCGCCTCTGCGCGGCGTTACAAGCGGCCGGTGGTGTACGTAAACCAGGTGGGCGGAAACGACCAGCTCGTGTTCGATGGCTCCAGTTTCGCGATGAACAGCGCCGGGCAAATGGTCGCCTGTGGACGATCGTTCGAGCAAGACCTCGTGATCTTCGACAGCGCCACGGGAACCGGGGAAATTCATGAGGATTTCACAGATGAATGCGAAGCTGTGTACCAGGCCCTGGTGCTCGGCACGCGCGATTACATGCGCAAGTGCGGGTTCAGCCGTGTTCTGATCGGACTTTCGGGCGGCATCGATTCGTCGCTGACCGCGGCGATCGCGGTGGAAGCGGTGGGTCGCGAAAACGTAACCGGCGTGGGCATGCCCGGGCCGTATTCGTCGGAAGGCAGCGTCACGGACGCGCGGGAGATGGCGAACCGCCTGGGGATCCGGTTCGAGATCGTGTCGATTCGCGGGGTGTATGAGCGCTTCATCGAGGAGCTCGCGCCGCAGTTTGCCGGGCGCGCACCCGATGTGACCGAGGAAAATCTGCAATCCCGCCTGCGCGGAGTGACGTTGATGGCGCTGTCCAACAAAACCGGGGCGCTGGTGCTCACCACCGGCAATAAAAGCGAGCTGGCGGTCGGCTATTGCACGCTGTACGGCGACATGTGCGGCGGCCTGGCGGTGATCAGCGACGTTCCCAAGACCATGGTGTACTCGCTCTCGCGCATCGCCAACCGCCGGCACAACGGCGCGATTCCGGAGGCCGTGTTCACCAAGCCGCCTTCGGCCGAGCTGCGGCCCGACCAGAAAGATACGGACTCGCTGCCGCCCTACGACGTGCTCGATCCGATTCTTGAAGCCTACATCGAGCAGTACCGTACGCCGCGCGACATCGCCGCCAGCATGGGCCTGCCGCTCGACCTGGTGGAGAGCATCGCGTCGAAAGTGGATCGCAATGAATACAAGCGCCAGCAGGCGGCGCCGGGACTGAAAGTGACCACCAAGGCCTTCGGCATCGGGCGGCGTTTCCCGATCGCCCAGAGATATTCGGAGTAGCTGACCAGCGGGAGGGTTCCATGAAAAAATATTCGGGTCTCGTTCTCATCGCGATCTGCGCGGGTGCGCTTTCGTCGCAGCCGGGCTGGCGCGACCAGGTGGGTCCGCAGCCGGATGGCAGCTTTATCGTGTCGAGCGGGTGGCGGATCAAGCCCGCGGGAAAACAAGTTCCGCTCGATACGCTGCCGATGTCGATCGCGCTCTCGAAAGACGGGAAATACCTGCTGGTGTTGAACGGCGGATACAAGCCGCCGTCGATCATCGTGCTGGCGGCGTCGGACATGCACGAGGTTTCTCGCGTGTCGGTCGCCGATGCGTGGCTGGGGCTGGCAGTTGCGCCCGACGGCAGGATCTACGCGGGCGGCGGATCGCGCGCAACCGTGTTCGAGTTCACGCTGTCGGCGGACGGCAAGATTGCGCCGGCGCGCGAGCTGGTGGTGGTTCCCGAGGCCAAGCGCGATTGGCAGGATTTCATCGGCGATGTGGCGCTTTCGCCCGACGGCAGGACCATCTATGCGGCCGACATGTATCGCGACGCGGTCGCCACCATCGACGTGTCCTCGGGCCGCGTGAAGAATTTGTTCAAGACCGGCAGGCGCCCTTACCGCATCCTGTTTCATCCCGACGGAAAATCGGTTTTCGTTTCGAGCTGGTCGGATGGAAGCGTGTATCTTCACGATGCCGCGAGCGGCGAGCAGCTCGGGCGCGTCGCGCTGGGTCCGCACACCACGGATATGGTGTTGAGCAATCGCAAGCCGGAAGGCGAGGAGGACGCCGCGCCGTACCGCCTGTTCGTCGCCGCGGCGAACACCAATTTCGTTTTCGTGGTCAACATCAGCGGCTCGAACGAGATGAGGCTCGCCGAAACGTTGAATATCGCTATGACGCCGATGCATCCGCTGGGGATGACGCCCAGCGCGGTGGCGCTCAGTCCGGACCAGAAGACGCTGTACGTGGTGTGCTCGGACGCCAATGCGGTCGCGGTCGCCGACATTTCCGAAGCGCGCAGCCGCGTCTCCGGCTTTATTCCCGCCGGCTGGTATCCGACGGCTGCGCGCGTGCTCACCGACGGCCGCATCCTGGTGCTCAACGGCCGCGGTCTGCGCAGCTACGCCAATCCCGATTACTCCGGTCCGAAGCAGGTTTCCAATGTCCAACGTGGCGACAACCGCCGCTACTACGTCGGCGTCATGCAGACCGGCACGCTGTCCGTGATCGATCCGCTCAGCGAGGACGCGCTTGATCAGTACACCAAGACCGCGCGAGCGCAGCAGCATTACAGCGACGACGATCTCGATATCAGCAATCTGCCCGCTAGCGTGATCGTCTCGCGGCCCGGCAAACACTCGCCTATCGAGCACGTGATTTACATCGTGAAGGAAAACCGCACCTACGACCAGGTGTTCGGAAAGATCGGCAAGGGCAACAGCGACCCCTCGCTGTGTTTGTTCGACGAATCCGCCGCGCCGAACCATTACAAGCTGGCGCGGCAGTTCGTCCTGTTCGACAATTTTTACGTCAACAGCGACGTGAGCGCGGATGGCCACAGTTGGGCGACCGCCTCCATCGCGCCGGATTACGTCCAGAAGCTGTGGCCCAACCAATACGCCAACCGCCGCAAGCATTACGATTTCGAAGGCGAGGAGCCGGCCAATTCGCCTCCCGCGGGATACATCTGGAACAACGCGCTCGCCGCCGGTCTTACGGTCCGCAATTATGGTTACTGGGCGGAGAACAAAGCGCAGGCCGGTCCGGACGGCATCCAGATCGAAAAGGTCAACGATCCGGCGCTGGTACGCGTCACCAACATGCGCTACCGCAACTTCGATCTGAATTATCCCGACGTGGACCGAGCCAAAACCTTCCTCGAGGATTTGAAACAGTTCGAGGCGCAGGACAAGATGCCCAACCTGATGATCCTGCGCCTCGGCAACGATCATACGAATGGCACCACGCCCGATAAACTGGCGCCACTGTCGCTGTTCGCAGACAACGATTACGCGCTGGGCATGATCGTGGACGGCGTTTCACACAGCAAATTCTGGCCGGCGACGGCGATTTTCGTGATCGAGGATGACGCGCAGAACGGACCGGACCACGTGGACTCGCACCGCTCGCCCATGCTGGCGATCTCGCCCTACACGCAGCGCGGGATGGTGGACAGCAGCATGTACAACCAGTCCTCCATCATGCGCACCATGGAGCTGATTCTTGGGTTGCGGCCCATGACGCAGTACGACGCCGGCGCGCGGCCGCTGATCCAAGCCTTCGCTTCCGCGCCGAACAACAAGACCTACGAAGTCGAGCAGCCGCGCATCTCGCTCACCCAAAAAAATCCGCCGCGATCGCAGACCGCGGCGCGCTCGGCTGCAATGGACTTTGATGAAGCCGACGAGATCGACGATGATGAATTAAATGCTATTTTGTGGATCGCGATCAAGGGTACTCAGCCCCCAGTACCCGTCCGCAGTTATTTTTCGGCGCGACATTGATCTAGTCAAACCGCAGATTCACGCCGATATACGCATATGCAAGTATATCCGCGTGCATCTGCGTGCATCGGCGGCGAATAGGGGTGCCTCGCCGCAATGACCACGCTCTGTTTTCTGTGGCACATGCACCAGCCGTTCTACAAGGACCTGTGGACCGGCGAGTACAAGCTGCCCTGGACGCGTCTCCATGCCCTCAAAGATTACGCGGGCATGGTTCGCATTCTCGAAGAGGTTCCCGCCGTTCACCAGACCTTCAACCTGGTCCCGTCGATGATCGCGCAGATTCAGGATTACGCGCATGGGAGCGCCTCCGACCCGTTCCTTCAGGTCGCCGTCACGCCGGTCGAGGATTTGAGCGAAGCACAGCGCAATTTCATGTTGAAGTACCTTTTCCAGGCGAACGTCCCGCACATGATCCAGCGCTTTCCGCGCTACGCGGAGCTGTACGAATCACGCGGCCGCTCGATTCAGGAGCTGCGCGATTTGCAGGTGCTCAGCCAGCTTGTCTGGTTCGACGAGGATCAGCGCGCGCACGATCCGGAGCTCGTCGAGCTGGTGCGCAAGGGCCGCGATTATTCGCGCGAAGACCAGGCGCTGATGGCGCGCAAGCAGCAGGAGGCGCTCGCGCGCGTTCTCCCCACGTATCGCGAGTTCGCCTCGCGCGGGCAGATCGAGATTTCGACCACCCCGTTTTATCATCCGATTCTGCCGCTCATCGCCGACTCGGATATCGCGGCGGTCTCGCATCCCGGCGTCACGCTGCCGCCGCGATTCCAATATCCGCAGGATGCCCGCGAGCAGCTCTGCCGCGCCCGCTCCTACATCGCCGACGAGCTGGGAGCGGCGCCCGTCGGCCTGTGGCCGTCGGAAGGATCCGTTTCCGATGAGGCGCTGGGACTCGCGGCCGATTGCGGATTCGCCTGGGCCGCGAGCGACAACGGAGTGCTGGCGCGAACCCTGAACCAGGACGCCGGTCCGGATCTCACGTATCAGGCGTACCTGTGGCATCAGCACGGGCGCGAGGTCCGCATGCTGTTCCGCGATCACTGGCTGAGCGATCTGATCGGGTTCACCTATCAGCACATGCCGGCGCAGGACGCCGCCGAACATTTTCTGGCGCAGATTCGCAACAACACGCGCGGCCGCGACGCGCTCGTTCCCATCATCCTCGACGGCGAAAATGCCTGGGAGTGGTATGACCAGAACGGCCGTCCGTTCCTGCGCGAGCTGTACCGGCGCATCTTCGAGTCGCACGATCTGGAAGCCCTGACCGTCTCCGAGGCGCTCAAGAAATTCGAACCGCGCCCGCTCGGCGGAATTTTTCCCGGATCGTGGATCAACGCGAACTTCGATATCTGGATCGGTGCGGAAGAAGACAACCTGGCGTGGAAGTTTCTGCTCGACGCGCGCGAGGCCTTCGACAAGAAGCCCGACGCTGCCGACAACATGCGGCGCCTTGCGCGCGAGGAGTTGCTGATCTCCGAGGGCAGCGACTGGAATTGGTGGTACGGTCCCGAGCACGCCTCCGAAAACCGGCCGGAGTTCGACCAGCTTTATCGCGATCATCTTTCAAATGTCTATCGCGCTCTGGGCATGACGCCGCCGCAGGAGCTTTCCTATCCGATCCTCAAAGCGCAGCCCGGCGAATATCGCGAGCCGCCCTCCAATTCGATTCACGCGATCGTCGATGGCGAGGTCACTTCGTATTTCGAATGGCTAGGAGCGGGGCGCTATCGTCCTGACCGGCGCTCCGGCGCAATGCATGGAGATGCGTCTCCGGTTCGCGAAGTCTTCTATGGCGCAAATTCGGAGAATCTGTACGTGCGTCTGGACGCCGACCGCGGCCTGAAATACGGAATCGAGTTCGAGCAGGGACGCGCGCAAACCACCATCGCCCAGGGCCGCATCATCGAGATGAGCGCGCCGCTCGCCGGAAAGCGCTTTCGAGTGACCGTCGCGCGCGACGGCTTGCCGCCGGTGAGCGTTCCGGCGGAGGGTTGGATCGAGCTTTAAACCTCCGCTTCTGTTGAGAATTCCCGCACAACGCGCGCCCTGAAGGGACGCGCCTCAACGAGTCCACCGACGCTGCCTCTCAAATGCCTCGCTTGAGGCGTGGCCTTCAGTGTCTGTGTGAAAAGGGGACAGCCCGCTCTGTCCACTCCGTCCGTACTCGCCGATTCAACAGCTTGCGTCTGGGGACAGAGTGTCCCCTTTTCACACAGACACTGAAGGCCACGCGTGCCTCGGGCCAACGAAAGGTCACATTGAAGAAAAGCTCTACCGGTTCCCCTGAATATCCACCGTGACAGTTTCGCCTTCGTGCACGGTGACTTCCTGGCCGCCCTCGCTGGCGACCAACCCACCCGGCGGCGCTATGCCGACTCGATATTTTCCCGGCGCAACCGAGTTGAACGTGTAATGTCCCGTCGCATCGGCGGCCGACGACGTCGTCCAGCCGCCCTGCGGATCGTCGGAAGCGGCGTAAACGATCGCGCCCGCCGGCGCTGCTCCCGTGATGGTCGCCATTTTCGTACTCATCACGATCCGCAGCGGCTCGGAGCCCGCAGAAATCTCGAATGCCGAGTGCGTCACGTCCGCCGTTCCCAGCCAGGCAGATTTCATGAAACCCGGCGCCCCAAACACCATCACTCGCCAGCGCGCCGGGATTACGGACTTTATCGTGAAGCTGCCGTCTTCATTCACTTCCGCCGGCAACACGCCGTAGGGGACGGGCAATTCGGGATTCAGACTCACGCGGAACTGATTCAGTGCGACCGGATGATCGGAATTGCTGCTCTCGACACTGAGTGTTCCGTTGACGTCAATCCCGCGCGTCAGTTGCACCACGGTCTCGACCGGCTGGTCCTTCACCTCGACGCGCTGGAACGCGCCGACCTGTTTCTCGGACTCGCCATTCGTATACGCGATGAGATAATACGAACCAGGAAAAACCGCCGCAAATTCGAACGTGCCTTTCTGTCGATCGATGTTCGCCCCGCGGAACCGCAGCTCGCTCGATTCCATCGCCGGAATCAGCTCGACATTAAGGCCCCGCCAGTCCACTCCCGACGGTGCGAAGCTGCCGCGGACCTGTGTCACCGGCTCGGGTCGCATGCGAAAATCCATGCCGGGCTTTTCGGCTCCCGCCGCGACCTCCACCATCTGCGCCGATTGCGCGCTGGAGGCGAGCGAATAGAACTGTTCCGGGTAAGCCCGCGACGGCGGAGGGTCCGGACCCGAGGAAAGCGGTCGCGGAGTGAACACCGGCTGAAAACACTGGGCAGACAGGATGTACTTGCCGGCGGGAAGATTGTGAATGCGGTATTCGCCGTTGTCTCCGGAGTTCGACCCGCCGCGCTGCTGGGGAGGGTGCGTGGGCGCGCTTGCGGCGACGAAGCAGCCTGTCAGCGGATCGCCATCTTCATCGAGAACTCGGCCCGTGACCACGCCACCCGGCTCCAGATCGAGCGCAATCGAGGCCGTATCGCCGGCTTTGACCTCGACGAATTTGCCCTGCCGCCCTCCGGCCGATGGATAATTCGGATGCGACGCGACCACCCACCATTTGCCCTCCGCCAGGCCCTGAACCGAAAACGCTCCGGCTGAATCGGTCGAAGCCGGGGCCGACGCGTTGGAGTTGCCCTGGTATACCAACTGGACCATCGCGCGCTTCACCGGCTGGCGCGTGACCGCGTCGACCACCGTGCCGCTGATCGCGCCGGTCTGATCCTGCGCCGCCGCCGCAAGGGCAAGGAGGATTGCGGATAGTAGCGCTGTTGCGCAAAGCCGAGCCGCGCGCGTGAGCAAGCGGATGCGATCCCCGCGATTCACGGCAGAATCTCCCGCGCCCGTTCGCTCGGAATCAGCTTCGGGTGAACCTCGGCATGGGCGTCTTCGTCCAGATCGATCTCCGCCACCAGATCCGGAAACAGCGCGATCACCTGGTCGGACGCGTCGGGATTGCGAAACGCCGCCACAGCAAGCTTCTCGATCGCGTACATCTTGTATTTCCCCGGCGCGATGCCGGGCATCTTGAATTTTCCATCGTCGCCCGCGAGCACGCCGTAGTAATAGCGCGCGAGATCGTGAAAACGGCCGACCGGCGCCAGCACAACCGCGGCGCGCGCGGGATCGAGTCCCGCAGCCGCATCCACTTCGCCGTGAATCTGAGCGGTATGGCTGCTGATGACGATATCGATCGACGCGTCCGAGCCCGGTTTCACCTCCATGGTCTTGAACAGCACGTCATCATCGCCATAGCGAACCGATTTGAGATATTCTCCGCGCGGAATTTGCAGAACATCGAGGTCCCACTCGCCGGGAGTGACTTGCTTGAACGCGAATCGGCCATCTGGCCCGGACCGCACGTTGGGATGATCTTGAGGCATGCCGCCGCGCGATGGGCCGGGATGATTCAGAGTGATGTTGAAGCCGTTCTTCTCGCTCGACTGTCCCTCGAATCGAATCCGTCCGCCCAAATCGATCGCCGGCGCCAGCGTAAGAACCACGTCGCCCGATCCTCCGCTCGTATCGACCTCCTGAGAGGCTGCGTAGGCCTTGCCGTCGACTCCAAGCGTTGTTTGAACGCGGTATTTCCCGGGAGCAAACCACCCCAGGTCGAACGCGTAATCCGGTCCAGCCGCGTTGCCGCCTTGTCCCCACCCGAAATTTGCGTCGGATACTGGCGAAATCCAGACCGAGATCCCTGAATTCAGAGGACTGTCGCTTGCGATATTCTGGCCCTCGATGACGACGTTGCTCGGCTTGACCGACTGCAGCACTCCATTTATGTGGCCGTGAATTCGAACGGCGGGTTGCGAGATCAACGTGAAATCCATTCCGGAAAGCACGTCGCCGTCTTTGATGGTCAGAACAGCCGCGTCCTTGGGGTCGCTTGCACCGCCGTAAAACTGAGAGATCAGCAGGTTCGGTGCTTGATCCGGCTGGGAAGTCCCCCTGCCGCCGACGATCGGACGGCCCATCGAGAACTGGCTGTGCCCGGCGAACAAGAGATATTGTCCCGGCTGCACGTTGGAAATCCGATATTCGCCGCGATCGTCGGCGGTGCTCACTGGACCGGCATTCACCAGGACTCTCTGGCCGAAGTTTCGCGAATAGCGCCGGAGCGAGACCTGCGTGCCTGCGATCGGGTCGCCGTCGGAATCGACCACGCGGCCGGAAACCGTCGCGGAATGGATAAAGCGCAACTTCAGTCCCAGGATTGTTTCGCCCTCGGCAAGCTCAATGATCTTGCCCGTTTCGCGCGTGCCGGCTGCGCCGTAAATGGCCGTTCCCGCGCCAGCCTTGTTGGCGTGCAGATCGTAGTTTCCGGCGGGAAGGCCGGTGAACTGGAATTGGCCGGATCCGTCGCTTCGGGTGGTCGCCCAGGAACGCGGTGTTCCGTGCCACGTCAATGTGACGATCACCTTACGAACCGGATCGCCGTTCGCCGCGTCGATCACCGTTCCCGCAATCTTGCCCGTCCCCGCCGGCTGACCGAGAGCGACGGAGGCGAGGGCGCAGAAAAGGCGAAGAATGGTCCGCCTGCGCATCGTCTGTTGAGACGCTTCCAGGGTAGGGGAAAGTTCCCCGGACGTTGAGGTTCCTACGGTTCCCAATTATTTGTTGCAACGAATATCTCGCGGGTGAATCAGATGAGGTATGCACAAGGAGAGGCAATGTCACTACGTCCGATTCGAGACATCATTCACACCAGGTCCACCATCGAAGGCGCGGGTGTGAAGCTTCAGCGCGCCTTCGGCTTCGGCCAGACCAAGAACTTCGATCCGTTTCTGCTGCTGGACGATTTTCGCAACGACAATCCCGCGGATTACCTCGCCGGGTTTCCCTGGCACCCGCATCGCGGCATTGAGACCATCACCTACGTGCTGGCTGGGTCGGTCGAGCACGGCGACAGCCTGGGCAATAAAGGCAAAATGACCGCCGGCGACGTGCAGTGGATGACCGCGGGCAGCGGAATCCTGCACCAGGAGATGCCCAAAGGCGACGCGCAGGGCCGCATGCACGGATTTCAGCTCTGGGCCAACCTTCCGGCGTCGTTGAAGATGACCGATCCGCGCTATCAGGACATTCCCTCGAGCGCGATCCCCGAGATCACCGACGATGATGGCACAAGCGTGCGCGTGATCTGCGGCGAATTCTGGGGCAAGAAAGGTCCGGTGGACGGAATCGCCGCCGACCCAAGCTACCTGGACGTGTTCGTTCCCGCGGGCAAGCACAAGCGCCTGAAAGTGGAGACCACTCGGAACGCCTTCGCCTACGTGTTCGCCGGTTCCGGCACGTTCCGCGACGCCTCCGATCCGCGCGCGGTGCTGACCGAGCAGGTCGCAACCCCGAACGCGCCGGCGGTCTACGACGCCTCAAATCATTCCCTGGTCTTGTTCGACCGCGGCGACGAGATCTCCGTGCAGGCGGGTCCCGAGGGCATCCGCTTTCTCCTGGTCTCAGGCCGTCCGATCGAGGAGCCGGTGGCGTGGTACGGCCCGATCGTGATGAACACGCAGAAACAGCTTCGCGAAGCCATGCATGAGCTTGAAGAAGGAACCTTCATCAAGCATCGCTGATCACGTGCCTATTCATCCCGATTGGGTGGATTGAGCACGTCGCGCGCCTCGTCGGCATCGTCCTCGCGCACCAGGATCTTGTATCCGCCCGTGGCCCAGGCCACGTGGGGACGCATGCCACCCACCGAGTCGGCCTGAATCATCGATGCAATCCCCGCCGATTCGAGAACGCTCTTGGCCAGATCGGCTTCCGCCGCGGTGCCGAACGATCGAATCACTACCAGATGGGCATCCGGCATGGCCTTATTCTATCTCGCCCCCGCGCGTCGCATGCTATAGTGGCAATCGTAGACAGCCGATGGGCGGCTAGCTCAGTTGGGAGAGCACCGCGTTCGCAACGCGGGGGTCGTGGGTTCGAGTCCCATGCCGTCCACCAACCTCCTCACTTTTTGCATTTCCTGATGGCCTGAAGTCGGGGTACCGGAGCGTCGAAGAACCGCCGAGCACCGTCGATCTGCCGCCGGAAGCTCGCGATAAAGCCACGTCAAATGTGCAACTTCGCGGGGATGTTCGATTGCTCCTCGGGGCAAATACCGTGGTGCTTTCCGAATTCACGCCGCGATTCTTCAATGAATTCTTTCAAAGCATTCATGCGGACGAGCTCAACAACTGGTGTGCGCGCCGGTTTGGCAGGGAGAATCGAGACTTCAACGTGGCCGCCGCTGCCACGAACATGCGGTTCACGCTGGCCAACTTCGATCACTATGCATGGTTTTATGACCAGCTTTCTGACGCCGCGTCACGCGATTATCTGCTACGGTTCGTCCTGTACAAAGTGCTCGGTCACACGCACGTGCGTTTTCCGCAGAACACGCCGCGGTTCTGGGAGCTTTACAGAAGCGTTGAAAACTATCTGGTAAGCCACGGCGCCACTCCCTTTCCTTTTCAATGGCTGCCGGTGCCGATTTACGTCAATGAGTACAGCGTGCCTTTTTGCGGAAACGTGCTCCGTGTGAAAACCAGCGATGTGTCGCTGCTCGAGACGCTGCTGCTCGACCAATACAGCTACCGCAAAGGCGGCACCGACATCTCCGTGCGGCCGGGAGACGTGGTCATCGATGCCGGAGCCTGCTGGGGCGATACAACCCTGGCCTTCTCCGCCCGCGCAGGCAAGAGCGGGCGCGTCTATGCGTTTGAAATGATGGATGAAAACCTCGCGGTGCTGAGAGACAACCTGGCGCAGAACCGTGATCTGGCGGAAACGGTCGAGATCGTCGAGTCGCCGCTCTCCTCCAATCCTGGCGAGGAATACTGGGTGAATCCCAAGGGCGCGGCGTCAAAACTCGAGCGCACGCCGGCAAGCGGTAAGCGGGTGGTGAGCACTTCGATCGACGAGTTTGTCAGGAGCAGGAATCTCAACGCCGTGAACTTCATCAAGTTCGATATCGAAGGAGCGGAAAAGGATGCGCTTCTGGGCGCGAAGGAAACCATCCGCCGTTTCCAGCCCACGCTGGCCGTTTCCGCGTATCACAAGACCGAGGACATCATCGAGCTTCCCCGGCTCGTCAAAAACCTTTATCCCGATTACAAGCTCTATCTGCATGGAGTTTGTTTGAATCACGGAGAGACCGTCCTGTTTGCGACCGCGCTTTAAAGCGCCCGTTGAAAACACGACGTTGTACCCCGCCGTGACCGGCGGGGCTTGGCGATGCATTGCAGAATCACGCGAATGAACCAGCCCTGCCGATGCCGGCGGGGTGGAAAGTTGATTTTCCACACGCACTCTCATCAGCCAAGGCGCTCTCCGAGTCCGCAGAAAATGCCGCAGGAGTAAGATGAGTCGTTAACGATGCGAAGCCACGCAGGAGTCCTAGCATTCGCCATGGTCCAGTTGGTATCAGCACAAAGCCAGGGCACTATGGTTTTCGTCGCCGGCGGCGACATGATTGGGCCGTATCGTTCGCTTCAGGGAGTCGAGGACCCGGGTTTCCGCGAAATCGGTCGCCTGTTCCAGAAGGGTAGCGTCTCGTTCGCCAATCAGGAAGGCTCTTTGTTCGATCTCCAGTCGTTTCCCGGTTATCCTTCAGCCGAAAACGGTGGCGGTTATCCGGTGGCGCCCGCCGTGGTCGCTCAGGATATCCGGAATTTCGGAATCACGCTGGTTTCAAAGGCGAACAATCATGCGACCGATTGGGGCGCGGAAGGATTAGCTGCAACGCTCAAGTCACTCGCCGAGGCTGGCATTGTGCAAGCCGGCAGCGGACTGAGCGATGCGCAGGCGCGTGCGCCCGCCTACATCGACACGCCAAATGGAAAGGCCGCCCTGGTGAGTACCGCGTCGACGTTTCCCCCGGCCGCGGTCGCTGGACCGGCTGTTGAGAGACGCGGTCTGATTTCGCGGCCACGCCCCGGGATCAGCGCGCTCCATGTCCGTCAGATTCGATTGATTTCCGCGAGGCAACTTGCGACGCTACGGCAAATTGCCGGACCGATCGGATTCCCTGCGGGGTCGAACGGCGAAGAACTCCGAATCGGGGATCAATACTTCCGCGCTTCGCCCAAGGAGGGAACAACGATTGAGGCCGATCCGAAAGACCGGAACGCTGTTTTGGCTGCCATTCGGGAGACACGCGCAAGAGCGCAGTTCGTTGTGTTCGCGATCCATGCCCATGAGACGGCCGGCAACACCGACGACATGCCTCCGGTCGATTTCGAGCCAATGATCCTCCATCGGGCCAATGAAGCGCCTTCGCCGGATGATCCCCAGCCGGCCAGCTTCGAAGTGGCCCTATTCCACGATGCGATCGATGCGGGCGCCGACGTCATCGTGCGAACAGGTCCTCATGCGGTCAACGGGATTGAGATCTACAAGGGCAAGCCTATCTTTTATAGCCTCGGCAGCCTGTTTCTGGCGTTTGGCGGCAGGCGCGACTACACCGCGCCCAGCGGTCAAAAAAAGAGTTTTCCTGCGGAATGGTTCGAGACGGCGATCGCGGTGAGCACGTTTCAGCACGGCCGCCTCAGCGATATCAAACTTTACCCGGCCGTTATCGAATCGAGTTCCGCGGCAACGGACGGCCTGCCGCATCCCGCCACACAGAACCAGGCGCGAAGCATCCTGGAACGCATCAAAACATTTTCCGCGCGATTTGGAACGAAAGTGTCCATCGAAGACGATATCGGCGTGATTCATCCCCGCTAACGTCACAATCGATCGCGCGCGGAGCGCGTTTCAGCGTGAGATCCAACGGGTGATTTAAGATGTTTATTTAAATCCACCAGTCTCAAAGAAGAGGATTCATCATGGGAAAAGCTCTCGAGGGTGTTCGGGTCCTGGACATGACGCATGTCCAGTCGGGTCCCACCTGCACCCAGATTCTGGCGTGGTTTGGCGCCGACGTCATCAAGATTGAGAAGCCCGGCGAAGGCGATCCGACGCGCGGCCAACTGCGCGACGTCCCCGGCGCCGACAGCCTCTACTTCACGATGCTGAACAGCAACAAGCGCGGCTTGACGCTCAATCCAAAAACTGAAGCGGGCAAGAAAATTTTTGCTCAGCTCATTGAAAAATCCGACGTGATGGTGGAGAACTACGCTCCCGGCGCGATCGATCGCATGGGCTTTCCCTGGGAGAAGATTCAGCAGATCAATCCTCGGATGATCTATGCCTCGGTCAAGGGATTCGGGCCGGGGCCGTTTGAGGATTGCAAGGTCTATGAGAATGTCGCGCAGTGCACCGGCGGATCGGCCTCGACCACCGGTGAGATCGATGGTTTCCCCTTGGTTACAGGCGCGCAGATCGGCGATTCCGGCACCGGCATTCACCTCGTCGCGGGAATCCTTGCCGCGCTGCTTCATCGCGAAAAGAGTGGCCGGGGCCAGCGCGTGACCGTCGCGATGCAGGATGCCGTGCTGAACCTGTGTCGCGTGAAGCTTCGTGATCAGCAACGGCTCGCCCGTACCGGCGTCCTCAAGGAATATCCGCAATATCCCAACGGCAAATTCGGCGCTGCAACGCCGCGCGCGGGCAACGCTTCCGGAGGAGGCCATCCCGGCTGGATCGTTCGATGCAAGGGTTGGGAAACCGATCCGGACGCCTATGAATATGTGATCGCCCAGGCCCAGGCTTTTCCCGCGCTGGCCAAAATTATCGGCCATGCGGAATGGCTGGACGATCCCGACTTCAACACACCCGAAGCGCGGCTTTCGAAGCTCGATTTCGTGTTCGCTGAGATTGAAAAGTGGACCATGACCCTGACCAAGATGGAGGTCATGACCGCCCTCAATGCGGTGAACGTACCCTGCGGCCCGATTCTCTCGATGCGGGAGATCGCGGAAGAGCCGGCGCTGCGCAAGACCGGTACCGTGGTCGAGGTCGACCACCCAGGGCGCGGCAAATATCTCACGGTTGGCAATCCGATCAAGCTGTCAGACTCGCCTTCGGATGTGCGGCGGTCGCCGCTGCTCGGTGAGCACACGGACGAGATCCTGAAGACGCTTCTCGGATTGAAGGACGATGAAATCCAGGCCGCCCGCCAGCAGGGCGCGATTTAAGATGAACGTACTCATCCTGGGCGCCTCCTACGGTTCGCTGTTCAGCACCAAGCTGCTGATGGCCGGACACAGCGTTTCGCTGGTTTGTACGAAGGACACCGCCGACTTGATCAACTGCGAAGGAACGGTCGTACGTTTCCCGATCAAGGGACGCGAAAAGCTGCTGGATATTTCCTCGAAGAGGCTGCCGGGTACACTGTGCGCGAGTACGCCCGAAGATGTGGATCCGGGCAAGTTCGATCTGATCGTGCTCGGCATGTCCGAGGCGCAGTACGGCTCTCCCGGGGTTCGGGAATTGATGGGCCGTGTCGGCCAGGCGCGCAAGCCGTGTCTGGCGATCATGAACATGCCGCCGCTCGCGTATCTCAAACGCATCCCCGGACTTTCGACCGATTCTCTCGTGGGCTGCTACGCCAGCCCGGAGGTTTGGGACGGCTTCGATCCGAAGTTGATGTCGCTGGCGAGTCCCGACCCGCAGGCATTCCGTCCTCCGGACGAACCGAAGAACGTGCTGCAAGTGGGCTTACCAACCAATTTCAAAGCCGCGCGCTTCGAAGCGGAAGAACCGACCGCGCTCGTTCGCAAGCTGGAAGCGGACATCGAACGGGCACGCTTCGATGACGGAGCAGGTCCCATCGAGATCCCGGTCAAGCTAAAGGTTCACGATTCCATCTTCGTGCCGTTGGCGAAGTGGCCCATGTTGATGACGGGAAACTATCGTTGCATACGCAAAGACGGCATGATTTCGATCAAGGACGCTGTGCTCGGCGACTTTCGGAAATCGCGCGAGATCTACGCATGGGTGTCGAACCTCTGCACCAGTCTCGGCGCGGACACCGACGACCTTGTGCCCTTCGACAAGTACGCCAAAGCAGCCGAAGGCCTCGGCAAGCCCTCGTCCGCGGCGCGTGCGCTGTTCGGCGGCGCCCAAAACATCGAACGCGTCGATTGCCTAGTCCGCCGGATCGCTGGTCAAAAAGGGCTCCAGTCGACCACACTCGATGAAATCGTCACTCTGGTTGACGAACGCCTGGCAAAAAACCGGGCCGCCCACTGACGGGATGCTAACATGCTAAGTGATTGCGGTGTGGAGGACTTTCGAGTCCCATGCCGTCCAACCCTCCTTCGAATGAAGCCATCGGAACAGCGATTGACGCGCGACGAGCAGCTTGAAAAAATGCGCCGCGATTGGGATGCGCGCGCGCGCGAAAATGCCCGCTACTACGTCAATACCGAGCGCACCGACTGGACCGACGACGCGTTTTTCGCGTCCGGCGAACAGCAGATCAATGAAGACATCCTCACCGATATGCAGAACATCTGCCAGGGCCGCGAGCCGCGCCAGATGCGTGTGCTCGAAATCGGCTGCGGGGCCGGGCGCATCACCCGCGCGCTCGCCAAATTGTTCGGCGAGGTGCACGCGGTGGATATCAGCGGCGAGATGGTCGCCGCGGCGCGCTGCGCGCTGGCCGATCTGCCCAACGCGCACATCTATCAGAACAACGGCTGCGACCTTTCGGTAATTCCCGCGCGCGACTTCGATTTCGCTTATTCGGCGATCGTGTTTCAGCACATCCCCAGCCGCGAGATCATCGAAAATTACGTGCGCGAGGTGCACCGGCTGCTGCGCCCCGGCGCGCTGTTCAAATTCTGGGTCCAGGGCGACCCGCGCACCGAGTCGTCGCCTGGAGATACCTGGCTGGGAGTCCCGTTCACCAACGCCGAAGCGGTCGCGATGGCGCAGCGCTGCGGCTTCGATCCGCGCTACCGCCATGGAGCCGGGAATCAGTATTTCATCCTCTGGTATTTCAAGATTTGATTTCAGATCTCGGGGTTGCAGCTTCGAGGGCACGGGCAAACTGAGGCGGAAGCGCGGTCCGGGTCCGCAACCTCAGCCCGTCCTGCGCGATGCCCATGCGTTCCAGCCACGCTTCGAACTCCGGCGCCGGACGCAGCTCCAATAACGACCGCAAATACAGCGCGTCATGAAAGGACGTGCTCTGGTAATTCAGCATGATATCGTCCGCGCCGGGAACGCC
>Ga0335081_10004233_pt1 | contig 22650 bp, 21 predicted proteins | sample Lox_Sample_35_FD_206713 | JGI IMG/M metagenome (GOLD analysis project Ga0335081, IMG submission 206713) | Soil microbial communities from Loxahatchee National Wildlife Refuge, Florida, United States - Lox_Sample_3.5 | ecosystem: Environmental > Terrestrial > Soil > Wetlands | place: USA...
ACTTCGGCGAGCGACGCAACGTCCTTCAGTCCCATATTGAGACCCTGTCCAGCAATCGGATGAATGACGTGAGCGGCATCGCCGATGAGAGCGATCCGTTCCGCGATAAAAGAGCGAGCGACGAAGAAGCCGAGCGGATGAACACGCCGCGGACTCAGCACGGTGATCTCGCCGAGATGCAGTTTGAAACGCTGCTCAAGCGCGTCGTGAAAGGCGGCATCGGGCAACGCGACAATGCGCTCTGCTTCGGCGGCGGTTTCGGTCCAGACCAGCGACGAGCGACGCCCCTTCAGCGGCAGGATCGCGAATGGGCCGGCGGGCAGAAAATGCTCCTCGGCGCGTCCCTCGTGATCGCGTTCGTGACCGACCGTGCAGACAATCGCGGATTGGCCATAGGCCCAGCCGTGCATTGCAATGCCGGCCCGGTCGCGAATATTCGAGCGCGCGCCATCGGCGGCGACAAGAAGACGTGCGCCGATGGCGGTGTCTGCACCGAGCGAAACGACGATGCGTTCGCCCTGCACCGCGATGTCACCGACGGCATCGGACGACAGCATGACCCCGGCCGATCGCGCCCGCTCGGCGAGGGCATCGATCAGATAGCGATTTTCGATCATGTGGGCGAACGGCTCGCCCGGCTCGATCTCGCCCGCGAAGGTGAGAAAGACCGGCCGCACCGCGTCGTCGAGGCGGCTGTCGGTGACGACCATGTCGAGGATCGGTTGTGTTTCCTCGGCGACGCGCTGCCAGACGCCGAGCGCCTCGAGCAACCGGCGCGCCGCAGCGACGATCGCTGACGCCCGCGGATCGTTGGCGTGACTCACGCCGAGCGCGGGATCGGCGACCGCCACGGCAAATGGCGGACCCAAGGCCTGGCGCAGCGCGATCGCGAGCGCGAGTCCGGCAAAGCCGCCGCCTGCGATCAGCACATCGACATCGCTACGCGCCACTGCCAAATCCCGGTCATGCGCCCGGCCGCACCCGGGCTTCGGCCGCAATCCTACCATGCCGCGGACGGCCGGGCTTGACCCGGAAGCCGAAGCCATATGCGCTGCCACGGACGGTCAGGTCCGTGGAGAGATCATGGCATCCGCGATCCAAGAGGTGATCGATATTCTCAACCTTGAGCCGCTCGAGGTGAATCTGTTCCGGGGCCGCTCGCCGCAATCGCGCTGGCAGCGCGTCTTCGGCGGACAGGTCATCGGTCAGGCGCTGGTCGCGGCCTGCCGCACGGTCGAACAGGTGGCGCTGCGGCCGCCGCATTCGCTGCACGCCTATTTTCTCCTTGGCGGCGATCCCAAAGTGCCGATCATTTACGAGGTCGACCGCATCCGCGACGGCAAGAGCTTCACCACCCGACGTGTCGTCGCGATCCAGCACGGCCATGCGATATTCTCGATGTCGGTATCGTTTCACGCCGCCGAGCCGGGCTTCACGCACCAGGTCAAAATGCCCGACGTGCCGATGCCGGATGCCCTGCCGAGCGAGGCCGAACTCAAGGAACGCATCTTCCCGTTCATGCCGGACCCGGTGCGCCGCTACTACGAGCGGGAACGCCCGATCGAACTCAGGCCCGTCGAATACGGCCGCTATCTCGGCGAGAAAAATGCCGAAGGCCGATTCAATGTCTGGATCCGCACCACCGGCCGGCTGCCTGACGAGCCGGCGATCCATCAATGCGTGCTCGCTTATGCCTCCGACATGATGCTGCTCGACGCTGCGCTCATTCCGCACGGCAGAAGCGTTTTCAGCGACGACATCATGGCGGCAAGCCTCGATCACGCATTGTGGTTCCACAGGCCGTTTCGAGCCGACGACTGGCTGCTCTATGCGCAGGACAGCCCGAACCTCGACGGCTCGCGCGGCTTTTCGCGGGGTTCGATTTTCGCGAACGATGGCACGCTGGTGGCTTCCGTCGCCCAGGAAGGCCTGTTGCGCCAGCGCCACCCGAAGGCCTAAATCCGCGAGCTTTTCAGGAAGCGACGCTGCGCGACGATCGGCTATCGCACGACCGGCCATTCCGCCGGGCCGCGGGTAAATGCGGGCGCGGCGCGATTTCCCACCGTTGGTATCTTAATTAACGCCGGCAATGTCGCTAAGGTGTGCGCTGTCGCCTTCGCCGCCAACCGGGATACGCCATGAAGCTCGTGATCGCCATTATCAAGCCATTCAAGCTCGAAGAGGTTCGCGACGCCCTTGTCGGCATCGGGGTGCACGGCATGACCGTGACCGAGGTCAAGGGCTACGGTCGCCAGAAGGGTCACACGGAGATCTACCGCGGCTCCGAATATGCGGTGAATTTCCTGCCGAAGATCCGCGTCGAGGTGGCCGTCACATCGGAAGAGGCCGAAAAGGTGGTCGATGCGATCAGCACCGCCGCCAAAACCGGCCAGATCGGCGACGGCAAGGTCTTCGTCACGACGATCGACCACGCGATGCGCATTCGCACCGGCGAGACCGACGCCGACGCGATCTGAGTGGTCCGGCGAGACCGCGCCCCGGCTACAGTTGACGAAAGCCAAGTCCCGTAACTGGCTGTGAAATTTCAGCCCACCCCCGGGGCAGCCTAAATTTTGTGCAAACCGTTCATCTGCTGGGCGACCGCCCCCTGGCGGCCCCGGCCAAGACTGACAGCAAGGCGTGCATTTGCCCAATTGGGCATGATTGCCAGCGCTTCAACGGGTGTTTTCCGGCATTTCGCAGTTGGCACGCCGTTTGATTCATTGCCGTCCGGCAGTGCCGTGGCCGAGCCTGCCAAGCGGTGATCGTTTGGCCGTTGCCAGCGAGCCACCGCCCACACATGAGGGCGACGGGAGATTGCAGAGATGAAGATCGTGATGGCTGTCATCAAGCCATTCAAGCTCGACGAGGTCCGCGATGCACTTACCAAGATCGGCGTGCAGGGTCTGACTGTAACCGAGGTGAAGGGCTACGGACGCCAAAAGGGACACACCGAAATCTATCGCGGCGCCGAGTACGCCGTGAGTTTCCTGCCAAAGATCAAGTTGGAAATCGCCTGCGCGTCCGAGCAGGTCGACAAAGTGATCGACGCGATATCAGCCGCGGCAAAGACCGGGCAGATCGGCGACGGCAAGATCTTCGTCTTCGGCCTCGATCACGCGGTTCGCATCCGCACCGGCGAGACCGACGCCGCAGCCCTCTAGAAAACCCGCACCTCGCCATCACAGGAGTGAACCCATGTCGTTGAAGATATTTTCTCGTGCGGGACTGCTCGCTCTCGCTGGAGCGATCCTGCTCGGGATCGCGCTGAACCTGCCAACTTTCAATTCTTCCTATGCACAAGCGCCGGCAGCGGCGCCTGCTGCGGCGGCTCCCGCGGCACCGGCCGATGCCGCGGCCGGACCTGCAGCTTGCGACGGCGTCAAATTCAGGCGACACCGCCTGGATGCTGACCTCGATGGCCATCGTGCTGATGATGACCATTCCGGGTCTCGCTCTGTTCTATGGCGGCATGGTGCGCAAGAAGAACATCGGCGACACGGTGATGACAAGTTTCGCCATCACCTGCCTGATCAGTATTCTGTGGCTATTCTGCACCTATAGCTTGGCGTTCCGTGCCGGCTCGCCGTTCATCGGCGGACTCGATCGCGCTTTCCTCCAGGGCATCGTCAGCAACACATTCAAGGATGGTGTCGCGCAGAATATCGGCACGCCGAACTCGCTGGCGCCGACCATTCCCGAGACCGTGTACTCGATGTTCCAGCTGACATTCGCGATCATCACCGCGGCGTTGATTGCCGGCTCGTTCGCCGAGCGCATGAAATTCTCGGCGATGCTGTGGTTCGTCGGACTGTGGGCGATCTTTGTCTATTCGCCGATCGCGCACTGGGTTTGGGGCCCGGACGGCATTTTCAACGCCGCCAACGACAAGGCTTGGCTGAAAGTGCTCGATTTCGCCGGCGGCACCGTGGTGCACGTCAATTCCGGTACCGCCGGTCTCATGGCGGCGCTGATGCTCGGCAAACGCAAGGACACCGGACCGGCACATAATATGGTCTACACCATGATCGGAGCCTCGCTGCTCTGGGTCGGCTGGTTCGGATTCAACGCCGGTTCGGCGGTCAGCGCCGGCATGCAGGCCGGCATGGCCATGGCGGTTACCCACATCGCCACGGCGACCGCCGGCTTCACCTGGATGCTCGTCGAGTGGATGATCCGCGGCAAGCCGACCGTCATCGGCATTTGCTCGGGCGCGGTAGCGGGTCTCGTCGCCATTACGCCGGCGTCGGGCTTTGTCGGCCCGATGGGCGCCTTCGCCATCGGCGTCGCGGCCGGCATCATCTGCTACTGGGGCTGCACCGGCCTCAAGCACATGTTCGGCTATGATGACGCGCTCGACACCTTCGGAGTGCACGCGGTCGGCGGCGCCTCGGGAGCGATCCTCACCGGCGTGTTTGCCATCGAGGCCTACGGCGGGACCGCCGGCGCGATCGAAGGCAATTACGGCCAGATCATCAATCAATGCATCGGCGTCGGCACCGTGTTCATCTACGACGTCGTGGTGACGCTGATCATCCTCAAGGTCGTCGACCTGGTGATCGGCCTGCGTGTCAGCGAGGAAGTTGAACGCGACGGCCTCGATCTCGCGCTGCACGGCGAAACCGTACAGTAGGCTCGCAACAACGGTCGGGGCGGTCACCCGGCACCGCCCCTCCGTCGAGAGGCCCTGGCCCGGCCAGGGCCTCTCACTTTGTTCTCGGCACGATGACTCGTGATTCTCGACACGACGGCTCCTGGCGCGACGACTGCGTCTCTGTCTTCGCCTCGTGAGAACACGGCCGCGCGATCCGTCGATCACCGTCACGGTTCGCTACCGCGCATCGACCGACGAAGCGAGCTGTGGCGTCCCGTTGTGGGACGCGAGATAGACGAACACCGCGAGCGCGCGGATGGTCCCGGCATCGAGTTGCCCGCCCCAAGCCGGACAGGTGCCGCTGCTGCCGCGCGCGACAATGTCGTAGACGGCCTCGCGCGAGCCGTCGCCACTCACCCAGATATCGTCGATAAGATTTGGCGCACCGATCGCCGCATCACCCCGGGCATCCTTGGCATGGCAATCGCTGCACTGGCCCTTGTTGGCAAACACGACCGAGCCGCGCGATGCGGCTGCCTTGTCGCCGGGCTTGCCGGCGCTCACCAGGAGATATTCGACCACGTCGCGAATGTCTGCTGTCGTGAGCGGCGTCAACGTATAGCGCAGCGATGGAATCGGCTTGGCGAATCCGGGCATCTCGGCGACGTTCCGTGCCTTCGGATCGCCTGAGCGGATGCCGTGCAGGATCGTGCGCTCGATCTGGCCGACGCGGCCATCGCCGTAGAGCCAATCCCGATCGGCGAGATTGGGAGCGCCGCGGCTGCGATCACCCTGCAATTGCGCGCCGTGGCAGGAGGCGCAGTGGCGTTGATACGCCGGCTGGCCAACGCCGATCGCGAAATCGCGCAGCCGGATATCTTCGGCGACCGCGTCGGGATCCGCGCGGATCAGCCGGGCGCGCAGCTTGGTCTGCCATACGGCATGAGCGACCAGCGCTACGGCCGCGATTGAAGCCACGACGAGAGCGGCGATCGCCCGCAAACCAAAGCGCCGCGTCCAGCGACGACGCGAGACCGTCAGCGCAGCGCGCGGGTCTTTATTGGGATCAGGCACCAATCGTTGACCACCCCTGCCGCACCCCACCGATTTTGGCTGCGAGTATGGGCTGCTCGGCGCCCTTGGGTCCAGATGCCGTACACCGCGAAAAGGGGTCCGGCCGATGGTTAATCGGGTCTTAACCTCGCCACTCCTATGCTATGCAGTCGGTGATCCGGCGGGCGGCCCCGCTGTTCATGATGTACAGGATGACCCGCCAGTCTCCCCCTTCGCCTGCTCGCGCGTCCGAATCGCGCTCGCCTTTCGTACGGCTTCGGGAACTCCTTGGCGAAGCGCCGCCAGGCCAACCCGCCATCAGCCTTGCGGTGGGCGAGCCGCAGCACCCGATTCCACCGTTTGTCGGGCCGGTGATCGCGGCGCACCTCGCCGAATTCGGCCGCTATCCGATGAACCGGGGCCTGGAGGAATTTGCCCAGGCGGTCGGCCAGTGGCTCGACCGGCGCTACCGGCTCGAACGTCCGATCGACCCGAACACCGAAGTGCTGGTGCTGAACGGCACCCGCGAGGGACTTTTTCTGGCGGCGCTCGCCGCCAAGAAGTGGGTCCCGCCGCGCGCCGGCCGTCCGGCCGTGCTGATCCCCAACCCGTTCTACGCCGCCTATGCCGCCGGCGCGATCGCTGCGGAGTGCGAACCGGTTTATCTGTCGACAACTTCCGCAACCGGCTTCCTGCCGGATCTCGACGCGCTCAGCGACGAATTGCTGGCGCGCACCGTCGCCTTCTATTTCGCCTCGCCGTCGAACCCCCAAGGCGCCGTCGCCGATCTCGACTATCTTTCTCGCATCACCGCATTGGCGCGCCGCTTCGGCTTTCTCGTCTTCTCCGACGAATGCTACTGCGAAATCTACAGCGACCGGGCGCCAGCCGGCATGCTTGAAGCGGCGGGACGCGACTTCGCCAATGTCGTCGTCTTCCACTCGCTGTCCAAGCGGTCGAGCCTGCCGGGGCTGCGCATCGGCTTTGCCGCCGGCGACCGAAAATTTCTCTCGGCCTATCTCGAATTGCGCAATGTCGCCGCGCCGCAGGTTCCCACCCCGCTGCAGCGTGTCGCGATCGCCGCTTATCGCGACGAGACGCATGTCGAAGAGAACAGGCGCTTGTACCGGGAAAAATTCGACTTGGCCGACCAGATCATCGGCGATCGCTACGGCTATCGCCGGCCCGCCGGCGGCTTCTTTCTCTGGCTCGACGTATCCGCGCAGGGCGGCAGCGAGGCCGCGACCATGCTGCTGTGGCGCAAGGCGGGGCTGCGCGTGGTGCCCGGCCGTTATCTCGCACGCGAACAAGCCGACGGCAGCAATCCTGGCGCCGATTACATCCGCGTGGCGATGGTCCAGAACAATGAAATCACGGCCGAGGCGCTGCACCGCCTGGTCGGCGTGCTCGGCTGAGACAATGCGATGTCGATGATCGACCGCAGCCTTGACGGCATGGCCTTCATATCCGGCCAGCTCGGCGCCATGCTGCGGCGGCGATTGCGCGAGGCCGGCGGCATCGCGCTGATCAGCCTGGCGATGATGGCGGCGCTGGCACTCGGCACATGGTCGGTGCGCGATCCCTCGTTGAGCCATGCCACCGACGCGCGCGTGCACAATCTGCTCGGCCTGCCCGGCGCGGTCGCGTCCGATCTGATGATGCAGCTCCTCGGCCTCGGCTCGCTCGCTTTGTTGCTGCCGATCGCCGTCTGGGGTTATCGCCTGCTCAGCCACCGCCCGCTACAGCGCGAGCGGCTGCGCATCCTGCTCTGGCTCGCCGGTACCGCACTCACATCGGCATTCTCGTCGTGCCTGCCGCGCACCGCACATTGGCCGCTGCCGTCCGGCCTCGGGGGTGTGATTGGCGATGCCATCATGCGCGTGCCGACCTGGGTGCTGGGCGCACCGCTGATCAACAGTCATCGCCTGATTCTGGCGAGTCTGCTTGGCGTCGCCGCACTCGTCACCTTTGCCGGCGCCGCCGGCATGCTCTGGCGCGAGGCTGCGGACGAAGACGAAGACGAGGACGAAACCGAGAGCGATGAAGAAAACATGTGGATTTCGCTCGGCCGCCTCACCCACGCGGTTCTGAGCCTTCGCGCGCGGCTGGCGCGGCTGTTGGCGCGGCGCGCGCCGGCGGCGCCGCGGAGCGAGCCGGCACTGGCGCGGCGCCGTATCGAGCCGCGTTTCGACCGACAGGCTGAAGCCAACATCGAAGACGAAGCAGCCGAGGATGATGAAGCCGCTGCGCCGGCCGCGCGCAAGCCGCGTGCGCCGCGGCTGCCGCGCCGTTCAGCCAACGGCTACCAGCTTCCCCCTCTCGAACTATTGGTGGCACAGCCAAGCAGGGTCGGCCGCTCCACCGTCAGCCCCGAAGTCTTGCAGGAGAATGCCACCGCGCTCGAAGGCGTGCTCAGCGATTTCGGCGTGCGCGGCGAGATCATCAATGCCCGGCCGGGACCGGTGGTGACGCTCTATGAACTCGAGCCGGCACCCGGCATCAAGTCGTCGCGCGTAATCAGCCTGGCCGACGATATCGCGCGATCGATGAGCGCGCTCTCGGCACGCGTTGCCGTCGTATCCGGCCGCAACGCCATCGGCATCGAACTGCCGAACCCGACGCGCGAGAAGGTCTATCTGCGCGAACTGCTCGCTTCGCGCGACTATGCGGAGACCGGCGCCCGCCTGCCGCTCTGTCTCGGCAAAGCGATCGGCGGTGAAGCGGTGCTGGTCGACCTCGCGCGCATGCCGCATCTCCTGATCGCGGGCACTACCGGCTCCGGCAAGTCGGTCGCGATCAACACCATGATCCTCAGTCTAGTGTACCGGCTCCATCCCGACCAGTGCCGGCTCATCATGGTCGACCCGAAAATGCTGGAGCTTTCGGTCTACGACGGCATCCCGCATCTGCTCACGCCCGTGGTAACCGATCCGAAGAAGGCGGTCGTCGCACTGAAGTGGGCGGTGCGCGAGATGGAAGAGCGCTACAAGAAAATGTCGAAGCTCGGCGTGCGCAATATCGACGGCTACAACGCACGGGTTGCCGAGGCCAAGAGCAAGGGCGAGAAGCTCAACCGCACCGTTCACACCGGCTACAATCGCGAGACCGGCGAGGCAATCTACGAGAACGAGGAGCTCGATCTCGAACCGCTGCCCTATATCGTCGTCATCGTCGACGAAATGGCCGACCTGATGATGGTCGCCGGCAAGGACATCGAGGGCGCCGTGCAGCGGCTCGCGCAAATGGCGCGCGCGGCCGGACTGCATGTCATCCTGGCGACGCAACGGCCTTCGGTCGACGTCATCACCGGCACGATCAAGGCGAATTTCCCGACCCGCATTTCCTTCCAAGTCACTTCGAAGATCGACAGCCGCACGATCCTCGGCGAACAAGGCGCCGAGCAGCTGCTCGGCCAGGGCGACATGCTCTACATGGCCGGTGGCGGCCGCATCAGCCGCGTGCATGGGCCCTTCGTCTCCGACGAGGAGGTCGAAAAGGTCGTGCGTCATCTCAAGTCCCAGGGCGCGCCGGAATATCTCGAAGCGGTCACGGCCGAGGAACCAGAGGACGGCGCCGATTCAGCCGTATTCGATTCAACCGGCATGGGCTCGGCCGAAGGCGGCGATCTTTATCGGCAGGCGGTGCAGATTGTGCTGCGCGACCGCAAGGCCACGACCAGCTACATCCAGCGCCGGCTCCAGATCGGCTACAATCGTGCCGCTTCGTTGATCGAGCGCATGGAACAGGAAGGTATCGTCGGGCAACCCAATCACGCCGGCAAACGGGAAATTCTGGTCGAGGGCGCCGGCGAGGATACCTATTGAGAATCAATCGACCGCTCTTTAAGCGATACGTGCAGCCGCGAATTCGCCATATCGCGCGACTAGCGGATGGGGTGAGCGAGGCAGGGGCGCTGGCGCTGCAGCGGAGAGGGACATGGCAGGACGGGCCGCAGCGATAATTCTTGCGGCGATGATGTGCGGCTCGCTCGTCTGCTTGCCGGCGGGCGCCGAGAACGTACCGCTGCCGACGCCGGCACCGCTGCCGAAGACCCGTTCGGTACCGCCACCGCCCCAGGACAACCCCGCCGCCGCAACCGACAGCGCAACGGACGGACAGCGACAGGGCGGATTTTTCCCGTTCTCGTTCCCATTCTCGTCAGACAAGGGCTCGGCGCAGGCCAGCGCCTTTGACGCCAAACAACGCGCACTGCTCGACCGTATCAGCATGTATCTGTCGAGCGTGCAGACCCTCGTTGGAAACTTTGTGCAGATCGGTCCGGACGGCGGACGCACCGAGGGCGAATTCTACATTCAGAAGCCAGGCAAGGTCCGTTTCGATTACAATCCGCCGAGCCCGATCGACATCATCGCCGACGGCTCTTCCGTCGTAGTCCGCGACCGCAATCTGGCGACGCAGGACCTCTATCCGCTGTCGCAGACGCCGCTGCGCTACCTGCTCGCCGACCGCATCGATCTCCTGCGCGACACTGACGTCGTCAGCGTCTCGGCCGACGACACCTTCGTCAGCGTGGTCATCGAGGAAAAACAGCTCCTGGTCGGCACCAGCCGGCTGCTGCTGATGTTCGATGCCAAGGACCTGCAGCTCAAGCAGTGGACCGTCACTGACCCGCAGGGCCTCGATACCACAGTCGCGGTCTTCAACCTCGATGCGACCAAGAAGCCCGATCCGAACCTGTTCGTGATCAACTACACGCGCAACATTCAGTAAGCGGCAACCGGGGATAAGATCCGCGACGGCGTGGCACTTTTGCCGCCGATCGCTTATCTGTCTGCCGTTGGTCCCCTCACCCGATCACGCGCCCGTGCAAATCAAGCTCACGACCTGGAACATCAATTCGGTGCGGTTGCGCATCGATCTGGTCGCCAAATTCGTCAAGGCGGCTCGCCCCGACATTCTGTGTCTGCAAGAAACGAAGTGCCCGGACGACAAGTTTCCGCTCAAGCGTTTCAAGCGGCTCGGCTTTGAAAACGTCGCCCTCAACGGCCAAAAGGGCTATCACGGCGTCGCCGTGCTATCGCGGCTGCCTTTCCAAAACTTCGATATCCGCACGTTCTGCGGCAAAAGCGACTGTCGTCACATTTCCGCGGTGTTCGGCGAACGCGCCGGCCTGCGCGACCCGATCACTGTCCATAACTTCTATGTTCCGGCGGGCGGCGACCTTCCCGATCCGCAGGCCAACCCCAAATTCGCCCACAAGCTCGCCTTCCTTGACGAGATGCACAATTGTGAAGGATTGCGGCCGGCGCCGGCCGAGCGTTCGATCCTGGTCGGCGACCTCAATGTCGCGCCGCTCGAACACGACGTTTGGAGCCACAAGCAGATGCTGCGCGTCGTCTCGCACACACCGATCGAGTGCGAGAAACTCACCACTGCGCAGAACGCCGGCAACTGGATCGACACCATGCGCATCCACACGCCGGAGCCGGCCAAGCTCTATACCTGGTGGAGCTATCGCTCGCCCGATTGGCTGACCGCAGACAAGGGGCGGCGTCTCGACCACGTCTGGACTTCGCCGACGCTTGCCGATCGCGTTTCCGCGATCGCGATTGCCAAAGCCTATCGCGCTGCCGAACGACCGTCCGATCATGTGCCGGTAACGGCGACGATCGAACTGTGAACGAGCCGCGCGACGTCCGGCGGCTATTTCTGTTCTTTGTCGCCCAGCAGCGCGGTACGCACCGACTGGATTTCGTGCGTCCATTGATTGGACCGCGACGCGAGCATCTCGCGCAAGCGATTGGCGGCATCGGGATAGCCGTCGAGCATGCGCAGAAACATCGAGCGCGAGATGCGCATGACCGCGGAATCTTCGCGCGCGACGGCGGTCACCGGCCGGCGGTTTTCGGTAAGCAGCGCCGTCTCGCCGAGCAATGTTCCAGGGCCGGCGATCACCGCCTCGGCGCCGGCACGATCCGGCTGCAACGCGAAAGAGCCCTGCAGGATGATGTAGGCGCCGTCGGCGATCTCGCCGGCGTTGAACAGCACCTGTCCTTCCTGAACTTCGAAAGTCTCGACCCCGATGGCGAGGATGCGCAGCGCGCCTGGCCCGAGCCGGCGCAGCAGCGGGATTCGCTCAAGGTGCGCGATATCGTCCTCGATAGTCATGTCGACCGCAATTACGGCACCAGCTTGTAGCCGCCTGCTTCGGTCACGAGGATGGCGGGCGCTGCGGCATCCCTTTCGATCTTCTGCCGCAGCCGATAAATGTGTGTTTCGAGCGTGTGGGTCGTCACGCCCGAATTGTAGCCCCAGACTTCCTGCAAGAGTGTTTCGCGCGACACCGGCCGCTGCCCGGCGCGATAAAGATAGCGCAGAATCGAGGTTTCCTTTTCGGTCAAGCGTACCTTGTTACCCTTGGGATTGAGCAACAGCTTGGAGCTTGGCCGAAATGTATAGGGCCCGATGGTAAAGACCGCGTCTTCGCTTGCCTCATGCTGACGAAGCTGAGCGCGAATCCGCGCCAGCAGCACCGCGAAACGGAACGGCTTGGTCACGTAGTCGTTGGCACCCGATTCGAGCCCGAGGATGGTATCGGAGTCGGTGTCGTGGCCGGTCAGCATGATGATCGGCGCCTTGAAGCCGTTCTTGCGCAGGATGCGCACCGCCTCGCGGCCGTCGAGATCGGGCAGCCCGACATCCATGATGACGAGATCGATCTGGCCCGCTTTGGCCGCCTGCACGCCCTTGGTGCCGGTATCGACGGCCACCGGCTCGAACTCCTCGTGCAGCGAAAGCTGCTCGGTCAGCGCATCCCGCAACTCGGGATCGTCGTCGACTATGAGAATCTTGCGCGTATTCGGCATCGATTCCGACCCCACCAGCCAGTGTTGGCTACGGCCGCCGCACGGTCGACGCCGATTTGGCCCCAAAACGGCTGCCGCCCGCCGCAACTTTGCTGCGCCGCGTCGCGCGAAGTAGAACATGCACGCATAAAAGAGCAAGCGGGAGTTGGAACCCGGTGAGGGCTCCGATGCGCCAAACTTCAGTCGGCGAAATCCGGGTCCGCGCCCGGCCCGGCCGACCCTCCCAGGGGTGGCTCATCGCCGGTCCGCTGCGAATGCCGGTTGCGCTCGGCCGCAGCGGCATCCGGGCCGATAAACGCGAGGGCGACGGTGGCACGCCGCGTGGGCGGTTTCGCCCGATACGGCTGTGGTGGCGCGCCGATCGCCTGCTGCGGCCACGGACCGCCCTACCGACGCGCCACATCGCGCCTGACGATGCCTGGTGCGAAAATCCCCATGATCGCCGCTATAACCGTGCCGTCCGGCGCTCCGCAAAGGAGACCGGCGACCGCCTGATCCGCGCCGACCACCTCTACGACATGATTGTCGAGATCGACCACAATACCCGGCCCCGCATCGCCGGCCGTGGCAGCGCGGTCTTCATCCATGTCGCAAGGCCTGCTTTTGCGCCGACGGCGGGCTGCGTCGCACTGCGGGCCGGCGATCTGCGCAACCTGCTCGCCCACCTCACCCCGAAGACGACGATCCTGATCGGCATTTAACCAACAGCGTGCCGCGCGCCGAAAATCGCCGTGCCGACTCGTACGTGGGTGGCCCCGAAGGCGATCGCCACCGGGAAATCGGCGCTCATGCCCATGGACAGCAGGGTTAGACCGTTACGCTTTGCGATTTCGGCAGTCAGCGCGAAATGCGGTGCCGGCGCATCGTTGAGTGGCGGGATGCACATCAGCCCGGCAATGACGAGGCCGTAGCGATCGCGGCACGCGGCCAGGAACGCGTCGGCATCCTGCGGCAGAACACCGGACTTTTGCGGCTCAGCACCGGTATTGACTTCGGCAAACAGGAGCGGGCGCCGCGACTGCTTGGCGATCTCCTTGCCGAGCGCCTCGGCGAGGCTTGCGCGGTCGACTGAATGGATCGCGTCGAACAGCGCGACCGCTTCCTTCGCCTTGTTCGATTGCAGAGTGCCGACGAGGTGAAGCTCGAGCCCGGAATGGCGCTCGAGCAGCGCCGGCCATTTGGCCTTGGCCTCCTGGACGCGGTTCTCGCCGAATACCCGCTGACCGGCTGCGATCACCGGCGCGATTGCCTCGACGCCGAAGGTCTTCGACACGGCGACAAGCGTAACGCCTGACGGATCGCGGCCGGCATCGCGGCATGCCCGTGCCATCTGTTCCCGCACTGCCGCAAGACCGCTCGGCTGAATCATGGTTTCCATCCAGTCAATACTACCGCCAACGATTCAAATTCTAATGAAAGGCAAATCTCAGTTTTTAGGTATCCGTACTAGCGTATGAAACCGGGGCCCAGGGTGCAAATGACCGCCGAACAAAACAACACGCGTCAGGGGCGGCAACGGCTGCGCAAGCGCATCCTCAGCATTCGCACCCGGCTTATCGTTCTCGCCCTCTTTGCCGTTACGCCGTTGATGCTGGAGCGCGTGCATGGCCTCGAACGCGCGCGCGCCGAGCGCACCGAACAGGCCCATGCCGACGTCGTTGATCTCGCCCGCCGCGGCGCCGCCGATCAGCGCGAGATCATCTATACCACCCGCGCCCTGCTCGAAGTCGTCGCCCGCACCTACGCCCGCATGCCGGTCGATCAGGCGGATTGCAACAGCTACCTGCGCGATCTGACGCGCAACGTCGCCTGGCTGCACGGACTTTCGGTCGCAGGTTCCGACGGCAAGATCACGTGCTCGACCCAGCCGCTCGCCGTCGGTCTCAACGTCGCCGATCGCGAATATTTTCAGAATGCGCTGCGATCACGCGACTTCGCGCTCAGTGACTACATGATCAATCAGATCAAACAGGCGCCGAGTCTGATTGCCACTTATCCAGCGATTCGAAGCAACGGCGACGTCGCCGGGGTCGTCATGGCGTCGATCAACCTGCAATGGATCGGCGAGCTGCTGAAGACCGCCGCGCAGCGTCCCGGCACGACGGTCCTCCTGCTCGACGGCAACGGCACGCTCGTTGCCGGTTCGGTCGACCATGATGACATGATCGGACGGCAATTCGCCCGCCACGCGCTCGTCCAGAGCATCCTCGCAAACGACGAAGGCACGCTGACAACGGCGGGCTTCGACGGTATCCGTCGTATCTTCGCCTATGTGCGCGTGCCCTGGAGCAATGCCCGGCTCGCCGTGGGATTGGACGAGAGCGTCGTGCATGCCAGCATCGATCGGGCGCTCGATATCGCCTATCTGCAACTCGCCCTGTTCGGCACTTTCGTGCTGCTGGTCGCCTGGTTTGGCGGCGAGCAGCTCATCGTTCGGCCGATCCGCTTGCTGGTGCGCACCGCCGTCCGTTTCGGCCGCGGCGATCTGCGAGTGCGCGCCGCGGAGCAGGCCTGGCTGCCTGAATTCGAGCCGCTCGCCGCGGCACTCGACGACATGGCGCGCAAGCTCGCCGCGCGCGAGGAAGAGCTGAGGATCGCCAACGAGCATCTCGAGGAACTGGCTTCGCTCGACGGCCTCACCGGTCTCGCCAACCGTCGCGGCTTCGATCGCCAGCTCGAATCCGAATGGCAGCGCGCCGGTGCCAATAGCCAGCCGCTCGCTTTGATGATGATCGATATCGATCATTTCAAGCGCTACAACGACCGTTACGGCCATGTCGCGGGCGACACCTGCCTGCGCTCGGTCGGCGAGACATTATCGCTGGTGACGCTTGAAAGCGCGGTCGTGGTGGCGCGCTTTGGCGGCGAAGAATTTGCCATCCTGCTACCAGGCCTCGACGCCGCGCGCGCCAGCGAACTCGCCGAACAAGCCCGTCGCTCGGTCGAGGAGCTGCATATCACGCATGCCGAAGCGCCGTCCGGACACGTTACAGTCAGCATCGGCGTCGAGGCGCTGGTGCCGCAGAGCGGACAGAAGATCGCGCAGCTAGTCGAAGCCGCAGACCGCGCGCTCTATGTCGCCAAGCGGCGGGGCCGCAACCGAATCATCGCGCACGCCCCTGTGGCACTGAGCGCGGCAAGCTGATCGCGGCGTTTCAGGATCCGCGCGACTTTGTCGATTTCCGCGATTTCGGCTTTTTTGCTTTTTCCGGCGGCGCCCAGATCATGGCTTCGAGCTTCATGCCGTCCGGATCGGCGAAATAGACCGCGTAGTAATTTCGCCCGTAATACTCGCCGGGCGCATCAAGCACCGTCATGTCGTTGTCGTCGAGAAAGGCCCCGAGCGCGTCGACGTCCTTGCGGCTCGCCAGCTCGAATGCGTAGTGATGAAAGCCGATGTCGCCTTTGCGATATTTGTGCTTCTTGCCTTGGGCGTCGGCGGCGGCGATCCAGAACAGCGTCTTGCCGTTGCTCCAGCCCGCCATGTCGGCATATTCGTATTTCAACTCGAAGCCGAGGAAGCGCAGCAGCTTGTTGTAATAGGCCTTGGAGCGCGCGAAATCGCCGACGCTGAGAACCAGGTGATCGATGCCGACAACGCGTGGCATGGAACCGTCCGAGCCTTTGGCCGGAGCTTGCCTTGAGCGCTTCGGCCGCACACAATGACACAAGACGTCGGCTGCAAGCTATTGGCCGCAAGCTATTGGCCGCAAGAGAAACACGATGCCGGGTACTTTGTTCGACAGGATATGGGATTTTCATCGGGTCGGCCAGCGAGCCGACGGCCGCGATCTCATCTACATCGACCGCCACGTTCTGCACGAATTGCATGCACATCACGCCTTCGCGCAGCTCGAGAAGCAGCGGCGGCCGGTACACCGCTCCGATCTGACATTCGCGGTGCAGGACCACACCGTCGCCACCAAGCCCGGCCGCGACGACGACACCAACCCGTCCGGCACTGCATTCCTCAAGGCGATGCGCGAAGGCACGCGTAAGAACGGCATTCGCCTGTTCGACATCGACGATCCCGAGCAGGGCATCTCGCATGTCGTGGCACCAGAACTCGGCATTGTGCTGCCGGGCGCGACGCACGCGGTGCCCGACAGCCATGCCAGCACGGTCGGCGGCGTCGGCGCGCTCGCCTTCGGCTGCGGCACCAGCGAACTCGCACATATTCTCGCCACCCAGGTCATGGCGCTGAAGCGGCCGCAGCGGCTGCGCGCGACGCTCGAAGGCCGACTCGCGCCGCATGTCAGCGCCAAGGACGTGGCGCTGCGGCTGATTGCCGAACTTAGCGTTGCCGGCGCACGCGGCCATGTCGTCGAATATGCCGGCGCCGCGGTGCGCGCCATGCCGATCGAGCAGCGCATGACGCTGTGCAATCTCAACATCGAGATGGGCGGGCGCTCGGGTTTCGTCGCGCCCGATGAGGCGACCTTCACCTGGCTCGCCGGCCGGCCCTACGCGCCGCAAGACGAAATGTGGGACCGCGCCCTCGCCCATTGGCGCAGCCTCAAGAGCGATGACGATGCCACATTCGACCGCGAAGTGACGCTCGATTGCAACGCGCTTGAACCGCAGATCACCTGGGGGACCGATCCGAGCCAGGTGGCTGGCATCGGCGACCGCGTGCCCGATCCAGCCGCCATGGAGCCCGGCAGGCGCGCCGCAGCCGAAAGCGCGTTCGCCTATATGGGCCTCAGTCCAGGCACGCCGCTCGTCGGGCTGCCGATCAACCGCGTCTTCATCGGCTCCTGCACCAATAGCCGACTGCCGGACCTCGAAGTCGCGGCGCAGGTGGTGCGCGCCCGCCGCGTCGCCGAAGGCATCGTCGCCATGGTGGTGCCGGGCTCCTCGACGGTCAAACGCGAGGCCGAAGCCGCCGGGCTCGATCGCGTATTCCGCGATGCCGGTTTCTTCTGGGGCGAATCCGGCTGCTCGATGTGCGCTGGGGGCAACGGCGATCGCGGGCAGCCTGGCGAACGCTGCGTCTCGACCACCAACCGCAATTTCGAGAATCGCCAGGGGCCGAAGGTGCGCACCCACCTGGCCAGCCCCGAGACCGCGGCGGCCTCTGCAATCGCCGGCCGCATCACCGACGTGCGCCGACTGCTTTCGGGGGCGGCCTGATGGAGCCTTTCGTTCGCCATACCGCCGTCGCCGCAGCGCTGTTGCACGACGACGTCAATACCGACCAGATCGCTCCGGTCGGCAATCACCGCGGGCTCAAGGAAGACTACAAGAGCATGCTGTTCATGCGCGCGCGCAAGCGCGAGGACGGCAGCGACGATCCGGACTTCGTGCTCAACAAGCCGCAATTCCGCAATGCCGGCATTCTCGTGACCGGCAACAATTTCGGCGCCGGCTCCTCGCGCGAGTCGGCGGTGTGGAGCATGCTGGCGAACAATATCCGTGTCATCGTGGCGCGCAGCTTCGCCGACATCTATCGCGAGAATTGCCTGCAGAACGGACTTCTGCCGATCGCGCTCGGCGCGCCGGAGGCCGACGCTTTCACCGCCAAGGTGATCGCCGTTGACGGCAAGGCGCCGTTCACGGTCGACCTTGAGACCCAGCGCATCGGCGGACCCGACGATTTTGCTCTCGGCTTCGAGATCGCACCCGCCGACCGCGTCCGCCTGCTCGAGGGCCTCGACGATATCGGGCTGACACTCAAGCACATGGCGGAGATCCTGAGCTGGGAAAAGCGTGCAGCCGCGGCACAGCCATGGTTGCAACAGACAAGAGACAGCCGTTAGAGCATGATCCGAAAGGGTGGATTCCGGTCTTCCGAAAAGATCATGCCCCATGGAGGATACGAGCGCAGGGAGATTGCAGCAGATGAACGCGCGACAAAAATTCAAGGCGATCATGTCCGGCAATCGCCTGGTGCTGATGCCGGGAGCCTACGACGCGCTTTCCGCACGGATCATGGAAGCGGAGGGCTTTGAGGCGATCGTTGCCGGCGGCTATGCCGCGGTCGGCAGCATGCTGGCGCAGCCCGACATGGGCCAGTCCAACATGCGCGATTACGCCGACCATTACGGCCGCATCGCCGCAGCGGTCGAGATACCGGTCTACGTCGATGCCGACACCGGCTTCGGCGGCGTCAACAATGTGCGACAGATGGTACGCAGCTTCGAGGCCATGGGCGTGGCCGGCCTATTCCTCAGCGATCAGGTGTTCCCCAATCGCTGCGGCTATCTGCCGGGCAAGCAGATCGTGCCGATCGAGCAGATGCTGGCCAAGATCAAGGCCGCCCTCGATGCGCGGCGCGATCCGGACTTCTACATCGCCGCGCGCACCGATGCCGCCGGCCTCGAAGGCCTCAATGCCGCGATCTCGCGCTGCCAGCTCTTCATGGATGCCGGCGCCGACATGGCAAAGCCGCAAGGCGTCGATACGATCGAGGACATCAAGCGCGTCATCCGCGAAGTCGGCGGACCACACATGGCGACGCTATCGCAAGCGGCGGGGCCGAAGCAGCGCAGCCTCCAGGATCTGGAGGCTGCCGGCGTCGTTGCCGCCACATTCCCCTCGATCGCCCTGTTTGCCGCCGCGCAGGCGGTGCGTCACGTCCTGAGGATTCTCAAGCGCGAGAAATCACTGACGCCGACGCAGGAACACCTGCTGCCGCTCGATGATTATTACGATCTGGTCGGCCTCAAGCCGATGCTGACGCGTGAGGAAAACTACGACAAGACGGCTGCCGCGCTCACCCACAAACGCGCGGCGGAATAGCCGGCGCCGACGCGGCGCCACGCCGGGGGGACAGATGAGACCGAGCCGGTCCGGTCTAATCGCTGCTGCGGCGATTACATGGGCGTTTCTGTTCTCGGCGGCGTTTGTCCCGCTCGCCCACAGTGCCGACGATTTCTACAAGGGCAAGCAGATCAGGCTCATTGCCGGTTTCCCGGCGGGCAACGACTACGATGTCGGGGCACGGCTTCTCGTCAAATATCTGCCGAAATACATTCCCGGCCAGCCGACCATCATCGTCCAGAACATGCCGCAGGCGGCGAGTGTGGTCGCGGCCAACTTTCTTTACGTGCAGGCGCCGCGCGACGGCACCGTGCTCGGCTCGTTCTCGCGCAACATCGTCAACGACGCCCTGACCGGACAGCCCAATCTGCAGGTCGACCCGCGCAATCTGATCTGGCTCGGCGCTACATCGCGGCCGGCGCGCGTCTGCGTGCGCTGGTTCACGGCGTCGGTGAAGACACCGGCCGACTTGTTCACCCAGGAATTCATCGTCGGCGCTGCCGGTGCCACTTCCTCGCTAGCGATCCTGCCGACCGTGCTCAACAAGGTGCTCGGCACCAAATTCCGCATCGTCGAGGGCTACCAGGGCATGGGCGACGCGCTGCTCGCCATTCAACGTGGCGAGACGCAGGGCGCCTGCGCCTCCTACGCACAGTTCCGCATCGCCGAACAGCTCATCAAGGACGGCAAGCTGTTTTTCCTGCTGCGCGCCGAACAAACCCCGATTGCGGAAATTCCCGATGTGCCGTCGATCTTTGATTTCGCCAAGACCGACGAACAGCGACAACTGATGCAATTCGTCTTTTCCTCAACCGAATTCGGCCGGCCCTATGCGTTTCCGCCTGACGTGCCCAAGGATCGCGTGGAGATCATGCGCAAGGCGATCGCCGACGCCGTACACGACCCAGATCTGATCGCCGAAGCGGCCAACTTGAAGATCGACATGACCTACACGGCACCGCAACACCTCGAGGAACTGGTCGGCAAGCTTTATGCAACGCCGCCGCGCCTCATCGAGACCGTCAAGTCAATTCTTCCCAACGAGAAGTAGAGATCGACCGACGAAAAAGCTGCCGGTGAGAGGCGGCCGGGGAAAAAGCTGCCCGTAAAAAAATGCCGAAGAAAAAAGGGGCCGGCACAAGGCCGGCCCTTCCCCCGATGATTGCCGTGCGGCAACAACCCTACGGACGACAGACGAAGGTTGGACTCGCACATCTCGCAAAACTTGCAGGGCAAGTTCACGCCGATGGCAAGGGTCCGTTTCTTATCGCGTCCGTCCCCGTGTCATGACGCATTCACATTACAAGCGGCCCGCAAGGGGCTCTAGTGCAGAAAAGACACAGTCGATTTTTGATTGAGGTGTCGCGCCGCCACCCTGAGCGACGTCGCCAGTTGCGAAATAACGCCTTCGAATCATGGATGATTTGCCTCGGTGGCGATCCGGCAGTAAGTGTGGGCGATGCGAATCGTCGCGGTAGGCCAGCACCACATCAGAGCAGGAATGGACGTGCCGTGCGGCCTCTAGAATGCACGCCATTTGTTGCGCTGGCCGCCGGCCTCTTGCTGTCGGCCTGCGCTACCTCGACACCCGGCGTCGAGAGCTCGACGACCGCGACACCGGCCGCCAGCAGTTCGGGCGGCGCTGCCAACAGCGGGCCGCCTGAAGGCGCGCTTCGCGACCTCACGCCTCAGGAAAAGAAAGTCATCATCGAAGCGATCGCACCTTCGCTGCGCAATGCCGCGGCGGCAAAATACAAATGGGCGAAAATTCCGGCAGCACCGACGACCGACTCGATCAATTACTGCGCGATGGTCGATGCCGGCAGCCCGTATGCCGCCTATAACGGCCAGCAGGCTTACATCATTGAGGCCAAGCTCAGCGGCGGCCAAGTGACTTCGGCCGCGCTTGGATTGATTGCGGGCGGCAAGGACGTCGCGATCGTCAAGGGCATGTGCTCGAAATACGGACTCGATCCGAGCAAGGCGAACTGAAATCCAATCACTCCGCGGCGACGGGCTGCTGCCGCGCCGGCAGGAATTCGGCCCAAACGTGCTGCAATTGCGCAAACGCCGCATCGAGTTCGAGCACGCCGAGCCGATCGCCGTGATGCCGCAACAGCCCGAGCCGCTCGAGCGTTGCCAAGGCGCGCTCGATCTTGAAATCGACATCGAGAGCGAAGCTTTTCAGGAGCCAGGCTTCGATTGAGCCGTCGAGCTCGTCCGCCGTCGGCGGCACGCCGGCGACGGCGAGAAAGTGATAGGCCAGCAGCGCCTCCTTGGCCGACTGGTTTTCCGCCGCGCCGATGATGTAGTCGAAAACGCCGGCATTATTGTTGATGTTGCGGTAGTAGACGTTGTCGGTGAGCTCGATCTGGTGCTTGAGCGACTGGCGCTGGTATTTCACCCATTGTGTCAGCAAAAAGCCGCCGAGCGCAGCAAGCGCAGCCAGCGCCGCGAGCGCGGTCTTCATGTCCTTGTCCTCGACCGTGCCGTGCAGGCCGAGATAGAAGCCGATGACCAGAAACAGCACCGTGACGCTGGCATAGAGGTTGAGCGCGATCGGAATGCCGCCGGCGATCGCCGGAATTCCGATCACCAGCTTGTCGACATTGCTCAACACGACGCGGGCGTTGGGAAACAGCGCCTTGAGATCGCTGTTGGCGATGTTGCGAAAGTATTTGAGCAACACCGAGCCGGGCACGATCTTGCGCCGTTCGAGCCGGCGCAGCTCGCGGAGCGAGCTGATCTCCTCGCGTGACTTGGCTGCCACCATCAAGACGACGTCGTCGTAGACGTCGGCTTCGACCACGCGCCGTCGCAAACCGAACCAATCCGAGACCTCGAACTTTTCGGCATGTCGGCCGCGTCCGTAAAGACGGACCTCACGGAAATCCTCGAGTGGTGCCCGAATCTCGACCCGCAGCACCGAGCGCTGGCGATGCGCCTCGTTGAGCTCGGCGTGCGGCAATTCGCGAAAATTTGCCCCGGTCAGCACCGCTTCGAGCGAGCGCTGGAGATCGTCGTAGCAGCCCTCGATGGTCGAGCGCTTGCAGGCGGCGCGTTGCGCCACGTCTGGGCTGAAATAGTAGTAGTCGTGACGGAGCCGATCGAGCAGATCGAAATAGAGATAGTGACAAATCGACGTCAGGGTCTGTGACAGCCGGTCGTATTTGCCGCGGTGTTCGTCGGTGGCGAAGGCGCCCTGCTCGGCAAGCGCGGTGAGGATCTCGCTTTTGCGTACCGGGATGTACTGGTCCAGCCCGTCGACCGTGGTGTGGTGCCGAACGTCCGCCATGGCCGCGGTCACGGCGCAGCAAAAATGGTCCGGGCGTCGGCGCTGAAAGCCTTGCGGGAGGCCGGATCGAGATAGAACATATGTCCGCCGCGATAGAGCTTGAGCTGCGTACGCTCGCC
>Ga0335081_10004234_pt1 | contig 22646 bp, 20 predicted proteins | sample Lox_Sample_35_FD_206713 | JGI IMG/M metagenome (GOLD analysis project Ga0335081, IMG submission 206713) | Soil microbial communities from Loxahatchee National Wildlife Refuge, Florida, United States - Lox_Sample_3.5 | ecosystem: Environmental > Terrestrial > Soil > Wetlands | place: USA...
GACCGGGGCTGTCGATATCGGTGGTACCAAGATCGCGGTTGGCGTGGTCGACGACAACGGCAAGGTGCTGTCGCGCATGGAAGCGCCGACTGACCCCAACCGCTATTCCGACTCGATCGAACTGATCGCGCACATGCTGCGCCGCACGTCGCAGAAGGCCGGAAGTCATCTCACCGGAATCGGCATCGGGTCTACGGGGCCGGTCGACCCGATGCGCGGCGAGTTCGGCGACGTCGATTTCCTGCCCGGATGGCGTGGCAAGAGCCCAGTCAAAGATCTCTCGACCGTCTTTGGTGTGCGCGTTGCGCTCGAAAACGATGGCGACGCTGCCGCATTGGCCGAGGCCGGATGGGGCGCGGGCAGAAATCGTTCGCGGTTCATCTACGTCACGGTTGGAACCGGCATCGGGGGCGGCATCATTCTCGACGGCAAGCTCTATCGCGGCGTCGACGGCGCGCATCCGGAGGTCGGGCATCACGTCATCGATCCCGCCGGTCCCCAATGCACGTGCGGATTTCGCGGATGCTGGGAGTCGCTGGCCGCGGGTCCCGCGATGGCGGCCTGGCTGCAGCATAATGCTCCGGCGGATTATCCGCATCGCGACATTACGGCGCGGCGCATCTTTGAACTGGCTCGCGACGGGGATGCGTGGGCTCTGAAGTCGGTTGAGACCGAAGCGTTCTATCTCGGGCTCGGGCTTGCGAATCTCATCAACCTGTTCACGCCCGACGCGATCATTTTGAGCGGAAGCATCATGAAGAGCTCCGATCTTTTTCTGGAGCGCGTTCGCACGCTGATCCGAAGCGGCTGCCGGTTCGTCCCCGCAGAAAAAACCGAGCTGACCCTAGCCTCCCTTGGTGACGATACGAACCTCATTGGGGCCGCGCGAGTGTGGCACTACCGCTTCGGGTGATGCCGACATGACGGATGACAAGCCCCTGTCCTTCACTTGTGGTAAGGTTTTCTGTTTGCCTTTGCTCGTTTGCGTGACGAGTGTCACTGACTCCGCGGGGTCGGAATGAATACGATTCGACGGATTCGGAGCTAACAGAATCGCTGGTTCGGTGAAGACCTGTGAACCGGCGCGGAAAGGACGAGAGCCCAAGTGATCGTCGGAGTTCCGAAAGAAAGTTATCCCGGAGAGCGGCGCGTCGCCCTCGTTCCCCTCGTAATTCCCAACCTGGCCAAGGCGGGCCTGGAAGTCATCGTCGAATCTGGCGCGGGAGAACATGCTGGATATCCCGACGCCGCCTACACCGAAAAGGGCGCCAAGATCGTTGCCGATCGTGCTGCGGTTTTTGCGTCGGCTGACATCGTGGCGCAGGTGCTTTGCTACGGATCGAACGATGTGACCGGCCAATCCGATCTGCCTCTCTATCGGCGCGGGCAGGTTCTGCTCGGATTTCTTCGGCCATTTGGATCCGCGGAAATCGTGCAGCAGATCGCAAGCTCGGGTGTGACTGCCTTCGCTGTCGAACTGATTCCGCGCACCACGCGCGCGCAGAGCATGGACGCGCTGTCGTCGATGGCGACCGTCTGCGGATATAAGGCGGTGCTGCTCGCGGCGGAAACATCTCCGCGAATATTTCCGATGATGACAACCGCTGCCGGAACGATCACGCCGGCCCGCGTCTTCGTCATTGGCGCCGGAGTGGCCGGCTTGCAGGCGATTTCTACGGCACGCCGCCTCGGCGCAGTCGCTTCGGCGTACGACATGCGTCCCGCTTCGAAAGAGCAGGTGCAGAGCCTTGGCGGACGATTCGTCGAACTTCCGATCGAAGCCCAGAATGCGCAGGATGCCCGCGGCTATGGCACCGCGCAGGATGAGAGCTTCTACGCGCGGCAACGGGAATTGCTGACCAAGGTGGTGGCCGAGAGCGACATCGTGATCACGTCGGCGGTGATACCCGGCAAGAAGGCGCCGGTGCTGATTACGGCCGACATGGTCAAAGGGATGGCGCCCGGGTCGGTGATCGTCGATCTTGCCGCGGAGCGCGGGGGCAACTGCGAACTTACCCGCACCGGAGAAACCATCTCGACGCAGGGCGTAACGATCATCGGCGCGATCAATCTGGCGAGCAGCGTTCCGTATCATGCGAGCCAGATGTATGCGCGAAACCTGACGCTGTTTCTGACGAATCTGGTGAAAGACGGCAAGGTGCGTCCGCCGGAGAGCGATGACATTATTCGCGAGACTCTGCTGACGCAGGGCGGGGAAGTGGTGCATGCGCGGGCGCGCGAGAGTTTGGGGATGCCGCCGCTCGTGGCCAGCCGTTCGTGACCGAATAAAGGAGCAATCATGCCAGCGGATTTTATTTCTAACCTTTATGTGTTCATCCTCGCCGGATTCGTTGGATTCGAGGTGATCCGGCGGGTGTCGCCGCTGCTGCACACGCCGCTGATGTCGCTGACGAATGCGCTCGACGCCATCGTCGTGGTGGCGGCCATCATCATCGCGGGCAGGCATGAGACGCGGCTGACTACGATTTTGGGCGCGATCGCGGTGGCGGCATCGTTCAGCAATATGGTGGGCGGATTCGTGATCACCGACCGCATGTTGCGCATGTTCAAATCCGGCAGGTCCAAACAACAATGAGCGCGACCGATCTCCAGCAGTATCTTGACTTCGCTTATATTGCCGCGGTTGTTCTCTTTATTCTTTCGTTGAGATTCTTGAGTTCGCCCGCGACGGCGCGCATGGGCGTGCTGTGCGGAGAAATCGGCGCCGCCCTGGCAGTGGTCGCGACGCTGTTTACTCCGGGACTGCATGAGTTCCGGTGGATTCTCATTCCGCTGATTATTGGGGCGGGAGTTGGTGTTCCGCTCGGCCTTGTACACATGACGGCGGTTCCGCAGCGGACGGCGTTGAGCCACGCGTTTGGAGCGCTGTCGGCGGCGATGATCGGCATTGCCGAGTATTACGTCGGAACTGCGCCAGTCACGCGCTTTGAAATGGGCGAGATCTCGCTCGAAGTCATCATTGGATCGTTGACGTTTACAGGAAGCTTGATCGCGGCGGGAAAGTTGCAGGAGATTCTGCCGCAGCGTCCGATTGTGTATCGCGGGCAGAACATTGTCAGTCTGACCGTCCTGGCCGGAGCGCTCGGGCTCGCGGTGGCGTTGGTGCTGAATCCGGGGCACGCGATTCTGTTCCCGATCATGGTGGTGGTGGCGCTGTTCTTCGGCATCCTGCTGGTGACGCCGATTGGCGGCGCGGACATGCCGACCGTCATCTCGCTCTTGAATTCATATGCGGGATTTTCGGCGGCCCTGTTGGGATTCGTTCTCAACAGTAAAGTGCTGGTGGTTGCGGGGGCGCTCGACGGATCGTCCGGCTTCATTCTTTCGCTGATTATGTGCAAGGCGATGAACCGGTCGTTCACGAACGTGATGTTTGGGGCGTTCGGTCAGGTGCAGGCCTCCGCCGCTGGCGCGAAGGAAGAACGAGTCGTGCGCAGCGCAACTCCGGAGGAGGCTGCGTCGATTCTTTCTGCCGCCAGCAAAGTTGTGGTCGTCCCGGGATACGGAATGGCGGTGGCGCAGGCGCAGCATAAGGTTCGCGAACTGTATGATGCGCTGACGAAAAAAGGAGTCGATGTACGGTTCGCGATTCATCCTGTCGCGGGACGCATGCCGGGGCATATGAACGTGCTTCTGGCGGAAGCGGATATTCCTTACGATCGACTCGTTGAGATGGATGACATCAATGGCGATATGCCGCAGACCGACGTCGCGCTGGTGATCGGGGCGAATGATGTGACGAATCCGGCGGCACGCAGCGATCAATCGAGTCCCATCTTTGGGATGCCGATTATTGACGTCGATAAGGCGCACACGGTGATGGTGATCAAGCGGAGCATGAATCCGGGATTCGCCGGGATCGATAATCCGCTCTATTACCTCGACCGCACGCTGATGCTCTTCGGCGACGCCAAACAGTTCGTGGGATCGATTGTGCGAGAACTCGGCGGGGGGCACTGATCTGGTTTAATTAGGGTTTCTGCCGGAGTAAACTGTCGTTTGAAGGCGGTTATGAGTTCATTCAACAGCGTGATCTCTCGCGATCCTGATGTGCTGGGTGGAACTCCTGTTTTTCTCGGAACTCGCGTTCCATTCCAGACGCTGCTCGACTACTTCGAAGGCGGACAGACGCTAGATGAGTTTCTGGAAGATTTCCCCAGCGTCAGCCGCGACACCGCCATACGCGCGCTTGAGCACGCCAAGTCCCTCGTAGTTACTCAACTGGGATGAAAATCCTACTGGGCGAGTGCATTCCCCGGAAATTCAAGAACAGCTTTCCCGGTCACGATTGCTCGACAGTGCCTGAGAATGGTTATGCCGGCCAAAAGAACGGCGAACTGCTTCGTCTGGCCGAGACGGCAGGATTTGAAATCTTTATAACGCTCGACCGTGGTCTCGAATACGAGCAGAACCTGCAAGGCCGCAAGATCGCCGTTATCTTTCTGCGCGCCCGGTCAAGCCGCCTCGCAGATTTACTACCTCTTGTCTCCGAAGTCCTGAGAGCGATTCATTCCATCCGGTCCGGCGGGCTCGTAACGGTAGGATGATCGAAGCACTTTCAAATTACAGAACATTTTCTGACATGCAGTTGCACTGAAACGTTTTAATATTGTCAGTTGCCGATTCCGCTTCGATCTTAAGGTGATCTCATGCGCCCTTTTGTACTGGTAGGTCTTCTTTTCGCTCTGTCTGGATTGTCCGTTGCACAGTCTCAACCTCAACTGAATCTCATGCCTATGCCGGCAAACGTGCAAACCGGTTCGGGGCAACTGCCGATCACGCAGTCGTTCTCGGTGGCGATCACCGGTAACCAGGATCCGTCGCTCGAAGCCGAAGTGCAGCGGTTCACGACGGTGCTCTCACGGATCACGGGGATCCCGTTTCGTCCGAAGCCGGGAGCTACTGCGGTGCTGACGGTTCATGCCGATCGCGGCCGCGACGCAATTCAGAAGCTGGGGGAAGATGAGTCTTACGAACTGACTGTGAGCGGCGCGGGAGCGCAATTGAATGCTCCGACTGCTTTGGGAGCGATTCGCGGCTTGCAGACTTTTCTGCAGTTGGTCGAGATCACTCCGTCGGGCTTTGCCGCGCCGGCGGTCAAGATCAAAGATCAGCCGCGCTTTCCGTGGCGGGGACTGATGATGGATGTTAGCCGCCACTTCATTCCGGTCGACGTGCTGAAGCGGAACATTGACGGCATGGCCGCGGTGAAGATGAACGTCCTGCACTGGCATCTTTCGGACGATCAGGGATTCCGAGCCGAGAGCAAGCGGTTCCCCAAGCTAACGGGGGACGGTTCCGACGGCCTTTATTACACGCAGGCGGAAATCCGCGATGTGATCGAGTATGCCCATCAGCGAGGGATCCGCGTGGTGCCGGAATTTGATATGCCCGGACATAGCCGGTCGTGGGTGATTGGATATCCCGATCTCGCCAGTGGTCCGGGACCTTTCACGCTCGAAAGCGGCGATCCGATTATCGATCCGACCCGCGAATCGACTTATAAATTCCTCGACAAGTTCATCGAGGAGATGGCGAAGCTCTTCCCCGACGCTTATTTTCACATCGGCGGCGACGAGGTGGATGGCAAGCAGTGGGACGCGAATCCGAAGATTCAGGAATTCAAAAGCGCCCACGGCATGAAGAACAATCAGGACCTGCAGGCGTATTTCAATGAGCGTCTGGAGAAGATACTGGCGAAAAATCACAAGATCATGGTGGGATGGGATGAGATCCTGCATCCGGATCTGCCGAAGAATATCGTCGTGCAATCGTGGCGAGGGCAGCAGTCGCTGGCAATTGCGGCGCAGCAGGGATATCGCGGGCTGCTTTCCTACGGATACTATCTCGACCTGATGTGGCCGGCTTCGCGGCACTATGCGGTCGATCCGCTGAGCGGAGCAGCGGCGAACCTTACGCCGGAGCAGAAGGCGCTGATCCTGGGCGGCGAATCGTGCCAGTGGGCGGAATGGGTGACGCCCGAAAATGTCGATTCGCACATATGGCCGCGCAATGCCGCGATTGCTGAGCGGCTGTGGTCGCCGCAGGATGTGACGGATGTGAATTCGATGTACACCCGTATGCGTTCTATCAGTCTCGAACTGGAATCTTTTGGCCTGATGCATAACGCGGCTCGCGAACGGATGTTGCAGCGGATGGCCGGAACTGGCGATATCTCGGCGCTACGGACTCTGGCGAATGTGGTCGAGCCCGTAAAAGATTACAACCGCTGGAGCGAAGAAGCGAAAGGTCCGATTGATTTCCACGCGCCGCTGAATCGTCTGATCGACGCGGCTTATCCGGAGAGTGACACTGCGCGAGAATTCGGAGACCTGGTCGAGAAATACCTTCACAGCGGAAACAAGGACAAGGCGGCTGAGGAGCAGATCCGCGGCTACCTCACGCGGTGGAGCAGAAACGATCCGAAATTGCATGCGCAGCTCGAAGGGTCGTATCTCCTGCAGGAAGATGTTCCGATCTCGCAAAACCTGTCAATGCTCAGCTCTGCCGGCCTTGACGCGCTCAACTATCTCGATCATGGGCAAGCCGAGCCGGATCTGGCGCGGGCACAGCAGCTCGCGGTAATCGAGATCGCGAAAAAGCCCGTGGCCGGACTGCTGCTCCAAGTGACTGCGCCGATTGAGCAACTGGTGCAGGCGGCTGGTGGGAAGGCTGCGCAATAGTTGTCTCTATAAACCGCAAAGGCCACGAAGTTGCACGAAGGAAAACTCATCGTGCATCGAGTAGTCTTTGTGGTTCTTTTCATTGCGACGTCCGAATGACCGGCAAGTTCCCCCTCTCAGGCGTGTTATCCTAGAAGCATCAGCGGTGCACCGTCTCGGGCGGAATTCTCCGCAATCCCTGAAGAAATTCAGAAGAACAGTTAGGAAGAAGCCACAACCATGCTTTCGGTAAGCAACGTGTCCATGCGCTACGGCGCGAAGATTTTGTTTGAGGAAGTTTCCACGTCGTTTGCGCCGGGGAGGCGCTATGGCCTGACCGGCCCGAACGGCTCCGGTAAATCGACGTTCATGAAGTTGCTGAGCGGCGAACTCGATCCGCAGAAGGGAACGGTCGTGCGTCCGCGCAAACTTGGAGTGTTGAGCCAGGACCAGTTCGCCTTTGACGCATACAGCGTCCTCGACACGGTCATCATGGGCAACAAGCGGCTCTGGGCGGCGATGCAGGAGCGCGATGCGATCTATGCCAAGCACGACATGACCGACGAAGACGGCATGAAGCTTGGCGAACTCGAGGGGATTGTGGGCGAGGAAGACGGTTACTCCGCGGAGAGCGATGCAGCGATCCTGCTGCAGGGACTCGATATCCCCGAAGAGTTGCATACGCGCAAGATGAGCGAGTTGCAGGGTGGACAAAAAGTCCGCGTGCTGCTGGCGCAGGCTCTATTTGGGCATCCGCAGGCCTTGCTCCTTGACGAGCCTACGAACCACCTTGACCTTGATTCGATTCACTGGCTGCAGGGTTTTCTTAACACCTACGATGGAGTGCTGATCACCATCTCGCACGACCGGCATTTCCTGAACAGCATCTGCACCCATATCGCGGACATCGACTACGAGACCATCATCACCTACACGGGAACGTACGATGACATGGTGGTGGCGAAGACGCAGGTACGCTCGCAGATCGAAGCGCAGAATGCGCAGCGCGAGAAGAAGATTGCGCAGTTGAACGAATTCATTGCGAGGTTCGCTGCCGGAACGCGATCGAGCCAGGTGCAATCGCGACGCAAGGAAGTTGAGCGCCTGCAGGTGACGGAACTGGCGAAGTCGAACATCCAGCGTCCGTTCATCAAGTTCGAGCAGAAGCGTCCGTCGGGCAAGCACATTCTTGAAATCGAGCACGCCGGGAAGTCGTACGGCGATAACCGGGTGATCCGCGGTTTCACCGCGAGCATCGGCCGCGGCGAAAAGATCGCGCTCATGGGACGCAACGGGGCGGGGAAGACTACGCTGCTCAACGCGCTGCTGGCGAATTCCCCGACTACGCCGGTATCCGAACTGCGCAAGACCAGCGGCTATGACGGCCCGTTCATTGATGAGGGCAAGGTGATCTGGGGACACGAAGCTTCGATCGGATATTTCGCGCAAGACCATCGCAGCCTGATCGAAGACGGGACGACGGTGATCGAATGGCTGCATCAGTGGGATGAGGCGGCGGTGACGGAAGAGTTGCGGGGAATTCTCGGACAGATGCTGTTTCAGCGGGAAGAGGCGACCAAGTCGACAACCGTTCTCTCCGGTGGCGAGGCGGCCCGGTTGCTGTTCTGCAAGCTGATGCTGCAGAAGCCGAATGTGCTGGTGCTCGATGAGCCTACGAACCACCTTGATCTGGAGTCGATCAACGCTTTGAACATCGCGCTGCAGCGTTATCAGGGAACGGTGCTGATTGTGACGCACGATCACGACCTGATCGATGAAGTGGCCACGCGCATATGGCACTTCGAGAGCGACCACAAGATCACCGATTTCAAGGGGACGTACGAGGAATACCAGGCGGCGATGGTCGCGGTGTAGGGCTTAAAACCGTCTTTGCAAAATGTGCGAAAATAAGCGTTGCACTGTTTTCGTTGCATGTAAATCAACCAGGTTCTCCACAGGTTTTCACAGGGTTTCAAGTTGCGTTGACGGGCCTGGTTGAAGATAATGAGCGCGGACGCTTTTGCGAGATTCTTGCAGGGCGTTGCGTCAGTGGTGCCGTGTACAGCCGAGCCGATCTACTTAGGATTCTTCACATCACTCCGCGCCAGTTGGCGAACTGGGAGCGGAACGGCTTAATCACGTCCACGCAAGCCTACACCTTCTCCGATCTCCTGGAACTCAAGAAAATCCGCGATCTGTGCGCGATGAGTGTGCGCCCGAATGTCATCCGGCAGTCGCTGGATGCGATGCGCAAGCAGGCGGCTGGAGTCGAGAATCCGCTGCTCGAAGCCGGAGCGTGGTCGACCAATAAGCACCGCGTTGCGTTCCGCCACGACGGCAAGCTGCTGGAGCCAATTGCCGGACAGTTCCTGATGGATTTTTCCGAACGCGAAAAAGTTGTGACCAGCACGCCTCTGCCGCGGTCTGAGCCGAGTCCGCGCGAGCATGAAGTGGCATCGTGGTTTGCGCGCGGGATTGCTCTGGAAGAGGACCCGAACACCCATGGTGAGGCCATCGCGGCCTACCACAAAGTTCTCGAAATCGATCCGGTGCACGCGGCGGCGCACATCAACCTGGGAACGCTTTACTACAACCGCCAGGATTTCGGCCGCGCCGAGATCCATTACCGGCGTGCGATTGAGTCGGATCCGCGCTACGCGCTGGCTTATTTCGATCTCGGCAATGTGCTCGACGAAACGGGCCGCGTGCAGGAGGCAGTCGCAACCTACAAGACGGCGTTGCAACTGGCTCCGACTTACGCCGATGCACATTACAATCTAGCTCTCGCGTATGAAAAATTGCGCGAGCCGCGCAAAGCTTTGAAACACTGGCAAGCTTATGTGAGGCTGGATACGGCAGGTCCGTGGTCGGTGCATGCCCGCAGCCAGATCAAACGGATCCTGCAGGCGGACGGTTTGAAACTGGTCTACAAGCGCGCTTAGCGCCTCTGCTCAGGGCACGCGACCGCCGAGTCGGCTGTCGCGAAAACCATAAAAGTTGCAATCCCATCTTTTCCGTGCCGCAGTGGTGAGGGGATCTCTTTGTCTGTGCAAAATCCCCACTTCCGGCAAAAGCGGCCGGAAATGGGGCACCCGTGAGATGGGGCACACCGCAAGCGGGGCGACGCTAACGATCTATGCTGCTGCCGGTTCTTTGTGACGCGTGGTGCGTGTCTTGGTTGAGGCCTGTCCGAGGAAGCGAATCAGTTCGCGATTCACTTCGTCCGCGTGCGTCCATGCAACGTTGTGCGGGCCGTCTTTGATCACGTGAAGTTCGGCGCCTTCGATCATTTTGGCCGTGCGCTGACCGGCAGAGGCAAAGGGAACGATGCGATCGGCATCCCCGTGGATGACAAGCGTGGGCACATCGATCTTCGCGACATCCTGGCGAAAATCTTCATGCCACGTGGGCACGCAGGCAAGGCTTGCGGTCGCGGAAGAGATCGCGGCGACGTTCCAGCTCGCCTGCACCGCCTGCTCGCTGACGCGCCTTCCGAGCAGCAGGTCGGCGTTGTAGAAGTTCTTGAAAAATTCGGTGAAAAAGGCGTAGCGGTCCGCGGCAACTGCCTTCTCGATGCCGTCAAACACGGCGGCATCGACTCCTTCGGGATTGTCTTCGGTCTTGAGCAGGTAGGGCGGTACGCCGCTCATAATTACCGCCTTCGCGACGTCTTTCGTGCCGTACTTTCCGATGTAGCGCGCGACTTCGCCGCCGCCCATCGAGAACCCGACGAGGACGAAGTCGCGGAGCTTCAGATGAGTCACAACTTTTCTTAGGTCCTCGGCGAAAGTGTCGTAGTTGTAGCCGGTGGTGGGCTGGCTCGACTTGCCGAATCCGCGGCGGTCGTAGGCGATGACGCGATAGCCTTCCTTGAGAAGCACGGGAATCTGTTTTTCCCACGATGAGCTGCTGAGCGGATATCCGTGGATCAGCACCACCGGTTGTCCTGAACCGTGGTCTTCGTAGTAGAGGTGAACGGAAGTGGAATTTTCTTTTCCGACATCGATGTATGACATGCAAGCCTCCTGCTGATTTTTGGTGAGAGGTTGACTGGAAGGTTTTGGGTTGAGCTGTTAGGTAGATGGTACACCTCTGGCCCGGGGTGCAAGTTGAAAGTTTCCCACAGCGGAATTGATTGCGTGACAGCGGAGGGGGGCCGGATGCAGCGGTGGCGATCCTGCTAGACTCAAAGGTTCGGAGGGGTGGATTGCAAGGCGTTTTTATTCTGTCGGCGGTGCGGACGCCAATCGGCAAGTTTGGTGGATCGCTGGCGTCGCTCTCAGCAGCCGATATGGGTATTGTGGCTGCGAAAGCAGCGATGGAGCGCGCGGGAGTGCAGCCGGAACAGATTCAGGAGACGATCTTCGGGAACGCGCGGCAGGCTGGGGGCGGACCGAATCCAGCGCGGCAGATTTCGGTGCGCAGCGGAGTGCCACAGGAAGTGCCTGCCTACACGGTGAACAAGGCGTGCGCGTCGGGCATGAAGTCGATTGCGCTCGCGTATCAGGCAATCACGCTTGGAGAGTCGAGTTGCATTCTGGCGGGTGGAACCGAATCGATGTCGCGGGTTCCTTATTATCTCGATGGCGGGCGCTGGGGATATCGGTTGGGAAATCAGGAACTGGTGGACGGAATGTATCGCGACGGATTTTTTTGTCCGCTGGCGAAGATGGTGATGGGTGAGACGGCGGAAGTTCTGGCGCAGGAATATAACATCACGCGCGACGAGCAGGATGAATACGCATTGATGTCACAAACACGGGCGGCGCGCGCGATTGCGGCCGGCCGCCTTAATGACGAGATTGCGCCGGTCACGATCGAGGGAAAGAAGGGGGATACAGTTTTCTCGCGAGACGAGCATCCATTTCCAGATTCCAGCATAGAGAAGCTGGCAAAACTCTCGCCGGTGTTTTCGAAAACCGGCACGATTACGGCGGGTAATTCGTCGGGAATTACGGACGGCGCCGCCGCTACGGTTATCGCCAGCGAGTATTTCGTGAAGCAGAATAATCTGAAACCGCTGGCGCGAATTCTTGCCGTGACGTCTGCCGGCGTGGATCCTCGGACGATGGGTATCGGGCCTGTGCCCGCGCTGCAGAAATTGCAAGACAAGTACAATTTGCGGCTGCATGAGTTCGGGCTGGTGGAACTGAACGAAGCGTTTGCGGCGCAGGTGCTCGCCTGCGACCGCGCTCTGCATTTCAATCGCGACCGGTTGAACGTGAATGGCGGCGCGATCGCGCTGGGGCATCCGATCGGATGCACGGGAACACGCATCACCGTGACCCTGCTGCATGAAATGTTGAAGCGCAATACGAAGCGCGGCGTCGCTACTTTGTGTGTGAGCGGCGGCATGGGCATGGCGCTGGCGCTGGAGAACGCCGTCTAGCTCCTTCGCGATATCACGGAGCGACCCTGCCATAGCGAAGTAAGGACCTTCGCAGTTGACCCGATCCTCACGGAATCTGCTATGCTGTGCACCGACCGTTCCCCTGTTGCTGGGCTTCTGACCCTATTTCCAAAGGAGATTTCCATGTTTCGACCCATGGTGAAGATTGCATGTGCGATTGTGTGCCTGCTGGCGGCGAGCTTTGCGCTGGGGCAGGAGTTCTCGGCCGACGTCGTGAATACCGGCCGGGAAGGTGGTGGAAAAAACGCGAAGATTTATTTTGGCAAAGATAAACTGCGGATCGAGTCGGCCGAGCAGAGGGGCGGCGGCGCGATGATTATCGATCTTGCTGCGCACAGTTCGACGATTCTCATGGATCAGCAACATATGTATATGGAAATGCCGGTTCAGATGGCGGACAAGAGAGACCCATATCATTTCTTCCACATTGGCGATGTGGAGAACGCCTGCTCCGATTGGTTGGCCCAAACCTGGAACAAAGGCGGGACCTGCCACAAACTCGGCACCGAAACGGTGAATGGCCGCAGTGCGGTGAAATACGAAGGCACGAATGCCGAAGGCAAAAAGGGCACGGTTTGGCTCGATCCGAAGCTGCACTTTCCGCTGAAGTGGCAGGGCGAGAACGGACAGACTGGGGAACTGCAGGATATTAAGGAAGGTTCGCAACCCGCGAGCCTGTTCGAGATCCCGGCCGGCTATCAGAAGTTTGACATGGGCGGCATGATGCAGCACCAGAACTAGCGTCTTGAGCGGTCCCGTTCGGCCTGTCTTTCCGTCGTTCTGGCTCGATCTTGCTGCACCTGAACGTCTGCCGCTTCATTGCACCGGGAAAAATGCGCCACTATACTCAGTCTAGAGGTTGGCGCTTTTCCCGGAGCCGCAGTGTCGCTATCCGCCGTAATCGTCGATGACGAGCAGCTTGCCCGCGATGAGCTCGCCTACCTGCTCAAGAATGCCGATGATATCGATGTTGTCGCTCAAGGCAAGAACGGCCTTGAGGCCGTCAACCTGATCAAAGAGCACAATCCGGATCTCGTTTTTCTCGACGTCCAAATGCCGGGTCTCGATGGCTTCGGAGTAATCAAGAAACTGCTCGACCGCAAGATTCCCCTTCCCAAGATCGTCTTCGCCACTGCATTCGATCAGTACGCGGTGAAGGCCTTCGAAGTGAATGCGGTTGACTATCTGCTCAAGCCCTTTGATAAAAAGCGGGTCACGCAGGCGATCCAGAAAGCGCGCGCCAAGCAGGAGGCCGGAGCGATGCCCGCGGAAAAGTTTGAGACGCTCATGCGCATGCTGGAATCGCAGAAGCAGCCGGCGTCGAAAATTCTTCTGAAAGCCGTGGGACGGATGTTTCTGGTGGATCAGAGAGATATCTGTTATGCGTGGATTGAAGATGGCGTGATCACGGTGGTCACAGCGGGCGTGGCGGGGATGGAAGGCCAATCGAATTGCCGAACGCTCGAAGAGCTGCTGGACAGCCTTGATCAGAAGCTATTTTGGCGCGCCCACCGCTCGTACCTCGTGAATATCAACCGTATCCGCGAGGTCGTCCCCTGGTTCAAGAGTTCCTACCAATTGCGGATGGACGACAAAAAGCAGACCGAGATTCCGGTCAGCCGGGCGCAGACGAAGAGGTTGCGCGAACTTTTCGGACTTTAAGGGTTCGCCGGGACAATCACAAACTTCATCGGCAAGGTCAGCGTTCTCCGGTTCGATCCGCTCAGGCCGCCTCGTGCGGCTGAATTTCTCCGCATTTTCGACTGTTCTCAAAAGATCTTGAATCAGGGTTCCTGTGTACATTTCAGCATCTCCGCTCAAAAGGCGGGCGGAGGAGTGTTCAAAAAGCGCCGGAGGACAGCGAGCAAAAGAAGCCGCCCTCCGGTCTTCCTTGGGGGAAGTTAAAACGTCAAGGCTTCCAGGCCGTAGCGGTCCCGAATCACCAGCGTCGGGCCGTCGAGCCGGATCAACCGCTTTCTTCTTAAATCCGTCAAAAGCCGTGTGACCGTCTCACGCGAGGCGCCGATGCGGTGCGCCATTTCTTCGTGAGTCATGGTCGTGTGAACCTTGGTCTCGAATTCGTCTTCCTCCAGCGGCTTTTGTGAGAGCAACAATTTTGCCAACTTGCCCGTGGAGGAACGAGTGAGTATCAGATCGTGGATATCACGCTGTGCCGAACGGAAGTCACGGCTGAGATACCGGGCTGTATGCAATCCGATCTGACTGTGCGATTCCATCAGTTCGAGGAAATGCTTTCGTTCTACGAAGCAAAACTGGCAGGGTGTCGCGGTCTCGGCTGTAGCCTCGTATCCCATACCGGAGACGGTCGCGCTTAGACCAAGTGCGTCGCCTGCATCCGCAGACTTGAGAAGCAAGATTTTGCCTTCACGCGAGGTGGTGGAAAGATTTACTTTTCCCGAGCAGAGGATGAATACTCCGCGCGCTACTTGTCCCTGGACAAAGAGAATGGCGCCCGCCGGAAGCGTGCTCTTGTGGCTGGTCTCATCCCAGGCGTCGAGAGCGCATTCCGAAAAGCGGCAGAAGTAGCTTCTGTCCTGGCACTCGCAGCCGGCGCATGTCTCGATGATTTCGAGTCCGTAGGAGGCGCTGGCTTCCGCTTCGGCAGATTCCGGGCGCTTCTTTTTTAAAACCGGTTCCGACGACACGTGGTTTCCGATTCCGCTGAGGTGACGAGAACCTCCAAGCAGGGCCTGCGCCTGGGCGCGGGTTTCGCTATCGGAGCTTCGAGCGGCTGCGACCAACTCCCATCCTGCGCCGAGATCCTCCTCTCGTTCCCACGCGAGAAAGCAGCCAAATAAATACAAAGGATCAACCTTCTGCCTCGCGGTTTCCCTGAGTTCAATGTCTAAAGCAGAAATTCCATCCAGTGGCGGGAAATACAAGTCATCGTTGAGCCGATCTGGGATATCTTCCAGACGGCGAAATCGGTCTGGATGGGATCGTGCGTGCCGGGTTCGAGGAAGCGCCGAATTGATATCGGGACTGGTGCGGCGCACCTCCGGAAGAAGGTTCTGATACTTATTGACTAGCAGCACGTTTTGAACTCCACTCGAAAATCCGCCGAGCCGTCTAATACGGCTCTTCGGAACTGGGACAGCCCGAGGCAGGGGTGGGGAAGCGCCGGCCAGAGGCTAGGAACAGAGATGCAATGCATCTCGCGTGCCGAAACAGGAACGGCGAATTTCAAGAAGGGAACTTCCGTGTTTGGAACGACTTGTAAGATCCGTCCAGCGTGCATTCGTCGCCACGGGAATTGCCGAAATCTCGGCACCCGACGGCTAAAAGTCATGAGCCGATTTTTGAACAGCTTACGGACGGGGCGGCTTTAGCATCGAGGAGGGAAATAGTCGTTGCGCGTGATCTTCAGGCGTTGCATTTTGGATTGCAAAGTGGTTCTCTTCAACCCGAGCCGGCGCGCCGCACCCTTTGGGCCGGAGATGACTCCGCCAGTTTCGCGAAGCACCCGGATGATGTGCTGCCGCTCCGCATTGTCCAGAGTGTGATCAGTCGCAATCTCCACAGTACCCTGCATTCGCAACTCTGAAAGCGGTACTCGCAAAGTGTTTCCGGCGCTGAGGATGACGGACCTTTCCATGAGGTTCTCGAGTTCGCGTACGTTTCCGGGCCATGGCCATTCCAGGAGCGTATCCATGGTTTCTGTAGGGATCGACTCGATATGCCGGTTCATCCGTTTGGCGAATTTTTGAACGAAATATCGGACGAGGCGAGGAATATCTTCGGGTCTCTCCCGCAGCGAAGGAACGCGAATCGGAAACACGCTAAGTCGATAGAAAAGGTCGCTCCTGAATTGGTGTTGCACGACGCTTTTGTGCAGGTCCCGGTTGGTAGCCGTTACCACGCGAAGGTTCACTCGGATCGTGCGGTTGCTGCCGAGGCGCTCGAACTCCTGATCCTGAAGCACCCGCAGCAGCTTGGGCTGAAGCTCCAGCGGAATTTCGCCAATCTCATCGAGAAAAAGAGTTCCACCAGTGGCCAGCTCAATGCGTCCGATCTTTTGGCTGATCGCGCCGGTGAAGGCGCCCTTCTCATGGCCGAATAGCTCGCTCTCGAGCAGGCCGTTCGGGATTGCGGCGCAATTGAGCTTGACGAACGGTCCGTGTTTGCGGCCACTCATGCGATGGATGGCACGCGCGATCAGTTCCTTCCCCGTCCCAGTCTCGCCGAGGATCAGGACGGTAGCGTCGCTCGATGCTACGGTAGAGACCTGGTCGAGCATCTGTTGCAGTGCGGGGCTCTCACCCACGATCTCAGAGAAGTCGCCTTCCGCCCGGATCGTTCCTTCGAGGTACTTGCGTTCCTGGTTCAACCGTTCGCGCAGAGTCTGGATTTCGGAAGCAGCGCGGCGATTTTCAATTGCCAGCGCCAACTGGGCCGCGATCTGCTCCAGGATCTTGAGATCGTCGGACTGAAAGGCTTCCTTTCGGGTGCTGCCCAGCACGAGAACTCCCAACGGACCCTCCGGACGCAGTAATGGAACGCAGCAAAGGGATTTCAGCCCCTCAGCGAAGAAATTCCTCGTAGTGTCGCTGTGGAAGTTTCTTAGGTCCTCGTTCGAAAAAATTCGCGCTGCCTGCTGCTGAAAGACATGAGCGGACGGGCTCTCGGTAGTTGCGGCCTGAGTGGCGGAGAGAAAGCCCTTGCCAAGAGGAAAGTCGATCGACTGCGAAATCAGCAAGCCGCTGCCCGGTTCCTGCAAAGAAAAGCTGGCGTACTCGTGGGCAAGTACGCGGCGAATTTTTGCGGAGATTTTGGGAAAGAGCTTGGGCAAATCGGAATTGGAGGCGACGAGGCTGCTGACTTCGAGCAGCATCTGTAATCGCCGCTTTTCCTGTTGCAAGGTGTGGGCTAATGTCTCGACGGATATTGGCAACTTAGCCTGCCTCTGAATTTCGATTATTTGCAACGAAGACATTTTCTTGAGCCCACTTACATAATTCGTCCACTTTTGGTTCAGGGAGTTAGAAAGGCGGGGAGGTCCCAGAAAAGAGGCAGGAAAGATTCTGAATCTGTCGAGAGGCCCGGCTCGAAGAGGATTCTGAACTCCGGCTAGCTTTACGTAGAAAACAAGCTTCCGGGAGGGCGCAAACCGCCGCCGAGCGTGGGCGGATCAGTCGCCGTGCAGTTGAGGAAGACACGAAGGTCAACAAAATCCTCCGTTTGCCTCCCCCTCAAAAGGCAGACGATTAGCTTGCTAACGCTCTGGAATTATACCCACGATGTCAACGCCTTCCTCTACCGGACGGGTCTCCGAAACGCGCCGGATGATCATGGACCCGATATATTTGGCTGGAAGCTCTAACCTATAATTTCGGAATGGCGCGCGGCTGGGAAAGCAAGTCGGTAGAGGCGCAGCAGGCGGAGGCGAGCGAGAAGAGCGAAAAGCCGCGAGTAAAGTTGACGCCCGAAGCCGCAGCCCGTGTCCGCGAACGCGAAAATCTGCGTCTCGCGCGGCAAAGACTTCTGCAGCAGCTTGAATCGAGCCAGAATCCGAGACATCGAGATCTTTTGCGCAGCGCTCTTTTCGACCTTGATCAGAAACTGACGCTCTTGGACGAATAATCTCCGCGGATCTGGAATCGACCTGGTTTTCCACCGCAAAGGGCGTAAAAGATCAATAGACGTCCTGTAGAAAGAACGCATCCAATTATGTTTTAAGGTCTCGTCCGACGACAGCTAATTCTGCGGGGTGATTTACGGCGATGCTGTTCAGCAAATCCACGATACGTTTGCTGGTGAGCGCAGTCGCACTTTCTTGTTTTGGGTCGCCCGTCGCGCTTTTTTCGCAGCAGCCCCCGGAACAATCGCAGGCGCCTCCGCCCGAGCAGCCGGAGAATTCACAGCTCGATCAACAGCAGCTGGAACAGTTGCTGGCTCCGATCGCGTTGTATCCCGACGCGCTGGTCGCACAGATTCTTGCCGCATCGGCGTATCCGACGGAGATCGTCGAAGCCGCACGGTTTATTGAGCAGAATCCAAATCTGAAAGGCAAGGATCTGGCGGATCAAGTGAACCAGCAGGATTGGGATCCGAGTGTGAAGGCACTTACGCAGTTTCCTTCCGTGCTGGAGAACATGAACAAGGATCTGTCGTGGACATCCGAACTGGGGGACGCCAACTACAACCAGCCGCAGGATGTCATGAATGCGATTCAGGATTTGCGGGCCAAGGCGCAACAGGCGGGCACGCTCAAAAACACTCCGCAGCAGAACGTCTCGGATCAGAACGGCGACATCCAGATCGACCCGGCTAATCCGGATGTGGTTTACGTTCCGGAATACAATCCGGACCTTGTGTACGGATATCCCATCGGATTATGGCCGGGATTCTATCCCTGGTGGGGCATCAATACTCCTTATATTTCCTTTGGGATTGGGTTTGGGCTCGGTCCGTTTGTGGGATACGGCTGGGGATGGCATAACTGGGGCTTCGACTGGCACCGCCGGGCACTTTTCTATGGAGGTGCGCCGTACGCCTTTCATAGTCACGCATTTTATGACAGGAACGCTTATTTGCACGGTCGCTATCGCGGGCCTGCTCCCTTCGCGCGCGGCGATCGGGAATTGCGCGGATATCGGGCTCCTCCCGGTCGTGCCGCTGCGCCAAGCTACCGCTTTGGAGGACGCTCGGGTGCGTTTGGCGGCGTGAATCGCGGCGGGTACTCGCGCAGCTTTTCGGCGCGGGGACGAGCTAGTTTTGGACCTCCGCACGGCGGCGGAGGGCACGCGGGTGGAGGCCATCCAGGTGGAGGGCATGGCGGCGGACGCCGTTAGAGTTCGCGCTGACGTGGGTTCTCGAAGGAAGTTGAAAGATGATGCACCAGATACAAAGTGACCGGTCTCGCGCGCTGAGGGTGGCGACCGCGGTTATTTCTACCGCATTTCTTCTTGTGGGCCTTTGCGGGTGGCCCAGCCTGGCGCCGGCGCAGCAGGCTGGTCAGAAGACATTTCCCACGGCGAGGGCGGCCTGCGAGGCGCTTGTTTCGGCACTGAAATCGCATGACGAATCTGCCCTGATCAGCATTCTCGGGAAGGACGCGAAAGATATCGTCTCATCCGGAAATCCAGCAGAAGACAAGCAGCGCCAGAACGAGTTCGTTCAGAAATATCAGCAGATGCATCGTCTGGTGACTGAGCCCGACGGGAAAACTACGCTGTATGTCGGAGCAGAAAACTGGCCCATGCCGATTCCGCTCTTAAAAAAAGGAAATGAATGGTACTTCGATACTCCGGCCGGCAAACAGGAAATCCTCTATCGAAGGATCGGAAAGAACGAATTGGCGGTGACCCAGGTCTGCCGCGAACTGGTGGATGCCGAGAAAGAATATGAAGCCGAGCCCCACGACGGGCAACCGCGTCAGTATGCCCAGAGAATTGCCAGCGAGCCAGGCAAGCACGACGGGCTTTACTGGCCGGTGAGCGTCGGGCAGCCTGAGAGTCCCATCGGTCCGCTGGTTGCGGCCGCGGCGGTCCAAAGTTCGCCCGCGCAATCCGGCCAGAATCTCGAGCCTTTTCAGGGATATTATTTCCGAATCCTTACGGGCCAGAAGAATGGCAAGGGAAGCGGGAATTACGTGGTCGACGGAAAGATGACTCGCGGATTCGCGTTCGTTGCGTATCCAGCGCAGTACAGAGTATCCGGAGTGATGACGTTCATTGTGGATCAGGACGGCATAGTCTACGAAAAGGATCTCGGACCAAAAACCGACACTGTTGCAAAGCACCTCACAGAATACGATCGCAACGCGACGTGGCGCCAAGCCGACTAAATTCCGGTCGACTTACGCCAGCCGCGTTGCAAATCCAACTAGAGTGCAGTTATTCGTGCTTCGTCAGGCTGCGCGTTCCGCCCGTGTGTTAGCGCTATCGGAAATCTGCGTCAGAACCTGGTCGGCGTGCTTTTCCTCGTCCAGTGTTTTTTGCAGCAGTCCGGCCTGGTCGGCGTATCCCAGAATCTCGGCGTACGTTCTGACCGTGCCATAGGCCGCCATCTCGTAATGCTCGACTTTCTGGGCCGAACCAATGATGCCGGCGTCGCGGATCGCGTCGTCCGTGGCGTCCTTGATCATGTCTTCGCCCTCGGTGATCAGCGCTGCTATGCCCTTGCTCTTCTTCGTGTCGACGTCACCGGTTGTGTTTCGCATGATCTGTTCGAGACGGGTCACATGTCCCCGGGTTTCTTGCAGATGCGTCTCGAGAGCCTGTTTCAATTGCGGATCTCTCGACTTGTTGATCATGACCGGGAGAGCCTCAACGATCTGCTTTTCGGCGGAATGGAGGTGTTGCAGTTGGTCTATATAAAGCTTCTTTAGGTTATCGAGATTTGCTGACATGAATTTCATCGGTACTCACTCCGTTTTAGTAGTTTTCTCCCCTGCTCAAGACTTAAATGGAGACGAAACGAATGGCAATACAGCAAAGGGGGGACTTTGAAATTCGGCCTTTCGGAGATCTCAGATGGGATAGGCAAACGGTCCGGCCGTCGTATCAGCGTGGCAACCCTTCTGAATGCCGCGCAACTTGACGAAAAGCTATTTGAGCGTAACCATAGCGTTATAGACGGGCGTGTTATCGAGTCATACGGTTGGTAGCATACAGATGTGCAGCAATCCCCGGATTGAGCGGGATTGACCGACAGCGCAATCTTCGCTGCTGAAATGTCCGCGGCGGGGAACGAGGCACAGCTCGAGTCTCGGTTGCCCGTACTTCATGATGCGCTACTTAGGATTACTCCTGTGAAAAAGAAGTCAAAAGGCACGGTTGTTCAGGAATGGGCGACGCAGATTACGGCCTTGCGAGAACGCCTTGGAATCAACCAGGCGGAGTTGGCCAGGAGACTGGAATGCTCCGCTATGACGGTTTCCCGCTGGGAGCGCGGTCTACTGAGGCCCTCGGCAGAACACTTCATTCAATTCGGTAACCTCGGCAACAAGGACGAGGCTTGGTTCTTCTGGGAAATGGCCGGCATTCAGGCTGCGAAGATGGTCGACGCCTTGGGCGGCAACACTCAGAAGCGCCGTTGGCTGGATGTTCCTCCACTCGACCAAGCTCATGCGGGAGCCACGGCAGTGCGCCCGGAGAAAACGCCGGGCGTGGTGGGGTTGCCGTTGCTGAAGGCGGTGGTGGGAAGCCACGGACTGCCGGGCGATCGGCGGACCAGCCTGCGCACCATCGGCTCCACGCAAATCATCGGTGCTCCGGCGCCTTGGTGCCCGAATCCAGCCTACACGAGTCTGTTACGCGTGCGCGGGCATTCCATGGAACCGCTCATTCGCAACGGCGATATCCTGGCTGTGGATTCTTTCCAAACCGAACGGCAGGATCTCTACGGCAAGATCGTCATCGCATCGAGTGAGAAGCAGGGATTGTGCGTTTCCCGTTTGCGCCGCTATGAGGATATTGAGGTCCTGGAGGGCGAGAATCGTGAACATGATCCACTCTTCCTCAACAAGGCGAGCGGCTGGCGCATCGTGGCCAGAGTGCTGTGGTGGATTTCCGCCGCTCCCTAGAACGACCGACAACTGGCCATTGGCGCGCCGAGCAGATGAATCTGGTCGACGAAGTCCTCCAGGAGATCCGCACCGTCGCCCAGTTGCTGCATCCTCCGTTGCTCGAGGAAGCTGGACTGCTGTCCGCCGCGAAGTGGCTGGTCGAGGGCTTCAGTTCGTGGTCGGGGATCAATGTTTCCCTCAACGTTTCTGACGGGGTCGGCCGGCTCTCGGCTAACGCGGAGCTTGCACTATTCCGCGTAATTCAGGAGGCGTTGAATAACATTCACCATCATTCGGGAGCAAGTACGGCGACCATCGAGATCTCGCACAGCGACGTCGGGCACGGCGTGAGGCACCCTCAGGCGCGAGATTCCGGGTCTCCGACTCTTGGTGTCGCGCTCCTCGGCATGCGGGAACGCATGACGCAACTCGGTGGCCAGCTGACGATCGACTCCGGCGAGACAGGAACGACGGTCGAAGCAGAATTACCATTGGACTCCAGATCGAAAGACTAACTTCATCTTTTCTGCGAAATCGAGTGTGCCTGTGGTTCTTCCCCTTGTGCGCCTGAGTGACGTCCCGGGTGGGACGCGGCTTGCGGCCGGAAATTTTCCACAGGCAGAGCGGCGTAGCGGTCGCGTTATATCGCTCGCATTAGAGGAATCACTGTATTGCTGCTTCGGATTCTCTGTTGTGTACTGGGGTTGTACTTTTCTTCCCAGCAAAAACGACAGATCCTGCCGTTTGTAGTACGACGCGGGAGCTTTAGCAATTGCCCTCGCGGACGCCGCACTGAACTGGAAGACTCGGGCGCACTCTCACGTTCGCGGGGCAATCAAACGGGAGTAATCCAATGGCAGTCGACACGACCCCACTTCCTTCCACCGTTCAAGATGAGACCGATTCCGCGCCTGGTTCTCATCGAAGGCAGCGCTGGTACATCGCGTACCACGACGCTCTGTTTGAAAGGGACCGCAGCCGGGTTGGAGAACGCATTACTCGCGCGGAACGCTTGATTATTTAT
>Ga0335081_10004235_pt1 | contig 22644 bp, 24 predicted proteins | sample Lox_Sample_35_FD_206713 | JGI IMG/M metagenome (GOLD analysis project Ga0335081, IMG submission 206713) | Soil microbial communities from Loxahatchee National Wildlife Refuge, Florida, United States - Lox_Sample_3.5 | ecosystem: Environmental > Terrestrial > Soil > Wetlands | place: USA...
TCTCCTTCATTCACCTCCGCCCGTCTTCTCCCCTTTCTCTCTCCTTCCCTCCACGATGTTCTAAGCCAGACTGTCTCCCATTAACTTGGACGAGCAGCACACACCGATCGACCTTCTCCACTTTCCCGGTTCTTTGTCCTCGTGTTTTGGTGTTCGGCCCGAAAATGACCACGTATTACGATCCCCGCAATGATCCAGATCGGGACATGCACAACTCCCAATCTTCAGAATCCTCCTCCTCCCAAAACTCCCATGAATCAAGAGAGGAGGTATCTTCCCCCGATAACCACGCGCAACCTCTTATTTTGTGGGATTTTTTCCCCTTTTATTTTAATTTCTTTCTTTCTTTTTTCTTTTTTCTTTTCGTTTTGTCGTCTGACGGTTGTATTGTTTAGAGAGCCGCGCGCATCAGACAAAATCAACGTCGTTGTCGAGAACGCAAGTTGGCCTACATCTCCTCTCTCGAAGAGCGAATACGCGCATACGAAACAAACGGCGTCCAAGCGAACGTTCAACTGCAAAAACTCGCCAAAAAACTCGATCTCGAAAATAAAAAACTCAAGAAAATATGTGTCGAGGCATTGGGTTTGACAGAAGCCGACATCGACCGCTCTGATGCCGATCTCCTGGTTGATGAAGTCAAGGCCCGACTGCTTAACACAGGCAGTAGCGTTGGTACCCCCCCTTCCGTCTCGTCGTCCTCGGTCTTTTCGTCGACGGCGCGAGGATGGAATGCCAGCCGGAGTAGTTCCTTTTCTGGCGGGATCATAGACACGATGGGGTGGTCTTCGTCGTTCCATTCTTCGCCGTTTGCGTCTGGGCCGTATCCCTCTGCCCCGCTATCCGACGTCCGTTCGCAGAAACCCCCGACACCGCCGCCGAGCAAAGATGATGGACCTGTCTCACGGGATCCGGCGCAAGAATTACTCCTGACCATCGCACCCTCGGTCAATTGCGGCGACGGTCTGAACGCGGAGGGCAAGCGATTCTGCGGCCTCCTCCAACTTCTCGCTTACGAATCTTCCTCCACGTCGTTGGGAATTTCGGATGGGACCAAGACGGTGCCCTGTCGTGTCTCCTACGAATTATTGAAGAATTTGATTGATGAGCAGGATTCCTTGGCTCTCGAGAACGCGGCGTTCACGCTCAAGGATGGTGTTCGGATCTCTCACGATGCGAATGGCTGTTATATCGATGCAAAAGTTTTGAGCAAAGTGCTTGATGGGTTGTCGACTGTTGATAATCATTTTAACTCTGCTTCCATCAGTATGCTGCTTGATAATTAAACTAAAAAGGCGGCGCGGGGAATGTGGACTATTGGATTTTCTTTTTATCTGACCCCCTCCATTTTTATTTTCTTTGATTTCTTGTTTATGGAGGAGAAAGATAGCCTTATCAGTTGTATCATCATTGCGGCGAGTCCTCGTTCTGTAGCTATATCCTGCAGAATTTTGTATTACCGTGTATCATCCTAAAATCTTCGAATGAAACTTTTATCCCTAGTATTCTATTCAATGACGCTGCTGTTGATGCTTTAGCTTCCACTTGTAAATGCTCCACCGACATACAACTTCGCTACCCCAATCTTCCACACCAATTTCCTCCCCAAAGGCTTCAACGTCAAACCTCTTTCCCGCGCGCTCTTCGAAATCCGTAATTTCTTTCAAATGCAACGCTCGCAAGGGGTATGCCACAATGAACCTGGACTCTGAATCCCGCCTCAAATACCGCTCGACCATCGCAATGACCATCCACGAATGCTCAGCTTCATAAAACAGGTCCGAACCGATAACAATATCAAACGAACCAAATGGAATTACCTCATGAGAAGGAGGATCCCGCCAATCCAACTCCCGGACCTCCGACCGCTCACTACAATTCCTTTGCACATTCTTCTTCAAGTTGCCCGTGATCCCAGGCAAATCCGTTAACGTCACCGTCCATGCCATTACCTTTACCGCCGCAATTCCCAACAATCCTGTCCCTTCGCCCAATCCAAGACACCTCCCACCAATCGAAGCCTTCAGAAACGGTGACGTCGACACCATATACATCGAGGACAGCCGCTGTGCAAGAAGCAGGGACGCAGCCCACGTTTTATGTCCAACCGAATCGCCCGTCCAACTCGGTTCGAAAAGCTCAATATCATGACCCTCCACATCGAACGCCCGAAGCATATCCGGCGCTGCTGTTCTGCCGGCCCGTAACGCAAGGCTAGTTGAGGCCATGCTCGTGATGGTTTCCGCCTCGGATTCACTAAGCCAGGGCATTGGCGTGGATATCAGACGAGTTAGACAGGGCGTGTAGTTGTGCTGAATTTGCGACGGTGAAGGGTTTGTGGTCCACGATGGCGGGGGAGGGGTGATTTTGGAGAAGAGGGATATCAGGGTGTTGTACGATGGCTGTGAACAGAGCGACGGGAGGTCGAGGGGATGAGGAGGGTCGTCTTCCTTCCCGTCAGGGTCACCTTGTCCCATCATAGCAGGTTGGCCAAGCCGCAGACGGGGGTCAAAGCAGATCGGCATCAGACATTCAGACCTGGGCCAAGTCTAGCCGTCAGATGTTTTAGACTGGTTGTCTAGACTTCGGAACACTGGGCCCAGGCCCAGGTGATGCACACGGAGCGTGGATTTAAACGTTCAATTCGCTTGGTCTGAGTTTTCAATGCATCATGATTCACGTCAGGTTTTACTATAGCACATTATTTTTCAACGTGATTCTTCACCCTTGCGTGACGGACGGTGCCCACCCAGCCCGCTTTCAAGATAATGTCCCAGACTCTTGGCACCGGGAAATCGGACAATTGAATCGCGTTGCTCTGAGCTCAAAGGCCAACACAGAAAAAGCATTGATTGGCCGCGTGGTGAAATTTGAGATGAAAGTAAGCTGAATTAGAATCCAAATCTAAATCCGAATCCGAATCAAAGTTTTAGATCCAGACCCAGGTCCAAATCTACAGCTGAATAGAAACAAATTGCCAGAAAAAGCATAAGATAAATCAACGACCCGGCTCTCGGTAAAAATCAAATCCCAAACGAGTCGGATCATCACCACTCTTAGGGGACTTTTTTACGTCCCTGTAGAGAGAAAGCAAGACGATCGATTTCTGCGGGGTCGATTACGTCGGCGCCATGCGGTGGAGAGCTCTAGATGGGTGAATGGGAAATGGAAGGCAGAAATTCAGAGGCGGAGCTCATCTTCATTGCGCTTGTTCAGCATGAAATCGGGAATGAGAAAGAAGAAATACTCCGCAGTTGGAGATATGGAGAGACGCAATCGAGTGTGTTTTCGAGACATCAGACCAGAGAAATCAATGACGCTACCGACCGGACGACGGGGTCGGGTCCCTCATCTCACTTATCTACCCAAGGTGTAACGGCCCCTTTTCGTAAGGGTCGGCTACATACATAAGCCGCCGAGTGAGGAATCAGGTTTCTCGTTAATCATATCAATTACTCAACTACCTCTCCGCCGGCCGGGCCGACGGTTGGACCCCATATTGTGGAACGTGTATTTCGGAAGGGCGTGCGCGGAATTTGGTCCCCACGCAAAGTGTCGGGAATTGTTGACGTTGGCTACGTCATAACTGCCTATTCCGGATGGCCCGCAGCGATAACACACTTTTCAACGTGCAACTGGAATTCTTATCACAGCAAATTAAGGTTTGGATGGGCGGTAGCTGTTCTTCCCGGTTGGGTTCGTACTACCATCAAAAACACCACTCAACGCGGACAATTGGCGCAATTTGATGCGATAACGGAGGGGGCGGCACCCCGCAAGCCATTCCGAGGAAGTAACCCTGAACTTCCCCGAGGATCGTCCGCCGGAGGACGACGCTGGCCAACTTCTATTCCTCCCCAAGACAAGACAAGCTAATCGCGATCGGCAAGACGGCGAAACGAACTTCACTTCTTTGATAACCTCTGACCTTCAGTTTGTGCATCAGGTTGCGTCCAGTGGCAATTCTCCCTCGGCGTGGCGTTTCGGAAGCGTCGTTATCTGTTCTGCACACACTCTCGCGTTTCGGAACCAGGTTCCCCCACGTTCGTTGACTACCCCACACAATCGTGCTACTAGAGATCGGACAATCGGAATTCCTAAGAGTTCATGATAGGCAACTTGATTTTCAGAGGCTTTGGATTCACCAATCAACTTATCTTTTTGAATTGGGAATTGGCCTATCATTTCGGTTTTTCAGGAGGAATACAAAAGACGGGGTCCTGGAACCGGCCCCTTTTTCGCAATTCCTTGTCGCTTAATCTTCTCACTCAGGCAACATGGCAATCGAACCTCCCCTTTCTTTGGCCACAGGCTATTGTGTGGTACGCCCGTCTCTTCCACAAAAAATCAGCTGAAAGTGATCTGTAGGTCATCCTGGTCGGCTCTTTGTTTGCAATTGGTATGATTGCTACCACATGGGCCTTGAAGAGATACCAAGGAGAAATTCAGACATCTGAACAGTTCACTACAGCCGGTCGCTCTGTGAAGACTGGCCTCGTTGGTCCGTTTCCGTAGGAAGGATTTAACTGACATGCAGCCGCGGCGGTCGTGTCCTCCTGGACATGGGCAGCAACTCTTCTACAATCGTCTGGAGTGGCATATCGTTATGGAGTCAGTGGTCCGTTCTGTACTCCTCCACTTTTGACTCGCCTGACAACCAGGGTATGCCAGCGGAGCAACTGTTCAGATTTTGCTTTTCGCAGTTTTGGCAATTGAACTTAAACGTCGCAGTCCTGCTGCCCATACATTTTTGGAAATTATTCGGGCTCGCTATGGAAAAGTACAATGACGGTTTGAAAACTTCTGACTGCTCAGGTTGCACATATCGTGTATTTTGTCTTTGGCATCATGACAAACATTCTCGTATCTGCCATGCTTTTGACAGGTAGAAGCCCCGTGACGTTCGATCTCACCCATAGGTGGCTCCGCCGTCGTCCACACCCTGACGGGAATGCCGACGGCAGCGGCTTGTTTCCTCCTTCCCATCGGCGTTGTTCTCTATACCATGTTTGGAGGTATCAAGGCCACCTTCCTCACCGACTACATTCACACTGTCGTCATCTTGGTCATTATCACGATCTTTGCTCTCACTGTGTACGCATCCTCGAACGTACTCGGATCCCCCACCACGGTCTTCAATCTCCTGGTGGCCGCGGCCGCCGATCACCCGGTGGATGGCAACGCAGGGGGCTCGTATCTCACGATGAGGTCGTATGAGGGTGTCATTTTCTTCGTAATCAACATTGTCGGCAATTTTGGCACTGTTTTTTGCGATGCGGGCTATTTCCAGAAAGCAATTGCCGCAAATCCTGCTGGGGCTTTGAAAGGATACATTCTCGGAGGGCTTTGCTGGTTTGCCATTCCTTTCTGCTGCGCTACGACCATGGGGTTGGCAGCGCTAGCACTCGAAAGCAATCCAGCTTTCCCGACCTACCCCAATCGGATGCCCGATGCTGACGTCTCTGCCGGACTTGTTCTTCCTTATGCAGCCATTGCCTTGCTTGGGAAAGGCGGCGCTGCCGCGACCCTTTTGTAATATCCTTTCCGGGCGGAACTTATGAATAGACTCGTTTTCATGGCGGTGACTTCGGCCATGAGCGCTGAACTGATCGCGGTGTCCTCTCTCTGGACTTACGATATTTACAAGACATACTGGCGTCCAAACGCCATGGGCAAGGAGCTTATTGCAGCTTCCCATGCGGCCGTCGTGGGCTTCGCCGTCTTCATGGCGGGCTTCTCTACAGGCCTGTATTATATTGGGATCTCCCTCGGATACTTGTACCTGCTCATGGGTGTCATCATCTCATCTGCGGTCCTTCCGATTACTCTGACGCTGATGTGGAAACGAATGAACTGGTACGCGGCGGTATTCACTCCAATTCTGGGCTTCGCATGCTCGGTTGGTTCATGGCTTGGAACGGCAAAACACGATTTTGGAGAACTTTCCGTTGCATCGACCGGGGCCAATAATCCCATGTTGGTTGGTAATGTCGTCGCCCTTCTTTCGCCCATCGTATTCATCGCCGTTCTAACGGCGATCAAACCTGACAATTACGACTTTGAATCGATGAAAGCCATCCAACTTGATGACGACGACGATCAGCTCCCTCCAACTGACGAAGAGCTCCAAGGAGTTGCTCCTGGGGTTCACGCCCACCGGCTCACTCGGGAGGCACTTCTTCAGGAATCTCTGCAACTCGATAAAGCCAGTTTCATTGCGAAATGTCTCGCCGCATTCTTAACCATTGCCCTCCTGGTACTTTGGCCCATGCCAATGTACGGCGCGAGCTACATTTTCAGTCTCCATTTCTTTACTGGTTGGGTTGTTGTTGGGATCATTTGGATTTTCTTTTCCATTTTTGGGTTTTGTCCCGTCTGATCTGATTTCGCTGATTTGAAGGGTCAGTCTGTTCCCGCTTTGGGAAGGACGATTGGCAATGTGGTCTACAGTCCGTGCCATCTGGAAAGATCTTTCTGGACGAGGGCGTACTGTCGTGGGTCCCGGCGCAGGAGTTGGTACTCCGCCCTCGGCTATCCATGATAGTAAACTTGCGGATGAGAAAATTACGGAAATGTAGGAGTGAATTGAGCTGGCGATTTTCAATAAGGTTTACGCAGTTATAATTATCAATATCATGTATCAGGTATAAATGTAATCTTCAATTCCTGCTCTGATATTTGCAAAATGTGATCAACAATTCAAATAGTAATTATGAACTCCGATCAAGATTGGAAATCACGGAGATATCGGAGATGAGGCCCCTACATCAGCCACTGCCCTCCCCGCCGCTACCTTAAATGATCAAAACTGGCAATTTCGGGGCTAATACCTCCTTCTGTTTGCGACATACCGCCTCAAATGAGCGAAACTCAAGGCTTGTGAGCAATTGCCCTCAGGGCACCTTTTGTTCCATTTGCTGGCCGGCCCGCTTGGCTCTCCCGCCTTGGGTTTGTTGTAGTAGAGGAGGGTTTCGGGGAATTGATGCATGAAGTAGCATTTACAACAACGTTTCGCAGGAAGGAATATGTCAGTTTCCGGTCGATAGCTCACCGTAAGGCCGGCAATGACGAAATCGTCCTCCAATAATTGTCCCTGAAAGCTTCGGAAGCTCGATGCCACCATCTCATAGCAGTCCTCCTCTCCGGATCCTAGAATACCATCCACACTCACCTCCCCCTGTTCTTCCATCTTCGTAGTGAATGCTATCTCCCTCCTCCACGTCTTTGGGCCTGTCCTCTTCATAAATGATACCCTTCTTGCCCGAAACATCGCGACAGTATGCCCAATCTCGAGTGCCCTTCATCGAAGATTGAGAGGTCTCTTCGCACGTTTCAGTTGGTAAGGAAATTGGAAAGAGAATTTGTCGCCTCAACGCAGAATGCTTTACTGGGGAACCACGCGCGAAAGTGTATACCGCCCAATGAAATCGGGATCGGGCAGAAATCCCTTGGCTTTCAGCTTCTGTAACGACTTGAGAGCGAGGATAGGCGTCGAAATGTCGTGATGGACGTTTTGATCGGCGAACCACTACATTTATCAGATGGATTAGAGAATGGACAGACTATCTGTAAAACTATATTGTAAAGGTCCAAAGGTCCCAACGTCCTCTCGTCTAGTGTATCCATATCGCGTATTTCAGTCAGTTGATTATCTGTAATGTTTCTGAGGATTCTATTTATCTCGGCGTTCGATTCGCTGACGGGACAGAAAATTTCTTGAAACAAGACAAGGCGGCGAAAAAACTAATGTTAGGCTCGTATCAGATGAGTGGTTACCCATAATCGCATTTTTGCCAAAGTGAACTCATCACTTGAAAATACAAGTTTACTTTCACGAGTGGATCGAACATATAGCAATAACGCTTGAAATCTTTTCAACGTGTACAGTAAGTTTTTTCCAAGGTAGTCTCTGATTGTTTCTCCTCCAGTTTGAGGAAATTGCCTCGATCGTAGCTGCTCATGTGAGAGCTGCATGGTTAGCGTAATATTCTAACGGCGAGGGGAGGGACCGATCACAATGGTTCTATGAGTTGTCGAATACGATCACCTGCCGCAGACGTTGCCATTGTATATCTGGGAGAGCTCGCGCGACAGGGAGTACCGAATCTGACGGGCGTCTCGTAGTAGGCTTCGATTTGAAGTGGCGGTAGGTGAAGAAAAGGGGAGAGAGGGCTATGGATATGAAACGAGAAGGGGAGGACAATAGGAAAACGGGAAGGTGTTGGAGAGTGTGCGTAAGGTGGAGAGTGCGCGTAAGATGGAGAGTGCGCGTAAGATGGAGAGTGTGCGTAAGATGGAGAGTGCGCGTAAGATGGAGAGTGTGCGTAGGGTTTGACATATGCTTGGATTACGAAACAGGGCTGAAGATCGAGAACCGTGCGCGAGTTGCGTGGCGGTGGTGTCCCATTGAACGAGTGTCGACTGGCGCGATTCTAAGGCCATAATGACTATGCTGAAGAGAGGCAACGGAGAAAAGGTGGGCAAAGAGATTAGGGTGATGTGAAGCCGAAACTTCCAGACGATCAGGCGGGCAGGGTCCGGAGCAGCATTTATTTCATTGCTACCAGAGCCAAAATTAGGGAGAGGAGCGGAAATATTTAATGCCCCATCGGGGCAGAAAATGCAATAAGGCTGGCGTGCACTATTTGATGTGCACTCCTGCTCCCGCCCGGACAGCAGAAGTGTCAGGGTTTACTCCGAATTAGGGTTTATTCCGTAGTATTTAGCAGTCCCGCCCGAGGCTGAGCACCTCAGGCAAGATCTTGTCCTTGTCCTTGTTTGAATTGGAACCTTTGAACTCTGAACCAGAACGCTGCGCCTCCCCACGAACTGAACCGAACACGCTACCGTGACAAGAAGCTTACATCGCAGCGGCGGCCCAATAGTCGGTTGGCACTACCCTCGCGCCGCCAGGCTGTCTGACGTAAGCACACAGTGCTGTTGCAGACACCGTGGGGGGACAACGGTTTTCGCAAAAATTCAAACCACAGTAAAGCTCCTGAAAACTATATATCCTTGAAGTACACTGCTTGGAGACCTCAAAAATATAAAAATCAGGAGGTTTTAATAAGCGGTTGGTATGCAATGGGGTGAAGAAAATTTTGCATTGGAAGGTTTTTTTCTGAATTATCGGAAGGTTATTGTACAACCAATTTTTATTCAAACCTAGCGAAAAGTATATCAGTTTATTAAGCTTATTAAGTACTGTCGATTGAATATTATATAGATTAAGTTAATTGATATTGCATTGCATAAAAAATTGTTGAACGGTAGAGTATCCATATCTCAATTTCCCAGGTTTAGAAATTTCAATCTCAACTGAAATTTCGACCAATCAGAGCTAAGAATTACTGTCAGAAGGTTGTTTTTGAACCTTGCATAGCTTATTGAAACCTAGTGATATTTATATTTTTGAGATCGGTAAACCTACCGATAAGACCTGGAACCTTAAAAATCCCAAAATTGCAAAAATAAAATAGCGTCGGGAGTCAATTTTCGGTTGTGCCCCCAGGGTGTCTGCGACAGCATCGTGTGCTTACGTCAGACAGCCTGGCGGCACGTGGGTCAGCAGCTGGGAGGATAAACCTAACCCTATTTGTGAAGGATATAAACCTCCGACTGACTCTGCCCACATCGTTGAAATGGATTCCCTTGCGTCCACCCCGCTTCGCAAAGTCAAGACGTCACCGCTTCTCCCTCTCGCATCTCCGGGTTGGAGAGACTCTAATTCGTCAACCTTCGCATCGTCGAATCTCACCGCTACTGATGACTGTGTATCCGGCAATGACGATACTTTATTCCAGTCTGCCTATGAGACGCCTTCGGAGTCGACAAAAGATGGAGTTCTCAAGACCTCCATCGACGCCGTCCTTGATTCTTCCCCAGACGACACAGTGTGGCCTGCCATCTCCGATACCTCCGACTCGGGAAGCCACTCGCCACTTCGATTTTACGCTGAGGAAGAAACGTTCGACTCTGAGCGAGAAACCTTTCCGTGGAACCGCAGCACAGATCGTACTCCTCTCATCGAGTTCTACAAGCATCTCACCCTCGCCATCGAGGAGTTCAGAACTAGGTCGCACGATTACACTGGTTTTGTGGATATTGAGAAGGTGATTAAATTCGTATGTTGGGTGGAATCTTTTACCGAACATCGCGGGTTACCACTCCGCGGGTATATTTGGATCTCCAAGTCACATCCCTCTATTCAAATGATAAAAGATTTATCCACTGGCAGCTTGCGTCCCGGGCTTTCAATAGGCCAGGTTTTGGAGTATCCATGTGCTGGAGCTGGTGTTTACTATGGCATTGAGGATGATATGCTTTATCTTGAACCCGACGAGGATGATGAACGCAGTGCCCCCCCTCATGTTATTAGATGGGTGCGTTTTCGCGATCTTGTGGAGAAACCGGAGGAAATTTTTTAGGAGTAATCGCTGGAGGCACATACATATATCATTGTTATCTGAAGTGAATAATTCTTAGGGCTATATATACATCTGTAGGATTTGTGTGATGGGAAAACTCCCGAAATGGCCTTCTGAAACACGAAATTTTAAAAATGGCCCTCGCCATATAAATTACCATCCTCGATCCTTGAGGCCGTCTAAAACAATCTACAGTATGCGCCACTTGAACGGGATCATGTCGAAAAACCCCGGGAAATAAATCCAATGAGATCTCAATGAAAATGTTTCCAATTGCAATGATTTCTTATTTCCCACTAGCATATAGTAAGATTTCTCCATCCTAGCGGCCGTATTTCGTTCATCCTCCTTTTGTTGTAATTACAGAAATATTCCGTCTTGGCATTGACTCAATCATGATTCCGTTCACGTGGCGCATACTGTAGCTTCGATATGCCGAAAAGCGATGAATCCGTCTTTATTTCACATCAACACTGCATCATTATCTTGGTCTACATCGATGATAGCGTCATCGTTAGTCCTTGACCATACGAATCGCAAAAGGTCTTTGACTACCTTGCTCAACACTTCAGAACGAATGTTGGTTAGCCCTCCACTATGAATATCGCGAAGGCCATCGCAGCAACATGTTCGGACGCATGCATCTTGGTCACCACAAATTGGGTGAATTCGCTTGTTCGCATAATAGCGAGGTTCTCAAGAAAATGCAGATTTAATCCCGGAAAACTCTCACTGACAAAGTTCAGCGTGGTGGCGACGAGGTCACCGACCCCAAGGCGCGAGTCGGTTCTGGAACATTGTGCATGGCATACGCTGCCAGAAGGAGTCGTTGAGCCAACGTGTGTGCATTTGCGTGGGATTCCTGGGTCAGACGCTTCAAAAACAGGTGGACGGGCTCCCTTCTCTTTCCGTTCAGACTAAACTTGGGGTATCTGCCTTTGAAGCCTCGAAACTATTGACATTTCAAGAGGGATAGTGCTTCCAAGATTCTTCCGCTTGGAGGCTCGACAAACCTTGAAAAGAGTGTTTTGAATGGAGCAATAAGGCAGTTGCGAAAGCAGATTGGGAGAGGGATCGAATACTCGCATCAGTGGTCCCGAATGGAATCGATTGGGAATGTAAAGCGAGTAAGGAAGGGGTGGAACTGTGATATTCCGAGTTTTATAACATCGTTACTTTGTGAATGTGGACTTTTGGAAGCCGATATTCTGGTCTGGATTGGAATATTCAGCCCTTCAGCGCCTCACCTGAGGTGCGTTCTCGATGTTGGCTTACAGTCAGGATCAAAACTTTTGTGTGTGAGGGTTAGGGCTAGACCGAAACGACGGTCGACAGTCCGCACAGATTAGAACAGGTCAACCCAACGAGCAGCTCGCGTGAGCAGAACATCCATATCTTCGCGAAGATAGAGAGAAGCTGCCAGAATGACTACGGTCGAGAAAATCAAGGCCATCGAGGATGAGATGGCAAAGACGCAGAAGAACAAGGCAAAATAAGCCCCCACTCGCGGATTTTTGTGGCATTCCATACTGACAACGGCGCAGGCAACCTCCTTCCATCTTGGCCAACTCAAGGTACGCACGCATTCTCTGCGCCGGAGACGCTGACCGCCCGGCAAAACTCGCAAAGCTTAAACGAGAGCTGCTGACTCCCTCGGGCGGGGGCGGGGGAGGAAGTGCAAGTAAGACGACAGTCGCTAGATGACCCTAACGAACAGTTGGCTTTGACGTTGCCCGCACAGGCGTTGCCTCCGTAGGATTCATTGGTACATCTCATTGATGGAAAAATCTAACCCATGCAGGGTTTCCCTCGGTTGGAAAGAGCACGTTGATGAGCAAACTTACCGGAACACACAGCGAGGTCGCTGCCTATGAATGTATTTCGGTCTGTTATTCTGTGTAATACGTAGTCACAACACTGACCACCGTGCCTGGCGTCCTCCAGTACCGAGGCGCAAAAATTCAGGTATCTTTTCATGACCTGACAAGACTAATGCAATAGATTCTTGATTTACCAGGAATTATTGAGGGCGCAAAGGACGGCAAAGTATTCACCCCTTACATCAATTCTGACATGACAGGGACGAGGTCGTCAGGTCATAGCTGTCGCCCGTACATGTAATCTGATTTTCATTGTTCTCGATGTCAATAAGCCCCTCACCCACAAGCGAATAATAGAGGCCGAATTGGAAGGCTTCGGCATCCGGCTCAATAAAGAACCTCCGAACATCACTTTCAAGAAGAAGGACAAAGGCGGAATTAACATGACGAATACCGTACCATTGACGCATCTGACTTCTGAAGAAGTCAAGGCCGTCTTGGGCGAGTACCGCATCAACAGCGCCGATATTGCCTTCCGCTGTGATGCTACCGTACAACCTCTACCACTCGAGACATTCTAACTTCTAGGTTGATGACCTCATTGACGTCCTTGAAGGTGAGTTTGTGCCAAGTCTCATCTAACTTAAGGAAACCGTGTCTACATCAGCTGCATCTACGTCATGAACAAAATCGACCAAATCTCCATCGAGGAACTCGATCTCATCTACAAAATCCCTCATGCTGGTTGCCCTACTATGTTTTCATCTTTGAGTCTTCTAGTCCCCATCTCTGCCAATCATGGCTGGAACTTTGATGAATTATTGGAAAAGATGTGGGAATACCTAGACTTGGTCCGTGTGTACACCAAACCCCGGGGAGTGCAACCAGACTTTGACGACCCTGTCGTTCTTCGACGAGCACACTGTTCCGTTGAAGACTTTTGTAATGTGATTGTATGGCTGCATCATTAGCAGCCATCTAATTTGTGTAGCACAGAGACATCCTCAAAAATTTCAAGCATGCCCTTGTATGGGGCAAATCAGTGCGCCATAATCCTCGTATTATCAATGTCGGTCGGTCATACTAACAGTTTAGAACGAGTCGGGTTGACCCATATTCTGGACGATGAGGACGTGATTTCCATCGTAAAGAAATAGAATGTGCATGACCATGAGTAGTATGTATTCATGTGTTTATTCATCCTTTATTCATCTATTTTTTCATCTATTTATTCATCTATTTATTTATCATCAGCCTCCAGCCAAATGTCGCTATTTTTTGCTATTTTCTAACCTTTAAATACTGATAACTTTATGAAGATTTAATAGTTGTAAAGGCCATTTGAAGCATTAGAAAGGTCTTAATATACTTTGTCTATCTAGATATAAATATATAAAAATATAGATGATTATTATTTTTATTAATTGCCATTGCTATTTAAGGAAAAGTAATTAAAAAATCTATAAAAACTGAGATAAAATAGTTCAGTTCTATAGAAGACTTTCACTATTATATTATTCTTAATTTTGACTTACTGATTAGTTGCTAAGAAAAAATCGCATAAATAGCAAAAAAATAGCAAAGGAACTCTAATATCTAATGATCTATTTATCTATTTATTTCTCTATTTATGCTTTTATTTATTTCTCTATTTATTTTTCTCTTTATTTATCTGATTATGTATCTAATGAGTTATCTAGTTTCTACTATAATATAAACATCTTATATATTTCTTTTAAATGCAATTTTTTTAAGATATATCTTATATTAGTAGTAACTTTAATACTATAATTTCACATGATAGATGTGCCAATAGTTTTGATCATGACTATATCTACTTTTTTTTAATGTTATAAAATTTTTGTCTTAATTGAATAACTTTTCAAGGTGCCATTATATATAAAGCAAGAGATATAATTTAATGTTTTTCTTTTGGTTACTCACTCAGCTAGTAAAATTCTAAATTTAAACTTGATTTTTGCCAACTATAATTACTAAATTAGGAAATTCTAGATATATAGTGAAAATCAGCATATTAATATTAATTAAATACCTCAAATTCAGAATTTTTTTCATTATATTTAAAGGAATTGACATTAAAATAGTATATAAAATAGTATCAAAACTAGAAAGCCTGTAGCTGGTATAGAGATAGCGCATGTTTGAGGGTTTTGATGAAGTGAGAAGTTGATTGCTAAAGAAAAAGTAAAATACATATAGAAAGCTAAATATATACTATGGATTTGCAGAGTAAAGAAAATCTATAGATTCTCAATATTAAAAAGGCGAGATTAATTCTGACATTGTAACATTGTAAATCTCATAGATCTCATAACAGTTTTATACTATTTTATCTAAAATATAAAGTATAATTGATTTAAATAAGTTCAAATATCTTAAACAGTTCAATACCTATCAATATTTCTATCCCTTCAGTCCCTTCTTTCCTCCCTGGGAATAACTTTTTTATGATTTAGTTAGGGTCGAATATGCTTCCAACCTAGGCATCCGCCGTTGGAAATGAAGGTAGTTGATGAGAAAAAGGGAGTTTTTGTCAGTAAGATCTTCGCTCTTCACACTCATCTTCTTCAGTTGTCGCGCGTTCTCCATGAACTCGTCAGTCATTTTGGCATCCACCAAAAGGCTACAAAGACCGGATTATTCGGTGAAGTACGCTTGACAGCCAGGCTTAAGGCTGGATCGCCAACCGGCGACGGCTGATTGGACCTGCAGATCTTCGCCGTCGCTCATGAGGCCGTCGACTAACCTGAGGATGGTCCGAGCATGCGATACGCACTTGGCAACCCGCGGAGGTGATCTTCACGCCGTTTTCTTGTGCGCTTTTGGCCATGTCGACTTTTGACGGCTTCATCAAAGAGTTCCCGGACATCACAGGTTCGCCTTATCCCCTTCCATGAGTCCCGCTGAACCCCTCGTCCCAGTTGATCATTTCACACTCAAGCCAAACCGGCCGCCTCCGCGGGCTGCCTTCCTCTCCCATGTCCACAAGGATCACATGGTCGGACTGGAGACGTATTGCTCGTCATTTGTCTACTGCTCCCATGCCACAAAAGAGGTCCATCTATCGCAAAACTCAATAATTTACCTATAGTTGGCATTGCGAATTCAGACCCAAAAGGACCGCCTGGATTTTGCAGATGGTACTATTGAGAAGAAGGTTTATACATATGCCAATTTGTCGTACAAGAAAAATCTCCTTGTAGCCAATTGATTTCAAAAGTCCTGATTTCTAGAAACCGTTGCCTGTCAATACTCCCACTCAGATCTCGGTCGGCGAGTCGGAAATTAAAGTAACACTTCTAGAGGTGCGTAGTCCCTAATAACCTAACCTCATCAATTTTAGGCAAACCATTGTCCCGGTTCTACCATGTATCAATCAAATCGGGATTGTGAATAACAACCAGGTTTTTAATGGAGAGCGAGAATGTATCTATCCTCTACACAGGCGACATCCGCGGTATGTCCATAACAGGACATCAATTGACAATTGTCCTAGCTGAACGCTGGTGGTTAAAGTCTTTATCACGGCTCCCGATGTTGAGTCCTTATATTGGTGGCTTGCGGCAACTCGATTGTCTATATCTCGATACAACGTTTGCGTCCGGAAATCAATGCACTCCCGAGTTTCCTGATCGAGTCTTGCCATTCGACCCTGTTTCTAAGCTTACGTACAATAGGCGGCCTCCATTCAACAATTATTGAAAATGATGCATATGTATCCCAGAAACACTGTCTTTCATTTCAATTGCTGGACGTTTGGGTATCTCTCCATTTTTAGATCCAGCTTAAGCTGAGATATGAGGATTTATGGGTAGCTCTTGCATATACTTTCCGATCCAAGGTAGAATTTCTTCCTCATTCCGTGCTGAATAGTCCGATTCATGTGGATCGCTACCGTTTTGAACTCTATCAGAGCATCAAGTCTGCCGACGTATGGGAATGGGGCCCGTTCCTCGGCGGTCACGTCGACCGCGGTCAAAAGAAAGTCGGCGCGGCGGATCACATTTACGACGGGCAGCTGACGGAAGACCCCAACACCATCTTACACTCTTGCGAATCAAGGGGCGTATGTCCGGTACGCGACTCTGCAAATGTCGTCCAGATCATCCCAGTCACGAGCAACCAGGCTCCCAAACAGGACTACATGTTTGAGAGCACTGCGTTCGGATCTGCGGATCCTGGAGATACATCGAAAAAGCGACGGACCTCGGACAACCTCTCCGATCACCCAAATACAAATGGCGTCTTGAGGGACCCGGGGCATACGCTCCTTCAGCCGCGACAAAATTGGTGGATGTGTCAAAGAGCCCAGCACCAGCCGCCAATATATTCTTCAGACGGAGATATTCTCCCTTACTATCTCGTACCTTCCCAATTGTCTTCGTCTCATCGCCTTAGACCGTACCATTGTCCCGCCATTCTTCCTTAAATGAATTGCGCGGCCTTGTCCGTCTCGTCAAACCACGCGATATCTATCCCTGCGTCGTTGAAGATTCCCAGAATCTCACCCATCTCAATCTCGAGGCTTGCTTTGGAGATTTGTGCGACCTCTCAAAGTGCACCAACTTGAAGCGCATACGAACTGGACCTGTCATCCAAGTGGATGCTCTGTCCATTGCGGTATTAGGTAGGGAACTGGAGTACTCTGTGTCGAGCGAAGATGAAGACAGAAGTAAATTCGGCACGTCAGGGTCGACGTCAAACGTGCCAGCCGAAAATACGCTCGCGTTGACCGCAATGTCTCATCGGTCAGAGATACACTGCAATGACAAGGAGTCATGCCTTCGCGGCCTGGAACAATCGGAGAGAAGGGGGGAAGATCTTTCGGGGACGGGACGTCCCATAGACGAACAGCTTGTATGCTATTATATGGACTTGGTTCAAAGGGGGGAAACGATAATTTTGAAATCAGTTCAGACAGATAATCTATGGGCTTGAACAGCTGCACACTTCTCGTTAACCCGACCATGTTTCCTCCAGTTGCCCCTGAGACAAGTTTTGCTTGTCCCCGTAATTTCTGGCTCTACTCAACTCAGAGATAAGTCCGGAGCTGACTGATCTTATTGACTGACACCGATTATGACTGAGGTTCGTATATCTCGAGAACACAAGCACAGATGATTACCTGTCTACGAGATGTGTGTTCAACGTTCGCGCTGCAAATTCTGCAAATGTCTCATTTGAAACGCCCAGAATATCTTCCAGATCGTTTTGAATAAACACGGCAAGAGTATTCCGAGCCACGCCTCTGACGTTACTGCCTTTGACGAGATGCGGGACGGCTCTCAAGCTGCCAGCAGTTGCAATCTCGAGTGCTAAAATTCAGTGAGCAAAGTTGACGGCGATGACCTTCTCCTGTTTGAAATGCCAGGCATTGCTTTGGGATCGCAACTTTCACGATTTTGCCGGATCGGGTGCGAATGTACAGGCCAGCCTCCGGATCTGGAGAACGGTCCAGTTCATTTAGTACAGTAAAGTTCATTGGGTCAAGCTTCAGATCAGTCTCATCCAGGAACATTGCTGGCGTAAGTCCTACAAAATTAGGAAAGGATGAAAGTTGTGCCCTCCCTGTCAAGGTACTATGATCGACATGTTCACCTAACAGAGGATTACCAACAACGCACAGGTGAGGAGACGTTACCACACCAAGAATCTAACGGATTGTCTTCAGTGATCTCTTCCGTATGATCCGGAGGAAAGTAATGCAGCAATCTGGCTTTCGTCGTAGAGGATCGTCGAACGACACTCTCAATATACCCAGGTGAATAGCTCGCGACGTGGACCAACGCTTTCAATCAGATGACTTGTAAGGAAGATGCACCATAATCATCGCACGCCTACATGTCAGACGTATCACGTGTACGTAATTACCCGAGCAAGCAACGCTCCGACATATACGATAAGTCTTCCGAGTTCCACGAACGATTCTTTGAATCCGGGCAATACATCTGGAGAAGGCCATACATTTGGAGCCGTATACTCTGGGAAATTTGATTTCAGGTCATCAGACGCTGTTGCGGATTCATGGATGGGATTCGCGTAGTAACTTCCTGAAAGTTAGATCTGCGATTGATTCCGAGACCTTTGCGGGTGTCGGCAGCGCCACTTGCGAGCTTTTCTTTCCCATGGGACCATCCGACGACATATTTTGCGTCGGCATTCTCCAGCTTTTTGAGTTCATGTTTGGGTAGTCTGGCCAGATAGGATGAGTAGGACAGCAGCTTTATGCGAAGCGTAACGTATTCAGGCACGGATTGCATATTGATAAGCACAATTCCGAGACAGTTGGGCTCATCCCCAAAGGCATCGCGCAGGCGAGGGAAGAGATCTTTCGTGCTGGCTGAGCTGAGCTCACTATAGTCGATGGTTACCGGGTCGGCGAGATCGAATGGAGCCATTCTCTCTGTTTGGCACGAGAGCCCGGCTCTTGACCGTCCGGGCCACGTCGGGATCGGCATGCCGAAACGAATTCTCTCACCCCCCGCCCGTTTGTCCATTTGTCCATGGTCACGAAGCTGAAATTCAAGGGCGAAAAGCACAAGCGGAAGAGACCCGACACGGATGCGGGTGCGCAGGGCAGCTCCCGCGATGGTGGTGAAGACAGCGACGGATGGGTGAATGCAACCTCGCTGGATGATATCAGCACCGGCCCGTTGTTCATTGCATTTTCCTCCTCGCCCCCCATCGCCCTCACCCGCAACGCGTCCGGAGCCGTTTCTGCCTCTGTCATAAATGCTGTTGGGCGAGATGGCGCTGTGGACAACGCCGAACCAGACGATGTCTCACAAGTATGGATCGCCACTCGCCTCGCCCAGAGCAACAAGATCTCCATCAAAACTCCCCATAATAAATTTTTATCCTGTGATAAAGTGGGATTACTCTCTGCGTCCAAAGAAGCAATCGGGGCACAAGAAGAATGGCGGCCTATTCAAGCCAGCAATGGATGGGCCCTGCAGAATGTCTACGACAAGTTTCTGTGCGCCATCCTCTTGTGATGTACTGACATCTTAGGTCGGTTGATGAAATTGCAGCGGGTGGGAAAGTTGACATCCGAGGCGATGCCGATTCGGTCGGTTTCAATGAAACATTTACGTTGCGTATCCAAGCCAGATTGAAAAAGAAGCCGAAACTTCTGTCGTCCTCACCCACTGAACCAAAGCTTTCCAGGAGAGAGCTTGAGAAGATGTACACCCATCACTTGCGCACATTTTTGATAGTAGAGCCGGGCAATCCCTGACTGACGAACAAGTGAAAATGCTGAGACAAGCAAAGAAAGATGGACGGATGGCTGGTGCATTACTTGACATTCGTACAAAGTCGAAGAGCGATAAGTACGCTTAGTGTCTATGAATATCTTGCTAGCAAACCCCGGGATATCGCTTGACTTTTAAAGTCCTGAATTACTATCTCCAAATCCACTGTACGTTCTCAATTTCGGCTAGTTGATCTTCAACATCTCGTATAGAACACTCAAGCATCGTGCCCAACGCATCCATGTGCTTCTTTCCATCCAAATTTCTAAGTGTAAGAGAGCGTGAGAGTGGACATACTTGACAAGCTGTTTTCGTTTGTCACTCGGCTTCTTAGCACCGTTGGCGCTTTCGATAAGGACTGGATATCGGTGGACACGATATAGAAACCCTTTGATAACCCCAAATGAGATAAACCGACGAACATCGAGTCCAGCCAGGGCTGATCGGTTCTCGAAAATCCACTGCTTCAACGTCTTGCCATGCCGAAGCGAACAATACAATTCAAATAACGTTGCAAAAGACGGTGGCTTTACGCAGCCAGCTGATTGTAAGAGATGACATGCTGAGGTAGATACCTGTAGTCACGTATCTCACACACTCGTCCTGTAAATCTGGAGACGCCACGATATCTTCGATATCCGGGGTGAGTGTATAGACATTGTTAAATTGAAAAATGTCGACAAGGGAAAGACATCCGTATGACCTGCCAAGTCAGCTGTGAAGGCATAATGTCTACCTCAAGTGCTCCATGCATCTTTTTGTGAGCGTGTAATCGACGTCTGCAAGCAGTGAGATTTTTTTAATCGACTTTAGTCCGTCGATGAAGGGAACAATCTGGAGTTACAGTCGTCTTCGACGGGCGTACCTTTTGAAGGGTCATATCCCAATTCATATCTATCAGAGACTCTAGCTGCACAGTGCAGATAGGCACATGATAAGCTCTCACTGGAGCAGGAACACGAAACACAGGGAAGAGTTTCACATTGATGGTGTTTGCCTCGTCTACAACGTTATAAGGGCGTCATCGCGGGGATGTACTAACGGGGCTCATGCACTCGCAATAGCAGTTCAAGTCTTCAAGGATATGCTCTATGACATTATGCAGTAAGGGCCTGGTCGATTCAGTGGATAGAAAACTTGATTGTTCCTGGATGTCAGGGCCTGCGTGGTGGGAACTTGACCTCGAGCTGCCTGAATGTCACGGCTAGCCGCTTGACGACGGGAATGTAGCTGCCGATGTCGGCGTTTTCATGGAACACAAAGGCAAGATTGTATATCAGGAAGTTGCGCTGGTACTTGCGACCGGGAATATGCACGGGGTATCCGAGAATGCGATAACCGGAGGGCGTGCAAATACTGATAAGCTTGTTGCACATTTCCTTTTTCGGAATAATGAATTCGGAGACGGCGCCAAAGTCAAAGAGGGAAGAGGCAGACGGAGGGGTAATGGCTTCATCAGGCGACTGAACAAGAACCTCTGCACCCTTGTGTGGGTCGAAAATAGCGTAGAATATGGCCGCGACGCGGGGAAAGGACGCCATGCAAAGTGCCGACGAGTTGGGATTCACAGAGGATGCCGATCTCGATCAATACGTATTAACGTAACAACAGCCCAGTCGAGAATGGCAGGGTTCTTTACTTCTCGCAAGTTCATTAACAGCGTACTAATTATCGAGGACATGCGGAACACGGTCGCACTAGCTGGTATATCGCATAGCCATTACTCTTACTCTATATTCATTTCATCCTCAGGGCGCACCGGAATAACATCATTCGCAAGAACATCTTCAGGACTTCTTGGCGGCGGTCCTCCTCCTTGTGCCGCTCTTGCCACTTGTCCAGGAACTATGCCAATATCGACAGCATCGATGGGGGGCGGAGTGGTCGCACTTGGGCTGGTCTGGGTGGAAGAACCTCCTGCGGACGTCGAGTGGACGATATCGTGGTCGGTCAGACGTCCATTAACCCCGTTTACGAGGGGATAGGCAGTCGCGGCAGCAAGCCCGTCGACGGGCGGCGAAGAATACCGTTCATTCGGAATGGGTGCAGTTGCCCAGGGTATTAGACTGAACTGAGGAAAGTCGCCGATTTGTCCGTTGGTTACGGGAGACAACGTGGGATCGGCGGGAGGGAATTCTCGGGCAGTGGAGGTGACCTTGCCAGATTAGAGAGAGATTAGGAAGGAGAAACGGTTAATGTCCGGTCGAGCGCACGCAAATACTTGCCTCTGTTGGCGTGGTGCTTGTTCGGAAGAAGGATCAGCTCGGTGATCCTCTGGATCGTAAAAGGAGGGCCAGCATCAAACGAAGCAAGGGTTGATATCATCCGTGCTCCGAGCTCGTGGTCATTCTAGGAATGTCAGAGGAAGAGACATAATGACAGAAACCTCACCGATGTCGGGTGGAAATGCAGTTCCAATTGCCTAGAGTGATCAACAGGTGCGGCAACAGAGAGAAGACCAGCAAGCTACCTGCTTCAGACGTGTTATCAGGGCATCTTTGACGATCGGCCAGGCATCGTCATCGACCTCGCCGGACTGTGAGACCTGTTGCAACAAGTCTTCTTCTGACGGTCAGACCCCCGGAAGGCAGAACGGCCAAACCTGACTTCATGGCGAACACAACGGGGCGCGCCTTGCTACAGGGCGACCATCAGCAGATCGACATGGGCCGATGTGTTTGTCGGCGTGCGTTATTCTGTCGATGATATCGTGCTTCTCACAGACAACGGACATGTCGACTTTATGTCGTGCTTACGTCATTTGTGAGTTCTTATTGGCTGGAGATTGATCCGAGACGGGGGCCTTGGCGTGCACAAGAGGGGTAGTCTGTTGCATCACGCGAGTGTGCCGAAACACCACCTCCCCCTTCCTCCTCCTCCTGCGGCCCCCCGTGTCGTCTGATTCCCTCAACCATTTGCACGACCTCTGTCGCCATCCTCCAACAACCCCCCCCCCCGCTCCCCTGAGCAGTCCGCCGTAGTCTGTAAACAACCCTCGGACAGCACAACAAACGCATTCCGGCCAGCTTGCTTGTTGATTCGCCATTTTTCCGCGTTTCTGTTGCTGCTTTAGTATCATCCTCCCTATACAGCTCTCGGTCCATGGTGTGAGCCGGGCACAAG
>Ga0335081_10004236_pt1 | contig 22642 bp, 19 predicted proteins | sample Lox_Sample_35_FD_206713 | JGI IMG/M metagenome (GOLD analysis project Ga0335081, IMG submission 206713) | Soil microbial communities from Loxahatchee National Wildlife Refuge, Florida, United States - Lox_Sample_3.5 | ecosystem: Environmental > Terrestrial > Soil > Wetlands | place: USA...
TGTCATTCTCCTCACCCGCCGTCTCGCAAGGCCTTGAAACATGCCCTATCATTTTGAGTCAGACTCTGAGGTGGCCGCGCAGCGGCCCTCGAGGGATACGGCCGAGGTGGGACCAAAATCGCTCTGCGATTTCGGCATTTTAGATGACCAAGTTGGCTATAGCCGACTTGGTTGGCCGTCGCCCTTCGAGGCTCGACGCTGCGCGTCGAGTACCTCAGGGTGACGGGAAAGACACTTCCCGCCAAAGCGCCCAGAGCGCAAGCGCCACGACGATGACGACGGCGAGCAATGCGCCGCGCACATTGGTGGCGGCAAAGGCCAGCGCGCCGGCGGCGGCGCCGACCAGAAAGCCGGACGCGCACGACAGCACGGTGAGAAGCTGGCCGCGGACCGCTTCGTATTCGCGCGCCGCTTCGGCGCCGTGCCGGCTGTGGGCGAAGCGTCGCCGGGCCAGAATGAGCTCGGTGACGGCGATGCCGAGCTGGGTCATGTTGCCGGTCATGACGTTGGTTTGCGGGATGCCCCTCATCAGCAGCCGCACCAGCACGCTCTGGGTGCCCATGGCGGCCGCCGCGATCAGGCCGGCGAGAATGCCGTGCCAGTCGCGGGCGTTCTGGATCACTGGGCCGAACAGCAGCATGGCGGTGAAAACGGCGAGCAGCGCCGTTTCGAGCGCCAGCATCCACGGCAGCGCGGCGGCGCCTTTGTCGCGCGCGAACACGATCAATGCGGTGGTGATGGCGGCGGCGGCCAGAAAGGCGACGATGGCGAGAAGCTTGCCGGCAATGCCTTAGTCGTGGGTGACGAGCTCGGCGCCGGCGATGACGAAGCTGCCGGTGACCTGGGCGGCGAACAGGCCGAACAGCGCGAGATAGGTGTAGCTGTCGACATAGCCGGCGACGAAGCTGAGCAGAAACGGCACGGTTCGCGGCAACGGCATCTCGCGTCGCACGGTGGCGTCGGTCATGGTGGTGTCTCCGCGCTCAATGGCGCTTGTTCCCCGGATGCGGGGCAGCGCGTTAGCGGTGCACCGCTGATCCGGGGCCGTCGCGGTCTCAGCGCTTTAGGGTTGTGAGTTTGTGACGATCCCGGGTCTGCAGCGCACCACTTCGTGCTGCGCTGCGCCCGGGAAACGCGGTACGGAAGCTCAATCCAGCGGCTCGACCTTGACGATGGCGGCGCCGTGGTTGCTGCCGACCCACAGTACCGGCTTTGCGCCACGGTCATCGACGAAGACGCGGCGGATATTGGTCGAGCGCGGCAGCTGATATTCGGTGATGGCGTCGGTCGCAGGGTTCAGCCGCGCCACCCGGTCGGTCAGCATCGAGCCGGTCCAGATCTCGCCGTCCTTGGCCTTGACCACGTCGTAGGGCTCGTCCCACGGCGTCGGCAATTGCCATTCCTTGATCTCGTTGGTTTTGGGATCGAACCGGCCGATGCCGTTGGCGCCGTATTCGGCGAACCACAGGATGCCGTTCTCGTCGACCCGGCCGCGGCGCGGCCGCGAGAACGGCAGCGGCGTCTTCCAGATCGTGACTTCCTTGGTCTTGGCGTCGATGCGGCCGATGCTGGCGCCGCCGAAATTGAGCTGATAGGCGTTGTTCTGCGCGTCGGTCGGCATGCCATAGCCGTTGATGTGGGTGCCGTTCTTGTCGACAGCCTGGCCGAGGTCTTCGTAGGTGCCGCTCACCATATCGAAGCGGTAGACCAGGTGGGTGTCCTGGTTGTTGGTCCAGATCTTGCCGTCGACGTCGTCGTGCTGCGCCGACAGCATCGACGACTGCGTCGTCGGGTTGAGCCACTCCTTCGGATACGGATAGGCGACGATCTGTTTGGTCTTGGTGTCGATCTTGTAGATGCCGGCCTGGTACATGCCGGCCATCCAGAGATTGCCCTTCGGATCGAACTCGAGCGCCAGCGAACCCTTCGGCTCCTCGGGCCGCAGCGTCGGGATTTCGTGGTCGGTGACCTTGCCGGTCGCCGGATCGAGCTCGCCGATGAATTGATGCGAGAAATCCGAGTACCAGACGGTGCCGTCCTTATCCATCACCACGTCGTGCGGCTGCGCGTCTTTGCGCGGCAGGTCGTATTCGGTGATGATGACGTGGGTGGAGCGGCCCGTCAGCCGCGGGAAGGGTTTGAGCGGAAACTCGACCGACTCGGCGTTGCTCAAATTCACGCTGGCGAGATACGCCGCCATCTTCTCCTGGATCGGCTTCGGCATCGGCGAGCGGTCGGAATTGTTGCCGCCCGGCAGCAGCGGCTGCGGATGGGTCGGCGTCGAGCCCGGCGAATAGGTGCCCATACGGGCGAACACCTGCATGAACTCGGCGGCGTCATGGGTCGACTGCACGATGCGCTGAATGGTGTGGCAGCCGACGCAATTGGTCAGCGCCGCTTTCAGCCGGTCGTCGCCGGGCAGGCTGTTGAGCCACTCGCCGTTGGTGAGCTGATTGGCGAGCGCGTTGGTCTTGGCGAGCGTGAGGTCGGCGGTCGCGGTGCTGCCGGAGGCGACGTCGGCCGCCTTCGGGCCATCGAGCCGATAGCCGGCGGCGCGGATCGAGAGCGCATAATGGCCGGGCGCGAGTTTCTCGGCCGGGAAGCTGTAGACGCCTTGCGCGTCGGTGACGACGGTCGTGGCGACTGTGGAGCCATCGCGCTTGGCGCTGACCAAGACGCCTTCCATGGTCGGCTCCTGGGTCGAGGTGACCTTGCCGGTGAGTGCGACGCCGGTCTCCGCCTGCGCGGCGGCAGACATCAACAGCGCGGCGAGGCCGCACGAGCTCAGCAGCAAGGTCTTGGGCATGGCTTCCTCCAGGATTTTGTCGGTTCGTGTTTCGTCGGTTCGGATGATTGTACTCTATTGTCGGGCGCGCTGGCAGGCTTCCCACAGGCGCTGCGCGGTGGCCGGCATGTCGAGATGGGCGCCGGCGCCGCCGGGGATGGCGTCGGCCACCGCGTTCATCACCGCCGAGATCGCCGCCGTGGTGCCGGCCTCGCCGACGCCCTTGACGCCGAGCGGGTTGGTGGTCGCCGGCACGTCATAGAGCGCGTCGCGCAGCGGCGGCATGTCGTCGGCGCGCGGCATGGCGTAGTCCATGAACGAGCCGGTGACGAGCTGGCCCGAGCCTTCGTCGTAGACCGTGTTCTCCATCAGCGCCTGGCCGAGGCCGGCGGCGATCGAGCCATGGGTCTGGCCTTCGACGATCATGCGGTCGAGCGGCCGGCCGCAATCGTCGACCGCGGTGTAGGCCGCGATGGTCATGCGGCCGGTGTCGGGATCGATCTCGACCTCGGCGATGTGCACGCCGTTCGGATAGGCGAGCGGCGTCTCGGTGGTCGACTTGGTGTCGAGGTCCTCGGCGATGGCGCCGCGCCGCTTCATCTCCGCCGCGCGCGCCGCGACGTCGAACAGCGAGACGCGGCGGTCGGTGCCGACCACCTCGAAATTGCCGGCGCGATAGACGATGTCGGCCTCGCCGGTCTCGAGCATCGCCGCGGCGACGGGCTTGCCCTTCTCCAGCACGGTGTCCATCGCCTTGACGATGGCGTGACCCGCGGTCATGGCCGAGCGCGAGCCGACCGAGGCGTAGCCGGCGAGCTCGTTTGCGGAATCGCCGTGGGCGTGGCCGATCTTGCCGGCCGGAATGCCGAGCTTCTCGCCGATCACCCGCGGAAACACCGTGGCGTGGCCCTGGCCGGTGTTCTGCACATTCAACGTGAGAAGCAGCGAGCCGTCGCCCGGAAAGCTCAGCTTCGCGCTTTCGATCGGCGCGCCGCCGGAATGTTCGAGCAGGCAGCAGATGCCGACGCCGCGATACTTGCCGCGACGCTGCGCCTCGCGGCGGCGGGCTTTGAAGCCGTCGTAGTTGGCAAGCGCAAGTGCTTGATCGAGGATCGGCTCGAAGTCGCCGGAGTCGTAGGTGGTGCCGACCGCGGTCTTGTAGGGCATCTGAGATTTTTTGATGAGATTGCGGCGGCGCAATTTCACCGGATCGATGCCGGTGATGCGCGCGGCCTCGTCGACCACGCGCTCGAGCACGTAGCTCGCCTCCGGCCGGCCGGCGCCGCGATAGGGAGCGGTCGGGATGGTGTTGGTGAACGCGCATCGCGCCGATACGTCGATGTGCTTGATGTCGTACATGCCGGGCAGACAGCGGGTGAAATTCTGCGTCGGGATATTGGCGCCGACCGCGCCCACATAGGCGCCGAGATTGCCGACATTGCGCACGCGCAGCGCCAGGAACTTTCCGCGCTCGTCGAGCGCCAGCTCGGCCTCGGAATAGATGTCGCGCGCCTGATTGTCGGAGAGGAAGGCTTCCGATCGCGTCGACATCCAGTGAATCGGCCGGCCCAATTTCCTGGCGCCGATCATCAGCGCGACGTTCTCGGGGTAGGGGCCGGTCTTGAGCCCGAACGCGCCGCCGACGTCCTCGGTAATGACGCGCACCTTCTCCTTCGGCAGGCTCATGATGCCCAGCAGCGGCTCGCGCATCGCGCCGGCGCCCTGCGAGCAGGAGCGCACCCAGTAGCTGTCGGCGGCGTCGTCGTAGCGCACCGTGGCGCCGCGTGGCTCCATCGAGTGCACCATCATGCGCTGGTTCATCACCTTGACGCGGGCGACGTGCTTGGCGGCAGCGAAAATTTCGTCGACCTTCTTCACATTGCCGTCCGGATCGGGATTGGGGCCCGGCCAGTCGACCGCGAGATTGCCGGGCGCCTGCGGCCACACCTGCGGCGCGCCGTCGCGCAGCGCTTCGCGCGCGTCGGTGACCGGCGTCGTTTCCTCGTAGTCGACGACGACCAGCTCGGCGGCGTCCTGCGCGGCGGCCGCGCTCTCGGCCACCACCATCGCCACCGGCTCGCCGATATGCACCGCGCGCTCGCCGGCAAGCGCCGGCCGGTGCGGATTGATCAAGGTCTTGCCGCCGCGCCCGGGCACCGGCGGATGGCGGCCAAGGCTGCCGACACCGGCCATGTCCTTCGCGGTGAGCACGCCGATGACGCCCGGCGCCTTCTCGGCTGCCGCGGTGTCGACCTTGACGATGCGGGCCGCGGCGTGCGGCGAGCGCACGAAATGCGCGTAGGCTTGGTTCGGCAGCGGCGCGTCGGCCATGTAGCGGCCTTGGCCGCGCACGAGAACGTTGTCCTCGACGCGGACGTGCTTGTCCTCATGACGGTCGATGGTGGCGTCCATTACTGATCTTTCGGGCTGCTATGTGAGGGCGTTTCAGAGATTTCGGCGGCCTCTTTATAGCGAAAACTGACGGCGGCTGAAGGGGTGGCGCAGGCACGCGTCTTGCGCGCCCTATGGCGGTGCGCCGCAGCCCATACCTTGCGCCGTCGCGCCCGTTATGCGCAAAGAAACGGCCCGCCCGGGGGAGGAACAATGACCAAGACCATCGACACCCACACCCACATTCTCGCCGACGCCACCGTCAAGCTTCTGCAGAAGGAAATTCCGAGCCTCGGCCTGAAGATGACGCCGTTCGACGCCGACAACGCGGTGTGCGAGGTCGCGGGCGTCGCCTATCGGCCGTTTCCCCGCGGCGGTCACGACATCGAGCGAAGATTCACCAATATGGACGCGGCGGAGGTCGACGTGCATCTGCTCTCGGTCGCGCCGCAGACCTGGCTCTATAATCAGGAAGCGGCGGTCGGCATCGCCGGCGCGATCGTTCAGAACGATCAGATCGCGCAGCACGTCAAAGACCATCCCGCGCGCTTTTCCGGCATCGCCACGCTGCCGATGCAGGCGCCGCAGAAAGCCGCTGACGAATTGCGCCGCGCCATCACCAAGCTCGGCCTGCACGGCGCCATGATCGGCTCCAACATCAACGGCAAGAATCTCGACGATCCGAGCTTCGAGCCGCTGTGGGCGACGGCGCAAGAGCTCGACGCCTTCATGATGATCCATCCCGGCAATGTCGCCGGTGCCGATCGGCTGCGCTCGTATTATCTGAACAACCTCATAGGCAATCCGCTCGACACCACCATCGCCGGCGCGTGCTTGATTTTCGGCGGCGTGCTGGAGCGCTATCCGCGGCTCAATTTCGTCATGGTGCACGGCGGCGGCTTCATTCCCTATCAGGGCGGCCGCTGGGTGCATGGCTGGCACGTGCGGCCGGAGCCGCAAGTGCACCTGAAACATTCGCCGCAGCCTTATCTCGACCGCTTCCTCTACGACACCATCACCCATTCCAAGCCGGCGCTGGAATATCTGGTGTCGCTCGCCGGCGCCAATCGCGTGTTCCTCGGCAGCGATTATCCCTACGACATGGGCACCGGCGAGTGCGTGCGGCAAGTGCGCGCCGCGAACATTTCGGCCGCCGACCGCGACATCATCCTCGGCGATCACGTGGCGAAAATCCTGAGCAAGCAGCGCCGGGCCTGAACCATGAATGACACCGCAATGCTGCGCATGGCGGCGCGCGCGGTCACGGCGCTCCTGAAGGATTCGTTCGTCGCCGCGGGCTTGTCGGACGCCGACGCCGCGCGTTGCGCTGCGCTGATGACCGAGGCCGATCTCACCGGCGCCGAAGGCCACGGCATCTTGCGGCTGCCGCAATATGTGCGGCGGCTGAAAGCGTGCGGCTTCAACGCGCGGCCGAATATCAAAGTCACGCGCAGCGGCCCGGCGACGGCGCTGGTCGACGGCGACAACGGCATGGGTCATCTGGTAATGACCCGTGCCACCAACGAAGCGATTGCGATCGCGCGGGAGGCGGGCGTCGCGTGGGTCGGCGTGCGCCGCTCCAACCACGCCGGGCCGGCCGGGCTCTATGCCGAAATGCCGACGGCGCACGGCATGATCGGGCTCTATGCCGCGGTCGCCAACGCCAATCACATGGCGACCTGGGGCGGCACGGATTTGCTCCTTGGCACCAATCCGCTCGCCGTCGGCGTGCCGGCGGGCGACGGCGCGCTCGTGCTCGACATGGCGACCTCGATCGTCGCCTACGGCACGGTGAAGAAATATGCGCTGCGCGGGCTCGCCATGCCGGAAGGCTGGTTCGTCAAGCCCGACACCGGCGAGGCCATCACCGATCCGAACCGCTCGGGCGAGGGCATCTTGTTGCCGATGGGCGAGTACAAGGGCGCAGGTCTGGCGCTGATGCTGGGCCTGCTCGGCGGTGTGCTCAATGGCGCCGCGTTCGGCCGCGACGTGGTCGATTTCAACGCCGACGACACGAGCGAGACCAACACCGGACATTTCATGATGGCGATCGACGTCGCGCGCTTTCTGCCGCTTGCGACGTTCAAGGCCGAAGTGGATCGCCACATCCGCGAGTTCCGCGCCTCCAAGCGCCTGCCCGCCGTCGACGCGATCCGGCTGCCCGGCGACCGCCGCAGCGAATGCCGCGCCGAGCGGCTGCGCGACGGCGTGCCGATCGCGCCGGCGCTGATGACACAGCTCGACAAGCTCGCCGCCGAACTGAAGATCACGCCGCTGCGCGAGCGCGCGTGACGCACCGGCGATGCTCCAGCCCGGCACCTTCGCGCTGACCTTGCTGCTGTCGCTTCTGACCGCGCTCGGCCCGCTGACCATGGACATGTACCTGCCGTCGCTGCCGGCGATCGGGCAGGCGCTCGATGCGTCGACGGCCGCGGTGCAACTGACCATTTCGAGTTATCTGCTCGGCTTTGCGGTCGGTCAGATTTTATACGGTCCGCTGTCGGACCGCGTCGGGCGGCGGCCGGTGATCTTGGCGGCGCTGGTGCTTTACGTCGCGGCCACCGTCGTCTGCGCGGGTGCGCAGACCATCGGCATCCTGATCGCGGTGCGTTTCGTGCAGGCGCTCGGCGGCGCCGGCTGCATCGTGCTGGCGCGCGCCGCGGTGCGCGACCTCTATTCCGGCGAGCGCGCCGGGCGCGAATTGTCGCTGATGGGCTCGATCACCGCGTTCGCGCCGATCGTGGCGCCGGCGATCGGCGGCGTGCTGCAGGACGCGTTCGGTTGGCGCGCGAGCTTTTATCTGCTCGTGGTGTTCGCGCTGATCGCGGGCTCCGCGGCGGCGCGCTTCCTGCCGGAGACGCTGCGGCAGCGCGCGTCGGGGCCGTTCTCGTTCGGCGCCATGGGCGCGCTTTATCGCTCCGTGCTGGTGCATCGCGGCTTTCTCGCCAATCTCGGCATTCTGGTCGCGGCCTTCGTCGGCCTGTTCGCCTGGATCTCCGGCGCGCCGTTCGTCATGCAGGGCCTCTACGCGATGACGCCGGTGGCGTTCGGTGCGACTTATGCCGCAGGCGCGGCGGGCTATATGGTCGGCGCTTATGTGGCGGCGCGCATCGTCATGCGGCTTGGCCTCGACCGCACCGTCGGCATCGGCGCGGGGATCATGGCGGCCGGCGGCTTGGCGATGGCGGCATCGGTCGCGCTCGGGCTTTCCAGCGTCGCCTGGCTGGTCGGCACGATGACGATTTATCTCGCCGGCATGGGGCTCGTGCTGCCGCAGACCCAGGCCGGCGCGCTGACGCCGTTCGCCGACCGCGCCGGCACCGCCTCCTCGCTGCTCGGTTTCGCTCAGCAATCGAGCGCCGCAATCGCCGCCGCCGCGATCGGCCACTTTCTCGGTTCCTCGGCGTGGCCGGTCGCCGGCACCATCGCGGTGGCGGGCGTCGTCGGGCTCGTGCTCTGGGTGACGACGCGGCGGGTGCGCGCGACCGGCTAACGCGATGGCGGCGAAGTGCTATGCTCGCCGCCATGAGCGTTCGCATCGTCGGCATGATCGGCGTGACGCCGCCCAAGAGCGACGCGACTTTGCATGTCATCGAGGGCGGCGTGTCGCCGGCTTACGTGGTCGAAGCGGCGCGGGCCCATGAGGCGTCGGGCTTCGATCTCGTCCTGGTCGGCTATTCGTCGTCGTCGGCCGAGGGTTTTCTGGTGGCCCTGCACGCCGCCGCGCGCACCGAACGGCTCGGTTACCTGATCGCGCACCGGCCGGGCTTCGTGGCGCCGACCTTGATGGCGCGCAAGATCGCGACCTTCGATCATCTCACCGGCGGTCGGCTCGCCGTGCATATCATCACCGGCAAGTCCGACGACGAGCAGGAAGGCGATGGCGACTTCACGCCCAAGGACGAGCGCTATCGCCGCGCCGCCGAATATCTCGAACTGATGACGCTTGCCTGGACGAGCGAGAAGCCGTTCGACTTCGCAGGCAAATTCTATCGCGTGCGCGGCGCGCAGTCCGACGTGCGGCCGCTGCAGAAGCCGCATCCGCTGCTGTTCTTCGGCGGCGCTTCGGAGGGCGCACTGGAAATGGGCGCGCGGCTCTGCGACGTCTACGCGATCTATGCCGAGCCGCTGGCCTCGACCCGCGAGCGCATCCGCGAGTTCCGCGCCCGTGCCGCGGCGTTCGGAAGAACGCCGGGCTTCAACGTCTCGGTGCGGCCGATCCTCGCCGCGACCGAGGGTGCCGCGTGGGATCGCGCCAACCGGATCCTCGCCGCCATGGGGGGCAACAAGGGCTGGAGCCGGCAGGAGGCGACGGCGGGTCCGGTCGACAATGCCGGGCGCCGGCTGTTCGGCTTTGCGCTCGAGCGCGACGTGCACGACGAACGGCTGTGGATGCCGATCGCGCGCGCGACCGGCGCGCTCGGGAACACCTCGTGCCTGGTCGGCACGCCCGCGCAGGTCGCCGCCGCGATCCTGGAATATTACAAGCTCGGCATCGGCTCGTTTCTCATTCGCGGCTTCGATCCGCTCAACGACACCGTCGATTTCGGCCGCGAGCTCATTCCGCGCATCAAGGCCGGCGCAGTGGAGATCGACCGGCTGCGGGCGGCTGGGTGACGTCGCTGCGCCGTGCGATTTAAGGGAACATCCGCCCCGAGGGCGCGGTTATCAACCGATCGTCTTGCGGCCCCGCCAACAAAGCGCGGATACTTGTTGCGGCGACAACAGATTCTCGGTGGCGCAACGGTGCGGAAGCAGTGCAATGAGAAGGTGACGTACGGCGGGGTTTTGCGGGCCGTCACGTTATCGGTCGCCATCTCCGGTGCGCCCGCCGTTGCCCACGCCCAAGGCATTTTCGATTTTCTGTTCGGCCGTCCTTATCAGGCGCCGCCGCCGACAAGCTATCCGCCACCGCCGCCGCCGCAGATCGGCCGCATCGCGCCGGCGCCGCTCGGCCAGGAGCAGGTCAACGAGAGTGCCGGCACCACCGGCCACGGCGTCGCGTTCTGCGTGCGGCTGTGCGACGGCCATCACTTCCCGATGGAGCGCATGGCGACGGCGACGCCGGTCGAGACCTGCAAGGCGATCTGCCCGAGCAGCGCCACCAAGGTCTATTTCGGCGCCGAGATCGAGAGCGCCGTGGGCAGCGACGGCGCGCGCTATTCCGACCTCAACACCGCGTTCCTCTACCGCAAGCGGCTGGTCGCCAATTGCACCTGCAACGGCAAGGACCCGTTCGGCCTGGTGTCGTTCGACGTCAAATCCGACCCGACGCTGCGGCCGGGCGACATCGTCTCGACCAAGGAAGGGCTGATGACCTATAGCGGCCGCAGCGGCGCGGCAGCGTTCACGCCGGCGAGCCCGGCGGCGCTCGGTCCGTTGAATGCGGCGGCGGCGCGGCCGCGGCCCGGCCAGTCCAATCAGGCCGCCCCGCCTCCGGAAATCGAGGAAGAGCCGGGCATCATCGTGCGGCCGCCGGGCCCACCGTCGCCCAACGTTCCGACCGGCCGCTAGGCTGGCGCGGCCCCAAGTTGAGCGGCTGCATTGATTTTGCTGCGTTTAAGGTGAAAGTGGTTTACCCGGGAACCAACTAACGGTAGTATTCCCCGATTCGCAAATGGGAACCTGCTCGCTGCGCAGGCCGCACCGGCTTCGCGCAGGACATTTGTCGTGACGGCGCCATGGTGCTGAACCCAACGATCCCCGTGCTCGTGGTCGACGATTCCGGAGCGATGGCCAACATCGTCCGCGGCCTGCTGCGTCATCTCGGCTTCGACGACGTCGACGACGCCCGCGACGGCGCATCCGCGCTCGCCAAGATGCGCGGCAAGCGCTACGGCCTGGTGATCTCCGATTGGAACATGACGCCGATGTCGGGCTACGACTTCCTGCGCGAGGTTCGCGGCGATCCGCAACTCAAGCGCACGCCCTTCATCATGGTGACGTCGGAATCCAGGACCGAGAACGTCATCGCGGCGCGCAAGGCCGGCGTCGACAATTACATCGTCAAGCCGTTCAACGCCCAGACGCTGAAAGCCAAGATCGACGCGGTGTTCGCCGCTCGCTCCGCGCCGGGATCTTGATGGAGCATGATCTTTTCGGAAAACCGGCTTCCATCCTCGGATCGAGTCCGAGGACAGGCATTTTCCGGATCATGTCTAGCTCGCCAAGCTCGCTTCGCTCATGTCCTGGCCGATGGACTGGATGAAGCCGCGCAGTGTCGTGGTGTCGAACGGCTTGCGCAGGATCTTCAAGTCCGCGGGCACCGCCTGGGCGGCGTCGCTGTAGCCGGTGGTCAGAACCACCGGCAGATTGGGATAGCGGGCACGGATTTCGCGGGCGAGCCCGACGCCGTCGATGGTGCCCGGCATGACGATGTCGCTGAACACCAGATCGATCTTGGTGCCCTCGGCCAGGAGCTTCAGCGCCGCATCGGCCGAGTCGCTGTAGTCGGTGTCGAAGCCGAGATCCTCGAACAGCGACGAGGTGACCTCGGCGACTTCGGCGCTGTCGTCGACGATGAGCACGGTCGGCCGCGGCGGGCGCGCCGCCTCGAGCGCGGTGCTGTCGCGGGCGGCGAGGTCCTTCTCGGCGCAGGCCGGCAGGTAGACCGTGATGATGGTGCCCTGGCCGACCCTGCTCTCGGCCTCGATGGTGCCGCCGGCCTGGTGCACGAAGCCGTAGACTTGGGAGAGGCCCAGCCCGGTGCCCTTGCCGACCTCCTTGGTGGTGAAGAACGGGTCGAAGATTTTGGACAGAAGATTCGGCGGAATGCCGACGCCAGAGTCGGTGAACGACAGCGCCACCAGGCCGCGCTCTGGCGGTTCCGTGCTGGCCTCGTCGTTCACCTGCACGTTGCCGGCCGCCAAGGTGAAGGTGCCGCCGTTCGGCATGGCGTCGCGAGCGTTGACGGCGATGTTGACGATGGCGAGCTCGAGCTCGGCGAGGTCGACCTTGACCGGCCAGATCTCCGGATCGATTACCTCCTTGTAGACGATATTGCCGCGCAGTGAGCTCTCGATCATCGGCCGCAAATTGCGGACATTGACGTTGAGGTCGACGATGGTCGGGCTCAAATGCTGGCGTCGCGAGAAGGTCAGGAGCTGCCGGGTCAAACTCTCGCCGCGCTTGGCCGCGATCTGGATCGCCTCGATCGCCTTCGGCAGCTTCGGATCGAGCAGGCGCTTGAAGGTCTGGGCGTTGCCGCCGATGATCATCAGCAGATTGTTGAAGTCATGGGCGATGCCGCCGGTCAATTTGCCGATCGCCTCCATCTTCTGCGCCATCGCCAATTGCTCGCGCGCCTCGACCAGCTGCTCCTGGGTATCGCGCCGCTCAGTGGCGTCGCGGATGACGTTGGCGAGCCCGATCAGCACGCCGGTTTCGTCGCGGATCGCGGTGATGCTGCCGGTAACGAAGAACAGCGTGCCGTCCTTCTTCATGCGCCAGCCCTCGACCGCTTGCTTGCCGTTCTTGATGGCGAGCTCGATGACGCGGTTGGGCTCGCCGGAGCGCCGCTCGTCGGGCCGGTAGAACACGCCGAAATGCTTGCCGATGATCTCGTCGGCGCTGTAGCCGATGATGTGCTGCGCGGTCGAGTTCCAGCTGGCGACGCGGCCGGATTTGTCGAGCACGAAGACGGCGTGATCGACGACGCCTTCGATCAGGATCTGGAAATGCCGCTTGGCGCGCTCGAAGGCGACCTTGGTCTGCTCGAATTGCAGGTTCAGTTGCGCGTAGGCGGATTGCAGCCGCGCTTCGCCCTCGCGGTGCCGCGCGATCGCGGCGCCGACGACGAGGGGCGGCACCGACGTGATGATCGCGAGCATCGACAGAAACGACAGCGCCGCGGCACTATTGGGGCGCGGCAATACGGGCGAGCCCACGGCAACGGCCCAGGCGACGATGGCGAAGAAGACCAGCGCCGCGGCCGCGGCGTCGGCTTGCTCGCCGCGGGCTCCGGCCCAGGCCAAGGGCAGCACCACCAGAAAGCCGAACAGGTGCCGGTACGGCAGCAGCCGGTCGAAGTCGTTGTCGGCCAGATAGCCGCCGAATTGCGGGCTAAAGGCGACGATGGCGATGGCGGCCGCCAGCGCGACAACGACCGCGGTCTGCAGCAGGCGCCATTTGCCGAAGCGATACGGCGGCACGGCCCACAGCAAGATGAATGGCGCGAGCAAAACGCTGCCGGCGCCGTCGGCCAGCCACCAGGTCGCCCAGGTGGCGGCGGGGCCGGCAAAGCCCATGTCGTTGGACAGCACGAGGCCCGCCGTGGCCGTGGATGAGCTGATGAGCGCCACCGGGATGAAGCAGACGAGCGCGAAGCGCGCGGCGCCGAGCGGCGTCGCAAGCGCGGCGCGGAGCCCGGAGCGCTCGATCAGCCAGGCACCGGCGGCAGCGGCGAGCGGCACGCCGATGGCGACGCAGCACGATTCGGCGAGCGAGCCCGTGGTGACGGCGGTGGCGAAGAACGCGCCGGTGACCAGCGCCGGCCAGATGCGATTGCCGCGCAACAGAATGAGCGCCAGCGCCACGCCGGTCGGCGGCCATAGCGTGGTCGCCGTCGGGTTGGCCCAGGGCAGCAGCAAGGTGGAAACGCCGAGGCCAAAATAGCCGGCGGCGATCGCCGCGAGTTCCAGCGCGAAGGTTGCGGCCTTTAGAAACTTACGAAGATCGAACGATCGAACTCCGCCGGTTCCTGCATGCGTCATGCCGTGACCTCGTGGTGGTGGCGGCAAAGGACTCGATGCAACGACTCAACTATAGCATTGTTCCGCCGTCACTAAAGGACTCGAACCGTTTCGCACAGGAACTAAATCCTTAAGACACATGCGCGAAATGCATGCACGAAGTGCATCGCTCCGCGCAATGAAATAGAGTGCACGCATGCAGAACATTCCGATCGACCAAGCCTGCGCCCGGATAAGGAGGCAGAGGCGGGAGACGAAACAATGACCGTCCGCGCCGGCCGCGAATTTCTGGCGGTGCCCGGGCCGACCAACGTGCCCGACGAAGTGCTGCAGGCAATGCATCGCCCGGCGCTCGAGATTTATTCCGAACCGCTGATCGCGCTGACCGACGGGCTGCTGCGCGACTTGAGCCGCCTGTTCGGCACCACGGCGCGCTCCTTCATCTACACCGCCAACGGCCACGGCGCCTGGGAAGCCGCGCTGACGAACGTACTTTCGCGCGGCGACAGGATTTTGGTGCTGGAGAGCGGGCGCTTCGCGGTCGATTGGGGCGAGGCCGCCGCGCGGCTCGGCATCGAGGCGGACGTCATCACGGGCGATTGGCGCCGCGCCGTGGCGCCCGGCGACGTCGAGCAGCGGCTGCGCGACGACAAGGCGGGCGCCATCAAGGCGGTGCTCGCCGTGCACATCGAGACGAGTTCCGGCGTCGTCAACGACATCGCCGCCATCGGCCGCGCGATCAAGGCGGCGGGGCACGAGGCGCTGTTCATGGTCGACGCGGTCGCCTCGCTCGGCTGCGTGCCGTTCGCCATGGACGACTGGAACGTCGACGTCGCCATGTCGGGCTCGCAAAAGGGATTGATGTCGCCGCCAGGCCTGAGTTTCGTCGCCGCCGGGCCGCGCGCGCGGCAGGCGCACCGCGAGGCGGGCTTGCGCACGCCGTACTGGGACTGGACGGCGCGCGAGGGTGAGCATCACTACGCCAAGCATGGCGGCACGCCGCCGGTGCACATGATGTTCGCGCTCCGCGCGGCGCTCGACCTGCTATTCAGGGAGGGGCTGGAAAACGCGTTCCGGCGCCATCGTCTCTTGGCCGAAGCGGTGCGCCGCACCGTCGCGGCGTGGAGCAAAGGCAATGTGCTTTCGTTCAACGTCGTCGCGCCGCACGACCGCTCCGACACGGTCACCGCCGTGCTGATGGAGGGCTACGATCCGCGGCCGCTGCGCGACTATTGCGACTTTCAATGCGGCGTCGTGCTCGGCCGCGGGCTGGGTAAGCTCAGCGGCAAGGCGTTCCGCATCGCCCATATGGGCCACATCAACGCGCCGATGATGCTCGGCACGCTCGGCGTCATCGAAATGGGTCTACGCGCGCTCGGCATTCCGCACGGCCACGGTGGCGTCGAGGCGGCGGTCGAATATTTGGGCGAGACCGTCAAGGCGTAATTGCGATCGCGCTGTGACCGGCTCGACAAGCCGCCGGCCAGGGCGAATAATGCCGCCCAACAATCGGAGGAACGTCATGGCAGCGAAGTCGCTCGATCCCGCGGCGATGGAAAAGCGCGTCGCCCGCTTCAAGAAGCTCGAGACCTACCAGCGGCAGAATTTCGACGCCCACGGCATTCCGCCCGGCGCGGTCGAGAAGATCACGGCGCGCAAGGTCTATCCGGTGATGGCGCCGGACGATTACCAAGGCCGCAGCGCCGGCGCGCCGGTCAAGGGCCCGCGCGGGCTGATCGTCAGCATCGCCGAATGCGAGGCTGGCAACGGCCCCGGCCTGCACCGCCATCTCAACACGGTCGAGAACTTCATGTGCCTCAGCGGCCGGTTCGAGATCGCCTGGGGCGACAACGGCGAGCACAAGCTGGTGCTCGATCCGCTCGACATGATCTCGGTGCCGCGCGGCGAGAACCGGAGCTTCCGCAATATCTCGAACGAGACCGGCCGGCTGCTGGTGATGATCGTGCCGGAGACCGCCGAGCAGGTCGATCCGATTTCCTATGCGCCGAGCCTCGCCAAGGAGATCGCCGACGAATATGGCAAGTCGGCGCTCGAAGGCCTGCAGAAGGTCGGATTTAAGTTCGAAGAGCCGGTGACGTAACGGCGCCGGCTTTGGCAAGGCAGCCACTACTGCTCGATGACGTCGTCGGCGCGTACGAGTAGCGGTGCCGGGACTTCGATTCCCATCGCCTTCGCCGCCTTCAGATTGAGAACGAGTTCGTACTTTGTGGGCTCCTGAATCGGGAGATCCGCGGGATGCTCTCCTTTGAGGATGCGCGATACATAACTCGCGGCTTGTCGGTAGAGGTCGATGACATCCACCCCGTACGACATCAAGCCGCCGCCCGTAGCAAAATAACGAAACGGAAAGACCGCTGGAATCTTGTTCGCGTTCGAAAATTTTATCAGGGCTTCGCGCTGTGAGCTTGTGTAGGGACTGGGCAGGGCGATGAGCCCGGAATTTTGGTCAAATGATGAGGCGTCGAATTCACCCGTATTCGTCAGCGGTAGGTTCTTCACTTTCAGGCCGAAATTTGCCGCGGCGTTTTCGATCGCGCTTACTCGACGCGGCGTCGAAGGATTTCCGGGCGTGTTCGCCACCAAGATCAATGCGAGATTTGGCGCTACATCGCGCAATATTTGAACCCACTTTCCACTCGTTGCACTCTCATAGTCGGTAAATCCCGTCACATTGCCGCCGGGTTGCGCCATGCTGCGGGCAAATCCATCGGCAACGGGGTCTGAGACCGCTACAAAGACAATCGGAATGCTCTTTGTAACCCGCACCAGGCTCGCCAAGGCCGGCGCGCCATTTACAAGGATGACGTCGGGCTTGAGAGCTTCAAATTCGACGGCATTTGCGCTCATCTTCTCGGCCGAGCCTGCAGCGTATCGATATGTAATTTCGACCTCGCGGCCCTCCGTCCAACCGAGATGACTGAGACTTTGTCGAAATGCGCCAAGTCGCGCGAGCGAGATTGGATCATCCGCGGCCAACGATGACATCGAGCCAATGCGGCGCAGTGTCCTTGGTTGCGCCAGCGCGGCAAGCGGCTTGAGCGTGGCGACTGTGCCAATACCAATCAGGAAATCGCGCCGCTTCATCTGCCGCCCCTGAGCCGAAGACGATGCAATGGGACGATTAGCTTAGCACATTCCGAGGCGCCGTCTGTGACAAGCGATGCGGTGAGCGCGCCGCAGCGCGCGGCCGCCGTCGTCACTCGACGACTTTTTCGGCGCGAGCGAGGAGCGTCGGCGGAATTTCGAGGCTGAGCGCCTTGGCGCTCTTGAGATTGATGGCCATCTCGAAATTGATCGGCTGCACGACGGGCAGGTCGGCCGGCTTGTCGCCCTTGAGGATGCGCCCGGCATAGCCGCCGGCCAGGCGGTAAACGTCGGGCAGGCTCGGACCGTAGGTGATGAGGCCGCCGACCTCGGCATATTCAAGCTGCGGGTAGATCGTCGGGATGGCGTAGCGCGCCGCGAGCCCGGTGATGTAGGCTTGGTGGGTGGTGTACATGGGGTGGTTGCCCGACAGCAGCGCGCCAAAACCGCGCGCGGCCATCGCCGCGAAAGCGCTGTCGATTTCCTTCTCGGTCGCGGCATTGAAGATTTCGACCTGAAAGCCCATCTGGCCGGCGGCCGCCTGTGCGTCCCTGATCAGCGGCGCGGATTCTTGATAGGTCGGATGCACCAGCAAGGCGAAACGCGTGACCTTCGGCAGGATCTCATGCATCAGGCCGAGCCGCTTTGCGGCCAGCTCGGCGGACAGATAGTTGACCCCGGTCAGGTTGCCGCCCGGATGGCTCAGGCTCGCGATCAGCCCGAATTCCACCGCGTCGTTGGCGATCGCGAAGACGATGGGAATCGTCGAGGTCGCGGCCTTGGCCGCGATCGTCGCGTTGAGCGCGCTGGAGACGATGACCGGCGGGCGTCGCGCGACCAGCGCCGCCGCGAGGGCCGGCAGCCGGTCGCTGTCGCCTTCGGTCATGGCGATATCGATGATGAGGTTCTTGCCTTCGACGAAGCCGGCTTCGGCCAGGCCGCGCCGCAGCCCGCCGACGATGGTTTCCGATCCGGTCGCTGTCGCGTCGCGCAGAAATCCGACGGTCACTGGCTGTTGCGCGCGTGCGGCAAACGGCGACGCGGCGGCCAAGCCGCCGCCGGCGAATGCGATGAAGTCACGCCGTCTCATGGCCCGCCCCCGGGGGTGACTCCTCGGCCAAGCTCTTCGTGGGACGTCGGATCGGCGGCGGTTCGGCGCACGCACACCGTGCGCCAATCCGCCCGCGGCTCAGACGTTCCGATCCAACAGCTCGATCGATATGCCCTCGGGGCCGCGGATGAAGCACACGCGCGTGCCGGGCCGCACCGTGGTCGGCTCGCGGGTGAACTCGACACCTTTGGCCTTGAGGTCGGCGGCAATGGCGTCGATGCCTTTGACCGCCAGCCCGAAATGATCGAGGCCGCGATAGGGCGTGGTCGGCGGGGTGTTGACGCCATCGCCGGGCTCGACCGGCGCGACGAAGATATTGGCGCCGCCGAGCTTCAGATCGATGCGCGGCTTGCCCTGCTGCATGGTGCGGATCACCTCGGCGCCGAGCTTGTCGGCAAACCATTGCGCCATGCCCTCCGGATTGGTCGTGCGCAGATGAACGTGGTCCCACGTATAGGTCGCCATGGCGTCTCTCTCCTGTTTACGCGATTGCATTGTAGGATGGGTTGAACGAAGTGAAACCCATCAGGCCGCTTCGCCCGATGATGGGTTTCGCTGCGCTCTACCCATCCTACGGCTTTAGACTTTGATCTTTTCGTCTTCGACCACGCGGCCGGTCGCGGGGCGCTTGAGCATGCGGTCCTTGTGCGCGGTGTAGCTCTTCAGCTCGCCCATCGGCAGCTCGCGGCGCACGCCCCAGGTGTAGAAGACGAAGGCATAGGGATCGAGCACGGAATACTTGTCCGACACCCATTCGCGGCCGGCCAGCATGCCGTCGATCTGCTTCAGGTAGCCGTGGAAGGTCTTCAGGCCCTGCTCCTTGATGCCCGGAAAGGCCGAGCTGTCGGCGGTGTAGCGCTCGGGCCGGCCGACATGGGCGTGGGCCGGATGCACGCTCGCGGCAAAGAAGCCGATCGTCGACATCGCCTTGGCCTCCGGCTCGGCGCCGGTCGGCCACAAGCCGTAACGCTTGCCGAGATAGGGCAGGATCGCGGTGTTCTCGGCGAGCGCATAGCCGTCGTCGAGGCGCAGCACCGGCACGCGACCCTGCGGATTGATCTTCAGATACGCCTCGGTGCGCTGCTCGCCGCCGGCGAGGTCGACCTTCTTGGCTTCGTATTTGTCGCCCGCTTCCTCGAGCACGATATGCGAGGCCATCGAGCAGGCGCCCGGCGCGTAATATAACGTCAACATGCGGAAACACTCCCTGACTTTATCTGCGCCGCCGTCCGCGCGGTGAACGCGGACTGAAGGTTGCGGCGGTGGCGGGACTATAGCGGGGGAAAGCGGCCGGGGGTACCGGGTATCCGTGCGGTGCATCCGGCGGGGGCACAATATCCCTTAAGTCGCATGGTTGCATGAAAGCGCAGAGAGAATTTGAACTCAAGGACGGCCCAAGGGCCGCCGCCTGCGGCGGTGCGCGAAGCGCATCCTTGACTTCAAATTCTCTGTGCGCTGCGGTCTGCCATTCGATTTAAGGGTAGGTGTCTGCAAAGCAGTTACTCAATAAAGCGTCATGGCCGACGGTACGTCGGTCGGCTAAAGTCGCGCCGTACGCGTCCGGGGAAGAACACATGATCAAGAAATTCCACGTCCTCTATGTCGGCCAGATCGAGCTCGACAATGTCGGGCTGCAGGGCACGCCGGCCAACGACCGGCTCTATTCCGACGAGCGGCTGCGCGAGGCGTTCTTCACCGCGCGCGACGTGGCGCAAGTGATGGACGAGCTCGGCTTCGACGTGCTGTGGACCGCCGAGCATCATTTCCAGCGCGAGGGCTACGAGGTCTTCCCCAATTTGATCCAGCTCGGGCTATGGCTCGCGACGCAAACCAAGCGATTGAAGTTCGGCTGCGCCTTCAACGTGCTGCCGATGTGGCATCCGATCCGCCTGGCCGAGGACTATGCCATGGCCGACATCGTCACCGACGGCCGCGTCATCATGGGGGTGGGCCGCGGCTATCACAGCCGCGAAGTCGAGAGCTTCGGCGCGCCGCTGCTCGACGCCGACAAGAACCGCGAATATTTCGAGGAGCAGCTCCGACTGTTGCTGACCTGCTTCAACGAGCAGTCGTTCCACTTCAAGGGCAAATATTTCGAGGCGCCGCCGCCGGTCGATTATCGCGGCTACAAGCTCAAGGACATCACCATGGTGCCCCGGCCGAAGCACCTGCCGGTGGAAATCTGGATGCCGATCGCGAGCGGCAAGACCATCGAGATGATGGCGCAGTATGGTCTCAAAGCGATGGTGACGCTCAACGGCGAGAAAATTCTCGACGACGTGGTGCGCGCCTATCACGCGGCGTGTCTGAAGCATGGGCAGAAGAAACAGCTCGGCGAAGACGTGATCTGGGGCGCTGGCGTTTATCTCGCCAATAGCCGCGACGAGGCGATCCGCAAGCTCGAGCCGGCCCACGACGAGCGCTTCAAATGGTTCGCGCCGTTCGGATTCGTGCGCTACGCCGACGAGCAGGGCCGCACCTGGGGCTCGCCCGGCGCGCCGACCACGGTGCCGAAGCTCTCAGACGGCGTGAAGCAGAAGGCGTGGTTCTGCGGCCCGCCCGCCGAGGTGATCGACGGCATCAAGTCGATCGAGGCGAAATATCCGGGGCTCGAGCACTTCATGGTCCACTGGGCGGAAGGCCTGTCGCCCAAGGAGTTCAAGGAGCAGCTGCGCTGGTTCGCCAAGGACGTCATGCCGGCGTTCAAGCGCTGACCGGTGCGCACGATGCCGCGCGGCGCCTACGCCGAACTGCCCGGCGTGAAATTATGGTTCGTCGACACCGGCGGCGCCGGCGTGCCGATCGTGTTGCTGCATCCAAACACCGGCACCGTGGAAATCTGGGAGCCGCAGATCGCGGCCTTCGCCGCTGCCGGCTACCGCGTCATCGCCTTCGATCGCAAGGGCTGGGGCAAGAGCGTGGCGGATGCGGCGAGCGGCGAGGCGCCGGGCAGCGTCGCGGAGGACCTCGATGCGCTCGCCGATCATCTGAAGCTTGAAAAATTTCATCTGCTCAGCGTCGCCGGTGGCGGTTTCATCGCGCTCGATTTCGCGGCGTGGCGGCCCGAGCGCGTGCGGAGTCTGGTTGTCGGCGGCTCGACCGGGAGCTTTCAAGATAAAGACGTCGCCGACTTCATCGCCCGCATCGCCATCCCTGAGATCCGAAAGCAGTCGGCCCATTACCGTGAGATCGGGCCGAGCTATCGCGGCACCAATCCGGAGGGCACCGCGCGCTGGATCGAAATCGACGAGCACGCGCGCCAGCCCGGCACCGAGTTTCAGCCGCAGCTGCGCACGCCGAACACGTTCGCCAAGATCGCAGGCATCACCGCGCCGGCGCTGCTGATCGCTGCCGACGCCGATCTGCTCGCGCCGCCGGCGCTGATGCGGCTGTGGGGCGCGCATCTGCGGCATCACGAATGGGCGGTGATCCACGATGCCGGCCACGCCATGGCCTGGGAGCAACCCGGTGCGTTCAACGACAAGGTCTTGGATTTCCTGCGGCGGCATTGACTCCCCTGCGCCCTCATCCTGAGGATGAGGAGGAGGCAGGGAGTGCCCTACATCAAAAACACGCCCTTGCCGCTGGTCTGCTGGTCGAACAGCTTGTAGGCCGTCTCGGCCTGATCGAGCTTCCAGCGGTCGGTGAACAGGTGCTCGACGTCGATCTTGTTATCGGCGACGAAACGCGCGCAGTCGGCCTGGATCGAGGTCGAGAAGGTCCACGAGCCGACGATGGTGAGCTGCTTGCGCAGCATCTGCGGGCTGACTTCGATCGTCACATCGCCGCCTTCGCCGACGAAGCAGGCGACGCCCCAGGGCCGCGCGCTACGGACGGCGATCAGGCGGCCGTCGGCGGTGCCCGAAGTGTCCAGCGTCCTGTCGGCGCCGGCGCCGCGGGTGAGCGCGCGGATCGCGGCGACGGCATCGTCGGTCTTCGGATTGACCAGCGCATCGGCGCCGAACTCCTTGGCGCGGTTGAGCCGCTCGGCGCCGACGTCGAGCGCGATGACGCGGGCGCCCATGGCGGCGGCAAGCTGCGTCGCCGACAGCCCGACCGGGCCCTGGCCGACGATGGCGATGGTGTCGCCGCCGGTGAGATTAATGCGCCGCAGCGCCTGATAGGCGGTGCCGGTGCCGCAGGAGATCGCGGCGCCGGTGGCGAAGCCGAGCGCGTCGGGCAGCGCGACGAGCGTATAGGCCGGCACTTTCATATAGGGCGCGTGCGCGCCGTGGCCGGTCGCGCCGTAGACCGTCGAGCCCTTGGCGCACATCTGTGACCAGCCGGTGCGGCAGTGCGAGCAGGTGCCGCAGCCCGCATAGTGATGCACCATGATGCGGTCGCCGACCTTGGCGGTGCGCTGATCGACGGCGCTGCCCAGCGCCGCGACAATTCCACATGGTTCATGGCCGGCGATCACGGGACCCGAAACGTTGCCGAGGCCGAGCGAAGCGGCGCCGCCCACGGCGCGATAGAACTTCAGATCGCTGCCGCACATGCCCGAGGCCTTGATCTCGACCACGACGTCGTGCGGCCCCGGCGTCGGATCGGGAAACTCCA